>Ga0315295_10006413_pt1 | contig 10048 bp, 7 predicted proteins | sample YL17G14_0_MG_FD_204453 | JGI IMG/M metagenome (GOLD analysis project Ga0315295, IMG submission 204453) | Sediment microbial communities from Yellowstone Lake, YNP, Wyoming, USA - YL17G14_0 | ecosystem: Environmental > Aquatic > Freshwater > Lake > Sediment | place: USA: Wyoming | collected... | reverse complement strand
CCAGAGGTTATGTCGCGGCTGCTTTCCATCAAGGCGCAGATGTCACTTGCAGAACCCCATCGGCAGGTCGTTCCGAATGAGGGCGGGGGTTCTTCGCTGCTCACTATTCCTAGACTCGGTGGTACTCCAACAACGCAGCCACTTCCTGGTGTGGGTAGGCAGACATTCGGGCAAGGGCTGGAAGACGAACTTTTCGGCCTCTTTGGTAGGAGGGCATACACTCCAGGAGAAGTCCAGCAAGCACAGGGTAGTATGCAGCAGAGGATTCTAGATACGGAAACCCGCAAGGATGCTAGGTCGTGGGATATGCTGTTCAAGCGGGACGAGCTATCGCAGAATAGGGCGATAAATGCTGCAAAAGACGCCGAGGTTCGGGCTAACCTCCAGGCCGGTAGGCAGGACTATAATCTAATCACTGGCCGTCTGCGCGGCGACGAAGAAAGGGTCAATGCGGAGGCGCGGAGAGCAATCACCGGCCTTGGGCGGCTACCTGGCGACCCAAACGACCCCCGGACACGGTTTGGAGCCGCAGTACAGGGGATTAACGACCAGAGGGACGAGGCACTCCAACCTATCTACCAGGATTTCCAGCGCAGTATGGGAGACTTCAGGAATAAGTACCCCGACCACCCGATTACTAAAGGTGGTACTCCTGATTATGTTCAAGGAAAACTCGATAGATTCGATTCTTTGGGTAATGTCACCGACGATGCCCTGATGAAAGATATGAGTCCTGCCGATGCTGCTAGTTTCCAAAAGGCAATGGAGTCGAACATTAACAACCCAGCGATGCGGAAGAAGATAAGGCAAGACGCTTTGCGTATGAAGAGGCGCTAGCATGAGCAACGAAGAAGGGTTTGTCCCATACGAAGTATCCGATTACCATTGGAAGGGACTTGATCCTGATGTTCAACTGAGGGCTACTAATCTGGCCCAGGATTTCTACGATCTTACGGGCGAGAAGCTGAAGATACGCTCTGGGTTCAGGTCCACCCAGCACCAGGCAGCACTATATGCCGCCGATCCCAACTCAGGGTACGTCGCCGAACCTGGCAGTTCTGGGCACGAGAGGGGAGTAGTAATTGACCTGGACAAGAAACAAGTCGGCATGATGCCAGCGGGGATGATCGAGAAGTATTTCAATCGTCCACTGATGGGGCAGACGGCAAGTGGGATCGTGGAACCTTGGCACCTAGAGCACCCGGACTACAGGACCGACCCCATATTCAATACTCGGGGTGGTCAGACTGGCGGCGGCGGGGTACTGTCGGCGTTAAGCAATCTGTTAGGTCCAAAGGAGGCGGGGGCGGCTGAAGGTCCACAGGGGGCGTTTGATAAGTACATAACCAAGCCGGGGCAGGCAGAAGCGGGTGGTGGTGGGGCGTTTGATAAGTACATAACCGGACCCGGATCAACTAAGGGGCTGCGGGGTAATATATGGGCTGGAATCAAGGAGGGTGTGGCACATTCAGCCGGTAAGTTCATGGCTGAAGCGGCGCAGGGGGCAGGCCCGGCCCACGACTACTTCCCGTCGCATGAAACCGGGAACGAGTTGATAGGGAATATGACCCCAGAGTACGGTCCTGGGGTAACTGGTACTGAGAAGTTCGCTAGGGCCGCTGGCGGAGCTATCGGATCACTACCCGAGTATATGATACGCTCACTCCCCCTGGGGGGAGTAGTTCCCGCCCTAGCTGGACTCGGAATACCAGCATTAATGGCCGGACGTATGGCCGCTAGTTCTCTTCCATTCGCCCTGCAATCAGCCACCGAACCGGGGGCTACCGGGGCAGAAATCGGAGCAGCCGGTGGAGCTGGGGCAGCCCTTCCATGGCTTCACCCCCTGCCCTGGTATTTGAGAGCACCCGTCGCTGGAGTTGTCGGGGCCGCACAGTCCCATGTAGCCCACCCCGAGGGTGACATATACGATAAGGCGCGTAGTGGGACCCTACTTGCTCTGATGAGTCTGATCGGTGGTAGGCAGGGGTTCGGCGCTGTTGCTGCCCCCAAACCTGGCGCGGAAGTGCCGCCGCCCTCGGGTGCCGGTACACAGCCGGGCCGGACCTTTCAGGAATTATTGGCGCAGAAGAGGGCGGCGAATCAGCAGGTTATCGAAGGGGAGTTCCCCAAACCTGCCGAGCCGTGGGCGGCTAATCAGCGTACCATCAATCAAGAGATACCCACTACCCTCAGTGAGCGCAATCAGGCTGTAATTGATAGGACCATGACGAACCCGCCCGTCCCCACTGTCGTAGGGGCACCGTTGGCAGCGCAGGAGCCTTCTGGTATACGCGGTTCCGTTCCGGCAGTTGGTACACCCATGCCGGGAGAGATGCCCCAACCTGCGGGAGCACCGGAAGCCGCCCTGGAGATGCGGGACCTGGACCGGCGCATAGCGCAGAAGTTCAATACTACCCCGTCATTTCCAGAGGGAGAACGAGTCATTCAAACCGACCGCCTGGGCGTCTACGGGCCACGTGGCGAAGAGTTGCCCAAGGTCGAGCCAGCGGTAGTCCCCACCCCAGAAATCCCAGTAGCGACCCCTCAGCCGCAGCCTCTCGCCCCGTTTAATAAACACACCATATACACGATGGCGAAATCTGCCGGGACCTTCGAGGAGTTCAACAAATCTATTGGAGAGCGCCCGCTACCTGCGGGAGTTCCGAACCTTCAAGAGTTCTACAACCAGGTACACAGTAACAAACCCGCGGCATCAAAGGCTGCCTTAGAGACCGCAGACATAACAGCAGTAACTCCGATTGACGACATGAGTTACGGCGATCTTGTTTCCAAACTTGCTAAGAGTGAAGTAGTACATGACAACAACGGCAGGGTAGTTGAAGTAAAGAATAATTGGGGATCAATAACCGACGAGCTACAGCAAGCATCGCGCCGCTTCAACACGGCCACTTTCGACCATCATTTCAATCCTCTTACTCTACTAGGTAGACTAACTGAGAAGATAGGAGTAGATACCGGAGTCGATGCCGCGGTTGCTCTCAAGGGTGCCAAGGAAATAATACGGGGCTACGGCGAACAAGTTTGGAAACCCTTCAGGTCATCCCAGCCTATTAAAACTGAACTTACAGCCGCGGCCCCTATCGGTGGGTTGCTGCTCCCGGAGGGCAAGCCGCCCTCGATGGTGGGCGAGACGGCGCACGACCCCAATACTGGGATTCGCTCTGAGTTTCATGTACTCCCCGACCCGGAAACCCCCGGCGTATTCAGGATGATGCGGCAGGATTTCAGGGGGGAGGAAACGGCAGCAAATCCGTTCTCTGTGGCTACTGGCACCAAGGACGAGATTACCAGGTTCATGCAATCTACCTCAGACATGAAGTGGCAGAGTGCCGCCAAGTACGGAATGGCGTCTCAGGTCCCCGAGGGTGGAGTCAAGATGTACTCCGGTGGCCCAGATACGACCGCCGCCTTCAAGGCAGTATGGTCGGCACTCAAACCATTCGCCGAAGACTACAAGGCAAGACTGGTGGGTAAATACCCAGAGGGCGAACTTGGGGAATGGCTGAAGAACGCCAGAGACCTTAATGGTGTTATGCAAATCGGCAGACTCCCGTTTTGGGTAGGCAAAGATTACCCCACATTCCAACCCATTAATGATGTATCTAGCAGTCGCATGGAACTGGCCCAGATGTTCAAGAATGACGTGTTCAGGGAGAAGAAGGCGTTCTATACCAGCGACCTGAGCAAAGAGCAGTTAGACCTACTCGACCGCAAGACGGCGGAGGGTGGGGCTATTGGGGATCGCACCGACCTAACACCCGAACAGACGAAGCAAGCGATCATGGATCACCGGGAGGGAATAAGAGCCGAAGACCCAGCCGTCTACGAGGCGTACATGAGTGCTCGCAAAGGCTACGACTTGGCCCGCGACAGGGTAGAGAATTTCCTCCGCGACCTGGGATTGCCTGAAACCGAGATCAACGAACTTCGCAACAAATTGGGATTCCAGTTGGAATACTTCCCCCACGTTTGGGATGGTAAGAAGTATTTTGTCCAGGTGGAGGACCCACTGACCGGCACCAAACACCGTACCCATACAAGTACCGCCTCTGGCGGGAATAGTGTTGCGGCTGAATACCGGGCGCAATACGGACCAGACGCCAAGATCACCACTGGTAAGAACTCCAAGATGCCCGATGATGTCTTCAATATGCTAACACCGGAGGCGTCGGTAAGGATATTGCAGCAGGCTCTAGATCGCGCTAAGACGACCGGAGACCCCGAGACAATAGCCGCAATCAAGCAGAACATTGTTGATACCTTCAAAACTCGTGGGGCTATGGAGAGGTTCACGGAAAGGCAGAATGTCGGCGGATACCGCACTAGTGGTATGCGGGAAATATCCCGGCAATACGATACCGGGATGGCCGGGTTCATAGCCAAACTTGATGCGGCTCCGAAGTACCTGGAAGCCCTTAGTGGCATTGATTCCAACAAGACCCCCAACCTATACGACTACGGGCGCACGTATGTACGTGATGTGATGCGGAACGAGAGTTCCTTCGATCAGATGTTTGGGACATGGCGTGCCCTAATGTTTCACCAGTTCCTCGGGGTGTCCCTCCGGGCTGCCGCCGTCAACCTAACACAGAATTGGGTGGCCTTCGCACCCTGGATGGCTAAAGAAGGTATGTCCATGCCTGAGATCAAGGTGGCTATCGGCATGAAGGATGTACTCTTTAACTGGGATGGTTTCCGCGCTCTACTGCGTGGAGAGGACCCGAACTTTGGCGGGAACATTAAGCCGGCAGAGAAAGAGGGTTTGGTTCATATATTCAAGTCTGGAGCACTCGAGGATTACAACACCCAGGAGATGCTCGGGAGTGTTCATGGTAAGGGCTGGGGCATAATGAATGAAGTGGCTACGGCGAGTCGCAGTGTATTCGGCACCTCGGAATCGCTTAACCGCGTGGCCTCTGCTCTAACCGCTTTCAGATTCTACCTTGACCGTCTGGAGAAGGAGGGGGTGGCCCCGGAAGCGGCGAAAGTCCAGGCGGCGAATAAAGCTAGTGAAGCCGTGATGAGTAGTCACTACCTCATGGGTAAATACAATCTGCCCGAGTTCGCTCGTGGTGGCAAGTTAGGTACGGTAATTCGCTCTACCGGCTACCAGTTTAAGGGCTTCACCCACAACTACCTGGAAATGCTGGCACACCTATTCCACGAAGACCCCAAAGCGGCGCTGCGCTCGATGGGAACGATGGCGGCACTGGCCGGGCCTCTCGCCATCCCCATCATCAACGAGGCGCGCCATATCTACAACTGGGCTACCGGCACCGATCCCCTTGAGGATGCCTTTGAGAATAAAGAGCAGAGTCCTCTCTACACCGCACTCAAGTATGGTCTGCCGGGCTTCCTAGAGGCCGACATCGCCGGTTCTATCGGGGCACAGGTAGTGAGGCCCGACACTCCCGGCGCAATGGCGGTGAATACGCTACTCGGGCCGCTGGGTTCAATCATAGTCGATAGTATACCCCAAGCCGCCAGCCTCTACAACAGGGGAGCCGGTGTGCGGAGTCTAGAACCTCTGGCTCCGGTAGCAGTCAAGAATGTATTGAAGGCTTACCGGGAGAGCACCGAAGGCGTCACCACCACCCGCGGCCAGGCGGTGATGAACGAGGAAACGATGGAACCCGCCAAACTTAGTTTTGGCGAGGGGATACAGCAGGGACTTGGGTTCAGACCTACCTCGGCTTCGACCAAGGCGGCGCAGGTGGAGAACCTGTTGCGCAGACAGCAAGGACGCCAGGAGAGTCAAGACCGCTGGGCGAGTCAATATGTCCGGGCAATTAGCGACAACGACGAACCTACGATGGAGCGCATATTGGATGAGGTTGACCGCTACAACGAGTGGGCGACCAACCGCAGCGAACCTCCGATTAAACTGATGGATATGGTTAAGGAAAAGTTGCAGCCCAAGGTGACTCCGAAATCGTGGCAAACTTTTATGAATGAGCGCCGGTAAGGGGTACATAAACAACCTGCCGATTGATATAATAAGAGAAGGGGAGCGATTTGTATCTCGATTTGATCGAACACTTTCCTACAGTTCTGGCACTACTCGGTATATCCGCTAGTGCCCTTGTCTATCTGTTCTGGCATTACTTTATCAGAATGGAGAAGAAGTTAGACAAGGTATGCGACTCCCTTGGTTCTGTGGTGACGCGGACCGAGTGCGACCATCGCCACGCCGATCTACTCAACTTCGTCAACGCTATCGTGGGCGTTACTAACTGCAAAGCCTGTAAAGGGGAACAACGTGGGACGCCTGACTGAGCAGGAGATTGAGCTGTGCAAGTCGCTCAAGCGGATAATCAGCAATGTAGCGCGTCGCCACGATTGGCCTCCGGAGGTGATAGCGGGAATCATCAGCCGCGAATCTAAGTTCGGTATCTTGCTCGACTCTAACGGTAAGGGCGACAGGGGGCACGGTCACGGACTTATGCAGATCGACGACCGATCCCACGCCGCCTTCATCAGCAAGGGGACATGGAGGAACGCTGCCGACAATATTGAGTATGGCACCGCCGTACTGAGCGACTTTCATAATTACCTGGAGAGCCACACCAGTCTAAAGGGTGCCGATCTGGAGGCTGCCGCAATCGCCTCCTTCAACGCTGGCCCTGGTGGTGTGATCAAGGCCCTCCCAAACTGGGATGCGGCGACTACTGGAAAGGATTACAGTTCTGACGTGCTCGTACGGGCCGCGGCATTGGCCCCAGTCTTCGCGGGGGTAGACACGATGGACACATTCAAGGTGGTGGGCCACCTACTCTATAAGAACGGAAAGCAGGTTCCCTTCAGACTGTCGCCAGATCACGGCGGCTTCATAACTCCTACCCTCATCGTCATTCACTACACCGACACTTCGGAACTGAAGAGTCCGTTGAGCTGGCTGACCAAGAAGGACGACACTGAGGTTTCGGCCCACCTGATAATTGACAAGAATGGGGAGGTTTACCAGCTATTACCCTTCAACGTCCGGGCCTACCACGCCGGGGTTTCGGAGTACGACGGCAGGGGCAGTGTCAACGGTTTCTCCATCGGCATCGAGAACGTGGGTACGGGCGATGTTTGGCCCGATGCTCAGGTGGAGGCCAACCGCGATGTGATCTCGGCTCTGTACGACGCCTATGAAATCGAGGACACGGTGGGGCACAGTAGCGTATCTCCTGGGCGCAAGGTTGACCCCGGCCCGAACTACCCCTGGGATCGGGTGATGACTATTCCGACGGAGACCCAGCCGGACCCTACGAAATCCGCAATGGTGGCTGGTGTCGGTGTCATTATCGCCATCTTGAGAAAGTGGTTGGGGGCCTAATGCGCTGGCTCAAAGAAGCGTGCAAGGACCCCCGGTACAATAAGTATTCTGCCGGACGTATCGCTATCATGTGGGTGGTGTTCTTCCAAACGAACATCATGGTTGGTCTGGTGGCAGTAGGACTATTTCCCGCGGTCGAAGCGGTGAAACTGATCATTGGCTTGTTAGCCGGCCCAGCCATCGTCTATACCATATCTACTTACGGCTACAACGGGGGAAAGGATGGAACTTCTGACGCTACTTCCAATGCTGCTTAAAATGCTGCCTATTATAGGGCTAGGTATCGTAATGCTCTTGTGGCGGCGGGCAGTAGGGCAACGTAATAGGGCCAAAGAAGAGGTCGCCGCCTTCAAGGGTAGTTATGAACTAGCCGAAGAGGTGAAGGAGATCAAGAAACAGGAGGACGGTAATGTTGCAGCGATTGAAAATCTGGACCTCAGTGGCGTTGTTAATGCTCTGCGTGGCATCCTGCGCGTGCCTGGCCCCAAGAATTAGGTTCGTACCTCCTGTCGTACCGCCCCCCGTTACTCTCCCGAGTGCAACAGCAGAGAGGGGCGGGGTTTGGGTTAGCGAAGCCGACGCCAAGGCTATACTGAAAGAGCGCATCATATTACGCTCGATCATTGAAGCATACCGGGCCTACTGGGAGAAGACCCGCTAATGGCGCTCCCGCTGGCGGTTGCCAACAAGAGAGTTGGTCTAGTGCCCACGGCGCTGCGGATCATGGCGATCTGCGATACCCACCTGGACTGTGAGGAACCCATAACCGCCGCCTACAAGGTGGCGCAAAAGTTCTGCGCTGACATTCAACCCGATATTCTTGTGGTAGCGGGTGACTTCCTCGACTTCGCATACTTGAGCAAGTTCAATAAGGACTCCCCCCTGCTGAATGAGGGGAGGCGCTACCAGAAGGACATCGACATGGCGGTCGAAGAGTTGGGGGCGTGGCGTGAGTGCTGCGGCAGCATGGAGTTTCTGCCAGGCAACCACGAAGAGCGCCTGACCCGATATATCGAGCGTTTCCCCATGCTCCAGGGCAAACTAAGTTTGCGAGAAGACTTGATCCTCGACGGTAGGGGTATCGGGTGGACTGAGTACAACGCCGTATTGTCTCTCGGCAAGCTGAACTTCACCCACGGCTGGTACTATAATAAATACCACGCCATGAAGCACCTGAATGATATGGGCGACCACCTGTTCTACGGTCACACTCACGATCATCAGGTGGTGATCAAACCTGTGAGAGCAAGGCGCGAGTCCTACATTGCGATGAGTATGGGGTGCCTGTGCTCGAAGAACCCGGCCTGGAAGCGCAATAGGCCGAATGAATGGATCAATGGCATCGGCTTCTTCGAGGTGAGCGCCACCGGAAACTTCACTCCCCTATTCATACCCATAATAGACGGCGAGTTGAACTACGGTGGCTTCACCTGGAGGGCCTAATTCTAAGGTAAACCTGCACCCGCTTAGGATAAAGCGCGGGTAAAGGAGGTGCAGTGAAGAAGAAATCCAATGGAGGTTGCGGTATGTGTCCGAATAAGCCGAGTACCGAGCAGGAACGGTTGTAAATAGGTACTAAGACGTAGCCAGTACCTATTAATTGCGTATTGTACCTATTAACCGGGGGGTCTGCGGTGGCCCCCCATTTCTGTCTTTGGGAGAAGCATTGGGAGAGAACAGGGATTACCTACGGGGCCTGGACAATATCAATCCAGAGGTGACGCGGAGTTGTTGTGTGGTTGCAGCGGTGGAGTATAGGGGAGATGACTGCCCCGACTGTGGGGGCCGGACTCACCCGGAGGGCGGGTGCTTAGTTTGTCAATCCTGCGGTTGGTCGAAGTGTAGCTAGCCGATTTACATAGAAATTGCAGTAGGGGGGCCACCTCACCTAGAGTGAGAGTGGCCCCTTTGCGTTGGTTAGCACTCGGAGTGATAAGACTGCTCCAGCACGTAGCGACCCCATATACGTTGTACCTGGCGGTACTTGCTACATTGTTCCCACGTCCAGCCCTCTTTATGAAGATCGAATAATGCGCACATAATATCTCCTAGTGCCACCAGGAAGGTGCCAGCATGGACTCCAGGCCGTAGATTCGCTGTGATCGCTGGTTCTGCCAGGTGCAGGGTTGACAAATATGATAACCCGGCTCTGTCTCGAACTCCTCATCACACTTGAGACAGGACCGGGTTATGGTTTCCCTCCCCTTCCGCCGTCGGGAGGGGGGGCCTCTGCGGTCGTGTCGGGAGGGCACTACACCCTTCCTCCCAGATCGCTCTTACGTGCGTATCTCTGCATAACCCCGGCCATTGTCTTAGACTCCATATACGCAATATGAATTGGCTTATGGAGAGCAAACGCCATGCCGAAGTCGAATATGGTGCCGATGCTGCGGGCGTCCCATATAATGTGTACTTCGTCAGCCCACTCGATCATCTCGCGGTTATGTTCACATATACCTAGTTCGTCTAGGTCCGGGGAATCGTCGAAGGCGGGGGACCGTACGGCGTGGCCCAGGTGCCGCAACTTAGCGGCCTCTACCTGGAACCTAGGTTGGTAATGGGTACTACCAATCAGGGCGATCTTCATGCTGTCAAACTCCTCATTGGATCGGCGGGTTCGTTGCGCACCCACGCCCGCAGACTGTCACTGCAATGGCCGCATAGGTCGCACCGCAGGTCGAGTTCATCGACCACCAGCTTTAATCG
>Ga0315295_10006412_pt1 | contig 10048 bp, 11 predicted proteins | sample YL17G14_0_MG_FD_204453 | JGI IMG/M metagenome (GOLD analysis project Ga0315295, IMG submission 204453) | Sediment microbial communities from Yellowstone Lake, YNP, Wyoming, USA - YL17G14_0 | ecosystem: Environmental > Aquatic > Freshwater > Lake > Sediment | place: USA: Wyoming | collected... | reverse complement strand
ATATCATTTTCTGGCCTGAAAATGATATTCTCTAAAATATTATCTCTATGTTTCAACGGGTTGTTTTGATACGCCCAAAATGAGACAAACAAAAATTGATATTTTTTAGGTACCGTGATAATCCCTGATTATGGCAGAAAAGAAAAAACTCACTACCAGAAACGGCGCCCCAGTTGTCGACAACCAGAACATTATGACTGCCGGCAAACGCGGGCCTGCGCTTCTGCAGCATGGTATGGTTCCTGGAGAAACTCGCACACTTTGACCGGGAGGTGATCCCCGAGCGGCGCATGCACGCCAAGGGTTCCGGGGCTTACGGCACCTTCACCGTCACCCACGACATCACCCGCTATACGAGGGCCAAAATATTTTCTCAGGTGGGCAAGAAGACCGATCTCTTCCTCCGCTTTTCCACAGTGGCCGGAGAGCGAGGCGCTGCCGATGCAGAGCGTGACATCCGGGTCTTTGCGATGAAGTTCTACACCGAGGAGGGCAACTGGGACCTAGTGGGCAACAACACGCCGGTCTTCTTTCTGCGTGATCCCCTCAAGTTCCCAGACCTAAACCACGCCGTAAAAAGGGATCCCCGCACCAACATGCGCAGCGCCCTCAACAACTGGGACTTCTGGACCTCGCTGCCTGAGGCGCTTCATCAGGTCACCATCTTCATGAGCGACCGTGGCATTCCGGCTTCTTACCGCCATATGCATGGGTTCGGCAGCCACACCTTCAGCTTCATCAACACCAAGAACGAACGTTGCTGGGTCAAGTTTCACTTCAAGACTCAGCAGGGGATCAAGAACCTGACCGATGAAGAGGCTGAGGCGATCATCGGCAAAGATCGGGAAAGCCATCAGCGAGACCTGTACGAGAGCATCGAGAAGAAAGACTTCCCCCGCCGGACCATGCACGTCCAGATAATGCCGGAAAAGGATGCGGCAAGATACCGCTTCCATCCCTTCGATCTCACCAAGGTCTGGCTCAAGAAGGATTATCCGCTGATAGAGGTAGGGGTCCTCGAATTGAACCGCAACCCTGAGAACTATTTCGCCGAGGTCGAGCAGGCGGCCTTCAACCCGGCCAACGTCGTGCCCGGCATCGGCTTTTCACCCGACAAGATGTTGCAGGGGCGGCTCTTTTCCTACGGGGATGCCCAGCGCTACCGGCTCGGCCTCAATCACCACCAAATCCCGGTCAATACGCCACGCTGCCCTTACCACAGCTACCACCGCGACGGTTCCATGCGTGTTGACGGCAACTACGGCAGCACGCTGGGCTATGAGCCCAACAGTTACGGCGAGTGGCAGCAACAGCCGGAATTCGCCGAACCGCCCCTGGCTATAGAGGGGGCTGCAGACCACTGGAATTTCCGTGAAGACGATGAAGATTACTACACTCAGCCCGGCCTGCTGTTCCGCCTGATAGGTCCCGAAAAGCAGGCGTTTCTCTTCGCCAACACCGCCCGCGCAATTGGCGGAGCGCCGAGGGAGATCCAGATTCGTCATATCGGAAATTGCATGAAGGCCGACCCTGCCTACGGCAAGGGGGTTGCCGACGCATTAGGCATCCCGCTGAGCGAACTACCCAAATAAGCATAGAGTAGTCCTCACACCGAGGCTCAGATGTCACAGGAAACCGGGCCAGAGCAAATGGCCCGGTAACATATTACTCCCGTTTCGGGTCGGTAGGCAGACAATTTGCTGAAATACTCGTATATATGCAGACTTACAAATACATCACATTTTCGAAGAATAGGGGTCAGAGGGGTCAGGTCATTATAATAGCATTCACACATTGTGTATGATCCTGCTGATTGTTGTGTAATGCAGTCCTATATGATCGGCGATTTCTCGCTGACTGTATCCATACCGTCGCACCCCTTCAATAATCTTCCCATCCCGTTCCTTCTTCATCTTTAGGCTTGCTCCGAAGAGTGCCGCCAGTGTCGGCCTTCCAAGATACCGTTGACTCCTTGGAATCTCCCGGATATCCTTCTTACCTTCCAGATGCTCCATGAAAACCTCGACAAACTGCTCTCTGCCCAATATGCTCTGCCCCTTGAGCCCTGTCCAGACTGTCTTGTTGCCTATTCCCACTCTCACGAACTGACGGTACTGTTCTCCTGCGCTGCCTTCCTCGATCTGCCAAATTGCCCAAGAATCCACTCAGATGACAGGCAGGTGTCCTGTTCATGTCCCTCGCCGAGATCACGCGGATTCTGTCGCTTCGAAACGTGAATACCAAGAAGAGCCGCCTCTCTCCATCGGTCTGTCCATACACATAGTACCCTTGCTCTGTCTGCGAATGGCGGAGATCCTGACCCGATATCAACAGGTCGAAATGAAAAAAACGTTATTATGTAACGTTCTGTGGTACAACTGCCTAGAATTGAAATATGGTGGAGGCGGCGGGAATCGAACCCGCGTCCGAAAGTACTACTCTCAGGCATCTACATGTATAGTCTATCTACTTGATCTCGGATGAAGAGCCGCCGGTAGACAGGCTTCTCATCGTCCCATCCCCTTTTCTCTCGCCCCGGATCCAGGGGAAATATCCGGAGCCAGCCTGCTGTCTGACGCTATCCCTGAAACACAGGCGATCCCACGGTAGCGTGCCGCTTTTTAGTTAAGCAGCGAGTGCCAGTTCGTTGTTGGCGTTTGTGTGTGTTCCACCTTTTTACGTGGTGATGGAGCCACGACATGCCACCTGAGCCTCATAACCCCCGTCGAGCCCTTACGCCCCCGGCTGAGTCATTTTTATTATATCATGAAATAGCCGGAATGTGCATAGGAAAGTTTTCATGTTCGCTCACCTGCTCCTCATCGCCCTTTCTATCGCCCTCTTCGCCTCCCTTTCCCTTATCGTGTCCCTCTTCTCATAGAGCTTCTTTCCCTTTGCGAGACCCACCTCTACCTTTGCATAAGGTCCCTTAAAATATATCTTGAGAGGGACAAGGGTGTAGCCTTTTTGCTGGGACATTCCCTTCAGCCTCTGTATCTCCCTCTCATGGAGAAGGAGTTTACGGGTCCGCAGGGGATCATGGTTCATGATATTACCATGTGTATAGGGGCTGATATGGCAATTGAGGAGAAATACCTCGGCATTCTTGATGATGACGTAGCTGTCCTTCAGATTCGACTTCCCTTCCCTGAGAGATTTCACCTCTGTGCCGAGGAGCTGCATGCCTGCCTCGACCGTCTCTTCGATACTAAAATCGTGGTAGGCCTTTTTGTTCTGACAGACGATCTTCATAATTCCATTCTCCCTTGGGTACAAAAACAATGGTACCCTTCACTTGGAAAAGCCTCCCTTTGAATCTACACCTCCATCGAATCGCATTCTCTCTATCCACGGCTTGAGTCTTACTTTCACTTTGACAGTCTTGTTGTCGATCCAGTACTGCACATCGATGACATCAGAGTGGCCATAGCGAAGGGGTCGGTAAAAGGGATGCATTTCGTAGCCGATCACCACGCCGCTCTGATCAAGAATCCTGAAGACCTGTGAGTTCTGGAAATCACTGTTCTGACTCACAAACTCTTCTGCCCTCTTGAGAGCCTCCTTTGCAGGAACTCCTTTTTTGATAGTAAAGTCAAAGTCGGGAGCATAGGGCTCGAAGGTGTACTGATCCCCTTCGAAATCGAGAAAGGCAACCGTCTCTAAATCATCGAGGAACCTGTTCCCCCAGAGTATGAGAGTAAAGACCCCTGAAACTTCTTCCGATCTTGCAACTTCACTCTTGAGGGTAGTGTGCAAGGCAAGGGAACATCCGGTCGTGAGGCCCATGACCCCGGCTACGAGAGCACACATCAGAACAACACCTGGTATTCGGCTTCTCATTTTCATATCTTCCTCCACTCTTATGTTAAGAACGGTCTCAAAATAGTAACAACATCGCCGTCATTCCCGCAGTATGTTGAGCGGGAATCAAGAGGGCTTAAAACCCAGACTGGATGCCCGATTGAGTACTTCGGGCATGACAGACAAATTGAAATGATTTTCCATTCTATTATGAAATTGTTAATAAGTTACACGCCTACCCTTTCCGAGGGGAGGTTAGGAGGGGTACTGGTAAAATATAGCCATTACCTCCCCTTTCCCCTCCTTGCCAAGGAAGGGATTTAGATCGGCATGCACTCTTCACTGAAGTGTTACAAATTACCTCGACGGAATATTGACATTTAAGAAATCATATTATTATAATAGCAATTCTAAAAGATAAAGAGGGAAGGGAACACAATGAGAACGGTATTTGCCAAAAAGGGTGAGATAGCGAAGAAATGGTATCTCGTTGATGCCAAAGATGCGATACTTGGTAGGCTTGCCACAAAGATTGCGATATACCTCCGCGGGAAGCACAAACCCATTTTCACCCCTCATATCGATACAGGTGATTTCGTGATCGTTGTCAATGCAGAGAAGGTGAAGCTCACGGGGAAGAAATTGGATGATAAGCTATACTACCGCCATTCAGGCTATCCCGGGGGCTTTAGGGCAGAGACTGCAAGGAAAAGGTTAAAGGACAAGCCGGAAACGATCGTTATGGATGCCGTATGGGGAATGCTGCCGAAGAACAGGCTTGGCAGGGCGATGCTGAAGAAACTCAAGGTGTACAGGGGTTCCGAACACCCCCACGAGGCACAGAAACCGGAACCTTTCCAATAATGTCTCGAGGGCATAGTACGGATTATGCCCTTCATAAAGGAGCGTGAATGGCTGAGATCACATACGACGCGACTGGAAGGAGGAAGACCTCGACGGCGAGGGTGAGCCTGTCAAACGGGAACGGACAGATCATGGTGAACCAAAAATCCTTAGATTCTCATTTCCCCAGGGAAACCCTCAGGATGATGATACGCCAGCCACTCGAGCTCACTGGGATGATAGGGAAGCTCAATGTAACGGCGAAGGTACAGGGAGGTGGACTCACAGGCCAGGCAGGCGCCATGAGACACGGCATTTCGAGGGCTTTGACAAAGCTCGACAATGACCTCAGGCCAAGGCTCAAGAAAGAGGGCTTTCTTACGCGTGACCCGAGGGAGAAAGAGAGGAAGAAGTACGGCCAGAAAGGTGCACGGAAGAGGTTCCAGTTCTCCAAGAGGTAATGAGGGGCATTGGGGATAGCCGTGCAATAGACCTTACTAGGTAAAGAACCCATCTTGACTTCACTTATTCCTGAATCCACTCACCTTTGAATCACAAAGATATTCATTCATAGATATGTTGAAGGTTGCCATATGCGGCGGGAGCGGGTATACCGGTGCCGAGCTGCTCAGGATCTTGACTGTTCATCCCGAAGTTGAAATCACCGCTGTCACTGCAGAGAAGTCGGCAGGGAAGAAGATTACCGATATCTTTCCTCACCTCCATCATTATGGTTCCCTCTCCTATGAGCCTTTGGATAGAGAGAAGCTATGTTCCAAGGCCGATCTTTTTTTCATGGCCTTGCCCCATGCCGCTTCTCAGGATTCAGTAGATTTCTTTGTGAGAGAGAAAAAAAAGGTCGTTGATCTCTCCGCAGACTTCAGGCTCAGGGACCCGAAGGTCTATGAAGAATGGTACCGTGTGCCCCACAAGTACAATGCGACCTTGAAGAAGTCCATCTATGGTCTGCCTGAACTGTACAGGAAAGAGATTGCAAGGGCGGATCTCGTGGCGAATCCAGGATGCTATCCCACAGGAGCACTCATTGCGATCTACCCGGCGCTGAAGCATTCTTTTATTGATCCCGTTACCATTGTAATCGACTCGAAGTCGGGAACTTCAGGAGCAGGGAGACAATCGGATGTCTCCTTTTTCTATTGTGAGGTGAATGAGGGACTCAAGGCCTATGGCATCGGGAAGCACAGACATACTCCCGAGATTGAGCAGGAACTTGCCGCCCTCACCGGGAAGAGCATCGTCGTCAACTTCACCCCCCACCTCATCCCCCTCGACAGGGGGATCCTCTCGACGGTCTATGCAAAACTCATGAGAAGGGCAGAGACAACAGAGGTGATCGAAGCCTACAGAGATACCTATGCAAAAGAACCCTTCGTGAGGATTCTCGATGAGGGTTCATTCCCTAATGTGAAGCATGTGAGGGGGACGAACTTCTGCGAGGTGGGGATAACGGTGAACACAAGGACATCTACCCTCATCATCGTGAGCACAATCGACAACCTCGTGAAAGGGGCATCGGGCCAGGCAGTTCAGAACATGAATATCATGATGGGCTTTGAAGAAAGAGTTGCCCTCAAGATACCAGCCCTCTTTCCCTGAATTGATTCTTCCGGGATGAGTGGTTCCGGGCATAGCCTTGGGGCCTTGAAGCTCCCGGGCAGTAGGCTGCGACTAAATATTCGGAGATATCCCTGACCTTCAGGCCCCGTATGGACGCCCGCTTTATATTTGCCATGCAGATGGGGCACATGGTCGTCACGGAATCACCACAGTCGGCAAGCTGTTCAGTGCGTTTATTGGCAATCTCCTGAGCCTTGCCGGGAAACAGGGATTCAATGGGCCCGCCGCAGCAATGGGTAAGCCTGCCGGAAAGTTCGGGGTCATGTATCCTCACACCAGCCTTCCTGAGGAGTTCGCGGGGTTGATCGACCACCTCCTCATACCGCGCATAGATGCACGAATCGTGGATCACCAGGTCAAGATCGAGTTGCCGGACGCAGTCAGGATCTCTTTCGGCCAACAGTTCGAGATAACTCTTCACCTCAACCCTATACTCGTTGAGTACTGTACGGTATACGCTTCTGAACATATTGGTGGTGTGCGGGTCCACAGTGATCACCTGCCTTACGCCGTTTTTTTGCAGCAGGGCGCTCACCCTCCTTGCCTGCGTTGTGAAGACCTCATCGACACCCTGGTCATGAAGGAGCGCCCCGGAATAGAGTTCCTCCGCGAACAGATAGCCGAAATCCACTCCGGACGCCCTGAGCAAACGGGTGATGTTCCGCAGTATGGTATTGTAAGCCCGCTTTTCGGGCTGATGCGTAAGGGCCATGAAACGGGAGATATTGATTGCCCTGTTAAGGACACGGCCTATCGCAAAGAAGCGAGTGATCCATGAATTCTCAAACCTTTCCAGGCTGGTAGCCATGGTGGTGATCGAAGGGATGAGCTGATACATATGCCCAGTATAAAGAACCGTCTCGCCTCCAAAGGGGATATCAAGCCCCCGTGCCCAGGCCATACTGCCTCTTCCCTGGGAAGGGGCAGTATGGCCTTTCTCTTTTTCAGATTATCTGAAAGTATTCCCAAGACGTCTCCTATAGGGAGCGCCATGACTCAGCTCCTTTCAAGCCCATACCACTTCTTGTTGACGTAGGTCCGAAGGACTCGTATGTTTTCGACGATGGGAACCTCTGCGGGGCAGTTGTCTTCACACATCTTGCACAGAAGGCAGGAGTATATAGAAGGGATATTTTCCAAAACCTTTCTTTCCAGCCCCATCAGGACATACCGGAACAGCCGCCTTGGCAGCAGATTGATTCCCATGGGGCAAAGTGCTGTGCATGAGCCGCAATTGATGCAGGCAGAGGCATTGAAACGGTCCGCCAGCTTCGTGGCTTCGAGAAAATCAGGGTTTACCTTCATCATAAGCGCCCTCGCTCCTGATCGTGTAGTGATAGTAATCATCCGCTCTGCTTTTGGGTATCTCGATCAGGATTCCGTACCTTCTCATAGCCATGACCCACATCATCACTTCATGCGATGGGTGGCCAAGGGCCTCGCTTATCTCAGGAATCGTCCTTGGTTCCTCTCTCAAAAGGTCAATGATCCTTTCCCGGATGATCATTTCATCTCTCAGTACTTCTGCAGGATTACGGGGGTGTCTTCTTTCCACTATGCACTCTCTTTCACCAAAGTGTCAATCATTGACTCTATTTGCTCGGTTGAGTATCCCTCCACATCGATTGCCCCTTTGGGGCACACGGGGACGCAGGCGCCCTCTCCTTTGCAAAGGATGGCACTCACACGGGCGATCTCTTTCCCCTCAACCGCGATGCGATCTATGGCTGCATACGGACATGCCTCCACACACACTCCGCACCAGGTGCATAACTCAGGATTGACCTTGGCAACAAGGGGTTCCAGATCTACATATCCTTTCAGAAGCAGCGCTCCCGTCTTGGACACAGCAGCCATGGAGCTAGTCACGCTCTCTGCCATGGTCTTCGGTCCCTGCGCCGTACCGGCGATGAACACCCCGTCTATTACCGTTTCTACCGGCCTGAGTTTGGGATGGATTTCGTTGAAGAAACCTTCCCTTCCCACTGGGAGCTTGAGCACCTCCATCAGCCTGACATTTTCTCTAGGCACCATTCCTGTGACCAGGACGACAAAGTCAGAGTTGATCTCGAGCTCCTCACCGCCGGAGAGCTGGTCCCTGACTCTTACAACCAGCGTGCCATTCACCGACCTCACCACCGGAGGCTCTTCTTCTTCGTACTGAATAAACAGCGATCCTCGATTCAGGGCCTGCTCATAGAGCAGTTCATATTTGCCATAGGTGCGGATATCCCGAAAGAGGTGGAACTGATAAAGCCGGGGGCTCAACTCGTTTGCGCACAGGGCCACATGGGAAGCAGCAGCGCAACAGTAACGGGAGCAGTATGGGTGCGGATTCTGTTCCTTGGTATGCTCCCTTGAGCCGACACAGTAGATGTAGGTTATGGTTTTGACCTCCCGCTGGCTGAATTCGAGCGGGCCTTTGGACACCCGTAGAAACTCATTGAATTGGGGCAGGGTCAGAACGCCTTCCAGTCCAAATCCAAATTCTCCCTCCTGAGGGGTATACGGGTCAAAGCCGGTGGCCACGATGATGCCTCCCACTGTGAAGGAGATGGTATCCTTCCTGTTGACAAGCACCTTCACGGAGAAGTTCCCCACTGTACCCTCCTTTTCTATGAGTTCGGCGTTGGTGAACAGGGCGATGTTGTCTCGCACCCGCACCTGCTCCAAAAGAGAGTGGATGATCTGGGAGCCTTCCCTGCTGCTGGGGAACATCTTTCCCCACTGGCGGACCAAGCCGCCGGCCTGATACGCCTTTTCGACTAAATGTACCGCAATCCCCATATCTGATAAGGCCAGGGCGGCACGCAGGCCGGCAACCCCGGCACCGATAACAAGCGCCTCGGGAAATGTCTCCACGCGGAGTTTCTGGAGGGGTCTCGAAAACCTTGTTTTGGCAATTCCTGCCCGCACCAGGCGTATGGCCTTGCCGGTAGATGCCTCCACATCATGGGTATGCGTCCATGAGCATTGCTCCCGGATATTCACCTGGGTGTACTGGTAGGGGTTGATGCCTGCCCTCTCGGCCATGGCCCTGAAGGTGTTTAGATGAAGTTTTGGCGAGCATGAAGCGATCACAATGCCATCGAGCCTCTGCTCTTGAACCTCTTTGATTATCTCCTGCTGGGCAGCATCGGAACAGGTAAACATGTTGGTCTTGGCCGTAACCACCGAGGGATCCTTTGCCACGACTTCACGGACCTTTTCAACCTCAACGTAATCGGAGATATTTCCTCCACAGTAACAGATGAATGCGCCGATCCTCCTCTTTTCCGTCATGAGCGATTCCCCATTTTTTTGAGGTAGGCAGCTATCTGTGAGGCAGCCGCCCCGGAATGGAGGATGGTGTCGGGGATATCCCGTATGGCCGATGCCGATCCTGCAACAAATACCCCTTCAATGCTGGTCTTGCCGGGATCGAGGTCATCGTCTATCTCTTTGATATAGGAGAAACGATCCGTTTCCAGTACGCTCTCATCGAACAGACTGGAGGCACCCTGGGTAGGGAGGAGCCCAACGGACAGTACGACCAGGTCATGCCCTGCCTGCTTTATCCCCTCTTCTCCCTCCATGTTTTCATAATGGACAATGAGATCCTGGTTTTCGCTCTCTTCGATTCTGGCCACCTTGCCTTTGATGAAATACACACCCATGCCCTTGGCCTGTTCGTAGAATTCATCATATCCTTTGCCGAAGGCCCGGATATCGATGTAGTAGATAGTAATATCAGCGATGGGCAGGGCCCCCATCAGAAGTTGTGCCT
>Ga0315295_10006411_pt1 | contig 10049 bp, 19 predicted proteins | sample YL17G14_0_MG_FD_204453 | JGI IMG/M metagenome (GOLD analysis project Ga0315295, IMG submission 204453) | Sediment microbial communities from Yellowstone Lake, YNP, Wyoming, USA - YL17G14_0 | ecosystem: Environmental > Aquatic > Freshwater > Lake > Sediment | place: USA: Wyoming | collected... | reverse complement strand
CTACAAAATACTCAACTTGTGGCGGGATTAAAATACCAGCTCCTTCTAAGTCAATTACTGAAGAAGCAGCAGCGCCGTCGTTGTAAAAAGCTTGTTCGCCGCCAAATTCGCAGCTTGCGTCTTTAATTACGGTCTTGTTACCAATAACTAGGTCAAATTTAACTGATAATCCAGCAAGTCCTATCCCGCTATAGGCAATACCATTGGCAGCAAGTGGAACAAAAAATCCAATTTTTTCAACTAGCAAAGCCTCATTAACCTGGAATTGGTTGCCGTTGGCACCTACGTTGCTTAAAGGAAACGCGCGCTGGCTAGCACCCTTAAAAAAGGTATGCGTTAGTGCTGCCGTCGTTTGGCTGTCATATACCATGCGGGTCGTGCCCTGCATGTCCTTAAGCGTGGTCAAGCCTAGGCGGCTTGCTACGTTAAGCATTTTGTCTTGTGCGCTCATGCCCATAGTTTCTACAAATTAAAGATTATATGAATAAAAGCTTACAGTCCTGGGATATCGTACCCGGAAAGCGTATAGTTGCTGGCATAGATGCCTTCGCCGGCCATGTCGCCCTGGAGGTACATAGAAGGAGAAACCATGTAGCTATTATTTTCAGCTAATAGGCCTCCGGCTACTGCCAAATCAGGCAACAAAGCGCCGGCGATCTTGTAGCCTGAATATCCAGCCATACCGGCGGCAATTTCGGGCTGCTTAAGAAATAGGCTAGTAGCCAAAGCGCCAACAAGACCAACGTAAGGCTGGAACTTGCCGAGGTTGTCCCCTACAACATTTGTAAGGATAGCGGCGGCGGCTCCACCGAGGGCGGCCTTACCGGCTGACATAGCGGCTGCGGTTACTGAAGCGGAGGTTACGCGCTGGCCCATAGTGCGGCGGCGGCGGCGTGCGGGTGCTGCCTTGCGGCGAACGGGAGATTTACGAACGGGCATAATTTAATTTTTTAGATTAGGGTAAAGATAGTGAAAAAATTTAATTTACAAGCTGGTGCGTTTCATAGGCGCCAATTCAATAGTATTTATTGTATTGCCACTAGCAGCTGCAGTTTTTTGCTTTTTAATAATATAGCGGACTACTAAAAAGCCTAGGGCGCCGTATAAAAATAGGTTCTTGTTCATAATTGCTTTAGATAATTAGTGCAGTTTTGTAAATGCGCGGTTAGTGCGTTTTGGTATGCGGTCGCAGCTTGATTTAACGGCGCAACAAATTTTGCGCGGCGTGGCTGTCCTCTTTGAATATAATCCGTTTTTAGATTTTCGTATTGGGTCAATTTGTTTTGTATATCCAAAATACGGTTAGCGCCGCCGGGTTGTTTGCACTCTACAAACTTGTAAAAAGCCGAACCTGGTACATTAACACTAGTAACGATCACTTCTTTGCCGTTTACTATAATATGCGGTAAACGTATGCGGCTATTCTCTACCGTTGGCATGCCGCTTGCCGCTGCGGCCGCAGCAGCTGCGGATTGCGCGGCAGCCGCAGACGTAACTGTTGTATTTTGTGTCCTGGTTAGTAAAAACGCGCCAAGACCTAAAAGCAAAAGCAGTTCCATTATTTACGGCGCAGCAGTAAATAAGCGCCAACGCCCAGGGCAGCGGGTAATACCCAGCCTGGCAAATTAGACAAAAGACCGAACCCGCTGATGCGATCAAACCTTTGCTGGTACACCATTCTAAACTGACTTAGTGCCATTAACTGAATAAAATTAAAACGGTTAATACCGGCAATATCCCTATCCAAACTTTGAATTTGTAAATTTAACTCGCTAACATTCATTCTGTTAAGATTTTGAACGTTGTAGGCGTTTTGCTGGTACTTGTTAGTTATGCTGTTGTTTACTACCGTAGCGGTAAAACTCCCTAAAATCGAAACAATATAAGGAATTGCCTGGGTTAGCAAGCCAATAACAGCGGCAAAAATTACGCCGTTAAGCGGCTGTATAGTGCTGGCACGTTGTACGCCGGTAGTTGGCATTTGAGCCGTAGCGGCACGCGCCGCGACAACCGCCGGCGTAGGTTTTTTACCGTCTTGAAAATCTTGGAATAGCTTTTTTAGCTTTTTTAGGGCGTCCACAAAGCCGCCAGGACTAGTTTTATACAAAGCGTCGGGCAAAATAATATCCTGGCTCTCCCCTAAATAAAATTTATCGTAGCTATAGGTCGGCGCTCCTGGGGCCAGCGGGTTTTCGGCGTTGTGTAAGGGCGTATGCCCGGCAAGCTGTAAATACATACTATTTTACTTTTATACGGCTAAGATACCGATATTTTTTTGTTTCGCCGTAAAAGTCGTTGACCAAATCAAACGCAACCCAGCGCCCATTGTCTAAAACTTCGCAGTAAACGTGCGTGGGGTTGTTTGGTGTATTGCCAACTATTACAATTCTAACGGGTATTCTTTCTACCTTACAGCACGCCACGGCCGTAATGGTAAAACAATCACAATCGCCAGCGCCAGGGATCCCATAAAAATTACGGTGCATCAATGTAGGCATACTTTGCAGCAGCTCAACCCCTGGCGGATCGTTGCGGTAGGTGGTGTGTGCTTTGAGTAACGCAAACAAACTGCGAGGCGTTTCCCCGCGTGGTACAAAATTTCGGGCAAAACTTAAGGATTCCTCAATTTGCAGCTGCATACAGTCCAGAGTGCGTTGTAGCGTCGTGTATTTTTCTTTGAGTTGCATGGCCCAAAAATACAAAATCACGCTCAAACAAACACAAAACGACCTAATTTTGCAAAGGGGGGCCGTATAATTACTATAATTACTATACTTACAGTATATCTATTACTATAATTATGTCGTAAAATTAACTGTTATTTCTTAAATAGTCAAGAAAAAATAGAAAAAAGTAAAAAAAAATAAAAAAAAAGGTAAAAGTAAAGGAATAAAAAAGGTAGGGGTAGGATAGGAAATAAAAAAAGGCCCATAGAGGGCCTTTAGATGAGTTGTAAGAGAGGTTAGGGGGTAGGGTAAGGGGGTAGGGTGTTTTTAGGGTTGCTCGTTTGTGTTAAGCAAGTTTTTTAGGTGGTGTGTAGTATAGGTATCTAGTTCTTTGGTAACAACCTGGTCTAATTTGCCGGAGTTGTTTTTCAAAAACAAGGTAATTTGTTCAAATACTTCGGCCAACTGTGCAAAGTCGCGGGTATGAATTGAGATTTTATTATAATGTCCCATTTGCAAATTAAAAAACCCCATTGGGGCCTGGCTGTTGTGTTCGGATTTTGGAACGTAGCGCGTTACTGATCCGCTGGCCATGATAAAAAGTTCTCGGTCGTCCTTGGTAGTCCATTTTATACTTTTGTGCAGCTGTATTTTTTTTTCTACAAAGGCCGGGGTTACAATTTGGTGTTGTGCCTTTGTGTATATCGGGCGTTGTTTGGCCATTAGTCTTTAGTTGTTAAATGTGGGTACTTCATTTTAAGCCGCAAAAGTTCATCGCGTTGCAATTCGCGTTGGCTTATTAGCATGCGGCGGGCCATTGCGGCCATTTCGTTTATAGTTTCTACGTCGCGGCTGTCAAAAAAAGCAGCTTGCCAATATCTATAGTTCATTTTGTTCTATGCCATATATTCGCTGTAAATTTTCCTTAGTACCATATATGACATTCAAATATGCATCTTGGTATTTGTCTAGTCTTGTAGAACCCCAAATAGACAGCTGAGCAACTTGTTCTACTGTGTTTCGCAAACCGTATGCGTTAGCCTCTAAAAGTAGTTTCTCTATTTGTTGTTCTTCGGTCATATTACACATTTGCCTAGACAAAAGGTCTATTTTATGTTGCGTAAGTTTTTTGTGCTTCATCTTAGGTAAATTTTTGAGGGTTTCTAAGTAAATCACCTATCCAGGTGGCAAACGCGGCAAAGCGTTCTATATCGTCAGGGTGTGCGCTGGCTTCAAAAGTAGGGCCTAGCATAGTATTCTTACTTTGTAAGGCTGCCCACCATTCTCTTTTTAGATCGGGTTGCCAAGTGTGGCGCATTACCGGGATATAAATTCCAAAGACGTGCTGGGCATTAAGACGGTCGGGTGGTATTACGCATACGCGATCCTGGTAAGAATCAGTAAAGCTTATATGCCAGCCTTTACGCATAAAGCGGCCGAACATCTTAGCGCCAAAAGTATTAGGGGTATTCATTAAGTGAGTGTTTTAATTGTTTGGTTAGTGCAATAGTAATACAAAAAAAAGAATCCCGGCAAATAAATTTACCGGGATCTTAACCAAACGTTCTCCACTCACAGCATCAAACGTAGTAAAGATACGCTAAATAAGGTCGTCAAGCCTTGTTTGTAGTTTTGCTAGATCTACGCTAAGGCGAAAGACGTCCTGGCGCAAAAGTTTTAATTCCTCGCTGGTGCGGTTCATCTCGCGGCTAATTAAAAAGCCAAAGGCGCTAACGGCAATCGTAGCTGCAAATACAAGTATTTCCATTATTTTACTTTTTTAGTAAATAGCTTACTTATAATTTTTTGCACAAAGTCCGGACGCTTTAATATCCAGCCGGCTAAAAACGCTATGGCGCTAGTAATTAGTTCCTCGGTCATGATTGCTTTTTTATTTTAACAGGCGCCAATATAGTGCCAACTGCTTCGTCTAAAAACATTTTATATTTTACGCCATTAATAACCGTTTTATAATCTTTAGGTGTTTTCCGCCAAGTTTCTGCGCTAATGTATTTATACTTTATATTGTCGCCGAGCAACCCTGGCGGCACGTCGCTTCTGTTTTTGCGCGTTTCTGTATATGCCTTGCCTGTTTTGCTAATACGTTTACCGGGGGCCATTGCTTTTTTTTGTAAATCTTTGGCCTTATTGCTAGTGCCGGTTTGCTTGGCGCCCATGCTTTTACCGGCAAGGCGGTTTTTCATAACAATAGTGTTAATAAGCTGCACTTTTGTTTTGGCCTTTCCGTCCGGCGTTACTAATTTGCCGCCTAATCTTTTGGCCGCTGCTTTTAGCTGGTCAACGGTCTTGGCAGCTAGTTTTTCTTTTTCGCTTTTCATATCTTGTAAAGTTAGGCAATTTTTATATAACTGTTAATATCCGGGCGCGTCCTGGCAAGGGCAAAGCCAGCGGCGTAATCGTTTGCGCTAACAAGGGCCGCATCTTTTCCGTTTTCGTGCTTTACTATTGCCTTTACAAATGTGGTAAAATTCTTAGCCGTCGGGCTAAATACTTGCGTAGCTGGTATTTTCATATCCTGGGCAACAGCCGCGACATAAGCGTCGGTTAAATTTTCGCTAGGCGGTGCATACTTATAGATAATGTCTTGCACCGTCCTTAGTCCGCTTTTGTGCTTGTTGATCAAATCAATGTACAGCGCCCGCACGCCGTAGGGCATAGTGCGGAACTCTATAAACGACAAATCTTTGCCAGGAATCACGCGGCCCAGCCAATTTATACCAATCCTTATATTACCAGGGTTATTATTGCGGATCCCTCGCGCTACTTTTTTACCAGGGGCGGGGGCCGCGGGCTTGCTTTCGTCAGTTTCTTTAGTCATTCTCGTTATTATTACGGCAACAGCTAACGTTAGCCAGGGCCAAAGTTTCATTTTTTAAGTAGCAATAGCGCCAATACGCCAATAATGCCATATAAAGCAAACGTTTTTAGCTGGCTGCCCGCTGGAAATACATCAACCCCTGGCAACTCGTTAGGGCTTACAATTACATTACCGGGCGCATTGCTTAAACTAAAACGTCCTTCTTTGTCCAAAACATAATACGCGCCAGGGGTTTGCCCAGGTATTGTATAATCAAACATAAACCATACCTGGCCAGGGCGCTGTACAAAGCTGTAAACCTCAGCGGTACTGTTGCCTTTGGCAATAGTTCCGATCCTGGTGCCGTTGGGGTAATTGTAAACCGGCACGTCCTCGCGTGTTATTAAATAACGTCCGACTACTTGTGATGCTATTAGGGGCATAATTCTTTAATTAAATTGCTTGTATAAATTTAAGGCGCTGTCGGTTATATCAAACGGAACCGGCGCAAAGACGCCAGGAACAGTCTGCACGTACAGCTTGCCTTTAAGTCGCACCTGGACTTGATCGATTTTCCCTATTTTCGAGATAAGTACACCAAGCAGCGGCCCAAGTGTTTTGTAAAACGCGCGTACATTAAAAGTCAAAACGTCGCTGCCGTACTTTGGTATCTCGTACATGCCGCGTTTGGCGGTATTGCCTATTTTAATACCGTCTAGGTATACGTCCATTTCAAACTCGCTAACGGTTAAACTCACCGCCGAGGGGTTTTTTAGTTCCAATTCAATTTGTAAATCTAAAAAATCTTTAGTAACCCCTAATAATCTAACGGCTAATATATCATAATCCCATTTTTCCAATAGCGCAGCTTGCCGCTTAATATACCTAAAAGCCTGGTAGGCCAAAGTAAGGGCGGCGATTGCTTGGAAAAAATTAGGTTTTAACGCCATATGTACGATTATAGATTTTTAACACAATGTGTTTAATCCCAAAGTTACAAAAAAGTAATTTAGCAGTAGCGCGGGCGCTTAACTTGGTTTCTACGTACAATTCCATGCGATCGCCGTCGTACAGTTCGTACCTAAAATACTTTTTGTCGCAGCCTAAATACTTAAGTACCATTACCAAAGTATTCTACATGCGTAAAAGCCTACTGTTCCGGGCGCCGCGCATTCGTTGGCGTGGCGAATTTTATAGAGGCGGCGGCGCTCCGCTGCCGTTCCCTTTGGCGCGCGGTTATATTTTTCGTCTTGTAGGTATGTCCAGTAATCTCCATATCCAATAAGTCCAATTGATGCGACTTTAATACCATTTTTGTAAACGTCTAATTTTTTATTTTTTACCGTGCTTGGCCTAATAACTACGCCTAAACGCCGCGCCGCTTCGCGCTGCCCGGTTTTAATGCGGTACACTACCTAAAGATTTTAAGATGCGGAAACCGGGTTTCTTTTAATTCTTTGGCCTTGTAGTTAAAATTTGCCTTTACTTCGGGGCGCAGCATACCGACTGCCGTCCTTAGACCTATGGTAAACGCCGCTTTAGTAATGCCGCCCAGGGGTTTGCGTAAATCGTAGTTTTTTGAAAGAACGTGCAGCATTTCGTCCGCGCTCGTACAGCTTGCCAATTCCTCTTTAACAACAATGTCAAAATGAGTAAGGTGATCAATTTTCTCCTTCATAGTAAAATCCGTTTGCGGGTTGTTCAAAAGTTTGGTTTGTTGGTTGTGGACGCGGGGGGGCCTGGCGGCGTATCTGCTCGGCTAACAGCGCGTTTTTTTGTTCTTGGATTGCGAAATACTTATCTAAGAGTGTTGGAATTAGCTGCGCGACCTGGCCAATAGTTGAGGTAGTGGCGTCCGCCATTTGTGCATGCTTGTTATCCTCGGCTTCGCTCTCGGCATCTTCTAGCATTCCCTCTAGTTCCTCTATTTTGTCTTTTAGGCGTGCTACTTCGCTCTCTAAAAATCCATTTTTAGATAAAATTTCACGTATGTACAGCTCATCGCTGCGTTTCTCGTCTTTATTTCGCTCGTCCATGTCTGATAAATTAAATGTTTGGGGGGTTTGCTCGTCGGCGGGCCTAGTATCTATTTCAAAGCATTCGGTTCCGCTGGTAAGTAGCGCCCTGGAATAGTGCAAGGTATAAAGTCCTGGGAACTTATTAACATAGTTTACTAAATCGCGGCTTACTTCATCGCCGTTGTTTGCCCAGCCGCGTTTTTCTTTGTTCAGGGGGTAAAACCGGCCGCAGTTTGCCTTTGTCGGCTTAGGGCCGGGGCGGTCTTGCAGCGCGAAATTGTTAAAACCTTGTTCGCGCAGCTGGTCAATGCGCTTTTGTAGTTCCATTTTTAGGGGCGCTGTTCGGGGATTGTCTTGCTATAAATAGCGTAATGCATACACAAATAGTAGTTAGCAGCTGCAGCTTGTACAAAAGGATCGCCACCTATGTTTAATAAATGTATGTTAGCTGCTAGTAGTCCGTTGGTTACGTCCGGCGTGGCAAAAGCCTGGTTATCGGCGTTACCTGGCAACAGTCCTAGGGCAAAATCCTGAAAATCTTTAGGACTAGGCTGCATAAACTGTAAAGGAGTACCACCAGGGCCGTAGTTTGTCTGCGCTTGTACAGCCTGGCCGCTGCCGCCATAGGTCAAAAAGCCAGGGGTGCGGCTAGTAACCGGTATTACGCCGCTTGTGGCAGGTATAGCGTTAAGGATTAAACCATGGGTAATTGCTACGTCGTTATTGCTAGTGATATAAACCTGGCGGGCAATAGGAGTAGTATCTATTGTATAATCATCATTATTTAGGACAGTATTTATTCTTGCAGAATGTTCCGAATTTACATGGTGAATAAAAGGATAAAAGTCCGTTCCGGTATAAAAGCTAATTTGCTGCGTTTCAAACCAACGAATATCCTCTGGCGATAATTCTGTGGGAACTGTTGCGTTTGATCCAATTCTTATGCCGCCGCCCGCCGGACTAAAGTCATAACCAAAAATAACTACAAAACTGTTAGGCGGTACTTGTAAAATGCTCTGCCCGCCGTTGCCGGTTTGGAATGTTTGGTATTTAGCCTTACCGGCTATAATATCGAGTTCAACTTGTGTAGGGATCTGCCAGCTCATGGGGTAAATATAATTAAAAAAGGCCGACCATTTAGGGCCGGCCGTTTGTTTTTTTTTGTTAAAATCTTTTTAGATTTCGTTCTTGTAGTAAACCGTAGCGTTTAGCAGTTGGCTTGCGCCGCTGCTATTGGTAACGCGAAGCAAAATAGTGTCCTGGCCGGTCAATGCCCTAGGAAAGGGAACAAAGGCCGGGAAACCCGTAGTAACGCCGCCGTTTACGCTAGCGCCAAGGTCGTGAGCAATAACGTCATCAATAACTACGTCATTGTTGATTGTAAGTGTAACGCGCAGTTGAGTAGCGTTTACCAAAGTAGCCGGGGCCGCTGAGGTAGTGCTGCTTAAAAGTAAGCCTTCGAACGCTTTTGCCAGGCCGCTAAGGCTTAGCGTCTGCGTAGCGCCGGTGGTCGGTACCGTAACTTGAAATCCTTTATTTCGGATTCCCTGGCGGTAGCTTATGTTCATATTATTTGCCATGTGTTCTAAAATTAGAAGCTGTTACCGGCTGAGAAAATACGTCCGTAGCCTTTGAAGATAATCGTGATATTATCAGTAGCAATAATATTTACACCGTCGCTAATTGATAAAGTAGCCTTAAAATTAACTTGTGGTGGTATTACAATTTCAGTTAATAGACGTACTTCTACATTATTTGCATCGTTTAGTCCGCTATGCAAACGATCAAAAGCTAGACCTCGGTTTGTAGCATTAAAACTTGGATCAAAATCTTTTAGTACTACCTGGTTGCCTACGGTGATATTAAGATTTAGGTGATTAGATAAAAGCGCCGGTGTGGCACCTCCAAAACTACCAATTAGTTGTATTGACTTAATAACCATAGATTCCGCTGAATCTAGTTTATTAGTCGTAAGGTTTGTCTGAAATTCATTTTTACCGGCGAAATTGGTAAAAAACTCATAGAAACCTTGTCCTACAGTTGGTGTGATGCTATCATATACAACTCTAGTTGTCTGCTGTCCTGGTAGTGATACGCCCAGCTTACTATCGACGTACGATAATTTTTGTACTTGGTTTGCCATGATTAAATTGTAGTATTAAAGTTAAGCAATGCGCCGGTGCCAAATAGGTAGCAACCAAGACGCTGCGAAGATGCAACTCGACTGAATCCAAAATAGGTTTTGGCGACTACAAAATACTCAACTTGTGGCGGGATTAAAATACCAGCTCCTTCTAAGTCAATTACTGAAGAAGCAGCAGCGCCGTCGTTGTAAAAAGCTTGTTCGCCGCCAAATTCGCAGCTTGCGTCTTTAATGACAGTTTTATTACCAATAACTAGGTCAAATTTAACTGATAATCCAGCAAGTCCTATCCCGCTATAGGCAATACCATTGGCAGCAAGTGGAACAAAAAATCCAATTTTCTCCACTAGCAAAGCCTCATTAACCTGGAATTGGTTGCCGTTGGCACCTACGTTGCTTAAAGG
>Ga0315295_10006409_pt1 | contig 10051 bp, 8 predicted proteins | sample YL17G14_0_MG_FD_204453 | JGI IMG/M metagenome (GOLD analysis project Ga0315295, IMG submission 204453) | Sediment microbial communities from Yellowstone Lake, YNP, Wyoming, USA - YL17G14_0 | ecosystem: Environmental > Aquatic > Freshwater > Lake > Sediment | place: USA: Wyoming | collected... | reverse complement strand
ATTTAGTAATGTAATCTCAAATATCTTTCTCATAAAAATTTATGAAATGTGGAAACCTGACCGTTAAAGCCTGATGGTTCTCCACTTGCGCGCAAACTCGACGATGCGAAGAGTCCTTGGATGGATGCTGACATAAAGATAATCGCCTTCTACGCGCAACCCCTTATAAATACGTTCCCATTCAAGCCTCGCCAGTTTGCAATTTGGAGCAAAGTTCAAGTGATAAAAAGACCGCAGGGTTGCGTCAGCCGGGATCTCAATCTTCTTGGCGGCAACCGTCAAGGCCTCCTCTCGGGTCATCTCTGCATCGTTCGGCGGATCACTGTAACGGTCAATGGAATAGGCCATTAACTCTCCCGTATCAGCATCGAGTTGCGCCGTCGCCTTCGACCAAAAGCGCCAGGTCTTAACTCGCACCTCAAAACCCCCCGAATGAGAGCGCGGCTCCATTGATTCACACTGGAAGTAAAAGTCGGGGCGGGTTGTGGAAATCCCCCCTGATTTGAGCCGCCGGGATAGAAGCTCTCTGACGGTATTAACAGCGGACTGTTTCATCTGGTCTGCCATTATCTGCTCCTCTCAACACTGAGGACTTTACCTGTACGGTCATCAACATTAACTACCACGAAACCCCACGGGTTTGAAAAGGTGATAAGCCAGGCGATACGGTCTGTTGTGGGTCCGGATTCCTCCGGATTCTCTTTGTATTCTAAAATTGCCTTTTCTGCTGATTCGAATGCCATCTCCGGGTCTATCTGGAGCATCTCGCGGTTTTGTTCTGCGACCTGGATGGCTTCTTGCTCATTCATTCCTTACCCTCCCATTCCTACTTTGGACCATAGAGACACTGAATGACTCGCAGGTTCTCCGGAGAGACCCAGACCCGAAGAATCTGATCGGGCTGCGGAACTGGCGCAAGGAAAAGAACAGCTTGGTAAGTCCAGCCCACAGGGGGTAGTTCTACAGCGTCAAAGTTGCCTAAACGGGTTTCTTTTGGTAGATCGAGTTCATTAATCACTACTTTCAGAAATAGATCCCTATCAACCCAGCGTGGCATTTCTGTGCCTTTTCGGCCGTCGTCCCGCCAGCCGGTCACCTTGCCATTTTGGTCGAAAAAGATGATTATATCCGCCGCCCGGCCTAAGACATGAAGCGTATTCATGCTTATGCGGCGAAGCATCCTGCTATCCCATTCGGTCTGAGAGTCGGTGTTGAGGACATGGGGCTCCGGAGGACCGTCCTGATCTACTCGACGGACAATCTCCTGGATCGATCTTGCTTCAAGCTCCTGATCGTTCATTCGAGTGCCTTTCCAGCGTCACCTGCCTGGCCTGTAGTTGTGGCCTTAGGGCCTGTGGCGCACAGACCCAAGCTGTGGTTCGTGATACGCGGATGCTCGCAGGCATATATCTTTCGCTTTGCGGCATCGACGAAACAATCAACAAGTCGGGACACATCATACTCGGTCGGTACCGGCTCCTTCTTCGTCCCTTTGATCCATTGCTCGAAAAACTTCTCACAAAGGTTTGCACTATCCCACCCGGAATAGGTTATTCCAACATAGTATTTCGTCTTTGCCTTTTTGGTGAATTCTTCAGCCAACCTTGTGGTTAGAATGGAGCGGCAGGAAGCTGCGTAGAACATCAAACGAGGGTAATCCTCAGGAGTGAGCTTCTTTACCACAGAGGGGTCTGTTGGTTTCTCCTTGACGAGAGCGGCGAAAAGACCCGGTTGTTTCTTCAAATCCGGAAAAATGACCATGCCCATTTTCCTTTTTCCGACCTTGCCAAGCTGCAATACATGTTGGATTTCCGGCCTATTTCCACATCCGTAGAATTTAATCTTCTCGATCTTTTTGATGTCTGAAGGATTCAAATCTTTGGGACATTTATCCTGGTCCGGATTAAACTTTTCCCGCGGCACTTCTATCCACATCTCTAGTTCCACCAGTTTCTTCTCAATTTTTTTCTTAATTTTCCTCTTCAGATGATTGGGATGGAAGCAAAAGCAGGCAGCATGGCCTAATATGATTACGATGTAACGATGCCGGAAGAGTTTGATGAAATGTTCTACGCTATCAGGGCTTTTTGTCAACAGATAGGAACGAAAATATTTTGTCTTGGCACGAAAAAAGGAATGGAGGCGTTTCGCCTCTCCTCGACTGTTATTCAGGTTAGGGTCGGGGCAAAGGATAAATACGGTGAAGCGCATATGAAGACATTCTTTTTCCTTATTTACATAGTCTCGCTCAGAGGCGGGGATGTATTTGCCATCTTCGCCTAAGGCAATGTAAAAGCAATAGAAGTTATTCTCCCCCTCATTTTTCCAATGTTCTTTGTAGTACTTCCATTCCACATAAGGTTCAGTGCCCTTCCTCAATAAGACGCGGCCGTCCTTATTTACCATTGCCCCATGCAGACCTGACTGTAGGTCTTCTGGTTTAAGACGTTCGATCTCCTCATCTTTCGGCGTTCGGCCATATAACTCATCCTTCGTAGGATCATTGATGTCCACGATGCGGCATACTGCAATCTTGACCAGTGCGCCCTCAGCTACGTTCACTCTGATTTTCATGCTCGTTGTGCCGAGTTTAGGTTCATCAGGATCTCCGTAGGGAATACAACGGTGATTGGCCCACTTTGCCTCAGCTATCACATCTATCAAAACTTGCGTCTCTTTTGTGCTGAGATATTCACCGGGAACGTCTGTTTTACCACCTCCCAAGGGCTTACCAGGAGCTGCTGTCGTCTGGTCCCAGATCTCAACCCGGATTCCAACAGGAGAGAGATCAGCTGTCACTTTTTGCCCGATTCGATCTGTCAGGCCTTCGCTAATTTTACCGTCCCAATGTTTGGTGGTATGATTTTTACCGGGTTTTATTTCGCCTGGCTTGAGCGCTTGCTTGTACACAATCGTCTCAATAATTGAAGCACCAGTTCCGCTACCTGCCTTGCGCTTCACAAAATAGACGATCCGACCAGACTTGGCCATGCTGTTCTGATCTGAAATCCTGTACTCCACACTCAAAGGCCCCTTTGTAACATCCCATTTCCCTTCTTTATCTTTGTCACCTGCTTTGACATGGATGACTGAGAAAGGGGCTGTCTGAACCGGGTTGTCGTGACCAGTGGAAACATCCTTGGTTAGAGGATTATCAGCTCCTGTGGGAGTGCTCTGACCGTTGCTCAAGCCTAATCCTCCTCCTCAAAAAGTATATCCTCATCAAATAACTTCTCAGGGACGGTGCCTGGAGGTTCCTTTGGCTCGGGTTCTGGAAGTGGTTTACTATCGTAGTCCATTGTTTGGGCGCCCGTGGGTAGCTGGCCTGAACCTCCTGGAGCCGTTTCCTGATCTTTGATATCCGTTAACTCCGTAAAAGCTACATTCCCCGAGTCAGGGTCGAGATTTTCAAACCTGGCATAACCTTTCGCATCAGTATGTCCTTTCAGGACCTGGCCGCTATTGAGGGTGATCTGAAAGTCTTGGTTAGGCATCGGCTGGCCTTTGAAGTCTTTAAGAATGATCCCGATCCAGGTCTTCTTTTTCTCCTCTTCCTCGGGCTGGAGAGGACCGGTATGGCTTGGTGGTACTGGCCCAACCGAGGCTGAGGTCCCCTTCTTATAAGCATTAATGACTTGTGCGGGTGGCCCTCCAGGACCTGCTCCAGCCGCACCGCCACCTCCTCCTCCTGCAGCATCTCCGATTAGCACAGTTGGGCATCCCATAACAATTGTGCCCCCATGGGTAGTCATATCGCCCATGCGGGCAGCAGGCATGTAGCCAATCAGCACTGTGGTTGATCCCATGGCAATCGCATCGGGCGGTCCTACACAGGTGGCCATGTCTCCTACCCGGGCCGCAGGCATAAAACCTATGAGCACCGTCGGGCAGCCGGGTGGCAGAATTGGACCACCCACATGGGGCACCGGTGGAAGTCCCGGAGTCACCATCGGACAAACATGCATATCACTAATTCTTGCTGCTGGAGGCATAGCTTATTCTCCTTTGTTGAAATTAAACATCAAAACTTAAAATGATATTGGAGGTTTGACCCTGAATCCTTATTAAAAGTCTTCCCAAATGTGTAGAGATGACACCCTTGACTCATTTCTATTTCAACTTTCAAGGCCTCACACCATTTCTTTTTAACTTGTCAAATTAAAAGATTTGACCCCATGACCTCATCCTCTTATATTGGCTTGCTCATAAATTATTTCGCTCCCAAAAGATGGCCGTTAAGTTCTTGCTGGATTATTTGAACAATCCGCCTACTTTCGATCCTAACCATTTGGGAATTTACCAAGCCGTCGTTGATCGATTTCATAATTCCCTCTCGGTTATTCGGATCATTCTTATGTTGAAAGTTGAGACCTTGACCCCTTCACCCCATGTGTGGAAACCTGACCTCGTTTTTTTCCGCCTCGGCCATCGGCGCATCACGTGTAGTCCGTGCTGTCGACGAGAGCCGATTGTCCGAGAAATACATCGCTGGAACTGACACTGATGTATTTCTCGGAAAACGGAACGTATTTGCCGCCTCCGATATTAAGACGCACCCTCATGACGTAATTCCCATACAGCGTGTCCACCGGAACCGCCTTGACCTCTATCGCGTTAAGATTCTCCCCAGGGTAGTTTTTCAGGAACTTGACCCAATATTTTTCGGCATACTGGAAGTCGTCGTTCTCCTCCCATGTGTAATCCTTCGCTATGGGCCATATCAAGACACGGAAGGTCCTCTTGCGGTCCTCGATCGGGCGCCCCTCGATCTCGGGCGTCACCTCGATTTCGACCTCGAACATCGCCAACTCCGGTAGCGACGCAACGATGATCCTCCCGCTGCAAAAATCTACTAAGGGTTTAATTTCAACCGAATAACGGCTGGTGAGCCGCCTCAAGGCCATCGCTTGCCTGATGAATCGTTCGGGGTCCTCCTCGCCCAAACGGTTGTACCTGAGCCAAGGCCACGGCTCCTTCCCCATCCAGAACATCTCGGTCTCATCCTTCCAATCGCCTACCCCGTATTTTTTCCCCATCCAGCAATGTTGCGCCAGCTTCTGGAGTTCGTTCTTCGAGCAAAATGTGTAGATCGCGATACCAAGACCCAGCACGGCAAGCGACACCAATCCGACGATGGGTACGGCTCCCAAGCCCGCGGCCCCTCCAGCCGCCCCGCCGGCGCCCCCTCCAGCCGCCGCCCCCCCGGCGACCCCCACGTGCAGCAGATAGATGTCGGCCCCCGCGGCGATCATGAAGCCCACGTTCGATGCCGCTATCAGCCCCATCCCGAGCGTCGCGCCCGGATCCCCAGCCTCCCAGGCATTGACGGCCTTCCCGGTGTCGGTGATAAGACTAAGCCCTCCGAACAGCAACCCTCCCCACCCCGTGAAGACCTTCCCGGCTTTCCAAAGGATCGTGTAGGAACGCAGGACCCGTAGGCTGGTGATGTGCTCGAGTTCAATCTTGGTCAGCCCTTTCAAGCCCTGTTCATCAAGCGTTGAGAGAAGCTTGCCGACCGTCGGGGCTTTTTTGCCGACACTGCCCTTGATCCAATTGCGGATCTGTTTCATCACAAAATCTGGCGTCTTCTGGAACGGCTCACCGATCTTCTTCATCTGGTCCAACGTGACCCACCAGTCCTCGTCGGCCATCCTTTCCTTCCCGCGCGCTTTTTGGAACTCTTGAAACGTGATCCACAGCGTACACAGGTCAATTATAAATTCTCCCCCACGGGTTAACAATTCGATCCGTTTCTTGAGGTTGAGCCTCTCCTTGAGGTCTTTCAGGGAGCCGGAAGAGTCTTTTTGGTAGTACCGTTTCCAGTAAGCCTCGATGGCCGTATTCCCGATTTTTGGGAGTCCCTTCTTCCCCGCCTTGGTCCCCTCCTTGAAGAACTTGGCGATCTTCGATCTGCTGGCCTGGGCGCTATCCGGGTGAAGAGCGTTGATGATTCCTGCAACGGTAAGCGCAGCTTCATCGGGGGAGGAGCTGTTGCTAATGATCCGGGGAAGAAGAAAAGACAGGATAAAATCGACCATTTCCGAAATCTCATCGTTCTGAGTCAAACTCGGCCAATCGACGTCGGCCCTCTTCTTAAGGTTCTTTATCGGAATCGTGTCGGCCGCATCCGGGTTCTGGTCCAGCCATTCGAGAAACTTCCCCCCCTCATTCGTCACGAGGGAGAATTCGAGTATATGGGCCCAGTGCGCCAAGCCGTAAATGAACGGCGCGTGATCGCCCGTCGCGCCGTCCTGGCACGCCATCTCCACGATCCGGTGACCAGGGGCGTTCCGGACGACGTCGAACACCCTCCCGAAGGCCTTCTCCGTCTCTCTTGCAAGGAACTCGTCATTGTCCTGGAACCGCTTAACCCATGCTTCCGCAACGTTGCTGGAGGTTGAGTATTTCCCCGGGGGCGGGACGAGTTCTTCCGAAAGGTTGAACTTGTCGTATTCGTATCGGAAACCCGGTGAATAATATTCCAGGGCCGTTTGGATGACTCCCTCCTTGGCGCGCCTCGGCGTCATCAGCACGGAAAGGACGCTCGCAAGGTAGAGCTTCGACTGTTCGCTGGCATTTGTCCGGAGTTCGTCCCGTGCATCCAACATGGGAAATGCGTCTACGAGGATCGCCGTCTCGACCCATTCGAACGGATCGGCGAGAGGAATAATCTCATAGGTTAAGCCGTTGACGTTAGCCTCGATCTGCTTCTCCGTGAATTCCCTCTTCACCGTCACCGCCCATGGTTGATATGAAGGGAGCCCTCCCCTGCGCTTCGAGGCTCGGGGCAACATGCAGACCTCCTTCATCGACCGGCCGCTGAGGCGCACCCGAGAAAGGAAGAAATGCCACGTGTGTTCGGTCAGGCTGCTGAGCTGCAGGTACCCCGGATATGACTTCCGGGCGTCATCGTGAAAGCGGTGGGCGCCCTTGTCATACCGATAGCGGATGTCCCCGGAGCCGTCCGGCTCCGACGTGTTGATCTCGCAGTAAGGAATGAGCGCCCCCCCCGATTCCCGGAAGACGTAGATCCAGGCCTCCCGGACGATTCGTCCGGCATAGACGAAACACGGGCTTCCGCATGTCTTGCAGGCCGTCTGGAGCTCAGAATGAATCCAGCCCACCTTTGCGGCCTCCCTCGTCAGCCGGCTTCGGAGCATGTCATTGGAGGAGAACTGGGCCGCGGTCCAACCCGCTTGCTCCCGGTTGGGGCAGGTGGGGCTCATGCATGTCAGGATGAAAGGGTGATCATCGTAAGCGTTGCGGTAAGAACGGAAGACCTTGTCCTTAACCTCGGGCTCATGGTCGATCGGCGGAAGGTAGCGGACAACGTCGTCCATCTCCCGCTCGTCGTACCACCGCGGCGACGCGGGAAACCATTCGAAGAAGATCAGACCAAACGGCTCGTCTTTGGTGTTGTCCTTCCGCTTCGAAATCGAGGATTTGCTCATCGCGCTTCACCTCCGTTGGGGTAGCGCGGTATCTTTTCCGAGGAGCGTGCTCAACTGCCGTGCTCCATCCGGATCTTATCCCGCGTCTTGTCGTCGATCTGGCCCGTGACCTCGAGGTCGTACGCCTTCTGGAACATGGCGACAGCGCCCTGGGTCTGGTCGTCAAACTCTCCCGACGGCTCGCAGTCAAACCCGAGGTTCGCCAGCCGTTTCTGAATCCCCCGGAGCTCTCCGATAGGGTCCATCCCCCCCAGATTCAACGGTATGACTCTCCGGTTGAAATCGTTGTCGCCGATTACGATTTCCCCTTCCTTCGTGCCAGGAGGAACTGCGATTTTGACGAGCCCCTGGGAGTCCGTTATCCCCTCCGTCAGCGTGCCGTCGATCTTGACGATATACCGCTCATTCGCACGCGGCCTCCCGCCTCTCTTGAGGAAAATGCGGATCTTCGAGGGAGTGCCTTTCCGCTGGAATCGGTGCCTCTGTTCTGTTCCGCAAGACGCAAGCCCTTCCCGTTTCTCCGGGACGAAAACTTGGTCCCCCTCCATGAGAATGTTTGGGTCCAACCTGGCATCCCTCAATTTCTTGTTCTTCGGGTGGTCCCAGACCGTTTCCCAGAACAGCCCGCTCCGAGCTGCAATGCTTTCAATGCAATCGCAGTCCCTCGCGTCGATGTACTTCCCCTCGCTCGCCATGGCCAGCAATCCTCCTTCGGTTTTTCCTCTACGACTTTTAACAGGCGTCCTTGATGAGGTTTGGGAACGTTACATTACAGGCTCCCGGACCCGATGCCGCCGACGCCGCCCCCCCATTATAAGTCTCTCGATAACCTTGTCACCCCTTCCACAGCCTTGGTCTCTCTATACGGGATGAAGATCTCGTCCCCGGCATAAAAAACATTTGGACTCTTGCGTTTTCCCCTCAACCCAGCGTTTTGGGGATGGTCCTAGAACATTCGGTAGGCGGCAAATCCGTGCCCCTTCGCTATTTTGGATAGATAATCTCCCGGTCTAACCGTGTAATGGGGCATTCTTCAAATTTTCTCCATCACGCTTTCACCCAAGCATCCTTATCCAGTCTGGGGAAAGTAATCTTACAAGTTCCTGGCTCTATTCCCTCGATTCGTTTGAATCCCTTATGATCTAAGGTTCCTTCTACTACCTTGCCATCGGGCAAAGTAACCTTGAATCTCTCTCCTGGAACGGGGTTGTCTTCTTCATCCACTAATTCGATTTCGATCCAGCTCTTTTTCTTCTTTTCCTCCTCGTCTGTCGGTTCTAAAAAAGTAGGAGGTTCGTAGGTGACGTCTTTCCCTGGAACCGAATCCGCGGCCACGGCAGCAACAAGAGGAATAGCAGGAGGCACGGCAGCCAAAGGCTTGCCTACACCCGCTGCCCCGCCGCTGTTGATCATCACCATGGTGCCCTGAATAAAGATCCCGCCGGGATTGATATCGATAAAATTCCCGCCCACTTTGACTGTCAATTTGGTCATGCCCTCGATTACGATATCCATACCTTTAATATGGAGACTCTGGGTGACCTGGTGGCTATGGCTTCCCTTGAAAACCTCGATTACATCCCCCTGCACCGCAAAGGAATGGGATCCGGTAACGTCAATCGCTTCTTTTCCTTTTATCTTTAAATTATGGTCCCGATCAATTTCCCTGATTTCATCCCGATCGATTTTTACATGGGTATCCCGTTCTATTTTTTCTATCTTGTCCCGCTTGATTACGAGATGCCGATCTTGGCCGATCCACTCCCGACAATCATTTTTTACCCGGATGTCTTCATCCATCTCTGCGTGAATAAAGATCTGCTCTTTCCCCTTTTCGTCCTCGAACCGGATCTCATTGAAGCCCTCTCCTCCGATGGAGCTGTTCGTTTTAATCGTGCTCTTGGTCTTCTCATCGGGAAGCGTGTAAGGAGGCATCAGATCCGCATTGTAAACCCTGCCTGTGATAAGGGGCTGATCCGGATCGCCTTCGAGGAAATCGACAATGACCTCCTGACCTATCCTCGGGGTGAAGATGGCGCCATACTGGCCACCGGCAAAGATGCTCGCTACACGTATCCAGCAGGAAGATTTATCATCCTTCTTCCCCTCCCGGTCCCAGTGAAACTGAACTTTGATGCGCCCGTATTTGTCCGTGTAGATTTCTTCCCCTTTTGGCCCGACTACCACCGCAGTCTGGATTCCTTTCACGATGGGCCTGGGTGTCTTTCTTTCCGGACGGAAGACGACAGAGGAAGGGATGGAGATGAATTCATTTGTATAGCTAAACTTTTCTTTGGGATCAGACAATTCTTCGAGCGCCTGAGGTTGTTGGCCTTCGTGACGAATCTCCGAGAGAAGGTATTCCTGATTGAAGCTTTTGCGCTCATGGTCAATCAATTTGAATTTGAAGCCAGGGGTCAAACGGGGAGAGGTGCTCTTGCCCTCTGCCTTCTCTTTAAAGGTGATGGACTCTTCCAGGCGGACCTTGGTCAGGCCTTTCCCCCGGTTCTCCTCCACATACCTGCCCGGATAGTCATAGACCTCCAGTTTCTGATAGGATTTGTCCTGCTCTTTCGATGTTAAGTCGAGCGTGGGTTTCT
>Ga0315295_10006407_pt1 | contig 10053 bp, 9 predicted proteins | sample YL17G14_0_MG_FD_204453 | JGI IMG/M metagenome (GOLD analysis project Ga0315295, IMG submission 204453) | Sediment microbial communities from Yellowstone Lake, YNP, Wyoming, USA - YL17G14_0 | ecosystem: Environmental > Aquatic > Freshwater > Lake > Sediment | place: USA: Wyoming | collected... | reverse complement strand
GAAACGGGCGTAAACTGTCGCTAATGGGTAGAATGCTATCCTTGGCAGTAAAAGTCTAGCGGAAGCCAATTAGTGGTGTAAGCATTCGTGTTTGCACAGAAGTTGGAAAGCACGTTAGAACCCACCGACTTCAGTCGCGTGGAGTTTCAGGGTTCCAATTAATGCCAAACGTCAAGAAAATTGTGAGTTCATACAGCAGTACCGCTTGACCTTCAACAAAATTAGAGAGTTGTTGCTGAAGATTGCGGTGACAGATTTCTGTGAGATTCGCCAAAACAAAAATTTAGGTTTCGAACATGAAGTTTTGTATATATTTTGCCCTTACTTTTCCCTTTGTAATGCAACCGGTGAAAAAGAGACTGTTGAAGTATATACGAAATTTAATCTGATTAATTACGGGGAGGGGAAGAGAACCATCGTCATTTCTTTTCACAAAAGAAATCATCCGATCGACTATCCACTGAGGTAGCTTTGGAGTAAAGGAGGAGGAACAACTATGAAAAGAGAATCAATCGCCTTTTGTGAAGAATGTCGCGCTGATGTTAGTTATACGGTAGAAGAGGTAATTTTGGAAGCGAACCTTAAAGGAGACTATTATCAATATCTCGGAAAGAAGGCTATTTGCGACGAATGTGGGAACGAGCTTTATGTGGGAGCCATCAGTGATCAAAACTTGGAAATTCTGTATGCCCTTCACCGTCAGAAAAAAGGACTCCTTTCCCTAGAGCAAATCCGTGCCCTTCCGGTGAAATATAAGATTGGTAGACGACCTCTCTCTCTACTTTTAGGTTGGGGCGAAATGACTTTTAGCCGGTATTATGATGGTGACGTACCCACCAAACAATATTCGGATATTTTGGAGCGTCTTAACAACGAACCGGAATTTTATCTAAAGACCCTTCAGGCGAATCAAGATAAGATTACCAGAATCACTTATGAAAAAAGTAGGCGAGCCACGGAAGCTTTGTTGGGGAGGAACGATGCCCCTGTTTCCAAAGTGACGGAAATTGCCGATTACCTGATCTATCAATGTAAAGACGTTACGCCCTTAGCTTTGCAAAAAATGCTCTATTATGTACAGGGATTTTATTTTGCGTTTCTGGATCTGTTTTTATTTAGTGAAGACTGCGAAGCTTGGACACACGGTCCGGTCTATCGAAATATTTACAACCGGTACGCTTGGTATCATTATGATCCTATTGATCCAGATGAGGAGTTTGATGTCTCACTCCTGACAGAATTCGAAAAAGCGTTAGCTGATAGTGTGATTCAACACTTGGGGTGTTACAGTGGTAACACTTTGGAGCGATTTACACATAAAGAAATCCCGTGGTTAAAAACCCGGGGTGATCTGCCCGCCGCTGAGCCCTCAGAGCGCATCATCTCTAAAGAATTTATCTGCGACTATTTTAAGGCAGTCAAAGAGCGATACCAGATGTTGATTCCCAATGACATTGAAAAGTATGCCCGGATGATGTTTGATACCATGTAAGAGTTCTTTGATTCGGAAGAGGCAAAGGGACAGCCAAACTAGGGACAACAGTTTGTGTAGAAAAGCTCAACTTACGAGGTTTAATTCGTTAGTTGGGCTTTGTGTTTAACTATCTGTGACCATTATAAAAAAATATGCCATGTTGTATTTTTGTTAAGAGTTAGCTAACTAATTCTATGATGTTAGCCTAAAATGTTTTCTACCCTTGTTGAGATTAGAAAAATGCTTTATAATATTATTAAAGCGCATGCAAAATTTATAAATTATCAAAGGAGAACAGATGTAAATGTTTAAGACTTTTTTCAAATGTACAAATATTCTTTTGCGAACCCTGCTAATTATTTTGACGATGGGATGTTTGTTGATTCCTAACGTTATTGCGGCTGGAAAAACAACTGCTAAGAAACTCGATCAGAAAACAGAACGGTGGCTTGCGGAATATGAAGCTTACTTGAAAGACAATGATGCATTTTACTTATATGCGGTCAAATTATTTAAGGCTCCAGTTAGACGTTATGGAGAAATTAGCGAAACAGATGGTGAGTCTACATTTGGTTTAATCCAAATTTTCTTTGCCGAGGGGTGCGAATTACGCTCTGAATCATTTCCTCCCGAATCTGGGATAAGCCGTTTGATAGTTCCTAAAGGTTTTTCGAATGAAAAAGAGGCTTTTGCGGTATTACAAAAAAAGGCTAGGCAAACAGGAGCGAAGCTTAATTGGTCGAAACCGACTGAGAAAAAACAGGGAGGGACGCGGGAGGTAGAGTACACTACCGATGATGGCGACAATATCTTTGCTAGAATGATTTATAAAAATGGTAAATTGATTGAACTTTGGTTTAGTATGGCATTATAGGAAGGAACAACCATGAAAAGAGAATGTTCTAACTACGAATGATTTCCTAGTTTGTAGCTCTTTCGTGGCTCTGTAAAAGCGCTGAGGGTAAGGAGTGGTCAACCACATTGCGAAGCCTTTCCAACCTTGGCGAAGGGAAAATAACTGGTTTGTTGATTCCAGAGCAAAACCTGAGGGTCTTTGCTATAAAAATCAACCAATTCATCCCCCTCCTTCGCTCTCACTTCGTGAGCAAGGATTAGATACGGGGGAATTCTTGGCGTGGTTAAAAAGTTAGCTGTTTTTTCTGACACTGTCATGTGATGGTGTTATTTTTTTGAATGATGCGATGGCAATCAAGTAGTCTGGTTATACATAAATATTTTTTATTTAAAATAAATATTGAAATAATTTAACAATTTTGTTATAATGAATCAAAGCAAACGTTTGCACTACAAAAATTTGAATGGAATCTGGTTTTTGTAATAATTCAAAAGGGGAGGATGAAGATGAAGCAGATCATTAAGCTAGTAATGCTTTTGAGTTTAATCGTGATTGCACCAGTTTATGCATTAGCTTCTGGGGGGGATCTTGCTTATAATGGTAGCGATCTAGGTACAGATCTGATGTTGCAGGGATTTCATTGGGATAGTGCGAATCAAAAAGGCAATTGGTATGGTATTTTAGATCAGATGTCAAGTGAAATTAGTAAGTATTTTAGTGTAGTCTGGATGCCACCACCCAATAACACCCCGTCATTTGCGAAACAAGGATATTTACCGACTGATTGGTATGATTTAAATAATTATTATGGTACTAAAACAACTTTAAAGCAAACCATTGCCACTCTTCATGCTAAAAATGTCAAGGTTTTAGCAGATATTGTAATCAATCATCGTTGTGGAATGAAACAATGTCCACATGGACGCTGGATTCTTTATAGTAGTCCTAATATGAGCCCAGAGGGTAATTTGATTGATGGTGATTGCGATCTAATTGAGTCGGGTAAAGAAAATACTTGTAAGGTCTGTGCGAACAATCAGCAGACTGAAGGTAGCTGGAGCTATGGTGGTCGCACTTATACTTGTGATGATTATAATGCGGCACCAGATCTTTCTCATTGGGCATTAGATACTCGTCAAAAAGTGAAAGATTGGTTGGGTTGGCTAAAAGATTCTGCTAATGCAGGGTTTGATGGTTGGCGTTATGATTATGTACGAGGTTTTGCACCACAATTTTTAGCAGAGTATAATGATGCTACTAATCCATATCTTTCGGTGGGTGAATTTTTTAAATTTGAGAGTGATCCACCTCAAGGATTGCCAAGTTCACATCGTCAAGCGCTAGCTGATTTAATTAATGCTTCGAATAACAAAACGATGCTCTTTGATTATGATCTGAAGCGTTCCTTGAATCAAGCCTTTTATAATAATGTTTTTAATGGAAGTTCAATTGCTAAGCAGGGTGAGAATGGGGTAAATGGGCTAATTGGTTGGTGGTCGCAGGCAGCCGTGACTTTTGTAGATAATCATGATACAGGATGGTCTCCAGGGGAGTCGTTAAGTCATTGGCCATTGCCCTGCCCCTGTAATGGCGATTTGATTTCGGTGAAAGCTGCTTATGCGATGATCCTAACTCATCCAGGAATTCCTTGTGTTTATTGGGCAGATTGGCGTGATCGAAATTCTGATTTAAAGATAGTGATTGAGACTTTGATTAAGATTAGACAAGCCAATCATGTTTTGCGTGGCAGTAGAGTCTGGGTGGAACGAGCTGAGAATGGTTTATATGCAGCTTATATTGGAAATCAGGGCAGTGAAGAGGTAGCTGTTAAAATCGGTAATCAAGGTTGGGGAAATTATGAACAGTGGAAACCAAATAGTTCTTTGGGATTAAATCACACTTTGGAACGGCATGTCGAAGGAGGTCATGCTTTTACAGTTTATTATAAAAATTCAATTTAAAAAACAGCTTTAAATTTTTTGAGATCAATATACTTTACTTGACACTATCCACCAGATAGTGTTATTCTTTTTGGTAAGAAAACTATTTAATCAAAATTCAGTCAATTGAAGATTAATTAAAATTTAGGAGGTTGTGTGATGCGTAAGTATGGTTTGTTATCTTTGACCCTATTACTGATAATTGCATTGCTTGGAACAACAGTGTTTGCAGCAGCTAAGATTTTGGTTTATGCCAAAGGAGCTGATCCACGTGGGCTTGATCCAGCTTATGTTGATGATGGTGAGTCAGGTAAGATTATTGTGAACATTTATGATACTTTAGTGAAGTACAAAGCTGGAAGTACTGAGATCGAGCCTGGTTTGGCAACGAGCTGGAAACAAACACCAGATGGGCTTTCATGGACTTTTAAATTACGTAAGGGTGTGAAATTTCATGATGGCACTCCCTTTAATGCGCAAGCAGTAAAGTTTAGTATTGATCGACAACTACCACCATTACGAACGGATGATATGCCATATGCTTCTTTTACATTTGAACCAGTGAAAGAAGTAAAAGTAATTGATTCTGATACAGTACAGATTAATCTGAGCAAACCATATGCACCATTTTTAGCAAATTTGGCGATGAGTTTAGCGGCTCCAATCGTTAGTCCAACTGCCGTCAAAAAGTATGGCGCTGATTTTATGCAACATCCGGTGGGGACAGGTGCGTTTAAATTTCAACGTTGGGATAAGGATCAACAGATCGTGTTGGTGAAGAATCCAAATTATTGGGGCGTTAAAGCCAAAGTGGAAAAAGTAGTTTTTAAGACTACCAAAGAAAACGCGGTACGTGCGAGTGAGCTTTTGACAGGTGCGGTAGATATTATTGATGGCGTTGACCCAAATGATGTGAAAAAGCTTCAAAGCAGTGGGATGAAGCTGATTAAAAATCCTGGGATGAACATTAATTATATGGGTTTTATGTGTCAACGCAAACCTTTCAATGATCCCAAGGTACGGCGGGCAATCTCAATGGCGATTAATCGGGCTGAGTTAGTAAAGTATCTCTATCAAGGTTATGCCAAAGTCGCGAATGGTCCTTTGCCGAATTTTATTCCAGGATATGCGCCAGAGTTGCAACCAGTGGGTTATAATCCAACGGAAGCGAAGAAGCTTTTAGCCGAAGCTGGGTGTCAGAATTTCAACTTCACTTTGATTACTTATTCAAATGCACGTCCATATAATCCAGTTACAGGTGTGAAGTTGGCTGAAGCCGTCCAGGCGGAACTGCTGAAAATTGGAGTGAAGACCAACATTAAGGTTTACCCCTGGAAAGAGTACAAAGATGTTTTGATGAAAGGTCAAGAAGGCGAGGCGTTCTTCTATGGCTGGATTGGAGACAATGGCGATGCTGATAATTTCTTATCATTACTGGATACGAATCAGATCAGCTCTAGTTTGAATTCTGCGAAATATTCCAATCCAAAAGTGGATGAACTTCTCAAACAGGGTACTTTGACGCAAGATCCAAAAGCACGAGTCAAGATCTATCAAGCAGTACAAAAAATTCTACTTGAAGATGCTCCTTGGGTCTTTATCAGTCATGGAGTTGATTTAGCAGCATATCGACCAAATGTAAAAGGTTTTGCATTACATCCTACCGGAGCAGCATGGTTAAATTTGGTGACGAAATAAATTTTTAAGGATGCGTGTAGACGCATCCTTTTTAATCCTAAGGCAGGAGCGATTCGATGTTAAAGTATATTATGAAACGTTTGTTGATGCTGATCCCGGTGCTTTTGGGGGTGAGCTTGATTGTTTTTTTAATTATGCATCTTTTTACTGGTGATCCAGCGGCTTTAATCTTGGGGCAACATGCCACTCAGGCTCAAGTAGCAGCATTGCGTGAAAATTTGGGGTTAAATGATCCAATTTATCTTCAGTTTGGTAAATTTATCTGGCAGTTGCTTCATGGGGATCTCGGACGATCATTAATGAGCCGCCGTCCGGTGTTAGATGATCTTTGTGCTTGTTTTCCAGCCACGATTGAACTTGCCTTTTTTAGTCTGTTGATTGCAACCGTAGTGGGCGTGACAGTGGGCGTGATCTCGGCGGTCAAACGTTATTCGTTTTTTGATTATTTAAGTATGATTGGGGCATTGTTAGGAGTTTCGATGCCAATCTTTTGGTTGGGTTTAATTTTAATCATCGTTTTTGCCGTTAATTTACAATGGCTACCAGTAGCAGGACGAATTGAGATTGGACTTGAGCCAGCACGAATTACGGGACTTTATCTGCTTGATAGTTTGCTGACAGGGAATTGGGAGGCAATGCTCAGTACGTTGCGGCATCTGCTTTTACCCGGGTTTGCTTTGGCGGCTTATTCAATGGCAATTATTGCGCGGATGACTCGTTCAACCATGCTTGAGGTGATTAAACAAGATTATATTCGCACTGCACATGCCAAAGGGCTGACTGAGTCCCGTGTGATTAATCATCATGCCCTCAAAAATGCATTGATTCCGGTGGTGACCGTAATCGGATTGCAGCTTGGTTTTCTTTTGGGAGGTGCAGTGCTTACCGAGACAGTCTTTTCTTGGCCAGGCTTGGGGAGTTTAACGGTTAATGCCATCTTGGCTTCGGATTATCCTGTGGTACAAGGGAGTGTACTTTTAGTGGCAGTAGTCTTTGTCGTGGTAAATCTGGTGGTGGATCTGCTTTATGCTTATTTAGATCCGCGGATTCATTATCAATAATGATTACAAAATGATTCTGAAGGAGAAAAAAATGTCAGTTGAAGGTACGATGCAACTTGTTAAAAGACCAGAAAATTCTTTGTGGCTTGAATTTTGGCGTAGTTTTAAGCGTAATCGAATCGCATTATTTGGTTTAATTGTTTTGGGATTGCTATTGATTATAGCGATTGGAGCACCTTGGTTTGCTCCTTACAATTACCAGGAGAGTAATCTACCTCAAAGTATGAAACCACCTAGTGCGCTACATTGGCTGGGGACGGATGAGTTAGGGCGAGATATTTTGAGTCGAATTATTTATGGGACAAGAATCTCACTCAAAGTTGGCTTGGAAGCAGTGGCAATCTCGTTGTTAATAGGGATTCTATTGGGGGCATTGGCGGGTTACTATGGTGGGATTACTGATCATCTGATTATGCGGCTGATGGATATGATGCTCGCTTTCCCACCACTTTTACTAGCAATTGCTTTTATGGCAGCTTTGGGGCGTGGGATTGAGAATGCGATTATTGCGATTGGGATTGTGGCAATTCCCGAATATGCACGGATTGTTAGAGGTTCGGTTTTGTCCATTAAAGAAAATGATTATATTCAAGCAGCACGAGCAGTCGGTAACCATGATTTTCAGGTAATCTGGTATCATGTTTTGCCAAATGTGATGGCACCTTTGATTGTACGGGCGACGCTTGGAATCTCTGCCGCAATTTTAGAAGCAGCAGCTTTGGGATTTTTGGGGCTTGGAGTACAACCACCAGAAGCTGAATGGGGCGCAATGCTTGGTAGTGGGCGAGCGGCAATTTTTTCGGCACCTCATATTATTACTTTTCCAGGGATTGCGATTACCATTACGGTGTTGGCTTTTAATCTTTTAGGTGACGGGTTACGTGATGCCCTTGATCCACGCATGAAACAATAAATTTAGGAGCAAGCAGATGCCAGAATTATTAAAAATAAGCAAGCTGGAAACACATTTTCAAACGCAAGGCTCGGTAGTGCGTGCAGTTGATCAACTTAGTTTTGAGGTGCAAGCGCAAGAAACGGTGGCGATTGTGGGCGAGTCGGGCAGCGGTAAATCAGTGACTTCACTCTCATTGATGCGGTTGATTCCTCAACCACCAGGGAAAATCGTGGGAGGAGAGATCCGGTTTCGTGGGCAAGAACTATTACAACTTTCTCAAAAAGAGATGCAAGCAATCCGGGGGAATCAGATTTCAATGATCTTTCAAGAACCAATGACTTCCTTGAATCCGGTGCATCGGGTGGGAGAGCAGATTGCGGAAGTTTTGCTGTTGCATCAAGGACTATCTAAAAAGGATGCGGCAGCACGAACGATTGAATTATTACAGCTGATTGGAATTTCTGCCCCCCAGAAGCGAGTTCGTGATTACCCACATCAATTATCAGGCGGAATGCGACAACGGATCATGATCGCGATGGCACTTGCGTGTCGCCCGGAACTTTTGATTGCTGATGAACCAACTACTGCTTTGGATGTGACGATTCAGGCACAGATTCTTGATTTAATGAAGCAGATGCGTGAAGAATTTGGTATGGCAATGCTTTTGATTACGCATGATCTCGCGGTAGTAGCAGAGATGGCAGACCGCGTTTTGGTGATGTATGCGGGACGTGTGGTCGAGGAAGCCCCAGTTTTGGCGTTGTTTGATCAGCCGTTACATCCATACACCAGTGGCTTGCTGAGATCAATCCCAAGATTACATGGGAATAAGACCCGTCTCTATGCGATTCAAGGTGCCGTGCCAGATCTGAGTGAACTGCCTTCGGGTTGTCCTTTTCATCCACGTTGTCCAGAGGTAACCGCGCGTTGTCGGAGCGAACGTCCCGAATTAAATGATCTGGGTGCGAGGCGGTGGGTGGCTTGTTGGCAGCGGGATGGCGAGGAGGTAGTCTAAATGGGTGAATTAGTAAAAGTAAATCAGTTGAAAAAATATTTTATTGCCGAGAAATCTTTCTTTGGACGAGAAATGGCAGTGGTCAAAGCAGTCGATCAAGTTAGTTTTGCGATTAATGAAGGCGAAACCTTAGGCTTGGTAGGAGAGAGTGGTTGTGGTAAAACCACGATTGGGAGAATGCTGTTGCAATTAATTCAACCAACGGCAGGAGAAGTTTTTTTTGATGCCAGAGAGCTAGGGCGGCTTTCGTCAGCAAATTTACGAAAACTTCGACGCGAGATGCAAATTATTTTTCAAGATCCTTATAGTTCGTTGAATCCACGAATGAATGTCGGAGAGATCATCGCCGAGCCTTTGCTGCGGCATGGGTTAGCCAAAAGAAAAAATTCTCTTCCTCAGGTGGAAGAGTTAATGGGTTTGGTGGGTTTAGATCCGGCTTATACGCGACGTTATCCCCATGAATTCAGTGGTGGACAGCGGCAACGGATTGGAATCGCCCGAGCGCTTGCGACTCGTCCGCGCTTGATTGTTTGTGATGAACCAGTCTCGGCCTTGGATGTCTCGATTCAATCTCAAATTTTAAATCTGCTCAAAGATCTCCAAGCTGAATTTAAACTTACCTATCTCTTCATTGCGCATGGATTAAATGTAGTACAACATGTAAGTGACCGCGTGGGGGTGATGTATCTGGGAAAACTGGTTGAACTAGCAACTGGTGATGATTTATATCTTAAGCCGTTGCATCCTTATACCCAAGCACTACTTTCGGCAATTCCTGAGCCAGATCCACGTGCGAAGAAGGAACGGATTATTCTCACTGGAGATCTTCCGAGCCCCTTGAATCCTCCGTCAGGATGTCGATTCCATACTCGTTGTCAAGTAGCGCAGGAGATCTGTCGGGAGCAAGAACCAGAATTTCGAGAGCAGCTTCCTGGACACTGGGTGGCTTGTCATCTGGTGAATTAGCAATATTTTAGAAGAGTCCATCATGGAGAGCGATGACCTGGAATTGTCTAATGCACGACTGTAGAGAGGCACAGTCATGCGTCTCTACAGTCCGAGAAGCAAAGCGAAGTCTCCGAGAAGCAAAGCGAAGTCTCCGAGAAACAAAGCA
>Ga0315295_10006403_pt1 | contig 10054 bp, 7 predicted proteins | sample YL17G14_0_MG_FD_204453 | JGI IMG/M metagenome (GOLD analysis project Ga0315295, IMG submission 204453) | Sediment microbial communities from Yellowstone Lake, YNP, Wyoming, USA - YL17G14_0 | ecosystem: Environmental > Aquatic > Freshwater > Lake > Sediment | place: USA: Wyoming | collected... | reverse complement strand
CCGGGCCGAGATTGCGGAAGTCCTCCAGTTGCAGGCCGCCCGCACCGCGGCGCAGGCCGCCCGCTGCCGGCAGATCGAGGGAGAGGACATCTGGCTCTTCGGCTCGGAGGTGCTGGGCGCATGGTTCACGCCCGCCAACCTGCCGCAGATCGCGCAGTTCTTTGCCGCGGTGCGCGAGGATTTCGGGCCAATCAACCGCGCGGCCAAGGCGGTCTGGCTGCGGCGCCGACCGCCCTTTGTTGATCCCCGCATCAAGCCCGCCGTGGAGTTTGCCGACACCGGCGCGTATCCCAGCGGCCATGGCATCCAATCTGCGCTTTGGGCCGCCTTGCTCGCGGAGATATTCCCGGAGCACACCGCGGGTTTCGCGCAGCGCGCGGAAGAGACCTGCCGCTTCAAGCTCATCTCCGGGGTGCATTACGCCAGCGATCTCCGCGCCGGCCGGGCCGTCGGCGAGGCCCTCGCGCGCGAGTTGTTGAAGAATCCCGAAGTGCAAGCGCGCCTCGCCGCGCTTCGCGCCGAAGCCGCCCCCCACCGGCGGATTTCGGCTGGGCCATGATACGCCGTCTTCTGTAGGCGGGCCAGGCCGTCCCTGCGCCCTGGCCGCGAAACTTGGTAACCCGTCGCAATTCCGGCGGTTTGGACGTGGCACACTTGTTTTCGGGTTTCCCCGGGCGGAAATCCCTCTTTGGGTGTCAGCCCTCCCCATGCGTCTTGTTCCACTCCGTGCATTTTTCCTCGCACTGCTCGCCGCGGTCGCCTTGCCGGCCGCGCCGTCGCTCGACGTGCACGCCACCGCCACCCCGCCGAAGATCGACGGCGTCATCGGCGAGGCCGAGTGGGCCGGCGCCGCGCACAGCGACGCCTTCCGCATGGTCGAGCCCACCGAGGGGGCCGAGGTGACCGAGCGCACCGAGTTTTGGGTGACCTTCGATGCCGACAATCTCTACGTCGCCATCCGTTCCCATGATACCGCGGGTGCCGCCGGCGTGCGCGCCTACTCGATGCAGCGCGACCAGGACAACGGCTCCGACGATCTCGTGCGCATCGTCCTCGACACCTTCCACCGGCAGAACGACGGCTACTATTTCGCGCTCACCGCCGCGGGTGGCAAGCACGACGGCCTGATCCAGAACAAGGAGCAGGCCAACGACCAATGGGACGCCATCTGGGTCGGCCGGACCACCATCGACGCCGGCGGCTGGTCCGCGGAGTTCGCCCTCCCGGTGAAGAGCCTCGCCTTCGGTCCCGCCAACGACACCTGGGGCTTCAATGTCGCGCGGGCCGTCCGCCGCAAGCAGGAGGTGATGCGCTGGACCGGCATCTTCCGCAACCGGTCCACCCTCGCGCTGTCGCTGCTCGGCGAACTGCGCGGGATCACCGGCCTGCGCCAGGGCCGCGGCCTCGACTTCCGGCCCTACGCCAGCTTCACCCGCCACTCGGCGCCCGCGCCCGGCGGGAAGGAATACGACTTCAAGCCGGGCTTCGACCTCAGCTGGCACATCATGCCCTCCCTCGCCGCCACCGTCACCGTCAACACCGACTTCGCCGACGCCGAGGTGGACGAGCGCCAGGTCAACCTCGGCCGTTTCTCGCTCTTCTTCCCGGAGAAGCGCGCGTTCTTCACCCAGGACGCCTCGCTGTTCACCTTCGCCGGCATCAACCAGGATCCGCTGCCGTTCTTCTCGCGCCGCATCGGCCTCGCCGACGACGGCTCGAAGGTCGACGTGCTCGGCGGCCTGAAGCTCACCGGCCGGGCCGGCCCCTGGACCGTCGGCCTGCTCGACGTGCAGATCGAGGCGCACCACGGCATCGCCTCCCAGAACCTCCTCGCCGGCCGCATCGCGCGCCAGGTGTTCGCCGAATCCAGCGCCGGCCTCGTCTTCACCCACGGCGATCCGCGCGGCCAGGGCGGAAACACGCTCGTCGGCGCCGATTTCAACTACGTCAACTCCCACCTGCCCGGCAATAAGAGCCTCACTGTCCGGGCCGCCGTGCAGGGGACCGATTCCGCCGCCACCGGCGGCCGGGGCACTGCCGCCACGCTGATCGTCGACTACCCCAACGAGGCCTTCGGCTTCAACTGGTGGTTCAGCCGCGTCGACCGGAAATACGACCCCGCCCTGGGCTTCGTCTCGCGCACCGGCATCGGCAACGCCCACCTGCTGCATACCTACAACAGGTATTTCAAGTCCAGGCTGGTCCGCTTCACCCAGCTCTTCATCGAGACCGACCATACCACCGACCTGCATCTCCACCCGCTCGACAACGGCCGGTGGGTCGGCTTCTACACCGAAAATCCGGCGGGGGATTTCACCAACTGGTGGGTAGGGCACTCGCGGGAGACCTATGACCAGCCGTTCGCGATCCGGCCCGGCATCGTCATCCCGGCCGGCCGCTACCGCTGGGATTATTTCCAAGTGCAGGCTGGCACCACCCACTCCCGTCCGTTCAACGCCCGTGTCCGCTGGCGCCACGGCGAATTCATCACCGGCCACACCGACGACTACGACCTCGACCTCGGCGCCCGTTCTTCCGACCAGCTCGAGCTGGGCCTCAGCCTCGGCCTGCGCGATATCCGGCTGCCCGAGGGCGACTTCAATGTCCGCGTGGGCAAGGTCAGGGCGGTCTACACCTTCAGTCCCGACCTCCAGCTCAGCCTCCTCGGGCAATACGACAACCTCAGCGCCGAACTCGGCTTTAACTTCCGCGTGAAATGGATCGTCCAGCCCGGCAACGAGGTGTTCTTCATTGTCAACCAGGGTTACGACACGTCGCTCGACCGCTTCCGCCCCGTGCAAAACGACACGTCCCTGAAGGCCGCGTGGACGTTCCGCTTCTGAGTGCAGGGCGGGATCGTTTGCCTCGCGCGTAGGCGCGGGGACAAACACCGGGTCGCGAGCACGCGGCAACGGCGCTGATCCCGCCAAGGTGGTCGCCGATTTCCACCTCGGCGACAGGCCTTCGCCAAGGCTGCGGCCTGAGGACAGGCGTCGATATGGAAACCGACGCCCACCCAGCTGCGGGCGCCGGCTTCAGAAGGCCCACCGCACTCCGGCGCTGAGGTTGCGGCCGGGCAGCGGCGCGACATCCTTGAGGAACGAGGTATGCGCCCGCGCCTCGACATCGGCGAGGTTCGTGCCGCGCACGAAGAGGTCCCAGGTGTTTCGTCCCGACACCCATTGCCACGCCACGTGTGCGCTGACCAGGTTGTAACCTTCCGTCGCGACCTCCCCGACGGCCGTGCGGCGCTGGGCCGCGACGCACTGGCAGTCCGCGCCGGCGCTCCAGCGGCCGCTCCGCCACTCCAGCCCCACGGTCCCGCGCGCCGCGGGGATCCGCGGCAGCGCCTGACCCGCGTCGTCGGTGGCGCGGGTCACGTCCGCGCTGAAGTTCAGGTCGAGCTGGTGCCTGTCCCCTTCATGCAGGTGGGCGGTGCACTGGAACTCGGCCCCGTGAAACTTTGCGCTCGTCTGCGCATAGCGATAGACGGTCAGCGGTTTCTCGCCCGGCCGGATCTGCGCCGGGTCGAGCAGCACGAACGCCCCGTCGCGCTCCACGGCCTGCCGGCCCGTGGCCTGCTCGTGGATGAAGCCCTCGAATTTGTTCACGAACAGCGTGAGTTCCCCCGTGATCCGGCCGCTGCGCCGGCGGAGCGCGATCTCCGCGCCCAGCGACCGTTCGCGTTGCAGACCGGCGTCGCCGATCTCAAAGGCCCCGGTGCCCGCATGCGGCCCGTCGGCATAAAGCTCCTGCGCGCTCGGGGCGCGGGCGGTGTGCGTGATCGACCCCGCCAGCGACCACGCAGCCGAGAGCTTCCCGACCGTCCCCGCGGAAACGCCCGCCGTGCGCTCCCGGTGCGAGCGGCCGGAGCCGTCCCGCACCGTCACGGTCTGCTGCTCGAGGCGGCCGCCGAGCTGGTGCTGCCAGATCCCCACCTTGAATTCCTCGAACGCGAACAGCGCGGCGTTGTCCGTGCGCGTCGGCGGCAGGAAGGCCTCGGCGCCCCGGGCGGCAAAGTCGCTGCGGCCGGCCTGCACGCCCCAGGCGCCCGCCAGCCCCCCGAGGTCGGCGTGCAGCAATTCGGCGCGCGTGTCGAAGCCGTCGTTGGTGAACCGCGTGCCGGTGGCGCCGTCCTCGAGCTCCACGTGCTGGTAGTGCCCGTGGCCGAACTTGAACCGCGCGCCGGTGAACGGCCCCCACGCCGCCGTGGTCTCCGCCTGCAGGTCGAGCCGGTTCTGCCGCAGGTCGATCTGCACGTCGCTGCCGGGCACCCCGTAGATCGTGCCCATTCCGCTGTAGGCGATGCCCGCGAACCCCTCCCGCCCCACGACCGACAGCCCCGCCGCCCCGCCCTGCGCCGTGAGCGCCGTGTTGGGCAGCGTGCCATGAGCGAAATCCGGCACCGGTTCCCCCGCCGCCAGCGTGGCGGCGGTCTCGTCCGCGCGCGCGGAATCGCTCAGCGCGAAGCCCGGGATCGCGACATCCTCCGCCCGGCGCTTGAAACCGTCCAGGTGCAGCATGAACGCGCGCGCGGGCGTGCGGCGGAGGGCGAAGTCAACCACGCCCCCGGCCGCCCGCTCGTCCGCCGCCGAACCCTGGCGCACCTCGAGCAGCCCGCTGACGGTCCGCTCGGGCCAGGTGCGCTCGATGCGGTGTGTGAGCACGTTCACGACCCCGCCGATCGCCGAGCTGCCATAGAGCAGCGAGGCCGGGCCGTGCACGACCTCGACGCTCTCGACCAGAAACGGCTCGACGCTCACGGCATGGTCCGGACTCGCCACCGAGGCGTCGAGCGTCCCGACGCCGTTTTCCAATATGCGCACCCGGTCGCCGCCCAGGCCGCGGATCAGCGGCCGGCTGGCCCCGGGGCCGAAATAGGTGGAGCTGACGCCGGGCAGGCTCGCGAGCGTCTCCCCGAGCGAGGGTTGCTGGAGCTGCGCGAGGGCGGGACCGGAGAGCAGGGTCACCGCCTGCGCCGTGTCGGCGCCGTGACGTGTGAGGGTGGAGCCGCTGACGACGAATTTGTCGAGCTGCATCACCGGATCGGGCGACGGCCCGGCGGGGGACTGGGCGGCCAGCGAGGCGGCGCCAAACAGGAAAATGAACAAGGAACGTTTTTGGGAAATCATGACGGAACGATGGGTTGAAGTGAGCGACGCGCGGGGTCACATGAACCCGCGCACAAACACGCGGATGCACGACGCACCCGCGACTGCCTGGCCTCACTCCAACGGCGGTCCGCGCCCCGGCGGGTGCGTCCCCGCGGGCTTGGTGGGCACCGCCGGCTCGGCGGTCCGCGCGTAGGCGGTGTCGATCACGCCGGGCAACGCCGCAAGCTGCGGCGGCCCGAACGGCTGCGTGGCGCTCTGCGCGAACAGCGCCACCGCGCAACCCTCGTCGTGCGCAGACGCCTTTTGCCCGGCATGCATGGCCCCGTGCAAGTCTGCGCTGGCTCCGGCGACGCCCAGGAAGACGACCACGGCCAGGCAGACCACCGCGATGGCGCGGTGCAGGATGCCGGGTTGGTCCTTGGTCGTTCCCATCGGCCGGCAGCGAATCCGCTTTGCCCCCGCCGTCAAGCCCTCACCCCGCGATCGGCATCCGGGGGCGCCGGCTGGCAAAAACCCGGCCCCGCCGGCGCGGCTGCTTGCCATTCCGCCACTTGCGGATTCACGTTGCTCCCGCCGGTTCCCCCTTCTTTCCGCCCCACCTTTCCCCGCCATGAACTCCATCCTCCTCGAACTCGCCATCATCTTCGTCCTGCTCCTGGCCAACGGCGTGTTCTCGATGGCGGAGATCGCCATCGTCTCGGCGCGCAAGCCCCGTCTCCGCCAGCTCGCCGATGGCGGGGACACGCGCGCCCGCCGCGCCCTTGAGCTCGCCGAATCACCCAACAGCTTTCTGGCCACCGTGCAGATCGGCATCACGCTGGTCGGGGTGCTGGCCGCGGCCTTCAGCGGCGCCGCCCTCGCCGACCAGCTGGCGGTGCCCCTGGCGGAGATCCCCTGGCTCGCGCCCTACGCCGACAAGGCCGCCTTCGGCGCCGTGGTGGTCGTGCTCACCTATTTCACCCTGGTCATCGGCGAGCTGGTGCCGAAACGCATCGGCCTCGGCAATCCCGAGGAGGTGGCCCGCGCGCTCGCCGGCCCCATGCACGTGCTGTCCCGGATCGGTTCGCCCCTCGTGAGCCTCCTCGGCCGCTCCACCGACGCCCTGCTCGCCCTCCTCCGCATCAAGCCCGCCACGGAGGTCAAGGTGAGTGAGGAGGACGTGCGCCTGCTGGTGCGGGAGGGCATGCGCGTCGGCGTCTTCCACGCCCAGGAACCCGCCATGATCGAGAGCGTCATGGCCCTCGACCGCCTGCCCGTGCGCGACCTGATGACGCCCCGCGCCAAGATCATCTGGATCAACGTCCACGACTCCCATGATACGATCTGGCATCGGATCGTCGTCAGCGCCCACACCACCTTCCCCGTTTACGAGGGCAAACGGGACAACGTCATCGGTCTGGTCACGGTGAAGGCGATCTACGCCAATCTCGCGGCCGGCGTCCCGGTCAACGTGCGCGACCTCGTGACCCCGGCCCTGGTCGTCCCGGAAGCCCTGCCCGTGACCGCCCTCCTCGAAAAATTCAAGGCGACGGGCCGGCACGTCGCCCTCCTGAGCGACGAGTTCGGCGGCATCTCCGGCCTCGTTTCCTTGCACGACATCATGGAGGCCATCGTCGGCGAGCTGCCGTCGCCGGAGGACCGGCTCAAGCCCAAGGCCGTGCGGCGCGACGACGGCTCGTGGCTGGTGGACGGCCTGCTGGACATCGAGGAATTCACCCGCGCCGTGACGGATTTCCCGCTGCCGCCGACGACCGAGCGCGACTATCAGACGCTGGCCGGCTTCATCGTCAAGCACCTCCGCCACGTCCCCGCGGAAGGCGCATCGTTCCGCCTCCACGGCTATCTCGTGGAGATCATCGACATGGACGGGCTGCGGGTGGACAAGGTGCTTCTCTTGCCCTTGAAAAACATGCCGGAGGCCGGCGCAAGGTCCTGACCACCGGCGGACTTCAGTCCCCTGCCCGCGCAAACCGCGGCACACGCTTGCCGCCCACCTCGACCGTCACAGTGAACATCGCCGCCGGTCGCACCCACAGGCCGCCGTCGCCGTAGAGCGCCTGATACACGGCCAGCGGCTCCAGCGTCTCGGAATGCCACGCGAGGCCGGTGACGCGATACTCGTTGCCCTTGTAGTGGCGGTAGAGCCCGGGCCGGGGCTCAGCGGGCTTGGCGGGGCGTCGCGCATGCAGGAGGGCAGCACCCACTCCTGCACCCGGCGATGCAAAAATGACTTCTATTGTCGGTTGAATCAACGTATCCCATACATGTGATCTTGTTTGAACGCCAACGCCTGCTCCTTGCCCTCCTTGATGCCTTGGGTGGTCCGGTGCAGGGCACCGACTTCCAGAAGCTGCTCTTCCTCTACACCAAGGAATGGGAGACGGAGCCTAGCTATGATTTCGTGCCCTATCAGTTTGGCTGTTTTTCTTTTTCTTCTTACGCAGACAAGCGCCGCCTGATCGAACGCGGATTACTGGTCGAGGATGAGAAAAACTGGGAATTGTCCGCAACAGGTCGCACAGCCGCCAAGCGCGAGCCAGCACTGCGTGCCAGGGCCGCCCGCTTTGTCTCGGGCCACAATGGCATGCGTGGTGACGCATTGATCGCCGAGGTTTATCGCCGTCATCCCTACTACGCTACCCGCAGTCGTATCGCCAAGAGAGTGCTGCCGAAGGCGGCTGACCGTGCCCCCATTGCGGCGGCAAAGCCGGTATCACGCGGACCAGGCCTTGTGACTATCGGCTACGAGGGTCGGAGCCTGGAAGCATACCTGAACCTACTACTGCAGGACTCAGTGACCGTGCTATGCGATGTGCGCCGCAACCCGCTGAGCCGGAAATACGGCTTCGCCAAGTCCACTTTGCGCAACGCCTGCGAAGGTGTGGGTATTCGCTACGAACATTTGCCTGAGCTAGGCATCGACTCCGCCGAGCGCAAAGAGCTTAACACGCAAGCTGACTACGACGCACTTTTTGCAGAATACGAGCGCAAGAGCCTGCCAAAACAGGGCGAGGCTCTGGAAAAAATTCATGGGTGGATTCAACGCGAGGGCCAACGCGTTGCTCTTACCTGCTACGAGGCCCAGCCATGCCAGTGCCACCGCCATTGCGTGGCCGAGGCCTTGGAACAGCTGGGCGGCGGCAAGCTAACGCCGCACCATCTGTAATCCCCTACCCCATGGCCCGAGAGCGAGTTCTGATCACCGTCAAAACCTATCCAACGCTCTCGCGCAAATACGGTGAGACCGTCTGCACAGCGGGCGTGCGAGAAGATGGCACTTGGATGCGGATCTACCCGGTGCCGTTTCGCCGGTTAGACGAGGTTGAACAATATCGGAAGTTTGACTGGGTCGAGGCCGACTTCGTCAGCAGCCGCACTGATCCTCGGCCCGAGACCCATCACCCCAAGAATTATGACCAGCTCGTTCCGATCAAGCATATGGGCACAGAGGATAACTGGCGCGAACGTCGCGAGCTGCTGCTTAAGCGTTGCCCGATCCATGACCGGCTGGGACCATTGATCGCCGGCGCCAAGGAGAACCGATTGTCACTTGCGGTATTCAAGCCAACTCTGGTTAAGGATTTCATCTGGGAAGATGATGATCGCGATTGGGACGCAAATAAACTCGCCCAAATGCGGGAGCAGACAAAGCAATCTGAACTATTTGCTGAGGAGGAATGGCGACAAACCTTCAAGGTAATCCCCAAGCTACCCTATGCCTTTTCGTATCGCTTTGAGGATGCCGCCGGCAAGAAAAGCACCCTGCAAGTGCTAGATTGGGAGTGCGGGCAGCTCTACTGGAATTGCTTGCGCAGCAGCGGAGGCGATGAGGATGTCGCCCTGGCAAAAGTAAGGGCAAAATATATCGATGAGTTCGGGAAACGTGACTTATATTTCCTGCTGGGCACGACTCAGCAATTCCACCAAGTCGCTCCCAACCCTTGGGTAATCGTCGGGGTCTTCGCTCCGCCCTATCAAAACCAGCTGGAACTGCCGATTAGCTGAACCGTTTTAAGGCTGCCGCCGGGTTGCAAACCCCGGTTTGACCGTTTCCCTTTCTGTCTCTGTCTTCTGTTTCTGGCCCCTGTCCTCTGTTTTCCGTCCTCTGATGTCCCTCCCGCCCATCCCCGTCACCGTCCTCACCGGCTTCCTCGGCGCCGGCAAGACCACCTTGCTCAACCGCATCCTCACGGGGCAGCACGGCAAGAAGATCGCCGTCATCGAGAACGAGTTCGGCGAGGTCGGCGTCGACAACCAGCTGGTCATCCAGAGCGACGAGGAGATCTTCGAGATGAACAACGGCTGCATCTGCTGCACCGTGCGCGGCGACCTCCTCCGCATCCTCGCCCGCCTCATGAAGCGCAAGGACCGGCTCGACGCCATCCTCATCGAGACCACCGGCCTCGCCAACCCTGCGCCCGTCGCCCAGACCTTCTTCACCGACCCGGAGATGAAGGAGCAGTTCGCCCTCGACGCCATCGTCACCCTCGTCGACGCCAGGCACATCCTCCTCCACCTCGACGACTCGCCTGAGGCCCTCAAGCAGATCGCCTTCGCCGACGTCATCCTCCTCAACAAGACCGACCTCGTCGCCCCCGCTGAACTCGGCGCCCTGGAGCGGCGCCTGCACACCATCAACGCCGTGGCGAAGATCCACCGGACGCAAAACGCGGACCTGCCGATCGAAAAAGTGCTTAACGTCGGCGGCTTCAACCTCGACCGCGCCGTCGAGGTCGACCCGCAATTCCTCGAGACCGAATATCCCTTCGAATGGGCCGGCGCCTACCAGCTTACGCCCGGCACCTACGAGCTCGCCATTGGCCACGCACACGATCACGGCGACCACGGCCATGAGGGGCATGACCACGATCACGAGTGCGGCGAGGACTGCGGCCACGATCACAACGAGCTCGATGTCGTGATTGCTCCTCTCCTCCGTG
>Ga0315295_10006402_pt1 | contig 10055 bp, 12 predicted proteins | sample YL17G14_0_MG_FD_204453 | JGI IMG/M metagenome (GOLD analysis project Ga0315295, IMG submission 204453) | Sediment microbial communities from Yellowstone Lake, YNP, Wyoming, USA - YL17G14_0 | ecosystem: Environmental > Aquatic > Freshwater > Lake > Sediment | place: USA: Wyoming | collected... | reverse complement strand
TCAACGGGTCGCAAACGTAACCGTCAGCCTACCCTTGACGATCCTGGATAAGCTGGACGACCTGATTGACAAAGGCAAAGTCCGCTCGCGCTCGCAGGCTGTCCGCGAAGCCTTGGAACGGTTCCTAAAGTCCGGCGAATAAGGAAAATCATGATCATGAAATTGGAACGAATGGTGAATGGTGATAGGTGGTTAGTGGAATGATGAAGCGAAACGCAAGGTTCGTAGTGTTTGCGGTTGTTATGGTCGCGTTAATGGTCACGCTGACGTTCCTACCCGCATCTGCACAACTATCTCAATGGCGGTCCCTGAACCCCACACGCGACGGCAGATCAACTGAGCCTCGGGTTCCGTATCTGTACGGCGTGCAGATCCTCAACGCGAACTATGGTTGGGCGGTTGGCGGTGACTGCAACATATACACTGGAAGTCCGGCCTGCGGCGGTGGCAATCGGGGGCTCGCGCTATTTTGGGACGGCAGCAAATGGAGGCAGACCCTCCTTCCCGCCAGTGCACGCACGCTAACAGCGGTTTCCATTGTAACTGCCAATGATGTCTGGGCGGTTGGGGTCAACAGCACGATCATCCATTGGGATGGCATCTCTTGGGTTGCCCCTGCGGTTCTACCTTCTGGAATTGACAGCATATTCTCCGTCTTCCTGCTTCCTGGTGGCTTGGACGGCTGGGCGGTCGGTCGCAATGCGGCCGGCAACGCCGTTATTTTGAGATGGTCAGGGGCCTGGCCAACCGGCGCGTGGTCGTCGGTCCTCGCTCCAGTTGGCGCACTTGACTTGCGCGGCGTAGCCCTTTCTTCATCGATTCAGGGATGGGCTGTGGGAAGAGGTGGAACTATACTCAAATGGGACGGAGCGGGTTGGACTTTGATAACGCCGTCACCAACACCTCTAGATCTGTTCTCCGTTTCGATTGTAGGTGCATCGGACGCTTGGGCCGTTGGTGCATCTAGCACGATAATTCATTGGAATGGCGCCTCATGGACCGGCCCCCTGGGCGCTCTGACATCGATCGACTACCACGCCATTCAGATGGTCAGCGCATCATACGGATGGATCGCAGGCAACCTGAACAACGGCGAGGGCATACTCCTGCGATGGGATGGCATTGCTTGGTCACCTGTCCGAAGCTATGTCACCGTCAATCTGAACGGTATATCATTCATCTCAGGCGGAGCGCTTGGTGTCTCGGTGGGTGATGCTGAAACAATCATCTACTGGAATGGCTCATCATGGTTTGCTCAAACAAGCCCCACATTCATCAATATCAATGACGTGTACTTGGTCTCTTCCAACGATGGCTGGGCAGTTGGCCGCAATGGCGCGATCTTTCGCTGGAACGGACAATCATGGAACTATTATCAAACTCTGCCTGCTTCGGGTGTGAGCTTGAACGGACTGTTCATGAGAACCAGCACCGACGCATGGGCTGTAGGGAATGCCACAAACAGCTTGAATCCGCCAACGATTCTTCGTTGGAATGGTGTCACGTGGAGCGTCGTGACTCCGCCCGGCGTTGCTCTTGGCCAGAATCTCACCGACGTTTTCATGCTCAGTGCGACTGAGGGTTGGGCCGTTGGAACCGGCACTACAGGCGTGAGCGCTGTGACACTCAAATGGGACGGAACCCTCTGGACCTCGGTGCCCAGCGGAACCCCGGTTAACTCGCGTCTTCAGTCTGTGCACATGCTGAGCTCCAGTGATGGCTGGGCAGTTGGCATTAATGCAACTGGGGGTGCATCTGGGGGCAAAGGCCCGATAATCGTTCGCTGGAACGGCTTGGCTTGGAGTCCTGTGACAGCGCCTCCAGGTATCGCGGGTCTAAGGTCGGTACATTTCCTAAGCCCGAGCAATGGTTGGGCGGTTGGAAACAATGGAACAGGCGGGCAAGCGACGATAATTCATTGGGATGGATCTCAATGGACTCGCGTCTCGGCGCCACCAGGGAACCTGACTTCGGTTTACATGGTGAGTGCGAATGACGGTTGGGCGGTCGGCCAGAATGCTACGGCGCCTCTAAGCCTGATCGTTCACTGGGATGGTCTAACGTGGGACGTAGTTGGCACAGCCCCGATTCCATCCTCGATGTCGGTGGCCCTCCGTTCTGTGTTCATGGTTGGATCGCTCGACGGATGGATAGTTAGTGATCGAGGCTTGATCCTCCATTATGGCCCCGAGGTCATCCCCGCAACAACAACCTCAACATCCACCGTGATTGTAACTTCAACCCCAACATCCACCACAACGAGTACTACAAGTACGAGCACCAGCACCACTACCAATTCAAGTGCTACAACTTCAACGACAACAACCACATCGATACCGCCATCACCAATTCCAGGTTTCCCAACAGAATCCATCCTGATGGGACTGGCGGGAGGCCTAATCGCACTGACGATCATCCGACGTAGACGAAGACTCTAGCCGCCGCTGACTCCCTACGGTTCCGGCTGTTAGCGGTCTCCACCCTACAGGATACATTGCATCAGCTCCCGCGCTCGCTCGGATTGACTCAGTTCTCCCCCCATCAGACAGCGTGCCTCGCGTTCGTTCACCAGGACAATCTGTAGGCGCGATCCGATTGGCATGTGTTCCGCTTCTGCGTCGCCGCTGCAATGTGATCTCATTCTTCCTCTCTCTCCAGATAGAAGAGGTGCTTGTCGAAACGTAGGTTGAACCGTCGTATTACGTCTAGGCCGAGGAGGTCTGGGATCGATTCTAGAGTTTTTCGTTCCTCTTCGTTCCGTGGGATCGGATTCTTGAGGATGCGGACATGAGGAAGCTTTTCCTCAACAGTGGTTCCATCGGCGGCTTTGAAAACAAGTCGAACTCCAGCTAGCAGGTACCCTGCGGAGGAGCCTCCTATTCCGCTGATCTTGAATTTCGGTTTCTCGGATAGGGTCGTGACGTCAATGCCGAGTGTCTTCGCGGTCTTCTCGGTAAGGGTGGTGTGGGTGTTGCCTGTATCGACGAGGAATCGTAGAGGCGCACTTATTCCAAGATGGTCGCAAATGAAGAGGGCCGTAACGTAGCAGTGTTCGCCCTTTACAGCGATTCCTTGGATGCGAATCAGGCGTTCATCCCTCACCAGGTTACGCCCTAGCATGAACAGGATTTGCTCAGACTATCAGAACATATTCCTCTCGGCTGACAAAGTCGGTGGCACAAACGGTCGGTTCCAAGCCACTTCGCGTGAGTCGGTCCATAAGCTCATCCATAGTGGCTGCGTCCAGAATGCGTTCACCTGCATCGCATACGGCTACGTACCGGTCTGGGTATCTCCGTCGCAGGTCTGACATGTTCTCCAGTAACCACTGTGTGTTACGAGTGTACTGATCTAGTCTCTCGAGATCTCTCTTCTGTACTTGCACCGTGGACATGATGTTTCTCCATCACTCGGACATTCGGTTGATGCATAGCATGTACATATGTGTATGGTGCAGGCATCTGCCCGCAAGCTCGCCCCCCTCCTCTTAGAGAATTGACACTTCCTTAGACAGGATGCCATCTACGAGATCAATCTGACATAGGTCACGCCGCTTCTGGCGAGAAAGTCTCTGCGTACGGGGGCATACGGGAGAGTCTCGTTGGTCCGTTTCCAATAGTGTTGATCCATCCCGCGAGTATGAATGGTATTGATTCCGTTGTGAGGTATTGGACCACTCGTCACTCCGGCATGGTGATGAGGCACCGCATAGTTCGCAGCGGTAATGAACCACATGCTCGTCTTTGAATTTTACCAGCTTGATGAGTTGCTTATGATCACAGTTCACGGTTCTGGGAATCGGGCTCATACGCTCGCCAAGACGCGCCTAGAACTAGATTGAGGAACGAATCGGTTCAGGTGCCATGGCTCACTGTTGTTTCGATACATCGCATCAGCTCCCACACTTGCTCGGATTGACCCAGTTCTCCTTCCATCAGACAGCGTGCCTCGCGTTCGTTCACCAAGACAACCTGTCGGCGCGATCCGATTGAGAGCGCCCTACCACAGCATCTCACCGTCGAGCTTCCTCAGGTTCTCACCGCCATTCCCAGGCGGTACGACTGAACTCTTCGAGGATACCGCCACCCACGAAAGCGAAGAAACGACCGAGAAGGAACCGGACTAATGGAATGGCTCTTCACTCACCCTGAGAAATGTGAGCTCTTCATTCGCTCCACGTTCGATCCTGTCTGTGAAACGTTTAGCTTCCAGTTTCTGTTGGAATTTCTGATCATCAATGAGTTCCTGATCTATCCTGGGCTTGGCATGACTCCCAAGTCTGCGAATATCCTTCTTGGCTGGCATTCATGGTCGCCATGCTTGGGATAAGCCATGGATGGCCATGTTTTGAGGATTCCGGACGTCATGGAACCATTGTTTCCCTTTCCCAAAATATAGAAGATGATGAAGTAGGGATCTGTTATAACCCACCTTGGCGCTAACCTAGATAATGGTGAAAGATACAAGCGGTACTGCCAATCGAGAGGAGCGTGGATCTTCGGCTGCTCAAAGTCCTGGCAGGTGCTGGTGGCCCACTTCGAGCGGTGTGTAGTACTGCATAAGAATGAGAACAGGACAACTATTACATGGTATTATTTGTCGAACCTCGATCCTGTGGAACCTTGGATCGATAGGATCTCCCCGAGTAGAAAGAAAGCCTGTCGGGTGATATTGGAGAATTTCTGCACTTTCTGCACTTTCTCTCCCACCGACCTATTGGATGAGACACGCAGGGCTATGCAAGAGGACGAACGACTTCCCCTTAGACAACAATTGAGGAACTGGAAAGAGGAATTGATACGGTCGGGAAAGCGCAACTCTTCGATTCTGACCTACAGAAAAGTCGTACTCTCGTTCATCAAATTTCACTTTGATCGGATTGGAAAGGAGTATGGGATTCGATCGAAATGGGGGCCTGGCATATCGCCCATATTTGATGTGCTCAAACAGGAAGAAGTGAAAGCCATGGTCAAGAAGGCGAGGACACCACTTTACAAAGCCGTAATCGGTTTCTTGGCACAGACGGGGCAAAGAACTGGAGTTCTTCGAGGCATCACGTGGAAAAGGATTGACGAAGAAAGGGTGAAGGCGTATGGAATTGCGTCGATACCAATGGAGTTGAAAGACAAGAAAGGAGTGACGACGCGAGAAGGCGACTTCTATCAATTCGTGATCGGAAAGGACACCATGATCCTCTTGCATGACTGGACGCAGACCGAGAAGAGAAAAGCGCAGGGTACTTTCGTATTCGGTTTGTCCGAAAGACAACTGCACCGGATTGTGGCAGAGGCGGCAAAGAAGGCTGGGGTTCAGGAGGATTCACGTGGAATGCCGGGTAGAATCTTGTACAAAGTGCATCCGGATTCTTTCCCGACCTATTGGAATGATAGAGTGAGAGACAGCGGCATGGATAGGCTACAGTCTAAGTACATGATGGGGAGAGATGTAAGTTCTGAACCGCGGAACCGCGGCCTGTTTCAGACTGATAGGTTAGTGTTGGCGTATCGTAAGTCCGAACCAATGCTCGACGTATTCTGAAGTCATACCTGACCCTATTCAACTTGAGCATAGTTCCCCGTTCGTTCAGGATACCTTTGGCAGTTTGCCGTCGGCTCCGAGTGTGTGCGCACCAAGTGACCCACACACGAAATACGGGCAGGACGCTACAGCTTCTTCGCAATCTGTCTGATGTCGCTCTGGAGTTTTAGCGCGCCATCGCTCGTCGAGGGCGCAAACTCCCTATATTTGCTGACTTGCTCCAAGAGTCTAGGAAGTTGCTCTTTCTTAATCCACCCTTCCTTCCAAGAATAGATTCGTTTGTCATGGGCAAGAGCGACTCCTATCTCGAAGACTATCCAGTCCCTCGTATCACCTGACAGCGTATTCGAAGTAAAGAACACGAAAAGGGCCTCCGATTTCCCCACAGCTTCTGCGATTTCTTTCGATGGGGGAACGCCGGCCGTCGTTTCTTCAGCAAAGTATGGTCTTACTGCCAGATCTTCGAAGGCTTGCTTTACCGCGGACACTACAGTAGTATCTTTCGAGCTATGTGAAATGAATACATAATCCTCGGCCACCAGATCAAAGAGTGTCAAACAAGTCTCCATTCACTTGTTATCGGTACAGTATTAATCCCCTTTGGCATCATCGGAATTCTCCGTGTGTGTGGGCACCATGAGACCCGACGACGACGAAAACTGACGGTTCAAAGCCTCATCCTTCTCCTGCACGTCAAACGGCTTTCTTGCTTGAGTTCCACAATTTTTCGAACAGAGTCCTCGCTTGATCCGCATCGGAAAGCTCCGTTATGGCAAGTGGTCTCTTACCTGCATCCTTGAGTGACTGACCAATGATCCATGCACGGCCATCCACTATCAGATATCTGTCGTGCACCTGGGCTACCCTTACCTCGAATCGATTTCTTTCTTGGCTGAACCTCTTTGCAACTGCTTCGAATTTACCTGTCATGTTCTGCGTGAGAATTCTGATCGAGGCAGACGCTGGAACGCTTTCCAGGTAAAGCGGGAAGATGTCTTCGCCGACCCAGGGATCGATGATCGCAAGCTCGATCCTACACGAGCCAATGATATTCTCGATCTGCTTGTAGGCCTCATACGGCTTTGCCTCTGCCAGTATTATCTCCTTTTTCATCTCGTGCGGTCTTCGCCTAGCTTGAATCTGATTCGTTGTTCTGTCCCAATCCAACTCTAGAGAATGCAGGTGCTGAAGAAATTCGTCTTGGAATTTTGGGCGTAGTCCCGTTCGTAGCATTTGTGTCAAGAAGTGGGCCAGCGTGCCTTGTCGATAGAGATCGTTCATCAACCTGGCGACAACCAAGAAACGGTCTTCGCGAATGTCCCAGCCAAGATAGTCAAATCCCGTCTTGATGTCTTCTGCTGCCGCCACGGGAAACCCAGCATAAAGGAGTGCTGACTTCAAATTTTCCCAATCAGCGAAGAACCTCGCTAGATTGGCATCCTTCTTCATTGTAATGTAGAGCCGCACTATGCGGATGTCAAGATCATCACTGGGGACACGGCCTGCGGAGGGAGGTTGTCTCACGGCTTTGGCCACATTGACAACTTTCAGAACTTCATCCACTACCTTGTCTAATCCCTCTTTTGTCGAGACTGCAAGTTTGTCAGCTAGCACCGGTGAGTACTTGATCAAAAAATCACGATCCACGTTGTGCCAGACAGGGAGAATCGTCTTGCCAGAACTGACCTCTTTTGCAGTCAAACCGTCTAGCTCTCTTCTTGGCCACTCTTTCTTGAAGAAAGACGGACTTAAGATCACAACGCCGAATCTGGAGTTAGCGAGACCCTCATCTATTTTTCTGCTGAGACTATCGCCTAGAGTCAGCGTGAACTCATCATACCATACGCTCAAGCCTTTCACAGTCAGCGCTTTTGCCAGAGGTCCAGCAATCTCGTTCTTGTCCTCACTAGCGTGGCATATGAACAGGTCCCAAACTATGGCCCGCTCGTCACCCGGTGGGCTCCCTTTCGTCTTAGTCGTGACGGTCTTGACCGGTTCGAATAGGTCAAGCTCTTCAGCAAAGGACTTGAGAGTGCCCTCGGATTTGGCCAATCCTCGCTGGAAGGCCTCCTCCCAGGCCGACTCTGGAGTGCGATTCGTGAATGCTATTAGACCAAAGCCTATTGAATCAAACTGCTTTGCCTGGTCTGAACTCCCGCCGAAAATTCTCTTGATTATGCGTAGTGTTTGCTGGCGCCAAGGTTCGAATTCAGGGTTCCGGTGCCCCTTTGCCCTGAGATCTGGAATCTTCTCAACTTGTCTCTGCAGGAGAGTCTTTGCAGTGTCCTTGGGGACGGACGTCAACGACACCTCAGGAACCAGTAGACTACGTTGATCGTTCAAGATTTGAGACTTTGGATGCTTTTCGAATTTTCGGAGAGAGAGCAGTTGTTAGAAGCCATCCCGTAACCCGTAATTGTTTGGAGCGGTCTTGTATGATCCTTATGATGCGAGTATCGTGATTTGAATCGTCGTCCGTCGTCGTTTCAGGTAATTTGTGTGTGTGCGCACCAAGAGACCCCCTACATGTGGACTTCCACGTCCTGTTAGCCTGTTCCACGTGGCAACGAAGTTTCGACGAGTCTTGAATTTTATTCGTCGTCAAACGCGGGCTGAAGCAAAGGTTTTTTTCGCTTTCAGCGCTTACCTGGTTTCATGGCTGCCTCCAGCAAAGCTTTAGAAGAATGGAAGGAACGGTACGAGGCTTTCCGACAGCACGCAACCCAGTACCTTACTATCTTGAGCTTTTCGGCTACCGGTGTGGTCGTAGGACTTGTCTTCGCAATGAGCAAGGATACGCCATTCTACGGAAGACTGGCCATACTTGCTGCTCTTTCATCTCTCATGCTGGCCCTCGTGATGGCACACATCATTTCCCGACCCGCGATGGCCGCTTTGGGCGTGCGACTTAGGAAACTAGAAACTGAGCTTGGCTTCGACGAATTTCAGACTAGTGAACCACTAGAGAGAGGGCTGAAGGTCACTTTGGTAGCCAGCATCGGTATACTCTTGCTGATGCTAGTCCTCTTCTTACTTGTCATGGCTCGCGTCGTCTGAACTCAGAGACCCAGAACTGGTCGAATATTCCTCCTTAAGCCGTCCGTCTGTCGTCGTTCACATGTGTGTGGGCAGCTTGGCGTGGGGATATATCATAATGGCTGATGCAAAGGAATACCACGTTTCCCGGGCTGTTTCTCCTACCGTCGTTCGTGCGTCGTCGTTTGATGTGTGTGTGGGTCGCTTGGTGCGGGCGTCCCAATTTGAACCGTGGGTAGGGGACGCTGTCTTGTGTGCGCCTTTCGGTATCGAAGAGACGCACAGCACGAGCGAGACAGACACGACCTCGATGACTAACTGACCTATTTGGCACACGCTCTCGCCAGAATGCCAGAACCAAGATGAGTGGTCTTGCATGAGACGGATGTTTGTTGACATAGGCCCGTAGCCAGATCCGTCTCCCTCACGTCCGGATCGATCACATCACATTGGCTCTCAGACTAGGTCACACTCACCCTACCGAAAGGTTATCCATTACGATCGGGCTGATGGAACGACTTTGAAGATTCATCCCCGAGTCTATTCCAAGAAGTACATGAGAAAGCGCGTGTACCAGTATGTGCGCTATTATCTGGAGATCCCGAAACGTATCGCCGAACCGAGTTTGGGAATCCAGCTCGAAGCACGACGTTTAGGTGAACATATCATAATTGGCCCCGCCGGGCATTCAAATTCCTTTTCGCTCATCGAAAAAGCGGTACGGCAGGATGACCAGAATCGCGGAAACTGTTGTCATGTTTGTGTGGACAGTCGTTCAAATAGTGAGCACCTCCGGGAAAAACCATAGAACATTTTCGCTAGCGAAATCATTTTCCGCCTATTGAAAGAGAGCAATCAATTGATTCGAAAGCTGAATACAAGGTTGAACTCCCATCTAAGAGAAGCATCAGCGCTACGAGGATCATGGCTGTGCAGAATTCAGGACCCGGAAGAAAGCCTCAATTTTCGCGGGAGAATCGGCGACCGAGAGGAGTGAGAGTGAGTGTCAGCCTTGACGAGGAGCTCATCAAGACTTTGGAACAGATCAGAGTAGACATAGGTGAGCCCTCGTTTAGCGGCCTTGTGAGAAGACTTCTCAAGGAACGGCTAGGTGAACTCGGTATGCTCAAGGAAGATGCAAGAAAAGCCCTTGGACTGGCACGTATGAGAAATTCCGAAGATATCTGAAGCATTCAGCGAATTGTGTCCGTTTGTCGGAATACTTCCCAAGCGGCCTTAACTAATTCTTCTCCATCATGATTGGCAAAGCTCGGTTTGAGACCCGGGATTTTCGACCGCCCGTTTGGGGCTGGAACACTCATGACAAACCCTCATCTTTGGCACTCTAGGTTGACGCACACACTCCTCCGATGCGCAAGTGACCATTCACACGAAAGGCGTTCAAGTCCTTCGAGAAATCTCAGAAACAAATCGCGAGCCCAAAAGCATCTCTCATTGCTCGCCGCTAGAGCCTCATTGCA
>Ga0315295_10006400_pt1 | contig 10055 bp, 9 predicted proteins | sample YL17G14_0_MG_FD_204453 | JGI IMG/M metagenome (GOLD analysis project Ga0315295, IMG submission 204453) | Sediment microbial communities from Yellowstone Lake, YNP, Wyoming, USA - YL17G14_0 | ecosystem: Environmental > Aquatic > Freshwater > Lake > Sediment | place: USA: Wyoming | collected... | reverse complement strand
CGCGCCGTGGTGCCCGTACTTGAGCTTGGCGATGCGGGCGCCGGCGGCCTTGGCGATGACCTGGTGGCCCAGGCAGATGCCGAACAGCGGGACCGTCCCCGGCTCCAGAAGCGCCGCAGCGGTCTCTATGGCCGCTGCGTTGTCCTCCGGGTCTCCCGGCCCGTTGGATAACAGCACACAGGCCGGGTGCATCGACGTGATCTCGCTTGCTGGGGTTTCCGGCGGGACGCGACACACCCTGAACCCTATCTCCAGCAGGGCTGCCACGATCGCGGCCTTGGAACCGAAGTCCATCAGGACGCAGGTTCCGCGCGGAGCAGTCTCGTCCCCAAGGAAGGTCACTTCATGGCAGCTGACCTCTTCCACTACCCGCTTCATGTTGAAACGGGCCGCCCTCTCCCTGAGCGCGGCGACCTCCTTCGGACCGAGGCCGGATTCCGGAACTCGTGAGATGACGCCTTTCTTGGACCCGTGCTCGCGGAGGTGCAGCACGAGTTCCCTGGTATCCAGTCCGTAGATGGCGGGGCAACCGCTGTCTTCCAGTCCCTGCGCAAGGGTCCTGGTCGTGCCTGAGCCGGAGGGGTCCGGCTGCCACACGTCCCGGGCTACGAGGCCACGGACCATCATCCTGCCTGATTGACCTGAGCCGGCAGGGAGGTGGTAGTTGCCTATCATGGGAAAAGCGAAGACCAGTATCTGCCCACAGTGGGATGGGTCGGTCAGGGCGTCTTCATAGCCGGTCATCCCTGTGGAAAACACGACTTCCCCGGTGACCTCGCCGGTGTAGCTCAGGAGTTCCCCCTGCGTAACGAAACCGTCCTCCAGGCAAAGCACTCCGCGCATGTGATTCCCCCTCTTGGCCGTGCGACGTCGGGTCCCGGAGGGGTCATCCGGGAAGGAGGGCAGCGACGGGCAAAGAAATGAAAAACGCGCTGCAAGGTCGCCCCCGCAGGCGCGCGCTGCGTTTTGTGTCTCAGCATGAGACCTGCTCCTTCTTGACCTCGCCGGGTCAAACTTAAAGGTGCTTGGCGAACAACGGAGAAACAGCTCTGCACTGAATGTAGAACCACCGGCCGAGCGTGTCAAGCGTCATTCAAACACCAGGGAGTGAAAGTGATGGAGCTTCTGGACCAGCGCCGAGCATTCATGAAGTCGGGTTTCTATACAAGGGAATTCGGAGCCATGAAGACGGACCAGATGAAGGGCCTGCTTCAGCCGCCGTTCGAGAAGCCAGCCGACCCTTCGGCCCCGTTGACCGACCTCCCCAAGCCTGAGCCCAAGGTCATCGTGAAGCCGGACCTCTTCAGCTGCATGGCTGACAGGAGGAGTCGCCGCAAGTTCACGGGCAGGCCCCTTTCCATGGAGGAGCTATCGTTCCTCCTCTGGGGGACGCAGGGCGTCCGCGAGGTGATCCCCGGCAGGACCTACAGGACTGTGCCATCGGCGGGATCGAGGCACGCCTACGAGACGTACGTAGCCGCGGCGAACGTGACTGGCCTGAAGCCCGGTATCTACCGTTACCTGGGACTCTCGCACAAGCTGGGCCTGGTGTCTCTCAAAGAAGACATCGCCGCCCAGATGGTGGACGTATCAGGTGGGATCAAGTGGATGAGCGACGCTGCCGCGTTCCTCGTCTGGGTCGCGGTGGCTTACAGGAGCGAGTGGCGCTATAACAGGGAGGCCGCCCGGGTCATGCTCATCGACGCCGGCCACATCTGCCAGAACCTGTACCTGGCCGCCGAGGCGATCGGGTGCGGCACGTGCGGCATCGGAGCCTACAAGCAGGTCGAAGTCGACAAGCTCTTCGGCCTGGACGGCTCCGAGGAGTACGTGGTGTACTACGCCCCGGTGGGAAGGATCTGACGCGGCCCTCACGGCATAGCCCCTCTTGCCCAGGGTACTCTACCTGGTGCGGGGGGTGGACAAGTGGACTGGCTGTCCCTGGTACCGCCCTTGATCACATTCGCGGCCGTGGTCCTTTCGAGACGGGTAGTGCTCTCGCTGGCGCTCGGAGTGGCCGCGGGCGCGCTCGCCAAGGCGGGATGGTCGGTGAGTGGGCTGCTCCTCATGGGCAGCTACCTGGCAGGGGCCGCGTCCCAGGGCGAGAACACGTACGTCCTCGTCTTCCTGGTGTTATTCGGAGGACTGGCGCAGCTCATCAACGTTGCGGGCGGTATCAGAGGCTTCACGGACTTTGCGGGGAGGTGGGCGAAGTCCGAGCGCAGGATCCTGCTTCTCGCCTGGGCTATGCTTCCCATCACGTTCTTCGATAACGTCTTCCGCATCCTGTCCGTCGGTTCCATCCTCGAGCCCCTGATGGACAAGGTGAAGGGCGTGAAGGAGCGCCTGGCCTTCGTCCTGGCCGTCACCAGCGGGCAAGCGATCGTCCTGGTGCCCCTGGGCACCGCGTATGCTGGGTACATGGTCAGCCTGGTCCGTGGCAACAGCGGGCCGGCCGCCCTGGATAGCGGGGTATCAGCCTACGGCATCTTCCTCAGGAGTCTCATGTGGAACTTCTTCTCCCCCACCATGCTGGTTCTCTCTCTCGGCGTCAGTATCTGGGGGATAAGGTACGGCAAGATCAGGCTGGCGGTCGGCGTCAGGGAACAGGAGTTCACGAAGGTCCACAGGGAGAAGGAGGCGTATCTGGCCAGACTTCCGCCCGAATACCCGTCGAGGACCGCTAACCTCATTCTGCCGCTGGCGGTTTTCCTGGCGTCGACCTTGTTCTTCCTCTGGAATACCGGCAGGGCGAGGGCGCCCTCCTTTCTCGGCGCTCTCGGCGCTGCCGACTACTCGGCATCCATCATGACAGGAGCGCTCGTCACCCTGGGCGTCACGGTGGCCTTCTTCTGGGCCCAGAAGATTAGCCTGGCCGAGATCGAAGCGCACCTCATCGAGGGGGCGCAGGGCGTCCTCAGCCTCCTGGCCATCCTCGTCCTGAGCTGGGCTCTTTCGCAGATAGTCCGGGACCTGGGCTTCACGGGCCTGATCACTTCAGTCCTCGCCAGGGCCATCCCGCCATGGGCTGTCCCTGTCACCCTGTTCTTGGCGGGGTCAGGCATCTCGTACGTCATCGGGTCATCCTGGGCTACCTGGGCGTTGCTCCTCCCGCTGGGAGCTGTTCTCGCCGAGGCCACCGCGCTCAACCCGGCGGTGGTGTTCGGCGCGGTCTGGGCAGGCGGGTCGGTCGGAGACAGCACCTCGCCCGTGGCGGACCTGCCCATCCTGGTCAGCAGCGTCGCGAAGATACGGGTCGCCGACTACGCGGGCAGCGCCCTCCCTTTTACGCTGGCAGGGATAGCTGTTTCAGCCATCCTGTACGTCGTGGCGGGACTCCGGCTGGTCTAGTACCCTTTTCGGTGGTTCGCCCCTTCTGGCAGGATCCGAACAGCAATCCGGCGGTAACTGCTGGCAGGGTCCGGCTCTCGATTAGGGTTACTGACAGCGAGCCTTGATCTGGAGGTGTCGCAGCTGTGCTAGACTGGGCAGGTGCCATCCTGGTCCGGGGATGAGCCCAGGAAGGAGCTGAGCACCTTGGGCCATTGGACGATCCGCCCGGTGCAGGAACAGGACATCCCCCTCATTGCGGCGACAGAGAGCGCGGTTGGCCCTGAACCATGGGCCGAAGAGCAGGTCCGGGAGTGGGAGGAGTTCTGCAGGACCGACCGGGACTACCCCATGCGGTGGTTCGTGGCGGTCGGTCACGATGGAGCATTCGCCGGGTGGGGCAACTGCGGAAAGGCCTCGTGGCTGGCCTCTGACGAGCGGGAGATCCACGTGGCGGTGCCGCCCGAAAGGAGGCGCCAAGGCGTTGGCGGGTCGCTCCTCGAGCATGCGGAAGCTTTGGCGTCGAAAGACAGACCCAAGAACCTGAAAGCCTGGTGCAGGGGATATGACCGCGATTCCTTTGAGTGGGCGGTCAGAAGGGGCTATGTTCTGGAGAGGCAGCGGACCGAGTCCCTGCTCGATCTGTCCTCTTTCGACGTGTCCAGGTTCCGCAAGCAGTTGGCTGACGTCGAAAGCCAGGGCATCGAGGCGCTGACGCTCTGGGACCACGAGGTCGACCCCTACCTGCCGGGACTGTACCACGTCTTCGTCGAGAGCTTCCGGGATGCCCCGTTTAGGTCCAAAGAGGCGGAGGACACGCCTTACGAGTCCTGGATGCACGAGACCATGGGGGGAAAGAGCCGGAAACTGTTCGTCCTCGCCCGGAAGGACAGCGAGGTCATCGGCAGCACCAACCTGTACATGCCCCTAGCGGAGGGTCAGAGCGCGTCGGTCAACTACACCGGAGTGCTCAGGGAGCATCGCGGGAAAGGTCTGGGCCTGGCGCTGAAGGCCCTGGCCGCTGCCGAGGGCGCGCGAGCAGGTGCAAAGCAGGCAAGGACCAACAACGACCCGGACAACCCCGCCATTCTCCGGATAAACGAGAAGCTGGGCTTCAAACCTGTACCCGGGCCGACGATCCTGAAAAAGGACCTCCGGCCCGACGTTACGAGTTGCCGGGGCGATGACAGGGTCAGTCCGCCGCCCGAAGCGCCACCTCATCCTCGCCAAGGATCTTATTGCAGGTAGCTCGCAATCATTTCCTCCGTGACGCCGCGGTCCCTGCAGACGTCGGCGAAGAACAGGCCGCTGGGTCGGACCTTCCTCTCCTGCGTCTCGTAGTTGAGCTCGACTATCCCGAACTTGGCTGCCATGCCGGCCTCCCACTCGAAGTTGTCGGTGAAAGTCCAGTGGTAGTAGCGCCGCACGTCAACACCTTCGTCGATCAGCCGTTTCACCTGGTAGAGGTGGTCGTAGATGTACCGGGCGCGAAAGGCGTCCCTGTTGTCGCAGGTGCCGTTCTCGGTGATGTAGATGGGCACTCCGTAGCGATCCCAGTACTTCCTGCAGAACAGGTACAGCCCCTCCGGATATATCTCCCAGCCCAGGTCGTTGACCGGCGCTCCCGCCCTGGTCTCCATCTTGGCGAACAGCATGCCAGGGTCAGAGGTGAAAGAGATCATCTCCCTGCTGTAGTAATTGATCCCCATGAAGTCCACGTACCTGCCCTTTCCAAGCGGGTAGCCCGAACCTAGCGGCAGGGTCAGCCTGCCCTCGGCCATGGCCGTCACGAACATGCCCTCGAATAGGTGGCTCACCAGCGCCGCCAACCATTTCTCGTGGAGGTAGCCGTTCTTTGATTCGAAAAGCCGGAGGTGATTAGCGACGCCGACCATGGTATCCGTCTTGCCCATCCCGGCGCGCATCTCGTGGATCTTCCTGTAGGAGTTGATGTGAGCCAGGGCCATGTTCCTGGCGACTTTGAGGCAGTCGGACAGGTTCGTCTTCCCCGGCGGCCAGTTCCCGAGAAGGTAACCGAACGCCGCATAGACATTAGGCTCGTTGATGGTTACCCAGTCCGCGACCAGATCCCCGAGAGCCTCCACGACGTACGCCGTGTACCTCTCGAAGATGCCGACGACCTCGGGATTGATCCAGGCCCCCGCGTCTTCCAGCCATAGGGGATTGGAGAAGTGGTGCAGCGTGACGAGGGGGACGATCCCTGCTTCCGTCAGGCCCTCGATCTCCCGGCGGTAGTGGGCCATCGCGGTAGGGTCGAAGCGGCCCTTCTCGGGCTCGATCCTGCTCCACTCGATGCTCAACCTGTAGGTGTGGTGATTCAGGCTCTTCATGAGGGTGGTGTCTTCCTCTACCCTGTTCCAGTGGTCGCACGCGACCGCGCAGTGCCCTTCCTTGACGTGGCCCTGCTCACACCACCTGAACCAGCTGTTGTTCCTGTCCCCGCCCTCGATCTGGAGCGAGGCCGTGGCCGTGCCCAGGAGGAAGGTATCGGGGAGCTTGAACGGTTCCACCTTGTGACCTCCTCCGGTCCCTTACTGTCTCAGCGGCTGCCTCTCCAGAACAGCAGCTGCTCGTACGTCTGGGTGAACGCCCTCACGCCGGTGAGGAAGCACGGGATCTCCCCCAGGAGCACGCTGAACGCGAATAGCCGCCTCCTAGAGAAGCGGTCACTGAAGTAGCCGAAGAATATGCTGACCAGCGCTCCGAGGATCGTGAAGGCTGATCCGACCATCCCTACCCTGCCCTCGTCGATGGAGTACTCAGCCATGATCTCCTTGACTACGGGGTTCATGGCATTCTGGTCGGCCATGAGGAAGATGGAAACGAGGACGAGGATCACCAGCGTCCACCTGTCGCGGGAAGCCATCCTGGAGTCCATCACCGCCTGACCTCCTAGCCCATGAGCCTGGATTCGAACGGGTCAAGCCTGACCCGCTCCCCGGCCGGGATCCCGGCGAAGGCGCCCGGCCCCACGACCGCGTCCCGCGGTTTCCCTGTCAGGTTCGCCAGCAGCAGGTACTGCTTCTCGCCGGCGTCGAACCGGACCGAGCAGGTCCCGTCCCGGACATCCACGCTGCGGACGGCCTTCCTGTTGAACGGGAAGATGGACAGGTAGTTCCGGAGCTCCTCCTCGGTGTACTCGCTCGGACTGTCGGAAGTCAGGACGATCCCGCCGAGCGCCAGGTCAAGCCGGAAGAGCGTCAGCCTCTGCGCCATGGAGAGCGTCTGATTCCGGGTCCGCAGGATGAAGACATCAGGGTCGTTCAGGAAAGCGCGCCCGTTCAGGTGCCTTCGTCCAACGGTGCTGGATATGGAGTTGATGGTGGACACCCGCTCGCGATAGCCCAGGGCCTTGAGCAGGCGGTCTTCCCACTGGAGGGCTACGTCGCTGCCGATCCGGCAGAAGTCGACGCGTCCGAATGCGGGGCCTAGCGGCACGCCGCAGCCCAGGATGAGCTTGTCCCCTGCGGCACTGCGGACGAACTCCATGACCTCGGTCATCACCTGGCCCCTGGTCCTGAGGTCCCCCGGGGTAAGGGCGGCGGCATATAGGAAGTCCAGTTTGACCAAATCGAAGCCCCAATCGTCGAAGACGGTCTGGAACACCTTGCGGAGGTGGTCGCGGAAGCCGTCGTTGTAGAAGTCCATGGCGTAGAACTTCCCGCTCCAGTTGGGGTTGAACCCGGCGGAAACCGGCTTGCCTCTCCTATTCTTGAGCAGCCAATCCTTGTGCTCCCACCACACGCCGGATTTCTTCTCGCAAATGAACGGGGCAAGCCACAGGCCCGCTTTGACCCCGGCCTCTTTGATGGCAGTAGCCACCGCACCCATGCCTCCAGGGAACTTGGCGTTCGCCGTAAGCCAGTCACCCACCTTGGGCTGCCACCCGTCGTCCACCTGGAACAGGCCAATTCCGAGCTTCCGCTTCTTGAACTCCGCCAGGTTCTCTAGGACGACGTCCTGGGTGACGTTGGTGTAATGGTTGTACCAGCTTGTCCATCCGGTACAGGGCTCGGGAAGGCTGCGACGTGGCGGTGCTGCCGCTGAGGAGCCCGGCTCCACGCCGGACTCACATAGCTCGAAGTATGTGTCAAAGACGTCGTCCTCGGCCCCTGCCAGGACCACGAAGTCCAACCCCCTGTACTCACCGTTTAGGCGGAGGCCCGCGCAGTCTCTGCTGACCCTCAGCACTGTGCGGGGGCAGTCGTACTCGAACAGGGTATACCCGCTCCGCTCTGAGAGCGAACCGAAGAAGCTCAGCGATCCGGACGAGGACCGGACGTACGAGTAGGTCCACCCGTGGAAAAGACCTCGTTTCCCCGGGTAGCGGTAGAAGCCGTAGTCCCCGTACTGCCGGAGGAGAGGGCGGGCGGGCCACTTCAGCGTGGCTATCTTCTCGTTCTGACCGAACTCCCTGCTCTCGGTCCAGGACTGGAACCCGTTGACGAAGATCCTGTCGTCGGGACCCAGGTCGAGGGGGATCTCCACCGAAACCCGCGTGAGGACTATCTCTTCCTCCGGGCGGAGGACCATCGTGAACCTGTATCCGCCCGGCACCCGCTGCTTAGTCCCGTTGATCGCGACGCCCAGGCGCCCGAGCGGTTGGACTGCGTAGAAATCCCACGAAAACTCCTTACCGCGGAAAAGGTAACTCAGGAATCCCTGCACGCGCACCATCCCCCAGTGAACAGTCGTAGATGGACGCATCGACTCCGGTCCTAAGCTTGTAGCCCCCCGTTACCTTTTCCCTGAAACCAGGGACTTCGGCGGCCCAGACCAGCGCGATGGCGCACCCCGCGAAACCTGCCCCCGTCATGCGGGCTCCCAGGCAGGCCCTTTGGGAAAGCGCCTCCTCAACAATAGCATCGAGCTCCGGGCCGGTTACTTCGTAGTTGTTTTTCAGGGAATAGTGTGATTCCACCATGAGACTTCCGAAACCTTCGAGGTCGCCCCGAGCGAGCAACTCTGCCGCCGCCATCGTCCTCTGGTTCTCGGATACGGCATGCCTGGCGCGCTTCTGGAGGGTTGGGTCGGGAACGTATGCTTCGACGTCCTCCAAGGTCGCCGAGCACAGGTTGGGGATGTCCTTGTGCAGCCGGATCACCGACAGCGCCTGCTCGCACTGCCTGCGTCGCTCGTTGAACTCGGACTCCTCCAGGCGCCGGCGTTTCCCCGTATCCATGATCACCATACGGGAGTCGCCGAGCTTGGCGGGGATGTACTTGTACTTCAGGCTGGAGCAGTCAAGGAGGATCGCGGTATCCCTCTTCCCCATGGCCACCGTGAATTGGTCCATGATGCCGCAGCCGACGCCGACGAACCTGTTCTCCACCGCTTGGCACATCCTGGCCATCCAGACCCTGTCGACCGAGTCCCCTAACAGGGGAAACAGCAGGAGATACGCTGTGAGGACCTCAATCGCGGCCGACGACGAGAGCCCGGCCCCGACCGGAATATCGCTTGAATACAGGACCTCACACCCTCGGAGCCGGTAGCCCGCATGCAGGAGGTAGGCCGCGACCCCCTTGGGGTAGTTGGTCCACCCGTCGCGTTCGTCAAAGAACACCTCTCCATCCAGGTCGAGGTCGTGGCTGCCGGGTTGATCCAGGGAGGACAGCCGCACACTCCTGCCGCCCGTGTAGCGCACTGCGGCACGCATACCCATGGATATGGCGGCAGGCAGGACGTTTCCCCCGTTGTAGTCGGTGTGCTCGCCGATGAGATTGACCCTCCCGGGGGCAAAGAAGAAGCAGAGGTCGCCGGCGGTCCCGCCATACCTTCGCACGAATTCGGCAGCCAGGCGCGACTTTACGTCGGTTCCCGCACCTGAGGGCCGGCTGGTCGTTCTACCCGTCCTACAGACCCTCCCTGGAAGGCCTTCTGGTTATCTTAACCACGATGCCTGCGTCCGTGGGATCAGGACAGCGGACGAACTCGGTCGTGACGCCGTCGCGGTCGGTCTCCTTCTGGTAAGGCGTACCTTCATAGCGCCAGGGCAGGGTGCCTCCGAAGAGCAGGACCCTCACCATGGCGTTCAGGCTGTCGAGGAGCCAGGGGCACATCTCGCCTGAGTCACGAGGATAAGCGAGCTTGTCGCCCAGTTTATGGGCGCGGCACTTCTCGCCTTCGACGACCTCGATCTCGATGGAGTACTCGACCATGGGTACCATAGCCCCCCGTCTTTCTGGTCATGCGCTTCCGCCCCTGTCCGGGCGCCACAGGCACTTCTTCAGGTCGATCTTGCCGTTCCTCTTGAAGATGACGCCCTCCGCCTCGAGTTCCGCCCTCTGGACCTCGTAACCCCCGAACACGAAGTCGGGCGACAGCTGGCCGGACCTGTTCACTACCCTGTGGCAAGGTAGATGTAGCCGCCTGGGCGCGCTCGCCATGGCCCAGCCGACCGTACGGGCGTTTCTGGGATCCCCCAGCATCGCCGCGATCTGCCCGTAGGTGGCGACCTTGCCAGGGGGAATCAGTGCCACGATCTTGTACACTTCCGAGAAGAACCCCTCCATCGAGCACCACCTTTACTCAAAGAGGGCTGCCGTCACTGTGAGTTCCTGTATAGAACGCCGGATTCCTTTCCAAAACGCTCTGGGAACCGCGGGTTTATGACGAGTGGTCGGCGGGGTGTAAGTCCCTAACGAGGGAGAGACGAACAACTACCATTTGTTCAAACCCTGGAAACCCTTGACACCTAAGAC
>Ga0315295_10006399_pt1 | contig 10056 bp, 15 predicted proteins | sample YL17G14_0_MG_FD_204453 | JGI IMG/M metagenome (GOLD analysis project Ga0315295, IMG submission 204453) | Sediment microbial communities from Yellowstone Lake, YNP, Wyoming, USA - YL17G14_0 | ecosystem: Environmental > Aquatic > Freshwater > Lake > Sediment | place: USA: Wyoming | collected... | reverse complement strand
TTACCACCTAAAAAGGGTTGGGAGTATTGGCATAAGTACTGGGAGGGTAAAGGTGGTAAACCTATGCTTGAATGGGATAAGGGACATTTTGAAGGATAAAAGGAGGTGATTTGAATTGGATTGGAAACTTTGGTTAAAAGGTTTAATTTCAGCGGTCATTGGTGCAGGTGCTAATAGTGTTACTTTGATGATTGTTGATCCAACAAACTTTAATCTTACGACAGGACTCGGTAAAGTTGGAACTGTAGCACTTGTGTCAGCCTTTGTGGCAGCGGCGATGTATCTCAAAGCCAGTCCTTTACCAAATGGAGGTGTAAAATGAAGCGAGTAAGAATTAGTCTAATCTTAATCTTAGTTTTAATGCTAGTAGTCAGCTGTGCTCTCTTGAAGGCGAAGCCTTATAGTGAGATGACCCCACAGGAGAAAGTCCTTTATGCCTTAAAGACCTATAATGCTCAATACGCTGATTACCTTAACATGGCAGTGCAACCTGGTTTGACTGCTTATCAGAAAGTAGCATTGAAGTCTAAAAAGCAGGCGTTGAGTGAACTGTGGCCCTTAATCAACCAGGCGAAGTTGGCATTAGATGAAGGTAAATCGATTGAGTTAACACTTTTAAGTAAAATCGGCGATTTAGTCAACCGCCTATTGATTAAGATTTAAGGAGGTAGTGATGGACCCTATAACAGGAGTAATAATTGGTGAGGCTTTGAAGTTGGCAATTCAGCAAGTAATTATTCTTGCTAACTCAGCAGGAAAGACTCCAGAACAGGTTCAAGTTGAGTTGGAGCAAGAGTGGGAGAATTTTAAAATCAACAGACCTGAGCTATTACCAGATGTATAGGAGTAAAAGATGGCGAGTATCTTAATATTAAGCAAACATGGCGATGGTGTACCTTTAGCATTGAGATTAGCTGACGAGGGTCATATCTGTAAGATATGGATCAAAGAGGCTAAAGCCAAGCCATCACTAGATGGATACAAGAATCCAAGCAAGGTGAGTGATCCAAGGAAGATGTTAGATCAATATGACTTAATAATATGTGATATGACTGAAATAGGATCACTATGTGATCAGCTTGCTGAGAAAGGAAAGCTGGTGTTAGGTGGAGGATCGTTTAACGATAAGCTAGAGTTGGATAGAGAGTATGGTGAGAAAGTAGCTAAAACATTAACGAAGTTAAAAATTCCTGACACTCAAACCTTTAATGACTTAGACAAGCTGATTGACTATCTTGAGAAAGCAACAAAACCTCAAGTTGTAAAGCCTTTCGGCAACAAGCCTCCCTCCCTGACCCTCGTCAGCCAAGATCCTACTAATCGTACTATCATTGATATAGTTAAGAAACATGGTAAGGAAATATTACCTTGCATAACCCAAGAGTTTATCAAAGGCATTGAAGTTAGTACCGAAGGTTGGTTCAATGGCAAAACTTGGGTTAGACCATTCAATCACACTATGGAAAAGAAACGTTTTATGGATGGTGATGTCGGTCCGCAAGTTGGATGTATGGGTAACATAGTATGGCCAACCAATGGCGATCGTTTGACAGCTGATGGTCTTGAATTATTAACACCATTATTAACTAAAGTAAACTTTATTGGTCCTATAGACATTAATTGTTTAGTAACACCTGAGGAAGCATACTTTATTGAGTTTACACCAAGGTTTGGGTATGAAGCTATTCAAGCGTGGTGTGAACTTATCCAAATGCCATTATTTGATTATCTTTATGCTATTGCTTCTGGTCAACGTGAAGAAGTACCATTTCATGATGAGTTCGCAATAGGAATTAGGATGTCTGTTAATCCTTATCCCGTTAAAGAAGGAGTTGATGTATGGGAGTCGATTCAGGTATTAGATGTACCAAAGGAAGCGAAGAAACATGTCTGGCTTGCAGACGTGAAGTTAGTGGATGGTATTCCAGTGATGGCTGGTGTGGATGGTGTTGTAGGGTGTGTCACTGCTCGGGGCTCATCTGTAAGGGAATGTCAAAGGAGAGCTTATAGAACAATCCGCAATATTACTATAACTGACGACGTTCAATATCGTAAGGACATCGGAGATGATGTTGAAGAGCAAAAGAAAGTATTAAAGGGATGGGGATGGATACAATAGACGAAGAAACAGAGAAAACTAATTGGGCCTCTAAGATAGGTAGTCTTCTAGGACCTAGTGAGGCAGAAGCAGGTAACATAGGCAAAGCCTTTAAACTAGGTAGAGAAGTATTTAGAGGAGTTAGTCGCACTGCAGAAGGTTTAAATGGTAAACAGTTCCTTGGGAAAGAAATTAAGACTGTAATGAAAGGTAGAGGTGACACACGTTATGTTGTTCTTACTGACGATACTGTCTACCCAACCAACAAAAACGTTATTAGTGATATGATCCGTACAAGTGGTACAGCTGAAAAGCTAACAGAGTTTGCAGCTAAGAAGAAAGGTCCTGGGATCGACCAAGCACTTAAGTCAATGGCTTATCACGAAAGTCGTACTAATCAGTACAATACAAGGGCAATCATTAGGGATTACTACAAAGCCTATACCAAACAAATGAAGGAAGCTGGTGTTGATGTTATGCCTTTTAGCTTAGTACAAAGAGGTGATTTAACATATACTATGCCAACTCCTTATGCTAAGATGCTAGAAAAAGAAGGACACCTCAAGGTGATAGAGGAATTAAAGTAATGGCAACCAAAAAGAAAATAGATGAACTAGCCAACTATTGGATGTCAGAGATCAAGGGTGGTCTTGACTATAGAAAGAAATATAGTACTCGTGACCGTTGGGATGACTTTCGTAAGTATTATAGAGGTCAATGGGCTGCAGGCTTAATACCTGTTAATAAGATATTCAGTTTTGGTAGAATGCTTATTCCCAAAGTTTACTTTAGAGCTCCTAGAGTTACTGTAACACCTACTAAGCCTGATATGATATGGCATGCTAAGGTGGTTGAGTCTATTGACAACACCCTCATTAGAGAAACTTTTCTAAAGAATACATTAAAGCGTAGTGCTTTGGATGGCTATCTATGTGGTGTTGGCCCTATCAAGTTAGGTTATGATAGTCAATTTGGCTACATCCCAGAACAAGCTGCTGGTGATGATGGAGCAACAGTGACCCAAGTTAGTAAAAAAGAGGGTGATAGGATTGAGTACGAAGTTGGTGTTAAACCAGGCATGCCTTGGGCATTGCGAACTAGACCTGAGGATGTCGTAGTGCCTTGGGGATCAGAAGATCCTAACTCAATTCCTTGGATTGCTCATTATATCCTAAGACCATTAGATGATGTTATGCAAGATCAAAAGTATAAAGAGTCAGCTTTAAAGGAGTTGAAAGGTACACGAACTCCAGCTTTGGAAGATAATAAGAAAGTAGAGTTTAGACCAAGACATCAAAGAGACAAGGTTACACAGTATGCCGAGCTTTGGGAGATTAGAGATTGTAAGTCGAAGCAAATGATTGTATTATGTGAAGATCAAGTTTTATTGTCTACACCAGATGTATTACAAATAGAAGGGCTACCTTGGGAATTTATTACGTTCAACCCAGACCCTGAATATTTCTGGGGCATTCCTGATGCTCACATCCTTGAACCACAACAGTTGGAGTTAAATGAAACTAGAACACAAGCTAGCCGTCACAGAGCTATAGCGTTATTAAAGTTTTTATATAAAGAAGGTGCCTTTACCAAGGAAGAGCTGGCTAAATTTCTAAGTGGTGAGGTTGGTATTGCTGTGTCAATTAAAGATGTAGATAATATAGCAGCAGCCATTACTATGGTACAACCTCATATTCCTCCTGATCTTTATAGAGAATCTATGGCAATTGTTCAAGACATGAGAGAGGAGTTAGGCTTTAGTCAAAATCAAGAAGGAGCCTTTAGTCCATATCATGGTAAGACAGCAACTGAAACAATGACTGTAGCTCAAGCATTTGAAGATAGAATTGATGAAAGAAGAGATATCGTTGGTGACACTATCCAAAGAATAGTAAGGAAATGGAATCAATTCATTTTTAACTTTTGGACAGAGAAGAAGGTAGTACAAATTACAAGTCCTCAAGGTGAACCTTTCTGGGTTGAATATACAGGAGATCAAATCGAAGGAGAGTATTTCCTTAACCTTGACGTTGAAAGTGGAATGCCAATCACTAGACCATTAAAGTATCAAATGGGTCAAGAGTTGATGAAAACGTTTGGTGGTGATCCATTAATCAACCAAGTACTATTAAGGCAAATATCATTAGACAATTATGCTATCATAGATCCTAGAGTATCTAACTTGTTACTAGCTCAACCAGGAATAGATACACAAGCAGAAGCTGGAAAGAGACAGCCATCACCAGCGCATGGTGGTGGTGGTAAAGGAAGTGCTGGTGGTAGGCAAGGTAGTAGTCCAGAGAAGCCAATGGAGTTTGAAGACGCAAAAAATAGGTTTATGGGAAGGAAGTAGTGTCGTGATTGATCCTACATTATGATTAAGATTTGGGAAGAGAGAAAGAGAGGAGAACGACCTTGCCCTTATACGAGGTGAAGTGTAATGAGTGTAAGAAGGAGTTTGATGCGTTTGCTAAGATTGCTAATCGACAACAAATCAAATGTGATTGCGGTGGTAATACTACTATTCTTATTTCCTCTTCTCATCATGAGCGTCGTTATCCTTTTTGGAATGAACATCTTGATCCAGATAAGTCGATTCTTGTTAAGTCTAAAGAGCATTATCGGCAGTTGTGTAAGCAATATAAAGTCTACGCACCTCATGAGTTTGGTCAAGGGTACAACATTAGTGAGATATAATGAAGACTGTAGGTTTAAATAACAAGGACAGTAGGCTTTATTTTATCAACAAGACTATTGTCATAATGGATGATCCTGAAACAGGAGTTCCTACAATAGTAAAACGTCAATCTGGGCTTCCTACAGAAGAAGATTGGAAGGAAATTAACAAAGCCTTAGCTTTGTGTAGTATGCAACTATTAGGTAATAGTCGTATTCGAGACGACAATCTGTGGATTCATGAAGTAAAGGAGGCGAGAAATGGAAGAGAAGTCAGTCATGATCAAAAGAGCGGATAAGGGAATAAATGTAGTATTTGATGGAGTATGGACCCGTAGCGATGTTGACGGGGCATATAGGGCGATGATCTTAGAACTTCCCAAACACTTGTTTCAATTGAGACAAAGGGGAACATTTGAAGCGAAAGGAGACGAAAATGGTAGAACCAACGGAGAAGAAAGTAGAGGGCGAGAAGAAGGAGAAGGAGGGGACGGAGGAAAAGGTTGAACTCAGTGGTGAACAGTATAATGCTTTGGTAGATAGACTAGCAGAGCTAGAGGCTGGAGCTGTTAAGCAAGGTCGTAGAAGTGATGAAGTAACTGATCTTGATACTTTAGTTGAGGAAGGCAAAAGAGGAAAAGCAACAGAAAAAATTGAGGAGAAAGAAGTTGATTTTGACCAACTTAGTAATAAGGAGTTGGTGGAGTATGTAGTTAATTTAGTAAATGACCAAGGATTGCCACGGCTACAGAAAGCTGAAGTGGCTATCGAAACTTTGAGAGTACTAAGAGAGATCGACAAAGGTGAAAAAGAGCACGATGATTTCTGGGAGTATGAATCGGAGATCCGACAGATCTCCATGGCTAATCCTACATTGTCGATAGAAGAAGCCTATGATTTAGCGAAGGTTAAAAAGGGGAAGGCGAAATCCTCTAAGAAGAAAGAAGGAGAAATAACCACCCAAACACAGAGGCTATTAAAATTGCCTCCTAAACATGTTCCTGGCGAAAAGCCTGGTAAAGTTGCTGCTGGTTCTACAAGAGCTAGTGAAACAAAATTGACCTTAAAAGAAGCAGCTAACAAGGCTTGGGAAGAAGTTGCTCCTAAGGGTGTAAGAGAAGAAGAATGAAAGGAGATGATCATTAGTGGCACCACCAAGCTGGACCCAAACAATCGATAACCTATTTACTTCTACTTGGGCCTATCGTAAAAAGGAGGCTACAGAACAGGCCTTCTTAAAAACTCCCTTTATCTATTGGTTGAGGGAGAGAGGCCATGTAGAGAATATCTCAGGTTATCGTCGAATTGAAATTCCTTTAGAGTATGGTAGCAATGAAACTATCCGATGGATTAGCAAAGGCAAAACAGTACCAATGCAGGATAATGAGTTGATTACCATGGCCTATGAGGATTGGAAGTATGTCGCTGTTTCCATCATGAGGTGGTTTACAGAAGATCAACAGAACAGGACTAAGGCTGCAGCCATAAAGTTGGTTGAGACCAAGTTGAATGCTGCTGAAAGGTCTAAGTACGAAGAGTTTGAGAGAGTGATGTTTGCCGACGGTAGTGGAGCTGATGAGCCTAATGGCTTACAGAACATTATTAGTGCTGCTCCACTTACAGGCATCGTACATGGACTTAACAGAGCAACTTATGACTGGTGGAGGAACCAACAGAAGACTGCAACTGGCGCTGCTGCTGTTTACCTCGTTGGTGATATGCGAACGTGTCTAAACGATGTAACCAAGTATAGCCGATCTGAGCTTAAGGATATTGTTATGGTAACAACTCAGACAGTATTTGAGCTCTATGAGGATGTATGCTTGGATATGAAGGTGTTGCAGAACGTTATGATGGCAGATGCTGGATTTGAAACCATCCAGTTTAAAGGCAAGCCTATAATTTGGTGTCCTTCTGCTCCATCTGGTAACATGTACTTTGTCAATACCGCATACTTAAAGTTAGTATGCGATGAACAGTATTTTATGGAAATGACAGATTGGAAGCAGATTCCAGATCAGCCTTTTGATAAAGTAGCTCAAATTCTAAGCACATTGAATTTGACTACAAGTCGACCAATTTGCCAGAAAGTGTTGACGGGCATTGCTGCATAACAACTAACCCCTACGCTCTTGATTGGGCGTAGGGAACCCACTCTGTGAAAGGAGAATGTCTTATGTTAGCAAAATGGATGAAAAATACAGTAAAGGATTTTTGGAAGTTCAACCTCCCCTTGTATCGCAAGGGTGATAGACTTTGGGGTATGAGAGGAGCAGTTGGAGATTACCAAGAAGGAAGGAAAACTCTTTTTAACCAGGGTTTGTTTGAAGAGAGTTCAACTGCTAAGGAACGGTTGGAGACTAAGAGAGAGCTTGATGATGGTAGAATCTTCAGGTACATTGGAGTTACTGCAGCAGCATTAATTGCAGGGCATTGTGTGTCTAAAGCTCAGACTCCAGTTGCTGCTACCATCGCAGCGGCAGATGCTCTTCTCACCTTGATTGGCGCTCGTGAAATATCATTGACCATTGCTGGTGCTACTGCTGATCTTTACAAGGATGGCCGTATAGTCATAGCCACCCTGGTTAATGTTGGTGCAAATTACAAGATTAGAGGTAATGGTGCGACAGATGGTATTGGTTCAGGTCGTGCTGCAATTAATCTTTATGACAAACTCTTTGTAGCGTTAACTGCAGCTGGTTCAACAGTTTGGGTTCATCAAAGCCCATACAAAGACCTCCTGATTAACCCAGCATGTGCCCTAGCTGGAACAGGAACAGCTGGTGAGAGAGTAATGGGTGTTACAGTACGTGCAGTTACAGCGAGCTACTATGCTTGGGTACAGACTGGTGGTGTTGGTAGCATGATTCTCGATGTTGATGCAGCAGCAGGAGATCAGGATTATGAGTCTGGGATAATTCCTGGTAGCACAGCAGGCCGTGGTGCACTTAGCACAGCAGGAGCTATAGCCGGAACGCAGATCATTGCTCAGGTTGTAGTTTGTACAGACCTTGTTGACGCAACAGCTAACTTAGTGTACCTGAAGATCGAATAACCTTTAGCTGGAGGGCTCTTGAATGAGCCCTTCATTCTAACCTAGTAGGAGGATAAGATGGCAACTGTAAGAAGTCAAGGACCGTTAGTTTGGGGTGCAATTGTTGCTAAGGCATTTAGAGGCAACCGGAGGATAAAGGCAGGTAAGCCTAGAACTATTGTTAGTGCGGCAGCTCCTGACTGTGCTGCGAAAGTTGGTGTATTGTGTTGGGATAAGACTAACAGCAACGCTTATATTTGCACAGTGGCAAGTGGTACTTGGGTAAAGATTAACGCTTAGGAGGTTTTGCATGCCTTTAAAAGAGGGTAAGTCCCAAAAGACATTCAGCTCCACCGGCAAGGCTTCTTTGCCAATTCCAGGTGAAGACACCCTCGAAGACGATATCCAGACCAGCCGCACGGACGATGATCGAACTTTTTCGACAGGCAAAAAAAGCGATGGGTCAACGGGAAGCCTGGATAATTATTGAAAAGATTAGGGAGGTGAATCATGGCAAAACTACTTTTAATTAATTTAGCGACGTATCGACCTGGAGTTAATAATATTGGGGATGTAGTTGGGATTTTTAAAGATGGCCATGCGTTCTCTCCTGCGGAGATAGCGGGGTTTGATATTGGGGACATGCCTGCCCTGACTGAGACAGAAATCCATGACGAGTTGATCAAAATAACACCATCTCAGAATACTGCATATCGACTGCCTGAAGCTAAGAAATGGGTATTTGACAGACCAGAAGAGAAAAGGGTATGGCAGGATCAAAACGGAGTGTGGAATGAGCTGGCGACTACTCCTAAATATCCTTATTGTCTCCCATTGAAGGCGACAGAAATTGATTCCGCTAAAACCGCAGATAAAGCGACTGCAATAACTCTCTTGCAGGGGAAACTTGAATTAAACATCCCTAAATTTTCTGAGAATCTTTTGGCCATTGATGATCTAAATTTGAAGGTGGAAATAAGTGGCTGACGTCTATTATTCAGTAGGTCAAAACTCTAATGACCATTCAAGTGGGGGGAATGTTTCCATTACCTCTGGTATAGCGACTTTTGATACTGCTCAAGTTGCTACGAATCTTGGGGTAGGGGATAGGTTGACCTATGGTGGTCATATTTGTTATCTGGCTTCCAAGACTTCCACAACGGTCTGGAGCGTTGTTACGGCTTTGGGCGTTGCCCCTGCCGACCACGCCTCAACGACTGTTGATTCCATCGGCCACGAATACACCTCCTTGTCGGCCGCTGAAGCAGGGGCGTCTGATGCCAATCACTTGAATACGGCGAATCTGGTAACTGGCACATATCATTTATTCTTCCCGTTATACAATGATGGTGCTACTGATTCAACCGATATGGTGGTTAGCGGATATACGACTAATAGCACTTACTATATCAAATTTTATACGCCGACCAATACTTCAACTGAATGCAACCAGTCGCAAAGGCATACTGGCAAGGCAAAATCTGGAGGAGTTTTTACTGGTTTTACTAAAGAAAATACTGGTGGGGACATCGCAATGGGCGTTTCAAGCGATTATACAACGGTTCAAGGAGTTATTTTCTGGGCAACGGGTAATTATTGCCACGGTCTCAACTTTTCTTATGGTGCGTCTTATTGCATATCAAGAGAAAACTTATTTTACGGATTTGGAAGGTGGGATAGTAATTATAATGGTTTGACGATTTCCGATTATCATAGAGGTTCTTCTTATAATGATATTTTTGTAAAGTCAAAATTAAGAGTAAAAAAAGACCAAAGTGCTAATGTTTATATTTATAATGCTTCAGTCTACGGGGCTGTGATAGATGCAGGCACATGGGGATATGGAGTAGTAAGAAACAGTGTAGCTTCCTCGTTTGAAGGCACATTTAATGCGGCTTCATCAAATAACGCTTCAGAAGATGCCACAGCACCTGGGGCAAACTCTTTAATAAATCAAACCCTGACTAATATCAGTTGGGTTTCAACAGACACTAATACTGAGGATTTGCATATCAATTCTGGTTCTACTTTAAAAGATGCCGGAGTTGATTTGTCTGGAATATTTACCACCGACATTGATGGTGTAACCCGTACTGGCACCTGGGACATCGGGGCGGATGAATATGTGGCGGCGGGCGGAGGTCTTTCAATCCCAGTTGCAATGGCAGATTATAGACAAATGAGGAACTAAAAATGGCTAAATTACTTAGATCAGATACAGCATGTCATATTATGTTTGGCCCTTTTC
>Ga0315295_10006398_pt1 | contig 10057 bp, 8 predicted proteins | sample YL17G14_0_MG_FD_204453 | JGI IMG/M metagenome (GOLD analysis project Ga0315295, IMG submission 204453) | Sediment microbial communities from Yellowstone Lake, YNP, Wyoming, USA - YL17G14_0 | ecosystem: Environmental > Aquatic > Freshwater > Lake > Sediment | place: USA: Wyoming | collected... | reverse complement strand
GAAATTGAGATGCGCATCACTCGGCTCGCCCAGATGTCGCGCGCGGTCGGCATCCACCTCGTGCTCGCGACCCAGCGGCCGTCGGTGGACGTCATTACCGGGCTCATCAAGGCGAACTTCCCCTGCCGCACCGCGTTCCAAGTCGCGTCCAAGACCGACTCGCGCACGATTCTCGACATGAACGGCGCCGAGTCGCTTCTCGGCAAGGGTGACATGCTCTTCCTGCCGCCCGGCAAGGGCGAGCCGACCCGGCTCCATGGCTCGTTCGTTTCGGACCGGGCGGCCAAACGCATCGTCGACCTCTGGGCGCGCACCTATCTGACCGAGTTGCTCACCGGCCTCGTCGAGAACCCGGCCGAGTGCGCCCGGAAGATGGTCGAAAGCGACGTTGTCGACGTGCTCTACGACAAGGAGAAGTCTGGAGTACGCCGCAAGCTCGAGGACCTGCGTACGATTCTGCCCGAAGAAGTTGTCGACAACCTGATGGCTCGCAAATACTATGAAACCCTGCCCGAGGAGAGCCCGCAGGTACAGGCCGAGCGGAACCGGGCACAGGCAGAAGACCGCGAGCGGGATGAGAAGTTTGTCGAGGCCGCGCAAATCGTGGTCCGACACAGAGAGGCATCAGTCTCCATGTTACAGAGACGTCTTGACATCGGCTGGGCACGTGCCGGCCGGATAATAGATCAGCTCGAACAGGTCGGCGTGGTCGGCCCGTATGTCGGGTCGAAGTCCCGCAAGGTTCTGGTGGATAATGAAGCCGACCTCCAGAAACTGCTCTCCGGTGAGAAGGCGCAACTGTCGTGATTGACCGCAAGACCGTCATCACGTGGGTCGCCCAGATCGCCGACCAGATCCCGTGCCGCACGTACGAAGAAGTGATGCACTTCATCAAGTCTAAGCCCGAGGGCAAGCTCGTCGCGCCCAAGCCTGAGATAAAGATCGACGACCACTGGTTCAGCATCCGGCGCCACAACGACAACGTGAGCGGAGAGGACATCCTCGAGATCTTCATCGGCAACAAGGAGTCCGACCCCGACTACATGGGCTACGACCAAATTGACCCTCGCTGGCATGACGCCGAAGGCCGGGACATGAAGCGCTGGGAACTGACCCGCGCCTACATGCACCCCAAGTACCGGGGGCAGAACTACTCGCTATTCATGGCTGAGATGGTGATGGCGCTCGCCCGCAAGAATCACGCCCGGTCGGTAGTCGCCTATCCGCGCCACGTCGCGATGCTCGTCACGCTCTTGAACTTCGGCTACCGCACGATTGAAGGCAACTACGACGCCACGCTCCATCGCATCCTGAAACAGGGCAGGCACTGGTACGGCACCAACACCGCCCAGCGCCGCCTCTACTACGCGCAGGAGTTCCGGCCATTCATCCAGGACGGCAGCTTCATCATGGAAAAGCCCTGTGCCACGCACGGCCTCTGGGATTTCCTGATGGAGAAAGTCTGACCGCAGCTCCACGCATCACGCCGGACGCCGGATTCTCGGGCGCCAGGCGTAGAGCTTCAAGCGTCGAGCGTTCTGAGCCGGCTCGCGCCGACTATCCCGGCGTCCATCCCCAGTTCGGAAAGGACTATGTCCAGCTTCCGGCCCGGCAGAGCCTGGGTCCGGTGGAACACCGATTTGCGGACCGCTTTGAGCAGGGGCCGCCCGATGCCGCTAACGCCGCCGCCGATCACGATCCGTTCCGGGTCCAGCAGCTCCACGGCGTTGGCGAGCGCCGTGCCCAGGTAGTCACCGACCTCTTCAACCAGAGTCAGGGCCAGCCGGTCGCCGGCCCGCACGGCCCGGCCGATCTCCCGCATCGTAATCCGCGCCATGTCGCCCTTGGCAAGCTCGAACATGAGGCTCGGACCTTCGGCCTTCATCCCAGGGAAGAGCGATGTCTGGTTCTTGTGGTCCTTGAGCCGCTTCAGTTGCGCCCGCATCCGTTTCCGCGCTCGGTCCTCCACGTACCGCGCCCCGACGTAGCGCTCAACGCAGCCGTTGTGGCCGCAGGAGCACGGCAGCCCTTCGGCAAAGATGGCAGCATGGCCGATTTCTCCGGCTGCGTCGTTGGCGCCGGTGAGGAGCCGGCCGTTCGCGACTATTCCTCCGCCAACGCCGGTGCCGAGCGTCACGCAGAGCAGGTGCTTGCAGCCGCGGCCTGCACCATGTAGCCACTCGCCGAGGGCCACGGCGTTCGCATCGTTGGCGCAGTACACCGGCAGGCTGGTAAGCCGTTCGAGCGTCCGCTTCACCGGCGTGCCGTTCCAGCCCGGCAGGTTGGGCGGTACGCGCACGATGCCGGCAGCGTGGTCCACCAACCCCGCAATCCCGATACCGACCGATGTGACTTTCCGCCGCTTCCGCAACTCGCCAATCACCGCGCCGACGCGCTTGAGTGCCTGCGTCGGACCTGACGCGGCGCGGGTTAGAAGAACCCGACGGGACTTGACCCGGCCCGCGCCGTCAACCAGCCCCATCTTGATGTTGGTGCCGCCGAGGTCGATGCCGATGTCGAATGACGCTTCACGCTTCACGCTCGATGCCTCACGCTCGGGCGTCTGGCGTCATGCGTCGGGCTTCAAGCTCCCGGTGTACAGCGCACGTAGCACGCGCTCGTATGCCGGGCTCAGCATCACGCCGCGGCGGGACATGACCTTGCTGGCGTTCGAGAGGACATGGCCGAGCGGCCAGTGCGCCTTGCCGCCCCACGCGAATGCCGAGATCTCTTTCGGCGACAGCCCCGGCTCGAACCAGTTCGCGAACGTGCCGATCCGTGTACCGGTGTTGATGAGCGTACCGATTGCGGTCTTGGCGTGGTCGCCGACGAAGCAGCCAACTTTGAGCAGGCCCGTGTCAATCGTCTTTCCCTGCCAGGTCACCTGCACCGGCTGGTAGGCGTTCTTCAGGTCCGAGTTCGTCGTCAGAGCCCCGAGGTTTGCCCATTCACCGACAAAGGCGTGGCCGATGAATCCCTCGTGGTGCTTATTGGCAAAGCCCTGGAAGATGCTCGCCTCGATTTCACCGCCAATCCGGCACTGCGGCCCGAAGCTGCAGCCCGGCCGCACCTTGGCGCCGTCAATCACGGTGCCCGATCCGATGTAGCAAGGCCCCTCGACGAAGCTGCCTGGCCTCACGACCGCGCCCCTGTCCAGAAACACCGGCCCGGTCTCGGTGCTAATCACAGTACCGGGCCAGACCCGACTCCCTGGCTCCAGATGCAGTTTCCTCCGTTCCCCGACCACCACTGCCCCGCGCTCAATCCTGCCCGCGGTTCGCCCCTCGCCTATCGCCCTTCGCCTTCCGCCTTCTGCCTTCTGCCTTCTGACCTCGGTTTCCTTGAGCAACTCTCCCGCATTGTACTCGACCAAATCCCACGGCCACTTCACCACCCGCGCTTTCACCTGTTCCTCGGCCAGGTTCGCGCGCAGGCCACGCACGGAGTTCAGCTCCGCAACGCACTCCGCGCATACGCGGAAACCGACGACCTCGTCACCGGCCATCAGCACTGACTCCGGCCCCTTGGCCGACACCGGCTCATCGAAGATAGCGGTAGCGGAAAGGAACAACCGGCCCTGCTTTGGCCTCACGTTCACCTGGCAGTCCGGGTGCGCCTCGGCCGCGACACCTGCTAATCCGTCGCGCACCCACAGGAAGACCGGTTCCTTCGGATACAGACGGCGGTACTTCTCCAGCAGCGTGAACCGGCCGCAGCGCAGGTCGAACGCCGGCCTCAAGTCGCAGAGCGGCGACAGCCGGTCGAGGCCGTCGCCTTCGTATATGCAGATCACGGGTCTAGGATATTTCCGGCTTGCCGCAAGTCAAGGCTTGTCCGGCAAACCGCAGGCATGATACTCACTTGCCGCTGATGTACTGGCAGTAGCCGAACGCGACCGGTCCTTCCTTCGTGGTCTCGCAGGGGAACTCAGCGCACTCGAAGCAGAGCCGCACGCCCTTCCTGAAAGCGCAGGACGCTATCTTGCAGAAACGGTTCTCCTTGGGCGCGCACCCGGCAGTGCCATTCGGACAGGCTCCTTTCACCATCCTCGGGCACTTCTCGCAGGCAACACCGCAGACACCGATCTTCACTTTGCCTCCTCTGGCCGGATCTCAGGTCCAGCGATTTCCGCTCTCCGCATCTCTACGTCAGAACAACCGGGTCCCCAGTAGAAGTGGTCCAGCCCTTTGACAACTGGGCCGGTGCTGACGACACACGGCGAACCGTGCCGGTCAATTGCGTGGATGATGACCTGACCGAGATACCCGCCTTTCAGAGAGCGCAAGTCGCGTACCGCTTCCAGGCACGCCTCGCGGACGCTAGCGCCAGCCTTCATGTACAGCACCACCGACCGCGCGGTACACGCCCGGATCGTCATCTCGCCCACATGCGTGCACCCGCAGGCGCCGTAGCGGTTGTCGGCATACAGACCGGCGCCGACGACCGGCGAATCGCCCAGCCTGCCCGGATACCGCTGCGCCCAACCGGACGTGCTCGTGCCCGCTGCGATGTCACCGTTACCATCCAGGCCAAGGAACACAACGGTTCCTCCTGCAGTCATCTCCCGGCTCGATTCCCACGCGAGCTGCACCAAGTCCGCGCTGGACAGCTTGGCCCGCACTGAGGCAGGTGCGTGCTCCGTCATCCAACGCTTGTATCGGGCTCGCGCCTCCTCGGTCAGCATTTCTGCCCGTTCGGCGCCTGTCTCTCGGGCGAATCGCTCCGCGCCCTCGCTCACCAGCATCACGTGCGGCAACCGTTCCATGACCTGCCGCGCCACTGAAACCGCGTGAAGGAAATCCCTGAGGTTGCCAACCGCGCCTGACCGTCCGGTCGCGCCGTCCATGACAGCCGCGTCGCAGCTCAGCACGCCCATCAGGTCCGGGGCTCCGCCTCTCCCCACGCTCGTGACCGTGGCGTCGGCTTCGACCAAGCGGATGCCCTCTTCGACCGCGTCCAGTGCCGCCCCGTCATTCTCCAGCACGGCCCGCGCGGCTTTCATTCCTACCCCGCCCTCGCAATTGGCAAGAATCATCATCGGTAACTTGTCGCTCATATGGTCTGGCGAATCATAGAGCCGCACACCTTCAAGTCAACTGAGGCCAGAGTCCCGTCGGGCCAGCATCCCGTCGCCCATTGACAGATAGACAGGGCAGACCTATACTCGGTCACCTACCGGAGGTCGAAGAATCAACGTAGTCGTCAAACTGACCGGCACGCCCCTCAAGGCGTGCATCCTGGGTAGTTACATGGCCGTTCTCCTCACGGCGACTGCACCCGCCTCAGTCGTGGACATCCCGGCGAACACCACCGGCCACGTCTACATGTTCCCCGACGGCTACCAGAAGCCCAACGGTGAACTTCGCTTCGCCTATTGGACTTACCCTAGACTCTACATCTGGCATTCGTATCTGAAGTTTGACCTGGCCTCACTGTCCGACACCTGTCCTCTGGTCGCAAACGTGAAGCGGCTGAGTGCGAATCTGGAGCCGGCATGGTGATGACCAAGCGAATCGTAGCATTCCTCGCAATCGCCTTTTCCCTTGTGGTCGCAAACCCGTCGCGTCCAGCCCTGCCCGCAGTGCAGGTGACCGGGCCAGCCATGCCCGCAATACAGGTAGCCAGGCCAGTTGTGCCCGTAGTGCGGGCGACTGGGCCAGCGTTGCCCGCAGTGCAGACGACCGGGCCGGTGCTACCCATACCGCAGATGACTGGGCCGATGTTTCGCCCACATACCTATTACATATCCCGCCGTGGAAATAACCTCAATCCCGGTACATACGCCCTGCCGTTGCGTACAATCCAGGCAGGTGTCAACAAGGCTTATGCGGGTGATACCGTCATGGTCTTGGCGGGAACCTACAAGGAGCAGGTTACTTTCCCGCGAGGCGGCACCGAGGGTTTCCCAATCACCGTGCGGGGAGAGGTAGATGGCGGCGGAAATCCGCTCGCAGTCATAGACAACGCCGCCTCCATTACGGCGACGTGGATAGAGGCTCCAGAGGTGGGTTCCGGTGTCTACAAAACAGTTCTTGGCTATACCGCTACGATGATACTTGTCGATAGCGAGCGCATTCTTCAGTTTGGCGAGGCACTCATGGCGGGGGATTCGAGCAGCATCGGGATAGGTGAGTGGCCGGGGACCGGACTTCACATGCTGGCGTTCTCGGTAGACAAGAAGTGGTCACGTCCATTTGGCCGAGTGTGCGCGCCCGTCTTTTGGGACGGCGTTGGGGCCGCATACGGTACGATAGGTGACACGACCTACATCCGCTTCAAGGACGGCGACGACCCCAACACGAAGAACCTACGTGGGGTAGCGAACTATCCCTTTGGCATCTTCATAGACAAGAAGGACTACATTGTACTCGAGCATTTACGGATTCAGGGGAGCAGTTATCCTGTCTGGATGGACTCGACCAATTCGTGTGTCATTCAAGACTGCGTGGTTCGCCACGGGTTCCAGAGAATCGGGTTGAACTACGGCAACAACAACGCGGTGCGAGATTGCGATTTGTCCTTCGGAGCGTATTCGTCCTACTTTGGAGAGTGGGGAACCGCCAGTAACGATTCCCTTCCCGACGAGGCGGCGTTATGCGTGATGTCGTATTGTTTTAGGAAGTGGATGGACGGTGATATTGGCGGCGTTCAGATCATCGAGGAAGACGGGGATGAGATTTCCGGCAACACGATACACAATAGTCACGTCGGCATCGTGCTGAGGCCAAACGCGACCCACACCAAGATTTTCGACAACACCATCTCCCAACTATCTGCTGCGGGCATCGAGCAGCAACACTGCACCCGCCCGGATAGCAGTCTGTTCCATAACAACACCATGCTGCACTGCGACATAGCCATTCGTATCTCCGCGATAGGTGAGTGGGCAGACACCTGCCGCAGGGCTTACATCTACAACAATCGCAGTTGGAGCAGTCCGAACCTCGGTCAGACCCTCGTCTTTCACGAGGTGTCGGAATACGACACCATGATATTCTACGGCTGGTCCGGGTCTCCCAAAATCTACTGGTATCACAACAGCTTTGCTGGCGGCGACTACTGGGGGAATCCGGCCACGTATGCCTGTGACAGCATGGTGATGGTGAACAACATCATGTCGTCACGCTATCTCCTTGCCGACTTGCCAGCGATTGACATTCAAGATTCGTTCCTGTTCAAGGCATTCGACTACAACTTCATGGGCGGTGGCTTCAGGTACTACGCTCCTCTGACATTCGCCATGACCGACGGCCACAACTTCTGGCCTGCCGACAGCACGCATGGCGATACACTGCATCAGGTGTGGCCGCTCGGCTCCGAGCCGGACTGGACTGTGCCGGACACCAACACGGCGTATCGCTCCGGTCTTGACCTATCAGATTCATTCACCATAAGGGGCGTCACCTACGGCCCCCTGCCCGGTATGACGCCGGGCTACTTCCCGGGGGCAAAGCCGAACCTCGGTGCAGTCCAAAATACAGGCCATGTAGGAATGCAACAACGCGACCCCGGGCACGGGAGCGTCACGCAGCTACCGGAGCTCGCTTTCGCACCGAACCCGGCGACAGGCAGGTACGTCACGGCCCGATACGACATCGCGGCCGGGACCCTCGGCAAGCTGACCCTGCGCGATGTCCTTGGGAGAACCATTGGGTCATTCGAACTCGACCCATCCGGCCGTACGCGGCTTGACCTGCGCGGCTTCGCGCCAGGCATGTACTTCGCCAGGCTGGAGGCCGACGACAGAACAATCCGCCGCAAGCTCATCATCACCGACCGCTAGAACTCCGCCGCGACGCCCATTGACAGGCGGTCAGACCAGGCCTATACTCGGTCACCGACCGGAGGTTGAAGTATCAGCATGGTCGCCAAGCAGAATAGGTCGAAACGCGAGACGCTGCTCCTAGGGCGCCTCTTGGCTCTTCTCGTCGTCGTGGCACCGATACGCGCTTCGGTCATAGACATCCCCGCAAACACCAGCGGGTACGTCACTCACAACTACTGGAACAGCTCCTACCACAAGAGCTACGGCGACATGGGGTACGAATTCCACTACGACAGACAACTCGATTGGGTCACCCACGGGTTCGTGAAGTTCGACCTAGGCTCAATGCCTGACTCGTGCACCATCCTGTCGGCAGAATTGCACTTCTACCAACGCAGGCACTGGAGCTTCACGCCTTTCGTCGGCATCGGTCTCATTCCGGACCCCGACAGCATGGACGCCAGGAGTCTGTACGATGCGGCAGCCTCGGGAGGGCTGATTGCACCCGCCGGCTCGACCCCCGATGGCTGGATCACTTGGTCGTTCTATCCTGGTACGATGACCCAGCTCGATTCATGTCGGAGGTCGGGTTGGATTTCCTGCGCCGCGCAGTGTCTGTCACAAGAGCCAACTGGCGGGCTCGTCTCCGGCTGCGACAGCACCGAGGCGCCGTACCTGCGCATCGAGTACGTCATACGGGGACCGGAAATCCAGGCCTCGCGGGCCGAGTTGGCCACCTACCCGTTGGTCGCAAATGGGACGGACACGGCCTTGCTGGAGCTCACAAACAGGGGTCTGTATCCATCGGGTCCATTCTGGGCGTACGCATCATTGGGACTCGCCCGTGAGTCTACGCTCGTCGAACCGATTGCGGTGGGTGAAACCGCTTCTTTCTGCATCGCCATCCCCTCACCGTCGACTCAGAATGCGATCGTCGACTACCACTTGTGGGCTACCGCCGAATTCGATACTCTGCGCCCGAACGACTCTTTGCAGCTCCGGTGTTGGTCATTTGACACTGCGGCCTACGCCACCGAGGGGTTCGACGAACCTGTGTTCCCGCCCCCGGGCTGGCTCACGATTGACCGTGACGGACGACCTAAGTGCTGGCTGAGGCAGACCGTAGCAGGAGCTAGCCACACAGGAAACGGATACGCGTCGTGTCTTCACGAGTCCGTCGGGGTCAGCGATGACTGGCTGATAAGCGGCCCAGTCTGCCCCAGTCGAGACTACCTTGATTCGGTCGGGTTCTTCCCCAGCAGCATCGTCCGGCTCATGCACGAAACTCTTGAGGTATGGACTGTGAGTGAACGGTACCCATGGGTTCGCCTGTTGTCGCTTGCCGTGCACGACACAGCATATCTCCGTCGCGCGGTGTCACTCGACGCATCGGACGGGGACACGATCCAAGTCGGGTTTCGCATGCGGTCGTGGGGCGCAGGGAGCGGTCTCTGCCTCGATGATGTCTGGTTCAGTCGCATCTACGCGCCCGATACCAGCAAACCACCGCGCGACGTCGTGCGGCGAAGTAACCCGGAGCTACCGGAGTTCGCCTTCGAGCCGAACCCGGCGACCGGTAGGCATGTCATGGTTCGCTGCGGCATCGCGAGAGGGACTCTCGGCAAACTCACCCTGCGCGACGTGCTTGGGAGATCCGTGAAGTCGCTCAGTCTCGGCCCGTCCGGAGTCGCGCAGCTCGACCTGCGCGGCCTCGCGCCCGGCGTCTACATGGCCACGCTCGAAGCCGGAACCCAGTCCCTCACCCGCAAGCTCATCATCACTCGGCGCTAGAACTCCGCCTCGCCGCCCATTGACAGGCGGTCGGGCCGGAACTATACTCGGTCACCGACCGGAGGCTGAAGTATTAACGTAGTCGTCAAGCTGATTGGCTCGCCCTGCAAGGCGCTGGTCCGACTCTGTCTTCTTGCAGCCTGCGTTGCCGCCACGCCGACGCAGGCGACGGTTGTGGATATCCCCGCAAATGCCAGCGGGACCGTGAGGCACAACTACATGGTCGGCACCTACGATAAGGCATACGGTAACATGACGTACGGCGGCGCCTGGAAATCAGGTAGTCTCATTGAGCTGTGGCGCGCGTTCCTCAAGTTCAGTTTGGATTCGGTACCCGACACATGTAGATTTCGGTCAGTAAAATTGTACTATTACCAGCCCTCACATTGGAATGCCCTGCCCATAGCCGGCATCACGCTCATCCCGGATCCAGATTCTCTGAGTACGGAGGCCCTCTTCAATGCGATTTCAACGGGTCGCTTCCTTGCGCCCTTCGACTCG
>Ga0315295_10006397_pt1 | contig 10057 bp, 11 predicted proteins | sample YL17G14_0_MG_FD_204453 | JGI IMG/M metagenome (GOLD analysis project Ga0315295, IMG submission 204453) | Sediment microbial communities from Yellowstone Lake, YNP, Wyoming, USA - YL17G14_0 | ecosystem: Environmental > Aquatic > Freshwater > Lake > Sediment | place: USA: Wyoming | collected... | reverse complement strand
GAGCGGAGCATGGGGGACGTCCAGAGAATTAGGTTGTCAGGCCCGGACAATTGATGAAGTTGCAAAGCGGGCATATTTTTGTCCATTGACCGGACCTGACACCAAATAACGAGAAGAATGCCGTGCTTGACAATAGTGAGATCGGTGCCATGTTCGGCGGTGTGCATCCGAGCACGGTGAGCAAGGTAAGCGTCCGTTTTGAGGCCGAATTGGCGCGTGTAGAAGACTATCAAAGCTTTTCAAGCACGCATTGTCAAATGCCGGGGCCTGACACCTTATATATCATTAGCATTAGTAAAATTTCTTTTATATTTGAAGGAGCTGATGCATTAATAGACGAATACTTAGCTTACAAAGCAGATATGTATAGTGGGTATGAATGAATATAATATTGGGCAATTTTAAAATTTGAATAAAAGAGTATGGAAGATTATTAGTCGATTAATATCTTGACAATAGACTTACACTTAAATAATTAATGATAATTCATGTATTGGATAATTGATAAAATATTAAATGATCAATAAGGAGGTTAAATTGTTAGAAAAGAAATTGTTAGGAGCTCCTATTGAATATGCAAAGAGAGCACGCACGGAAACATTGGAGCCATCAAAATACAGAGATGAATTTAAAAGAGATAGGGATAGAGTTCTTTACTCAAAAGAATTTCGACGATTAAGTGGTAAAACACAAGTTTTTTTATCAACAGCAGATGATCAAATCAGAACAAGATTAACTCATACATTGGAAGTTTCTCAAATCTCAAGGACAATAGCTGATTATTTAGAATTGAATTCAGTCCTTACTGAGGCAATATCATTGGGACATGATGTAGGGCATACACCATTTGGCCATGCTGGAGAAAACTCCCTTCGCCATATAATGAATAATTGCTATTCATTCGACAATTTCCAGAAAATCCTACATTTAAAAGATAAAGGATTCAAACATAATCTACAAAGTCTTAGAGTTGTTTGCGATTTAGAGCAACTATATAATGATCCAGGCCTTAATTTAACAAATTATACTCTTTGGGGAATATTAAATCACACGAAGAAAACGTGGGGTAAATGTGAAAATCGAATTGGAAAAGAATGTTTTTTAATATTTAAAAAAAAGAATTGTTGTAATCCTAAGGGTCCATACGTTGATTTCTATAATAGTTACCTAGATAAAGTTAAATTGTATAATGGGAATGAAGCATGGTCTTTTGAAGGTGCCGTTGTTAAAATAGCAGATGAAATTGCGCAGAGGCACCACGATATTGAAGATGCAATACATTTGGAAATTATTACAATTGATGAGTTATTAGATGAAATCCAGAGATTTTATCATTTTTTATTTAATGAAGAAGATAATTTTTTAATTGATAAGATGAATGAAAACAAAGATAATATAAGGTTATTTATACCATATGTCTCCAAATTTATTGTTGGTTTCTTAAGCAGAGTACTAACTGATAATTCTGCAACAAATCTAAATAACTTTAAAGTTAAACATAGAATTAAGAGAAGAGAGGATTTTATAAAAATATATCCTAAATTGTCCTATGATGAAGTGGAAGATATGATAGATTTCCCAGCAGACTTAAAAAAAAATGAAAGAGAATTCCATGATTTTTTAAAACAAAGAATATTAAATTCATTCGAAGTGCAACGCATGGATGGTAAAGGAGGATTTATAATTAGACAATTATTTAAAGCATACTTAAAAAATCCACGTCAATTACATGATACAACGATTAACTATATAGATAGAATCTTCCGCAAGGGTAAAGGACCAATAAATACAACGCTTAATAAGAGGGATTTGGGTGGATTCAGAAAAAATATCGATAAGCCAGATTTTAGAAAACGGAAAGATTTCCAAATCGCACTTCTTCGTGGAATTTGTGATCATATTGCTGGAATGACCGATGATTTTGCTTTGAGTGAATATAAAAGATTATACGGATAATAATTAGGGATGCCTACCTAAAAAATTATTGCATAAAATAGCTAACAGGATATTAAGCACCCTATTATTATGGACCAAATCCATAGAAACACGCATAACGTTGTATACATAAAATATTAACCCACCTTATTCTCAGCCTTTTCCTTCTTTTCGGTTTTAGCCTTCATGGCTGGTAGTGTCATCAATGCTTCGCACTTTGAACTAAGGTGTCTGGCCCCGGACAATTGATAAAGTTGTACTGCGAGCATATTTTTGTCCATTGACCGGACCTGACACCAAATAACGCTTTTATTGATAAATACAGATGACCGCTTATATTATGGGACGGAGTTCAGATCCCTCAAAAGCTTCTGATAACCATTGGATGCGCTTATCAGTCTGTGTGCAATACCACGTATCCTGTCTATTGTTTCAGGCGGTAAATTAAATGACGTAGGTAGGTTTTTAAAGAATTCACGTTCATTTACATCATCCAGCGATTCAAATCCGATGACAATGGGATAAAAATCCACTTTGACCAATTGTCCTCCAGGGAGTTCCGCTCCCGGACATTTGGTTTCCAGTTGGTGCTCGCAATCCTTTCTTGCCTGATAGTCTTTCTCCCACTGTTTGGAGCTCTGAACAAACAGCTCGATCGTGTCAAAGGAGTAATTATCCATGGGAACCGATGCGACATTCATGAGCACATCCTTCAAACCAGGTGAAATGGAGCATTTGTCCATTGTTGTATCTGGGTTGGTCCTAGCATTCACGATGATGATCAAGACCTTCTCGACCTTCTGCATGTTTATCATGCGGAGAATACTCAGTCCGCCATCCAGAGATAACAAGGCATGGAGCGGTCCGCGAAGGCCGATATTGTCGGCGATGCCCCCGTCAATCAGGTGGACGTAGGGACGATCGTTTGAGTCCATATAAGAACGCTGCAGCACGGCTTCATTGAAACGTCTAGCAGCAACGTCCCTGTCAAGGAGGGCATTCTCAAGCCACTCAGGTTCCTGGTAAGAGCACCCCCCTGCAAAATTCTTCAATGTGATCGGGCTCAAGAGAACAGGGAAGGCCGATGAAGCCGCTACCGATCGTGCGATGGGGAGAGCAGATAGATCCGAACAGATCAGATCGAACTGGTCCTGGGTGAATTCGAAACGGGAACCTTGCGACATATCCGTTGCATTGATAAGGATATAAGGACGTCGCCCCTTGGAAACCAGATCGATGAATGTATGGTGATCGAAAATATGGTTATCGTAGTATTCGGTGGCTAAGTCTATCCTATCAAAGGTTGGTGAGGCCAGCCGCAACCAATTGATTGGTGAAAACAGCAATAATTTAAGTTCTCGTTTGATATTTTTCTTAAGGAACCGAGACTCATAATCCTTGAATATATCATCATGATAAAGGGCGTAGTATGCCGCCGTGAAGCTTCCTCCTGAAACTGCAGAGATTACATCCACTTCATCGAGCAATCGGCGAGACTTGCCCTTCCAGTTGATCGTCGTATCTCTAAGTTTTTCCAGAACCCCATATGAGAAAGCAGCAGCTCGCGTCCCTCCCCCTGAAAATGCAAGGATAACGAACAGACTGTCCGTATTATCAGAAGATGAAAGGTTTTGGAAACGATAGCCTGAACTCTTATCAAAATGATCAAGTTTTGAGTTCGTCGGATATGATGCGCAACCAATACAGCACAGACATATGAAGAGAAGAAACCAGTTATTATGCTTTTTCAAAGGTCACCTCCATCGGCTTGACGGAGTTTGTTTGAGTGACCTTCACACGTCGCCGGGTCGGCTTATAATCCTGCGGGTCAGCCAGTCTGAACGTATGTGTGCCTTCATCAACCCGCAAAATGCGGTTTGTCGTTCCTGATTCTTCTCCGTCAATTAGAACAGTTCTTGATTCGTGAAACCAAACGATAACATATTCCATGGTCCTCCTCCTTATTTAGCATCAATCATAAGCATTGTAGGATGAACAATGAAATTAGTTATTAAGTTGTTAGAACATAATTCATCGGTTATAAAAATGCAAGCATATTGAATAAGGTGAGGCGTGGGGTGCTGAGGATAGATGGTTATACAAGCAAGAAGTACGGATCTTCTCATAAGGATTGGATCCTTTCGGATCCGCGACATGACCATCGGCACCATCCTGGCCGAGGCGATTACCGCGGAAGAGCTCATCGCAGGAGATGCCATCGAGGTGTGAGATAAAAGAAGAACTAGAGAGGTGGGCCAGAGATGATTTTTTGGGATGGCTTAACTGATCCAGAAAACTGACCTCATTAATTGCATTTCTGCGAAAGCGGGAATTCAGAATTAAGTATTGTGTCCCCGGAATTCTGCTGTCGATGGGAGAGGAAGCCCAGGAAAGACAGAAGAGATATCGGAGATGGATTTGTGAAACCGTACCTGAATGGGAATGGAAGCTGATCAGGGAGGCAGTACAGAGAGGTCAATTGACTGGTCCGAGGAAATTCATTGATGAAGTAGAATCCCTTCTAAGAATCAGGATAGAATTGCGTGGCAGAGGACGACCCCAAAAGGCTGAAAAATAAATCTGTCCCCTTTTTGTCAGGCTACGGTGGTCGTCGCCAGTCCGCTACTCTATCTGGAATCCCCCCCTGGAATTCCCTTGACACGCATTGTACTCACGTGTACTCTTTCGCCATTAAGACTGCTGGTGGATAACCCCATGTCGGATAACGCTCTCACCGTGAAGCAGGTTGCCGAGTACCTGAATGTGAACGAACGTACCGTCTACCGCATGGCTCAACATCGGGATCTACCGGCATTCAAGGTCGCGGGAACTTGGCGCGTTCTGGCAAGCGACCTTGAAGATTGGGTGCGCAGGAAGAAGGAGCAACGCATGCCCATCACGCATGACAGAGACACAAGATGACAAAGCCGCCAATGCCGAAAGTGCTGTCAAATGGAGACAATTATCGAAGTGCCTCCGCAACCACTACACCGACGGCGGTTGAGCTATTCGCTGGCGCCGGCGGGTTGGGCGAAGGCTTGGCTTCTGTTGGCATCCACATCGTTTTAGCGCAGGAGCTGCACCCGCAGCCAGCTCTCACCTACGCTTTCAACCACCCTAACACCGACGTGTTGTTCGGCGACATCCACCAACTATCAATGGAATACCTTACCGAGCGACTATATCAGCGAACCGGTAGTTCCACGGTCGATCTTGTTGCTGGTGGCCCACCATGTCAGGGTTTCAGCACTGCTGGCAAGAAGATAACCAATGACCCTCGCAATTCATTGTTTCAGCAGTTCGCACGTGTAGTGAGTCATCTGCGACCAAGAATGTTCTTGATGGAGAATGTCCCGGGCTTCAAGAAAATGCACGACGGCGTAGCGTTCTCTGAAGCGGTCAAGATCTTCACAGCTCTTGGCTATCGATTGATGGACACTATTCTTGATGCGGCAGACTTCGGCGTACCACAGCGTCGTCTACGGTTTTTAATGGTCGGCTGGCTTCCAGACCTGATCGAGAGCTTCTCTTGGCCGTCCCCAACACACTGCGAACTCAATCGGAATCTGTCTCTCTTTGGTGACTCGCTCGCTGCCTATGAAACTGTGGAAAACACACTCGAAGATATCGCCTTCCTGGCGCCGGGTTGGGAGGCTCATCGCCATAGAACCGATGCCACCTCCGCGTTCCAGCGGGCGCGCCGGAACGGAACGGACCACCTCTTCAATCACCTCGCGAGCCTTCACCGTGAGCGTGCCCAGACGATGTTCGCTCATATCAAAGAGGGCTCGACTATTACCTCAGTTCCACACGAATATCGCAGCGCCAAGCGCACTATGGCCCGTCTGGATCGATCAAGCATCTCGAATTCGGTCTTGGCACTCCCAGACGACCTCATCCACTACCGACAAGACCGAATACCAACTGTTCGAGAAATGGCGCGCCTACAGTCATTCGACGATGACTACGTGTTCTTTGGAAAGCGCACATCGGGCTTCGTTGAACGCAAGGTCGACGTTCCTCAGTACACCCAGGTAGGGAATGCTGTGCCTCCACTCCTCGGTCGCGCACTTGGTATCGCGCTCATTAAGGCGCTCGGGGGCGTTCCACGAGACGTTCGAATGATCGAGGAACGACGTCGCCGTCACGCATGGGTTTGCGGCACCTCTGGATTTACAGGTTACTCGTTACTCCCCGAGGCACAGGAGGCGCTGAGTCTTGCTGACACAAACGCTAGGCGATGGACTCTTCCGATCGCGGAGGGAGATGTCCCTGTTTCCAAGCAGGAACCCTACTACGAGTGGAAAACTAGACCTCGCCCTGGCAGGCGAAGACAATGGTGCCCTGGGGTGCAAGTCCCACGAGTTCCTCGAAATGACAAGAGGTCGCAAGCAACCTCCTGAACGGCGCGGGGTCACGTCTGAAGAAGGGAAGTGGATCAGCCTCCGCCTCTCCAAGTGGTACAAGAACCATGGGAGATTCTTTCCTTGGCGTGCAGACGGAGCGAGTCCATACCTGCTTGTTATCGCCGAGGTGATGCTGGCGCAGACGTCCGCCGATCGGGTTGCTCGTTGGTTGCCAGGGTTTCTGAATCAGTATCCGTCCTTGTCTCAGCTGAGACGCAGCTCGATAGCATCTTTGGAGACCGCCCTACGCCCCATGGGGCTGTACCAGCGTCGTGCCAAAATACTGCATGCGTTCGCAACAGCTGCGTGCGACATTGATCTTCATGCGCTGACCCTTGAACAATGGCAAAGGCAACCGGGCGTGGGTGAATACGTTGCTGCTGCCATGCGGTCATCTCTGCACAACGAACCCTGCCCGATGTTGGATACGAACGTTGCTCGTATTCTCGATAGGTACGCCGGACCAAGAAGCCGGGTGGAAATTCGTGGAGATAGGTGGCTACAACAATGGGTGCTGGCTGTTCTGCAGACGAGTGACAGCCCCCGGGAACTCAATTGGGCATTTCTGGATCTTGGCGCGGCTGTCTGTCGCGCACGAAGCCCGCTGTGCGATAAATGCCCGATTGCCCTCCGTTGTCGGTCCATAGAAATCCTGCGGGTCAACTGAAAACCTTCTTGACGAGCTTGGGAAACTCAGAGAAGCTCTTCCAACCCGCGGGTCGGTACTCCTTGGGGTCACGGCGCGTCGTGTACTTGTGTCGGAACATATACGTGTTGTTTCGGCATTGGCCTGAGCGAAGTTCACCTTCAGGCTGAGTCGTGTCCATCTTGTAGATGTTGGCCGTTACGATGCAATGCTCAATAGGATGATTCGTCTTGATGTTGATCTTCGTACGGTGGATCGGACAGTCGTGTACCTTGTCTATGTGGGGGCAGGTCGTCTGATGGAGATTGAAGTACAGCTTCCACCGTGCGGCTTGGCCAGCTCGGTCAACCAACGAGGTCTTGGCTGAAACGAAGAGTAGCGGCGAGTCGCTAGCACCTCTGTCGATCCAGAGACAAATGTCAATATCGGGCTCGACAGAAAACTCGCCATCCTCATCGTGGCCGTGAATCGTAAGCTCATCCTTCAGTAACTCGGGGGCGTTGGGGCGCACGCTGACAGGAAGCTCTGTTGTCTGTAGCCACTTGAGGATCGCATATTCGCATAGGCCCTGGTAGTTCGTACCCGCTGAACGCTTTATTGCGTTGATTTGTGAGATGCCCGTCTTTCCCGCGGCTGCAATCTGACTTTTCACTTCTTCGTACGTGCTTCGAAGAAGACTGGTGAGATACGAGAGCCCCTCAACCGGCGGCACAATGCCCTTGTCCATTGAGAGCTTGTCGAGTACCGTGTCGTATGCATCGAGCACTGGTACCAATCTTTCTCTCGATTGGAGAGACCGAATTCGTTCCTCACGGTTATGCATGGCGCGCGTGACAAGCACATCCATCCGTTCTCGATCGTCTCGAGACATCATCTTCTCAACTCAGCAAGAAGCTCAGCGGGGGTGGTGCCGAGCACACGTGCCAGCTTCGCTATGTTTACCAACGTCGGGTTCCGCTCGCCGCGCTCGATGCCGCCGACGTAGGTTCGGTGGAGGCCCGCACGGTTTGCCAGCTCTTCCTGGGAGATCCCAAGACGTGCGCGATGTTCGCGTACCTGTTGACCGAAATACTTGCAAACGTCCTTCTTCACGACGGGATTATCTAATACGTGATGACTTGAAGTCTACAGACTATAAGTAGCACGACTACGCACAAACGGCGGGGAAATGGCGCGAAAAGGGGACAGATTTATTTTTCTATGTCAATGATGTGGTGAAATGAATTGATATAGAGGTGCCTGAGTTTAAAAAAGGGGACAGATTTGTTTTCCAAAACAAAAAGGGGTAAGCGTACTTTTTGCAGGGGCAAGGAGGACATAGGTGTCAGTTCTTGGCGGGCTGTTGCTCAAACGCCGTTCTCCAAAGATTTGATGCAAGAGACCCTTCGCTGCGCTCAGGGCGACATCTTAAGGCATTGTTTTTGGTTGTCATTCTGAACGAAGTGAAGAATCTTGGTTTTGCATTTTAAGGGTTAACGGCTTTAGGCAACAACCCGTTGGCAATTGAAAATTTTAAAAAACAATCTCAGGCAATTTTCTCAAATGCCAAGACCTGTCACATTTTGTTCCGGAAACGGGGCACTTGAATTTCAGCGATAAATTCGATACAAATTCAACAAAGGGGGCGTTGCCATGCATCTAATATTAAGAATACTGAAGATCACTGGAATAGTAATTGTTGGCGCAGTGGCTGTGCTCGGCATAGTATATCTTTTCCTGCCCAAAGGCCCCAGGGAGCGCATACCCTTCAACGATCCGTATCACACGGAACGTCCCGCCGCCACCGGCGAGCAGTGTATGGCCGCCGCGGGAAATCCCTGGGCAGCCCGCGCCGCCATGGACGTGATGGGCCGGGGAGGCAATGCCGTAGACGCCGCTGTGGCAGCGCTATTGGTGCTCAACGTCACCTATGGTGAGGTTGCCAGCTTCCCGGGGGTCGCTCCGATTCTCATTTTCGACAGCGCCTCCGGAAAAGTGGAGAGCTATACCGGTGCGGGTACCGCTCCCGCGGCGGCGACGATCGAATTTTTTAGATCAAAGGGCTATAAGACTGTCCCTAAGTTGAGCATCCTGGCGCAGCTTCTCCCAGCCTCGCCGGATGTAATCGTGGCTGTTTTACAGAAATACGGCAGCCGATCATTTTCAGAACTCTGCGCCCCTGCCATAAGGCTGGCCGAGGAGGGGTTCCCCGTGCACCGCATGATGCTCCGGAACCTCAACCTCAATATTTTTGAGCGCCTGGCGTTTAAAATTCTCATGCCCTACAACGCCCAGGTGTATTTGGGGGGGCAGTGGTGGCGCCCGCTGCACCACGGCGAGAGGTTTCGCCGTGTTGACCTGGCGCGTACATTCCGCGCCATGACAGAGGCGGAGCGTGATGCGCTGTCAAAGGGGGGTACCCGGGAGGATGGGCTAAAGGCGGTGCGCGATTATTTTTATAAGGGCCCCATTGCAGAGAGCATTGTGGAGTTCCATAAGAAAGCCAAGGGCCTCTTCACACGGGAAGACCTGGCAAATTACCACGGCTATTGGGAGAAGCCGCTTTCGGCCCGATTCAAGTCTTATACAATTTACAGCAATGACACTTGGTGCCAGGGCGCGGTGGTGCCGCTGACACTGCAGATACTGGAAGGGATAGATCTGAAGCGCATGTCGCATAACTCGCCGGAATATATCCACACGGTGCTCCAGGCCATTGAGCTTGCCATGGCTGACCGCGAGAGATACATGGGTGATCCAAAATTTGTGAAGGTGCCCATCCGCGGGCTCCTGAGTCCGGAATATGCCATTGAGCGTCGCAGGCTGATGACTCCCGGAAAAGCTTTCGGAAAGATGCCGCCATACGGCAATCCCTGGCTTTTTGAATCCACAAATACGGGAACGGCAGCACCTTTACAGGATCTGGCGATGAATGCTGAGGAAAACGGCAACGATTATGGAAAGGATACCAGCTATCTTTGCGTGGTGGATAAACAAGGCAACGCGGTGTCTCTCACGCCCAGCGACTTCCCACAATCCCCCATGGTGCCCGGCACCGGGCTGACGCTCGGTATACGCATGACGCAATTCC
>Ga0315295_10006395_pt1 | contig 10058 bp, 13 predicted proteins | sample YL17G14_0_MG_FD_204453 | JGI IMG/M metagenome (GOLD analysis project Ga0315295, IMG submission 204453) | Sediment microbial communities from Yellowstone Lake, YNP, Wyoming, USA - YL17G14_0 | ecosystem: Environmental > Aquatic > Freshwater > Lake > Sediment | place: USA: Wyoming | collected... | reverse complement strand
TTGCTTCGCGCACCAAGTTTTTTTAAATTACTTCAATTCAACCGTTGCTCCGGCTGCCTTTAACTTGTCGGAAGCAGCTTTCGCATCTTCAGCTTTAGCATCTTTCAATACCTCTGCAGGAACCTGCTCTGTCATATCCTTAGCCTCTTTGAGTCCCAAGTTGGGATTAATCATGCGAAGGGCTTTAATGACTGCGATTTTATTTGCTCCGCCATTGGTCATAATAACCGTTTGGTTGGCTCCACCTGCCACTTCGCCGCCTGCTGCCGGTGTTTCTCCGGCTGCAGGTGCGGCTGCTGCTGGAGCTGCCACTGGGGCAACCGCGCTAACTCCGAGTTTTTCATGGAGTGCACTTACCAAATCCGAAAGCTCCAAAACAGAGAGCTTGGAGATTTCTTCTACCAATTTTTCGACGCTGGCTGATAATTTCTTTTCTGCCATTTTAATCACCCCGCTTTCGCTTTGAGAACATAAAGAAGTTTCTGTAGATTTCCCTCTAAAACTCCGACCAAACCATAAGAAGGGGACATAAGGGTTCCCAAAACCTGACCCAAAAGAGCGTCCCTGCCGGGCAAAGTGGAAATTATTGCCAAAGATTCCGAGTCGTGGAAGCTTCCTTCTAAAATTCCGACTTTCATTTGTGGAACCTCAAATTCTTTTGTGAACTTGCCTATAACCTGAATCGGGGCGATTGGGTCCTGGCTGGCTATAACCAAGGCCGTTTGGCCGGTTAGAATGGAGTCTTTAAGAAGCTCCTCGTCGATTTTGGCTGCCTCACCGGCTCTTTTAAGAAGAGTATTTTTGACAACCAGCATAGAAGCTCCAGCTTCCTTAAGGCGCTTTTTGAGCTTCTGTTGCATTTTAACTCCGAGCCCAGCATAGTTAACCAGCACAACACTCTTGGCGCCTTTCAGCTCCTCGGTTAGATTTTCTACAAATATTGCTTTTTCCTGTTTTTTCACTTTAGTTAGCCATCAAAAAACGCGCCCGAGGCGCGTTTTATTTCCGCTTGTTCCTCGGCAAGACTTGTACCTTTCGGACGCTTGCTGTCTTCGGATGAAATTTATTATATAACAAACAAAATCAACGTCAACGGGGAAGAGGACCTCTGCGCTGCTCGGCCATTCTTTTCCATTTTGCCTGCGCATCGGTCATTTCGGGTTCGGTCGGCTTTGGAACTTCTTGCGCTTGGACCGCGGCGGGCTGGCTGACCGGCTGCTCTTGTGGTTTTGAAGCGGTGAATCTATTTATCAATTTTCTGAACCAGGATTCTTTTTGCACCGGTTCGGGTGTTTGCAGGATTTGTTGTCTGATTTCGTGCTTGGCAGTAGGAGCAGTTTTTGTTGGAGTTTCCACCTTGCGGGGTGTTTGGCCAACGGATCTTAAAGTTTTGGCCGTCGTTTCGGTTGCTTTTTGTTCAATTTGCTCTTGGGCTTTCAGGATTCTTCTCATAGGCTCAAGACCACCTTTTGCTTCTAGGTGAACAGGAGCCTGTGCTTGCGGAGGCTTTTCTGAAGGATTTTCCATAGGCTTAGTATTTACCATAGGTACCTGTTCTGTCAATTCTTCAACCGGATGCCAGTCGGGCTTGGGTGTCGGCTCTGTTATAAATGGCGGAACATGGGGAAGTTTGGCTTCATCAAGAGCTTTTTTACGCGCTTCTTTGGTGGGATATTGTTTTTCGCTGGAAAGAAAACGCTCCTCGTAGGGGACTTCGTCTCCGGGGGCGGGTCCCGAAGGTTCGTTTATATCTTTATCTTCGGCCATAACTATATTCTATATTCTATCAAACTTTGATTTTGATGGAAGGGCCCATCGAAGCTTTGACAAACGCTTTGACAATTTGTTTACTTCCGCCAAAAGCCTTGAAAATCGCCTCGACATTTTCGGTCAGTTCGCTCTCTTTCTGACTTACCTTGCCGACGACGGTATGAATAAGGGGGGCTTCCTTTTCGGTTTTAATAGTTTGGGTATTGCCGGAAAATTCTTTAGCCTTTTTAATATCGGAAATTAAAGTTCCGTTTTTGGGATTAGGCATAAGCCCCTTGGGTCCTAAGATTCGGGCGAAAGGAACCAATTTCGGCATCATGTCCGCTGTTGCGAGAAGTACATCAAAATCGATTTTACCTGCGGCGAGCTTTTTGACGGTACTATCGCTTGCGACTTCGATTTTTTTCTCTTTTCCGGCGGAGTTGGGGAGAGCTACATTGGCACTAATTCCGGTCTTTTTAACCAAAAGATGAAGCTCTACCGAGCCGTCAAACTTTGAATAAGAAGTTTCCTTTACAAGCTTAATTGCCTCTTCCAGTGGGTATAGGGAAGCGACTTTGACTTTGGCTTTTGCCTCCAAATATTTTTTGCCGCGAACTTTTGGAGCTTTAGCCTTTTTGACTTTTTCTTTCTCTGCTGGAGTTTCTTCGGGCAACACTTCGGCCTCAATTGTCTTTATTCTCTGGCCCCCTTTAAGTCCGGCAAGATGAACCCGTTCGACTCGCTTCGCTCGCTCAGGGCCAGATGCCTTCTTCTCGTGGAGTTTTTTCTCTCCGACTTCTTCGCCTATAAAAGCTGTTTTAGTTTTTCCCATCTTCTGTTTTTATTCCCATGGAGCGGGCCGTTCCGGCTACGATTTTCTTGGCTGCCTCCAAATCAGTGGTATTCAAATCCTTCATTTTCTCCTTGGCTATTTCGGTTACTTGCGCATCCGTGAGAGTTCCCGCCATCTCTTTGGGAGTATTTCCCGAGCCTTTTTCGAGCCCCAAAACTTTTTTAATCATGGCCGAAACCGGTGCCAGTTTCGTGACAAAATCGAACGTGCGGTCTTCATAAATGGTGATAACGGCCGGCACGATATTGCCCTTCATCGGTGAGGTTTTTTCGTTATATTGTTTAACGAAATCCATGATGGCAATTCCGTGCGGACCGAGAGCGGTTCCGACGGGCGGAGCCGGTGTTGCCTCTCCGGCGGGAAGATTAATTTTAATGATTGATTTTACTTTCTTGGTTGCCATATTAAACCTTTTGAATTTGTAGGAAGTCCAGCTCAACTGGTGTTTTCCGCCAGAGGCGGACAGGCGCGGCTTAGACTTTCTGTATTTGTAGAAAATCTAATTCTACAGGTGTTTCCCTTCCAAATATACTTACCAAGACTTTTACTTTACCCTTTTCTTCATCAAGCTCGTGAATTGTTCCCAAAAAGTCCGAGAAAGGACCATCCGTAATTTTGACGGCTTCTCCTACCGAAAACTTTGTCTTAAATCTCGGAGCGGGGGAAGAAACAAATTTTTGAATATTTGTGACTTCCGCTTCCGAGAGTGGGGTGGGCTTATTTCCCGCCCCGACAAATCCTGTAATTCCGGGAGTTGTGCGCACGGCAAGCCATGTCGGGTCGTCCAAAATCATCTTAACCAGTAGGTATCCGGGGAATATTTTCTCTTTGACCGTGGCTTTTTTACCCCCGCGGATTATGACTCTGTCTTGTGTGGGAACAAGAAGTTCGAAAATCTTACCCGTAAGATTCATTGTTTCGACTCTCTGGCGAAGTGTCTCCGAAACACGGGCTTCGTGTCCGGAAGCCGTGTGAACTACATACCATTGGGCTTTTGGATCATTGGTTTCGGAAATGACGATGTGGCCGGGAATTTTCTTTTTCCCGGTTCCTCGCTCATCAACTACGGCGGGTGCGGTCTTATCCATTTGTTAGTGGCCCAGTAGGGTACTAAGAAGCCTGGTAAAAATAAAGTCCAACCCTCCAACGTAGATACCCACAATGACGGAGATGATAATAACCATCAAAGTGAGCTTAATTACTTCCTGCCTTTTAGGCCAGACGACCTTGGAAAGCTCTGTTCTTACCTCGCTTAAATATCTAACTACGGGTCCCACGAGCTGAAATTTTAGCATATTTGATGTATATTTGCACTACTCATGGAAAGAGGTGAAAGAAGACCGCCTGTCCCCGATATCCCTGGTTTGGTGAAGGGAGTAGGTTTTGCGGGCAAGGGGAAAATAGAGCTTCAGAAAGAGCTCTGGGCAGAAAGACGAAGGGCGAGATTTCCCGAAATACGGGCGGATTTGGCAGTTATTGCAAAAGATAAAGAGTTTTTCTTAGACCTTCCCTATCTTGCCGTTGAAGAAAGCGACGCCCCCTTTGTTCAACACTGGGTCCCTAAAGTAGACTCCGTAACGGGCGGGGTTTTTACAAGCCGTTGGCAGACTCCATCTTCGCTTGATCCAGATAAATTTGTTGCCTTCGCCGGTCAAAAATACTACGACGGTATCGACCTGACAGCTATTCCAGAAAGTTGGGAAGTAACTAGGTTGGTTCCTCAAAGGGTTAAAAAGGGTCTCGAGTTCGTAATGAGACAAAAGCAGGAAATGGGTCGAGATTATGGTTCCAAAGGAGTGGAACAGGCAAGAATTTATACGGTCCTTTCCCAGATATATTCTTCAACGGAAGTTTTTCTTAGGGAACAAGTCACAGACGAGGACCTTAGGCATTTGGCAAAAGAGACGGAAAGGGTTCTCAAACAAGAAGGGCTCATCGGGGCAAGAGATTCCATCTGGAAAAAAATTGTTAATTACACTCTCCGCGCAGCCACAAGAGATATAAGAAATAGGATAAACCCGGGACGCTCTAGAATTTTGGAAAGAGCCGCATACTTGGCCCTCACCGACAGAGAACTTATTATGCGCGAGGTTCAGAGAAAAGCAAGAAGGGTATATTCCTATGTGGGCCGTGTGAGAGCTATAACCCGGCAAAACTTTACCATTGTTGTCGATATTATTGAAAGACAGTTGGATAATCCCGTATTCCACACCGGGCAGAGATGGCTAAGCCCAAGGGTCGCTTTGGGAATAAGCTACAATTTAAAAACCGCCTGGGATATTCTGGAAAAGGTTCAGGCAGCGCCCTATTTGTTACCTGCAAGAGAAACACAGGCGATACTTGTCGGGAAGATTGGAAAGTCAAGAGAGGAGATAAATGAATTGACACGCCGGCTAGCTGTCGGTGGAGCAGCATCTTTAAGAGAACTACAAAGAGACCACCCAGCAGAGGAATACCTGCGTAGCTTGGATGGGACATCTTCCCATAAAAGAATGCGTCAAGGGTTGCAAAGAATTCAAGAGGTTTTGGCAAATCCCGACAACTTCGAAATTACGGTTTTTGACTAATGAAACTTCCCAGCTTCTGGTATGAGAAGAAAATTTGGAAGAAAGGATACAAGACCGTGGCCGGCACGGATGAGGTGGGGCGAGGATGTTTTGCCGGTCCGGTAATTGCAGCTGCAGTTGTCTTTTCTTCGACCCTAAATACCAAATACGAGATACCGGATACCGTTGTTATTGATGATTCTAAAAGAATGAGGCCGAAAGAGCGCGAAAAATCGGCAGACTGGATAAAGAAAAACGCACTTGGGTGGGGAATAGGTGAGGTGCCGGTATCGGACATAAACCGACTGGGAATGGCAAAAGCGACCAAAAAAGCATTCCGAAGAGCAGTTTCCGCGGTGCGGAAAAGACTTAACAAACGAATAGATTATTTACTCATAGATGCGTTTTTTATACCGTATATACCGGGCCTTCCGACTAGGCGAAAAAAGACTCGCCGGCAATTACCAATAGTTGACGGCGACCAGAAGTCCATTTCTATTGCCTCGGCGTCGATTATTGCCAAAGTATATCGCGACAAGCTAATGACCAGTCTAAGTAAACAGTCTACGCGGAACGCGGCTATTCAGTATAAGGTTTATGGGTGGGGAAGAAACAAGGGTTATGGCACCAAAGAACACCAAAGGGCGATATTAAGATATGGTATTACTAGATATCACCGAAAGGTGTTTGTTAAAACCTTTCTAGCAAACTCAAAACTAAAAGCTAATATCTAAAAGCCATATCTGAAAACCCTTTAACTTTTTGCAGCTTTAAGATTTAAGTTATGGTTTTTAGTTTTTAACTCTAAGTTATTAGTTAACTTAAAAGTTGCGCTTTTTTTCCATCTCCCGAAGGTATTCGAGGCGGTATTTCTTTTCTTTTCTTCGTTCTGCCGGCTTTTTGTAGCGCTCTCTGTCTCTTAACTCCAGCAAAATTCCCTCGTTAAGGACTTTCTTCCTAAAACGAGCAATAAGTCTATCTTCGGATTCGCCTTTTTTCTTTTTAACGACAAACAAGGTGAATTCGCCCCCTTCCCAGTTAGAAAAACATTCCTCATATGAATCACCAGCCAATATTGTAACAGACAAGTAAAGCCTTTTAAACGGCCAAATTTAGTGGTATTTGACTACAAGCTGGGGTTTGTTTCCGTCATAGCCAGAATTTGAGGAATCAAAGAAGGCCTGGTCTACATTGCCGTCTCCGTCGGTTTCGTTAGCAAATCGGAGTCTGAACTGGGAGCGACCCCTTCCGCTTGAAATGTCATTTTTGACAGATTCGGTTACTTCGAGATCTTTCCATTCTACAGACGAATTTTTAGTGAGCGTTCCAATATTTGAAAAAATTGGCGATCTGGCGAAGTCATCCGAAGCTAGTTCGCCCCCATAATCGATGCTATCGACAATTAGATTATTTTCACCGACATATGGTGATCCGCTGACACTTCTTTGATACATTCTTAGAGTGGCCTTTTCTATGGTCACACCCGGCGGAATGGAAGAGAGGCTAAAACTTACAAAACCTCTTAATACGAGCTCATATGAAGGGACTCCAACAAAGGCTCCGTTTCCGACGCGAATATCAACGCTGTTATTTCCTCCGTTATTGTTTGCCCTAAAGCCGTCAAGGCCGCTTGTTGAAGACAAAACAAGCGTTATGGTTGTGGGGGTCGAGGTGGGAGTTGGGGTTGGCGTAGGAAGCAAAGAAGAAGCAGGAGTTCCGGTGCCCAGTGTTGTAGCAGAAATGGAGGCCTCTTGTGAAGAAGTAGCCGTAGGAGTAGGAGAAGGTGTTGAAGAGGTTCTTTGTTTTGAGCCGAAAATGAAAGCTGCGCCTCCGATTACCAAAAGAGCCAATATTACTAGGATTCCAAGAAGGGTTTTGTTGATTTGTGCAGGTGAATCTGGCGAAGGCTTGGAGGCTTCCGGTTCTGAGGCAGGGATGACTTGCTCGTCTTCCACTCCCGACATAATAGACAAGTGTTTATCCCAAGTCAAGTTTGGGATACGATATAAATAATGTTCCGAAGAAAATATCTGGAGCTTATTAAAGACCCAGTTTGGTCAAGAGTTTATTCCCTTTCCCTGACTCTCTTTTTTGTAATGTTCGCGGATGCCATTGTTAGCTTCTGGGTACCGAATCTTTTGGAGGATACTTTTAAGAGCTCCGTGATGATGGGGCTTATTGTAAGTTTCCAATCAGTAGTGGGACTGGGGGCTGATTTGATTTTTCCCACGCTTTTGCGCACAGCAACGGTGAAAAGATTTGTTGTTTGGGGAATAGTTGCAAGCATTTGCACCTCTTTGGTTCTTCTGGGTTCCACCTTTAGGCCTTGGGTAGCAGTTTTTTTGATTGCGATGACCTTTTGGGGTGTCTACTATGAATTTTTGGGTTTCGCCAAACACCAATTTGTGGCAGATGCAGTTCCTATTAAAGATAGAGCTGGGGCATGGGGAATTTTGGGAGTTTTTACCAACCTTGCTTATTTTTTGGGTCCTCTGGTGGGTGTTTGGCTTTTGCTTAGGGACGTCAGAGCGCCGTCGTATACAGCAATCTTTTTGGCCCTAATTTCCCTGACAATCCTTTTTCTTTCAGGTAAAACCCACGATAGGCCAATGAGCGTAAATATTAGGGAAGTAAATCTACTGGCTGAGCTGGATCATTGGAGAGTCCTTTTTGCAAAGGTATGGCCGATTGTTGTTTTAAGTTTGTTTTTGGGTTTTATAGACGCGACATTTTGGACAATTGGAGCGGTTCTTTCGGCCCGTCTTGCCGAAAAAAGCTTCTTAGGAGGGCTTTTCCTGCCTTTATATGCATTGCCGTCGTTGTTTATTGGATTTGTAGTTGTTAAGTGGGGAATTTATACCGGCAAGAAGAAAATGGCAGAGACATTTTTATTGGCCTCTGGAATTTTCTTGGGGGCAATTGCGGTAAGCGGGAACGTGATATGGCTTTTGGTTATGGTGCTTCTTTCGAGCATAATGCTGGCAATTGCTTACCCACTTACGGATGGGGTTTATTCCGATATCGTGGCTAGAATGGGCAGAGAAAGAAAACACCTGATTGGGTTAAACTCCTCGGTTATTAATCTTTCCTACATTGTTGCACCCATTGCGGTTGGCCTAATTGCTTCAAAAATTGGGGAGCGCATGACTTTTTCTGCCCTGGGAGGAGCAACAATTATTATTGCAATACTGCTTCTTATTGTGACACCTCGAAAGTTAAAACTGCCGCAAGAAGAAATCAAAACTTGGAATTGAAGTTGGCGGCTTGAAATTTAGGCTCGTGCGTGCTATATTAACCTATAGCAATCGCTAGGCACCACTAATCACATGCGATTAAGGAGGCAAACAGAAAGCGAGCTAGCACATTTTTAACGATCACGCCCGTACGATTCAATCCGCCCATGAAGCAAGGAGGGTATTGAAATGCCAATGCAGTTGAAATCGTACCCGTTGGTTCATCCGCCCAGTCAGTCGACGGAAAAAGCAATCCTGGAAATGATTGCCTATCAGACCGAGATGAACTGGGGAAAAGCCCCGATCAAGATTCGCGTTAACGCGGACGCTTTTCCAAAGGGAGCACCGGACAAAATCGGCAACTTGCCGGTTGTAGTCACCTGTTCCGTACGGCCGGGCTGGCTCGAGCTGGTTGAAGCCGAGTATTAGGGTGTGATCAAATAGAGATCGTTCGGGGGGATGACCTGCCACAAGCAATTTCTTGCAGGCTTCCCCCCTTAGTTCTTCTTTTTCCTCGCCACTTGTATTTCCGACCTCACTTTAGTTAAATTAAAGTGCGTTATTTCATGGCTACAAAGGACATCCCGAAAAAGGTAAGGCTTCAGAGCGATAAGGACGCGCTCAAAAAGTTCAAACTGGTTGTTGTTGCCTATTCGCATGTGGAGCGGGAATGGTTTCCCACGGAAGATGCTTACTACGCCGAAGTCGAAGTGGAAGAAAGGGCACAGGATGTTGTCGAAAAAATTAAGGATTTGGGGATTGAAGCCAAGGGGCTTCCCGGCGATCAGTATTTTTTGACAAATCTTCTGGTCGATAAACCCGACCTTGTTCTTAATTTAGTCGACACATTAAGGGGCAAGGACCGCCTTCAGACCTCCGTGCCTGCCGCTTTGGAGCTTTCAAACATTCCCTATACGGGTGCGAGCATGGAGGGAATGATAATCGGAAATGACAGGAATTTGACCAAAAGGCTTCTGGTTGCCTATGACATTCCCACTCCGCCGTTTCAATTCAGAAGAAGAGTCGGCAAGGCAATCGACGAAACAATAGGTCTTCCCTTAATAGTCAAACTCAATGCAAGCGGGGGAAGTGTCGGAATAGACAACCACGCAGTTAAAGAAACAATAAAGGATGCCGAAAGAAAAGCGGACCAAATGATAGAGCTATACAAACTGCCGGTGGTTGTCGAGAGATTTGTAGACGGGCCAGAAATCACCGTTGTGGTTTTTGATGACGGAAGCAAAAAACATGTTTTTATGGGAGAGAAAATATTTAAGAAAAAACCCGACGGAAAACACTTTTTCACCTCAATTGAATCATATGACGACGAGGATGCCTACCACTACAAATTTGTTCCGGAACCCCTGTGCTCAAAAATTGCCAAACTGGCGGTTCGTGCTTTTAACGGTCTTCATCACAACGACTACGCCAAGTTTGATATCAGAATCGAGGATTCTACAAATACTCCTTATTTCACCGACTCCAATCCGAACACCGCTTTTGGCCCCGATTTGGGCCTTCCCTTTACGGAGGTATTAAAATTACACGATATCTCTTTTGAGGAAGTTTTGACAAGCTTGCTCTCTAAGTATGCAAAGAACCTTCCTTAATCCGTACTTTCCGACGATGCGAAGGGTGAGGCAAAAAACTTCGTCCCATTGTGCGCCGGCGGTT
>Ga0315295_10006392_pt1 | contig 10060 bp, 5 predicted proteins | sample YL17G14_0_MG_FD_204453 | JGI IMG/M metagenome (GOLD analysis project Ga0315295, IMG submission 204453) | Sediment microbial communities from Yellowstone Lake, YNP, Wyoming, USA - YL17G14_0 | ecosystem: Environmental > Aquatic > Freshwater > Lake > Sediment | place: USA: Wyoming | collected... | reverse complement strand
GCTCCCTGATTTCCCTGATAAAAATATCTAATTCTATCATCCTTTATATTTTTAACAACATCTTCAGAATTATCTGTAGAACCATCGTTAATAATAATTAGCTCAAAATCTGCATAAGATTGTGTTAATACGGAATTAACTGCCTCCTCTATATATTTCCCGTGGTTATAGAGAGGGATGATAACACTTATCTTAGGAGTATTTTTAAACATATGTGCCCTTCATTATTTTAGCCATTATACAAAATATATTTCAGATAATAAGCGCTTCAGTCTCATACACTGTCACGTTTTACTCCTCTCAGTAATAGCTTAAGAATTCGGTTTCTTGCATTTTGATATTTCATCAGGAGCCTCCAGCCACGCCAGGAGTGTATATTATTGATATATGCCTCTTTGTCCTTCAAAAGCGCTTCAAGATTTCTTATGAAATTATCCTTTTCAACCAGAGCGGTTCTTATTTTATAGGCTGAGTCTCGAAAATACCTGATTGCTTCGGGCGTAAATTTTTCCCGATGTTTGTATATAACCTTGTCATATGCAATTTCAGCTTTTTTCCAGTAGTCTGGAGACTGAGCGATCTGAAGTTCTCTGCTCCATTGCATATATTTTGATGTCACCTTCTTAATGTGGTAGAAAGGATTTCTACCCCCGCATCGCAGCAACAAGTCCCAATCCTCGTATAATTCCAGGCTCTCATCAAATCCTTTCATGGAGGTTAAAATGTCTTTTGCAAAAAACATTGTTATAAGAGGGATATAGTTTTCGATAAGGAGATCCTTATACGAAAAATCCTTTGATGAGAAAATATGTTTATCAATTTCGGAAATCTCTTTAGTTTCTAAATTGTAATCTTTAAAAACCATTTCAGAGTCAGCATATACAATTTTATAATCACTTTGTCTTAAGAAAGAAATAAGAGTAGATATATGTTCAGGAGAAAACTCATCATCATCGTCGAGAAATCCTATATATTCACCTTTTGCATTCTCTATCCCGACATTTCCCGCATGTGCCCTGCCTGTATTTTTCTCAAGTTTCAGGTAATTTAAGGATACATCGTTGAGAATGCCTTTTAATTCTTCAACATCAAGATCGCAACCACCGTCATTCACAAGAACAACCTCTATGGGCCTGTATGTTTGGCAAGCAATACTCTGCAAAGCCATTTTTAAGAGTTTTGGCCTGTCTTTTGTTCTGACGATTATGGATACTAATGGATTTTCTTCATTCATATTAATATATCGATAATAACAAAAAATACATTTTAATTAATGATAGCTACGCAACTAATATCTCTTAGTCTTTATTCCGGTCTTGATCCGGAATCCAGTGCTGCTGATGACTTTTTAATACCAAAGGTTTTGAGAAAGATATCCTCCATGACCATGAAAGCCTCTCGATCGTCTGGAAAATTACTGACAAACTGGCAACCATTCATTGCGATCTGGTGTCTCATATCATCATCTTTGATTAATTCTTCTATTCCATTTGCAATCTCTTCAGGACTGATGCCGACAAGCTTGGCGTTTTCCTTTGAGCCGTAATTAATATAATTATCGTTGTAGTCGAGGTCGACAACCGGACATCCGCAGGCCATCATTTCAAAGGGAACGAGTGACGGATTGGTGGTGCTGAATGATATGCCTACATCAGCTCTAGAATAAAGCTGTGCAAGTTCCACTTTTGTTAAGACACCCCTGTTCTCGTAAGGGAAAGGTATATTATGATGACCTATTTGTTCTGAACCGAAAATGATAATCTTTACATCAGGGTTTTTCTGATTGAAAAGCCATAACGCTTCCAGCCCTATCCAGAAGCATCTTCTCGGCATCTCGGGCCTGCCGAAAAATATCACTGTCTTTGGGTTGCCTTTTTCTGATGTACGGGGATAATACATTTTCTTATCAAAAGAAAAAGGGATGGAATCAGCTTTTGCCTGATACCTTTCTTTCAGTACCTTAGCACACCAGGGCCCATAGGTTATGTGGTGCATCCCCATTCTGTAAGTATTGTCTGCCTTGAGGTAATCATTGCCCATCGGAAAAAACAAAGACTCAATATCCTGTACAAAATAAAACAGTTCCGCTGCTTTGTCTCTGTTTGCATATACCGGGTAGGCAGTTTTCCATGATGTCGCACAGAGAATGTCACAGGAATGTATATTATCTGTCCCGAGGATGATCTCACTTTTAGGATCAAAATAGTGAGAATTGATAAATTGTTCCAATTGTTTTTGTCTTCTGAATCTACCATCATTCAAGAAATAAATACAAACAGAATGACCGGATGCTGAAAAATATCGGGCTGCAGTGAAGATTTTATTATGACCTCCGGAGCCCTCTTCCGGAGAAGGTACCACAAAATTTATTTTTAATGCACTGCTTTCGATTCCTTTCTTCTGCCTATATTCTGAAATGATTCTCATGTAAGTCTTTTTGACTGAAGACGCCATAGATTCCGGCATATAATATTTCATTACATGCTCGTATGCTCTTTGGCCCATTGTCATTCTTAATTCCGGATCTTCGATGAGTCTTCTTAAACATTCATACCATTCGTCTTTTGATGTTGCCAGGAAACCATTGAAACCATCCTGAATGGCCCACCTGAATGCATCTGTAGGAGATGCCACCGTGGGAATTTTTAAAAGGGCAGCGTCAGAATACTTTAATTCGCTCTTGGCTTCACAGAAAGGATTATTTACCACAAGAGGGGCAATATTGATATCCACCATTGCTATATTATTTGGTAATTGATGGATGTCAACAAAAGGAATCTTCTTTATCCGGTCCTGAAACTTTTCAAATTCATTGTCAAGGTCGAGATAACCTCCGACATACATGTGGACGTGAGGAAAATCATCCATAACTCTTAAGAGGGCAGGTTTGACTACTGCGAAATCCTTCTGATGGGATTTTGTTCCGCTGAAGTATCCAATTTTCACCGTCTGATGAAAACCATGATCATTATCGTGATACCCGTTGCTCCTGAGAATTTTCTTGCACAAATCCAGTTGTGAACTGCACAAACCATTTCTAATGACAAAAGAAGATTTTCCAAGGTTTTTTCCTATTCCGGCAAAATAATCAGTCGGAGCTATAAAGAAATCTGCTGCTTCGAAACTCTTCCTGTGCTTTATAATTCCCTCCCTATGGAGTTCTTTTTCATGATCCGATAAATTTTCAATTGATGCAATACTGTCAAGAATAGATGGATCAATGATAAGATCATCGGCATCAAAAATAATTGGGATATTCCATTCTCTGCACATTTCAACATGCTTTTCGATATGGTGATTCATAAATAATCTGCAAAGAACAATGATATCAAAAGCTGATACCCACTTATAGGTTACATCGGTCTCTGGAATAATGTCACACTTAATGCCGGAGAGATTTAAATATTCTTTCATGTTATATGCCCTGAAATGATTTGTGAGAAATCCCGCAGGATCAATAATAAATCCTACGCTGAATTTTCTCTGACTCGGAAACTTTGTTATTACCGGAGGAGAGATCCTGTCATCTTCAAAATAACCCTGAAGGAGATTAAACTTCATCAATACTTTTCTGTTCACTTTATAGAAAAAGCTTCGCCAGCCTTCATGCCTGATAACCCTGTAACTCTTGTTAGAATAAGCCAGAATGGTTCCTTTTAACGATTCCACTTCCTGAGAGATCGTTTCCCTTGTGTATTCTTTTTCTCTTGCACCGGTATAAATGCCGTATCCCTGAAAAAATCTGTAGAGAGGGATATGAAAATACCATCTGGCCCCATAATGCTTTTGCTTCGCAAAGGCAAGGTCTGCTTTTGTTTGACTCAGGGTCCATTTCATGAAATGCATGAAGGACATGACATAGGGCTGTCCATCCTTCACAAGAGCTTTTGTCTCCCTGAACCTCCTCTCAAAAGCATATTTCAGCGAGCTCTGGTGCGAATGATAAACACCTGCTTCCGGAACATAGACAATCTTATAACCCGAAGCTATGATCTGCTTTGCCCAGATGATATCTTCGGACCCTGTAACCTGTTCATCAAAAGGTATCTTTTCCCACGCACTTTTTCTTAATGAAGCATTACCATTAGAAAATCTTTCGGGTACATCCAGCCATTGGTCCGGATACCAGGATTCCAGATCCCTGGCTTCAGACGGACAGGCTTCGGTAAGAGGAACATGCCTACCGAATGTTGCCATGACAAGAGGGTCTTTGTATGGCTCAATGAGTTTTTTTAGAAAATGCGTATCCAGAGGAATCGAGTGCCCACTGAGGTTAACGAAGATTTCCCCCCCTGCTTCCCTATAACCCATGTTAAGGGCTTTTCCAAAAGTAAACTCCTCTGATTTTAAATTGATAACCTTGCATTGATATTTATGCGCGATATCAAGGGTATTATCTGTTGAACCGGAATCAACAATTACAGGTTCTATGGTTGATGGATAATCCTGTGCCAGGAGTGCCTGAAGCACGCTTTCCAGGGTCTGTCCCTCATTTTTTACACGAAGGATCACTGAAACAGCAGGATACATGAATTCATCTGCTTTCTGAAAAAGAGGGGATGATTTATCCTTATAACCGATGCTTCGGAAGACCAATGGTTTTTCCTCTTCCATATAACGTTACCGATAGCTTTTACAGATAGTGTTTACAGTAGAACTTGAGAAGGCCTTTACATAATTCAAAATTCTTTTTATGCCCGAGACGCCGGACAGATGCCCCCTCATGGTGAATAGCCTTAGCATCGGGACAGAGGAATATCTTGTACCGGGTATTCTTGTATAATCTGCGGCACCAGTCAACATCATTGAAAAATATGGGAAAACTTTCATCCATGGGACCTACAGCTTCCCAGCATTCTTTCCTGACCATGAGCACTGATGCCATAGGCTGCAATACCTCCCCACCCGACAGATGCTCCTCCGGTGTAAGTTTCAGCTTCATGTGATGACCGAATTTATTAATATGGAGTTTCTCAAGCAGAATCGACGCCACGGTAGGGAATCTCCTGCAGGAAATCTGCAGCCTGCCATCAGGATAGTAAAGAAGCGGTGCAACTGCTCCTGCCTCAGGGTTCACTGTCAGGAACGATAAAAGGCGTTCAGTAGCGTTTTCCATTAATTTGACATCATTGTTCAGCAGGCATAGAAACTCACCCCGCGCTAAAGCTACCCCCTGATTGACAGCCTTTGCATATCCGAGGTTAGCGTCATTCTGGACACAGATCACTTCCGGGAAAGTCTTCTTTATATAGCTGGAACTGCCGTCTACTGACGCATTATCAATAACAATAATCTCATGAGACAGGGCATCTCCTGTGTTGTATATGGACGCAATACATTCGTAAAGGAGTTCCCTGTGATTCCAGTTCGGGATGATAAAAGAGATTTTCCTGTTATTCTTCATACGCTTACAATATCCTTCCGAGAAAAGAGTGCAGTCTCCGGATCAGAATTCCGTTCCTTCATTGTTTTAGAAATTGTGCATTTATCATCTAAGAACAGAAATATTTTCACGTCAAATATCATAAATTAAAAGATTTCGGTAAAATCTTTCAAGCGGTTCTATTGCTTTTCTTATATGATAGAACACATATACTTTGTGATGGAACATATTTCTGCCCTTCTAAGATTCCATATAAGGATTTGCTATAACTATGGGTTCCTCCCACTGCACACCATCCCCAATTTTATACTCAAGATATTGAATTACGCACTTATCCTAAATTCCTTCTACCATTTCGAAGCAAATACGTGATACTTTTTTTGATTAAACACTTGAACCCTTGCATTCTCCATGTATTAATTGATTTATCTATTAAAGATTCCTTTTTGCTATTGATAATACAACTATTAGTGATAATATGACTTGATGGGTTTTTACAAAATTCATCAAGTGGTTCTATTACTTTTTCCCATAAGAATTTTTCTTTTATGAGTGCTTTCCCCCTTGAAATCATCTCCTCTCTTTTTTGCTGATTTTCAATGAGCAAAAGTAACGCATCAGCAAGAGCTTGGGAATCATTCTCTTTCACTATTAGTCCACATTCGTAATCTTTTATCAATTTCTCCAGATCGCCGCCTTCATTTGTAATGACGGGGATCCCAAAACTGAGCAAATCTAAAACCCTTGTTCTGAAAGAGAGTGAAGCCTCCAATGTTGCCCGGTGAATAACAAGTGCGACATCTATATCCGAATATAATTTGCTCCTTTCCTCATAGGGAACCCAATCATTAAAAATTACATTATCCTTCAAACCGATCTGAACAGCATATTCTAAAACTTCTTTTTCGATGTTTTTGATTGCAGTTATGTTATAGGGGAATTTTACAAATAGGAATTTAATGTCATTTCTTTTTCTGAGGATTATTTTCAAACAATCTAAAGAAGTAAATGGATCGTACCAGGTATAGACTCCACCAAGAAAAACATTTACATACTTTCCGGAATGCGCAGTTTTTGTAAAATCGAGGTTCTCTTCTGCCGCTCCAAAAGGCACTAAATCAATCAAATTTTGAAATTTATTAAATTTTGAAAATTGGGCGGGATCGAGACGGCCGAGAATAGCTAACATACCGAGATAAAAATTTCTCTGTGATTCCGAAGAACATAAGAAAAAATCTCCGTTGAGCAGTTGCTCCTTAAGCGTCTGAACTGCTGCAGGAAATGATTTAGGATCTAAATGCAGACATTCTATGATATAGGGGTCATACAAATCACAGACAGTGGGTATTCTCTCAGCAAACCTAATATATTTCTTATAGACATCTCCCTGAATAACAGCTACATCTTTATCTTTGGTTAATTTATTAAAATTGTCATCAGTATATTGGGAAATATTAAACGGCAACCCGGAAGGAAAATCATTATTAGGTACTGCCAATGTTACATCATGTCCTTTCTTGAAAAGATTTTTGGCAAATTCCCATACTCTTATCTCGGGGCCTATAAGCTGTTCCTTTACGACTCCTGTGGAAAAAATTATTATCTTGCTCATTTCATTATGCTTCAGATATTTTTTTATAGAGGTCGAGATACTCTGATACCATGGTATTAATATCCTTAAAAGACATAGCAGCTTCAAAACAATTTTTCTTAAATATTTCTAATATTTGCGGATTGATGACTATATCCTCTAATAACTTCAAAGTCCTTGGAACAGGGTTCTCATATGGCACAAGAAAACCGGTACCCTGTTTTGAAACGCGCTCACGAAGCGCTCCGATATCGGTAGCAATGACAGGGATTCCATTCATGATTGACTCCGAAAGGGTGTAACTGAAAGTTTCAGCACATGGAGAAAGAAGCACTATTAAATCTATTCCTTCTTGAAAGAGAATATCACCTATTTCTTCTCTCTTATACTGCCCTATTATCTTAAGGTTTGAAAAATCTTGTGTTTTCAAAGAGGTCTCTAATTTTCCTATTATGTAAAATTCAATGCTTTTATCTTTAATGGTTTCCAGTAATTCATTAAAATAAATGCTGCCCTTTTCATATTTGAACCCTCCTAAGAAAGCAACTTTTAGATTGTTCGGATATTTATGAGGATATCTATGCCGGTTTTTGAAATTTTTATTTAAGCCATACTCTAAAACCACCATTCGATCAGAATTTATAGATGGATAAATACCGAGGAAAGAGTCTCTTACATATTCCGTAGGTGAAATAATCAAGTCTGAGTTTGCGAGTATATTGCTGATACTTCTTCTCCTTTCTGCGACATAATCTTTTGAATATTTTTCACCATTCCATGTTTGTTTGTAAATGAGTTCCCATATACCCTTAGATTTTTTCAGGCACTCTGCACATAAAGTCTCATCCTCTTCAAATAAGCAAAAGGAAAATTGGGCTCCTTTTAAAGGGCTCAAAAGGAAAAAATTATCACACCAAAGAAAATAGTCATGGACAGTTAAAACGAGTTTTTTATTTAGATCTTTGGTTATCTTCATAAGCGATAAGGGCAGAGTTTGAAAATGCTGAAAATGAACAATGTCAATGTTAAATCTTTCAATAATTTTAGAGAAGTTATCTTCTATGCTATTCCCTTTAAATTCGTACTCTTTATATTCTCCTTTGGAATCATATTTTCTTACATAAAGATTACTTTTATTTCTTGAATCAGGGAATAGGAGATATGGAGTAACTTTCAACTTGCTAAGCCCTTGAATTAAATCTAAAAGGTAGAGTTCACCACCTGCCGTAGTGTTGTTATATAGTCTGGTAAGAGTAATGAAAAGAATGTTCATCAGGAAAGGTTCATTCTATATCTGACATAGTTATGAATCAGGCGAAGAGGATTTTCTGAGTAAAACTTGTTAACTTTCGATAAAAACTCCGGATATAATTTATCAATTATAACAAGATGTTTATCCACAATCTCAACCCGCTTCTCCGGAACAAATGATACCGCACCTTTATGATATATATAAGTAGTATCATCAAGCACATGGATAAAGCCTGCCCGATTTGCCCTTGCACAAAACTCGCATTCTTCTCCATACCCTCTGTCAAAATTCAATTCATCAAAATATCCTATTTTTTCTAACAAAATCCTTTTTATATACATGCAAAAACCAACTGCTGTAGGTATTTCAGGATAATATCTCAGAGAAATATCCTCAATGAATTTTGTAAAAGAATTTATACTGTACCCTTCAGGTATTGTATTTTCTTTTAAAAATTCTGGTATTGAACAGTGGATAGCATTGTTTGAAAAAGGTGTTACCGTTGCTATTTTAGGTCCTGAATACGCAGCCCGTTGCATTTTTTCTATCCACCCGTTGGTTACTATTGTGTCTGAGTTGAGAAGTAGTATATCTTTCTTAGAAAGCCTCATTCCTTTATTCACCGTCTTTACAAAGCCCATATTTTGATCGTTATAAATTATCTCTATATTTTTACCTTTGGTATCTATTTGTCTAAGATAACCTCTAATTCTCTCATCAGTGCTTTTGTCATCCATAATGATGATAGAATGAAAGTTCAAGTCCGTATTTCTAAATACACTATCGATGCATTGACACAAATAATCATATCCATTATAAATTGGCAATATTATATCAACAGGTTTTCTTCTTAATTCTTCCTTTAGATATAATATTGCATCAGCCTTCAAAAATTTTGACGGTTTAGAGAGTCTAAACCGTCTTCTGACTTTTGCAAAAAAAGTTTTAAATCCTTCTTCGTTTATAACTCGACCGCTCTTTATGAATAATTCATAGAGCCTTCTTCGCATAGTCCCCCGTGGAAATGTTTTTTCACGAAACGTTCTGAATCTTTCAAGAACCTTCCATCCAAGAGTCTCTCTAGTCAATCGAAGGGTATTTTCAAGTTGAATAATTCGACTATTCTTTTCTCTCAGCTCATATTCCATCTTTTTTGCATAAGAACTTTCTTCCCTTTTGAATTTCTCCAACTCTTTTGTATCCAGAATGCTATATCGATCTAAAAGATTATTGAACTCTGACTCAAATCTTTCTTTGTCATGTTTTAAGTGTAAAATAACCTCAGGGGTAATTTTGTCGCGGTGTTTTTCAATAATTTTTTTATGCATGGTTATAATATGATCTGAATCTGCCTGGTTTATCTGTAAATCTTTACTCCATTGATTATATATAGCAGTAACCTTCTTTAAATGGTAAAAAGGATGCTTAAGACTTATCCTGATCAAAAGATCCCAGTCTTCATATAAATCCATACTCTCATCAATCTTTTCAGAGAGCAGGACATTTTTTGAAAAAAGTATTGAATTAAAAGGGATATAATTTCCTACAAGAAGGTCGTTGTATGAAAAATCCTTAGAAAAAACTTTCCCCCTATATCCTGCCGATTTTCTTTCTTCATTTGAAGAATGTTTGACTACTGTTTCAGTATCGGAGTAAACAACCTCATAATATGATTGATTACTTAAAAATGACACAAGGTTATCTATGTGTTCAGGATAATACTCATCGTCATCATCGAGGAAAGCTATATATTCTCCATGAGCATTCTTAATGCCGATATTGCCGGCATGTGCCCTGCCTGTATTTTTTTCGAGTCTTATGTAATTGAGGAGTA
>Ga0315295_10006391_pt1 | contig 10062 bp, 8 predicted proteins | sample YL17G14_0_MG_FD_204453 | JGI IMG/M metagenome (GOLD analysis project Ga0315295, IMG submission 204453) | Sediment microbial communities from Yellowstone Lake, YNP, Wyoming, USA - YL17G14_0 | ecosystem: Environmental > Aquatic > Freshwater > Lake > Sediment | place: USA: Wyoming | collected... | reverse complement strand
AAATTTCAATGCGTTCTTGAAACTCCAGAACGTAACCGGTGCATCTGGGTTAACAAGCAGTATTTTCATAACAATATTCCCATAGCCAAATATCTAAATAACGGAAAGGAGGCTGGTTCGTTCCTTGCAAATATCAGCGTCAACAGAGAACCTAAGAAAGTGATTAGACCGCTTGGTTTTTTGACGCAGAGCAGTTGAAGAAGTCGGACGAGGAGAAAATCAACTTAGAACAACCATCCCTTTATCTCTTATTTGCATCCTAAAATTTGCTATGTTCGGTACCACATTTCCTTATTCAAACTCTGATTACTATGTTAGCAAATTACGTTGTAGCGATTCTTCTTTTAACTTCACATTATACACAATATATCGAATATTTGCCTTCGAAAACTTCACAAATACAGATTGCTTTGAAAGTCGCCAAAGATTCTCAACGTCATCCTAATCCATTTTAAGTCATCGGCGCTGCTCTGTACGGAGGACTGCTTAAGTAAAAATCTTCGCGGTCCCACGTCAGGTCAGGCGGTTTCGTCGCCAAAAACATCAAACGGCGGGCCGAACTGACGCAGATAGTACAGCGAATAGGACCGCTTGAAGACAAGTATAGGCAGGAGCAGGACGGTTCCAATATAAGGTATCGACAGGATGCAGCAGGCACAGCAGCACGTTACGCACACAGCCGCCACAATGATTGTGCTGATGCACAAATTTATGACGATTTGGAAAAGGATGTATAGCGCAAAGCTGGCTTTGTTTACGGATAGGATTGTCAGGAATTCGCGCCAGCCAGCGATGCAGCTTGTCGTTCGCAAAGACATTATCGGGACGACAAAATCCGTTGTGAATTTGGATATAAGCAGCAGCACGATTGAAACGACAAACAGAACTAAAGCGAGTGTTACCAGCCCCAGGACAAAACCGACGCGTGGTGCGGCGCTGAATACCGCGATTAAAGCAACGATGCTGAGCAGGATAGGCAAGACAACCGCGAAAAATCCAATCAGGCCAAGCACGATTCTGAACAGAAACAGACTGTTGGCGTGCTGTCGGAATTTTGTCCAGGGGTTTTTGACCTCAGCTTTGTTCTCAGCGACGCAGTGAAGGAACATAAATCTGCCGCGGCTGCTCAGCCAGGCCAGGACGAGCCATAGAACTATCATCAGCGTCACCACGAAGATGGCAACGGGGACAATCCAGACGAGGTTTTCCAGGATGAAGTGTTTTACCTGGTCGAGGGCCTGGTCCGGCTTAACGTTCCGGTGAAAGTTGGGCCCATTTCCGCCACCACCACCGCCTTTTCCGAGGTATGCCAGCCAGGCGCAGAAGCCGATAACAAACCACTTGCCCAAATCGAAGGGTTTGAAAAGGATTGTCTTTACCCTTTCGAAAGCAGGTGCAATGGGGTCAAGCACACTTATTTTAGCGTATTGCGAGGTCATAAATAAGTCCTCCAAGATAGATAAACCAGTTACTTAAAATCGCTATTGCAAGTGCCACGACTAAACCCACGTTTAGCCGTGTTAGTACTCTATTCACTCCATCAGGTTTAATGATTATGTGGTAAATTCTATATGGAACCTGGAGACAAGTAAAGGCAAAAATCACCGGTCCAAGGAGGTGAAACTTTACACTTGCCCGGAAATCACCGTGCGCCAGTGAGCAGAAAGAGCGTGTCAGGCCGCAGAGCGAACATTTTATTCCGAAAGTTTGATACAATAAGCAGTTCACAGGCCATTTGTACCCGAAGAGATAAAGGTCGTTGGCGCTGATGTGGAGCAGTGCTGCCCCCGACAGAATAACGACACAAGCGACGAGAATTATTTTGTGCTGCACTTTTTGGCTTCCCTGAAAAGCCCCGGGCTGGCGCAGATGCCAACTGAGCCGACACGGATGGTTTGTGCTTATATATGTCTCCGGCATTTGGTTTTTTGCAACCTGCAGTTGTCGTTTTGCCTTCTTGTTCACTAACCGCAGCTCACGACCCGCGGTTTAGGATTGCGATTGCTGCTGTTTGAGACGGCGTAGTTCTTTCTGGACCGGCCAGTCCGCAAAAGCCAGGAAAAAGGCCATAATTATATTCACTATCGGGATGAGCATCAGCAGGCCGAGGGCCCAGCTATAGCCGGCCTTCGAGAAAATCTTGCAGCAAATCAATAGCTTTATTGCAACCACAACCAGGAAAACAAATGCAAAAAGCAAGGCCAGGACGATTGCAAACACGGGTCCCACTTGCGGAGTGCTCTGAGTCCAAACACAAGAACAAGATTCCATATTTCCCCTTTCAATCAGTTTAAGAAATTAAGTCAACCGACAACGCTGCTACGAATATTAAGTTTGTAGTTTAGCGAATGTGTATCTCTTTCACAAGCGAATTTTTTATAAATCCTTTGCAACCTACAACGAAATCATAATCTCATAATTTTTTGAGATTAGCTATGGCACGAGCTATCCGGTCGCGGCGTGCCTCGACAGGAGACGGGTCTTTGGTAAAAGTCGTCATATCCTTTGTAATATCTTCAGGCACCTCAAGCAAAACCGTATATTCGGCGTGTTGTTGGGCGGTGAGTTTAGCTTTTTTGTCTTTGAGGAGATTGTTGAGGATAGATAAGTATTCGTAGTCCTCTATGCCGTCTCGAAGCATTTCCCAGCGGATGCTTTCGACCGGCCCGTCGAGAACAGGTTCGGCAGGGTGAGCATCTGCAGCGGCTTGCGGCGGATAGATAAAGCGGCCGTCGCCGTTGCCCCAGGATTCCTTTTTCCCATCAGGAGTGCCGTAGCCGCTAACCCAGCTCATAGGGTCATCGTAAGGGTTCTGTGGCTGATTAGGTTTAGGATAGGCGGCGGAGCTTGTCCAGTAGTTAGTCTGCCAGACGAGGATGCCGTCGATTTTTCGCTGCCAGGTTTGCCACAGCCATACCCGCAGTTCGGTGCCCGGATGGTCGATAAAGAGCGTGCAGTAGGGGGCCTTGGGGCCGCAGCAGATATACCACCAGAATTTTTCACCACTCTTGCGGCGCTCTTCGGCGGCTTGGTGGTTGTAGTTGGGGGTAACAGGACACCAGATATTCGGCCCGCCGATAAGATTTGGCTCGACCTGCTCGGTCAGCATACGATTGATATCCGGGGCTGCGCCTTTGAGTTTGGCAAAGCCGTTGGCAACGAACTTATAATCCTTGGGGTCTGGTTCATCGAACCAATATACGAAGGCCTCATCCAGCCAGTCTTTTCTGCGGAGGTGTTCCTGGATTTGGCGGCAATAGGAGGCAAAGAGAACTTTATAGTGGGGCGTGTCTTCGGTAAAACCGAGCAGCTCCGGCTCGCTGCGTGCATGAAAGGTGCCGCCGCCAAGACCGGGGATGTGCAACTGAAAAGAGTTAAAGTGATAATAATCAATTGCCCGCTGCATCGCATTGTCCCAGCCGGCAAAGTCGAATTTGACCTGGAGCTTTTCCTGCTCGGCCGGTGGCAGTGTTTGGGGTTCAAAGTCACCGCCCTCAATAAGCCCCTTGCCAGTGGCAGCGTCGGATAGCGACACATCGTCGAACCATACAAGACCTGTGCGTTCGCCCGCCTCGGTCCAAAGGGTCGCGCGCAGATGAAGGCGAATGGACTTAGCAGCCGGCGGAAATTTTTCAATGAGTTGTTCAAACTGCCGCCAGTTACCTGTGCCTTCGACGACAAGGTCGTTATTATTGCCGGATATCCAGTTGCCGGAGGCGTCGTAATGATTAAGTGACACCTGGAACATCTGATTAGGCATGGCGGTGTGATGATAGAAGCTAAGCCGCAGGCCGCCCTTAGGAATTTCAATCAGCGGCGAGTAAGTCACGGTTACATTATCGTCGCGGCGGTCGTCAAAGATAAGCAGGCAGCGCTGGCCGTTGTGCTTCTCGTTTGTCACGACCAGCCCGCCTTCCCATTTGGACTGGGGTGGTCTGATGTCGGGCCAGGTGACATTGATGGGGTCAAGTGGCGCAGGGTCGTAAGGCGAGACGTGATGGGCACTGAAGCTGGCCCAATACTTATCCAGCACCTGCTGCTTCTGCTGGCGGTCTGAGAGCTTCTGATAACGGAATACCTCGTGCGGGGAAAATCCGAAGGCCGTTGTGCAGCTCATTCGGTCAGGAAGGACAAAATCATACACCTCCACCTGCAGGGTAACATCGGCACCGTAATTCTGTGCCGCAAGATGAATCTTGCCCGTGTATATTCCGGCGGGAATATCACGTGGAACTTTCACACGAATCCAGAACGGCTGATTCTTGTTGGCTTCGACATCAATGGGACCCTTTAACGGTAATAATGGATCCGGCCAGAGACCGGGCACCGAACTTTTGTCGGTCGGCTGTGTGACATTGACGTATTGCACTTTGAACACTTTGATATTCTCTGCGGGAATAATGGCGCCGCTTGGCCCGGCCAATGCTTTGGGGCTGATGACAAAACCGTTTAAGGCGCTCTTTGGCTGAATTACCAACTGCGCTGCCTCGGCTTCATTTCGGGCGGCACGTATCGTTATGGCCGGAGCATCTGTCTCAGGCAAGGGCTTATCCTGACTTATTTTCCATCCGGATGATGCCCACCATAAACCAACCTGCTCGGTGGAGGCAGAAAGGCGCTGGCCATAAGGAAGATTAAAATAATCACTGGCGTGGGATAGAACACCCTGGCCGGCCACTAACAGAAATAAGAAAAATATCTTTTTCGTCATAAAGTATTCCTTTATCCAGAGGATTTCTTTTTTAAGTATGCCGAAAATGTCGGCGGACTGCTTGAAATTTTCGGCTATAAAGGTCAGGCCGTCAAGAATTTCTTAATTCGGCCAGATAATTCTGTTGTAAGGGAAGGAGGTTAAAAATATTCGTGCTTGAGCGTGTGCGGGAGCTTTTCCAGCGGGCAGGCGAGACATTTGGCCATCGGCCTGCAAAATTCTTTGCCGAGTCGAACCAGAAGTGCGTGGTACTCGTTGAAAAGCCGGGTGTCCTGCGGCAGATTTGATTGAAACAATTCTTGCAACTGCTCGTAATCAGCATTCGGCTCAATGAGCTCGTGACGGACAGCTACTCGTGCGGTATAGGCATCCACGACGAAAACAGGTCTATTGAGGGCGTAAAGTAGAATCGAGTCGGCAGTTTCACAGCCAATACCTTTTATGGCCAAAAGTTCCGTTCTTAACTTATCCGTGTCGATGCTTTCGAGGTTCGTCAGGCTGCCGGCGTAACTGTCGAAGAGCCAGTTTATAAAGTTTTTGAGCCGCCTGGCTTTTATATTGTAATAGCCGGCTGGCCGAATAAGCTCGGCAAGCTGCGAAAGGTCAAGGTGATAGATTTCCTCAAAAGTCAAGCGTCCGGCGGATTTTAGATTCGCTATTGCCTTCTCGACATTGCCCCAGTTGGTATTCTGAGTAAGTATCGCGCCTGTGATTATCTCGAATCGGGTTTCGCCCGGCCACCAGTGCTGTGGGCCAAATCGCTCGAAAAGCAGTTGATAAATTTCGTTCAGTTGTTCAGCTATCATTTCGGCAGTTTCTTAAGCAGAAAATCTACTCCTTTTCGCCAAACTCTTCACAACTATTACTATGCCAGAACTTAATCTATGGCAATCATAGTTCATCGATGAACTACGAACTATGAACTCATAACGGCCTGCCAAAAGCGGCTACTTTTACTTTTAACTATTGTAATTTGAGGCCCATTAAAGTAAACTCTGCAAAATTTGAGCGATGTGGTCAACCAATTTCTGATGTTTAGAGACAAAAAGCCGGAACGGTCAGGCAGGTAACCTCCGCTAATGGAAGGCAGACGCAGGTACGACACAAGTCAATTCTTTAATTTCGCTCGAAACTCCTATCTCGAGCGGACGAGTCGGCCGGTTTACGCCATAGTTTTTCTGCTGCCGTTTATCATTTTATATGAGGTCGGGACATTCCTGATAAATACGGATGTCCTTAACCAGTCTCAGGTCCGCGTGGTGGCATTTGTATGGCTGCAGCACCTGCTCGAATACATTGGCGGCAGCAGCAGATTAGCGTGGATGGCGCCACCTTTAGTGGTTGTGATTATTTTGGTAGGTCTGCAGGTAGCGTCGGGCAAGCAATGGCATTTCGGCGCTGGCGATTTTTTGCCAATGGCAGTCGAGTGCATCTTGCTTGCGGTGCCGTTGATTGTGTTGAGTTTATTCCTGAATAGACCGGCCGGACCACAGGACAATATCAGGCAATTTGCTGATAGCGCAGCACAAATACAAGTTGAGGCAGCACCGATACACTCTTTAGGCGGAGGGGATAGCTTATCGTTGGCAGCCACAGGACCCGCACACCGAACAGTGAAAAGTAAATCGCTATTAGCCGATATTGTTACTGGCATCGGAGCCGGCATTTACGAGGAGCTTGTTTTTCGGCTGATTTTGATTTGCCTTCTGATGCTGTTTTTCCAGGATGTGCTGCGGCTTACTCGTAAGAACTCAATCATACTTTCGGTTCTCATTTCTGCAGCGTTATTCAGCGCCCATCATCACATCGTCTTCGTGGAGGGACAATTCGGTCGAACAGCGGCCTTTGACTGGACGGAGTTCGGTTTCCGAACGATTGCAGGAGTTTACTTTGCGATACTTTTTGCAATTCGCGGATTCGCAATCACCGCCGGCACTCATGCCTTTTATGATATTATCGCAACCATTGTGAACGCGGTCTTTTTTCAGTATTGAAATCAGGGATGCAGGGCAATTTTTTTGAACTTTTTTCAAAAAAACTTCGTTACTATTAGTCTTTCCAGTTGCGGAGCTTGCGAAATAATCGTCCTATAAGGCAAACTAAAGGGCTTATCAATACTGATATTGGGCTTGAATATATGCGGCGATTTTAGTATAATAAGGGCAAGATTAGCAAAGCAGTTTTTGTATCGGGATATTCGCGATGGAATTACCGCAAATCAATGTAGCTGTTGAAGAATTGATATTCAGCCTTTTTCAAAGACCGTTGCATCCGGAGCTTTTCCAGATTTATGCCAGCCAGCACTTGCGGACAGAAAAATACGAGGCGATTATCTGGGTTACTGGCTGCACTCACGTTGTCAGTGTTTTCGCCGACGATGCATGCCTTAGTGAAGTTGTAAGCACGCCCGGCCAGCTGCTTCCGCACCGAGGGCTGATTGAGCGTTTCCAGTTCCGAGGCCCTCGCAGTCATAAATGCACCTTGAGCCGCGGGATAAGTTATATGACAGATTTTCAGGTCGATAAGATGAGTCCTAATCTGTATCTGCAGAGCCACAACGACCTTGAGCGATTCGCGCGAAATCGCGGCCTGTTCGTAAAGTTCCCGGAATTGGAAATCGGCAGGTTGCAGCCGTTCTGCTATGTTGACTTCGAGGCAAGACGCACCGAATTGCACATCCACACCTTCGCCGCCTATCCTGACCAGGTGACAATGATTAAAACCCAATCATTGTTCGACTTTCAATAAGAACAAAACCAGCCGTAGTATTTCACGCTGTTTAGAATTTAGGATTTCGATTGTCCCCGTTTATCCCCAACGCAGAATTCATCCTTCGTAGTACTACGGAGAATGGAAGTGCAGATTTCTTCGGCAAAGCCATTGCTGCATCTGAACGGCAGACCCATGACTTGTGATTCGCGGCTCGTGGTTTGTAGAAAGTGATACTGTCAATTGAGCTGGGAGACATCGCAGGGAGGTATCCGGCTGGCAGGGCCATCGAGTCGCAGGACAACAACGGTATCGAGAGGATGACGGGAAGTCTGCGGGACGGAAATCTCGACAGATTCTTTAGTCTGTCTGACAATAGCAGTGCCGCCGGTCAAAACGGAGGCTGCGATAATTTTATTCGGGATAGGCGGCAAGGTGATAGTATCGTCAGACCAGTTTAAGATGTGGACATAGATGAGGTTGTCTCTGTGAGTGCTTGCTCCCCACAAGCCCGGCTTGAATGGCCCGCCGCAGGTGGCGTAAATGCTTTGGCCATATTTTTTGAGCCAATCGCCCATTTCTTTGAGTCGTTCGACCTGTCTGTCTTCGATACTTCCATCAGGCATAGGGCCGACATTGAGAAGTAAGTTACCGTCTCCGCCTGCGACCCTGACAAGCGTGTGGATGCAGTCTTTAAGTGACTTTAGCTGGTCGTCGGGCTTCCATGCCCACTGCTGGCAGATTGTCATACAGGTTTCCCAGGGGCGGTCTGTGCGGAATTTACCAATCTCCTGTTCCGGCGTGTCGTAGTCGCCGACGAAGTTGCCTTCTTTGGTGGTGCCGTGCATATCTTCTCGGCCTTTATCAACACGGTTGTTGATGATGATGTGGGGCTGAAGACCTTTGACATAAGCGTAAAGGGCCTCGGCCTGTTCGTGCGTCCAGGTAGGGTCCCATTCTCCATCAAACCATAAGATGCCGATAGGGCCATAGTTTGTCAGAAGCTCGCGGAGCTGGTTTTTCATATAAGTTACATATCGCTCGAACACAGCACCATCGGCAGGACGGCTGTCGCCTGCGCCGCGAGGCAGATAGTCCGGATGATGCCAGTCTATGATGGAATGGTAAAAACATAGCTTGATGCCCTGCTTTTTGCACTCCTTTGCCAGCCCTTTAATCACATCTCGCTTGAACGGCGTGGACATAATGTCGTAGTCGGTGTATCTGGAGTCGAAGATGCAGAAGCCATCATGGTGTTTGGAGGTGATTACGATATACTTTGAGCCCGCTGCTTTTGCGATGCTTACCCACTGAGCAGCGTTGAATTTTACAGGGTTAAAGTCCTTGTAAAGATTATCATAGACTTCAACCGGCACTTCCCTGCCGCGTGACCAGCCAATCTCTGTGCCCTTTAAGCTGACCGGACCCCAGTGGATAAACAGGCCGAATTTGCTCTCACGCCACCATCGCATGTCTTGTTCACTGGTGCGCGTGTAACCGTGGGGTTGCTTAGAGCTGCTGATGCGCATTTGCTTCTGGGAACAAGATGGGATTAGATATAACGTCAGTGCAGAACAGAATATAAGAGACCGCTTAATCCACAGCTTTCTTGTCATAATTTCACCCTTTTTTTTAAGGTTAAGCTTTATACACAATAACAATATACACTACAATGCAGTACTACCGCTAACAATCTCTTGTGTGATTTTGCGTAGATTCGAGATCCGTCGATGCGGCATCGGATTCCCAATACTATCGCATAGACTTGCGGTCAGCAAAGTACAGGTCCGTTCGAGATTGGACTTCGGCGAGCTCATTCGAGTCGTGAGCCTGTCGAAGCATTGGGGCGGGGCTGTAACTTGCGCTGTAGTGCTAATCAAACTGCCTCATTGACCAAGTTAATCCCCTCAAATCTGCAGAAATGCTCAAGTTCCTTGGTGATATCGCCATAGCATGTCACGCGGTGTATTCCATCTGACCAGTTTCTCCACAATTTTTCTGCATCACCATCTACCTTGACCATAATCTTGGTGCGACAACCCCTGTCTATCTGAGGAGTGTCAACAATTTGGCCTGTGAAGTATGCAAGAGCAGATGTTCCGACCAACACGGCCTGAGTGACTTTTTGGCCAACGCGCATCTTCACTTGCGGGACAGCTCCCGCACGGCGTTCCATAACGCTTCGCAGCTCGTACGGAGCAGTCGGGCCATCCGGCCCATTCATTTTTGTCGTGCCCAAACAGTGAATCAGAACAGCGTTATTGGTGGAGAAATCGAATCCGGGATTGCTGACAAAACCGGGCCTTCCAGACAATCCCTGGAATAATATGTGTGTCATAGCACAAGGCAAATCCGATTGACAAATTCCGCCTAAGCCCATATTGTTCAATCTGCTAAACCCTATACAGGGGTAGGCATACGACTGACAGAGTGGTTCGTACATACTGCCGTAACAATCAACGGTCATTACGGTTGCATCTTCCTCATCCATCAGCCTCTCAAAGGCAAGCGCCAGCTTGCACGACTTGAATATTTCTTCTCCTGATGGTTCTACTACTCTAACAGCCCCTTTGACCCACCGGTTGGCTTCTGCTTTTGCTGCGCTATCGCTAATTGTATTGTAAACATCAAGCATTCGTTGA
>Ga0315295_10006389_pt1 | contig 10064 bp, 10 predicted proteins | sample YL17G14_0_MG_FD_204453 | JGI IMG/M metagenome (GOLD analysis project Ga0315295, IMG submission 204453) | Sediment microbial communities from Yellowstone Lake, YNP, Wyoming, USA - YL17G14_0 | ecosystem: Environmental > Aquatic > Freshwater > Lake > Sediment | place: USA: Wyoming | collected... | reverse complement strand
CCCTTACCGAGCCAGGTTCTTTCTTTCCCCGCTACCGTACTATTTTTTGCCGTACCAATATTTCTCGGCAGTTTCAAGATATTTAAGCTTTTCCTCTCGGGAGCCCAGTTTATTTCGCCACTTTCCCATGTCCTCACCCTCGGGTTTCCCCTCAACGAAGGTTGCCCCTAGAACCTCCACTTCTTTCCTACCCGGGGCACTTTTTTTCTCAATCTGGTATTCCATGCTTCCCCTCCTTTCTAAGCCAGCCCAGCCGCCAGTTTCGCTGCTTTTACGGTGTTCAACATGAGCATGGTAATGGTCATTGGCCCGACTCCGCCAGGAACCGGAGTGATAGCTTTGGCTTTCTCCTTTACTGCGTCATAATCAACGTCACCACACAGAATTCTCTTGCCGTCCTTGGTTGTACCAATCTGGTTGACGCCAACGTCAATAACCACCACACCTTCCTTCACCATGTCAGCAGTAATGGCCTTGGCTTTACCAGCTGCTACAATCAGAATATCCGCCCTTCTGGTGTGAAAGGCAATATCCCGTGTCCTAGTATGGCATACAGTTACTGTGGCGTTGGCACCTTCTGCCTTCTGGAGAAGCATATTGGCTATAGGCTTGCCCACAATGTTGCTCCTGCCCACAACCACTACCTCAGCACCCTCAATCTTGACCCCTGACCTTACTAAGAGTTGCTGAATTCCATGCGGGGTACAGGGCAGGTAATCTGGCTCCCCAATCATCAGTTTGCCCAAATTCACTGGGTGAAACCCGTCAACATCTTTCTTGGGGTCGATAGAATACAGGATTTCTTCTTCATTCAAATGGTTGGGTAGGGGCAACTGGACAAGAATGCCGTGGATTTTGGGGCTTTTGTTTAACTTGTCAATAAGAGCTAGGAGTTCTTGCTGAGTGGTCTTAGATGGCAGGTCATACCTTTCCGAGTATACGCCTAAATCCTTAGACGTTCTCTCCTTCTGGCCAACGTAGACCTGAGAAGCCGGGTCCTCACCCACTAGTACGGTGGCTAAACCGGGTACGAGATTGTGTTTTGCCTTGAGGCCGGCAATCTCCTGCTTTAACTCCTCGCGAATTTGTTTGGCAATCTCAATGCCGCTAATAATCTGGGCCGTCATTGTTTTTGCTCTCCTTTGATGATTGCTTGATTCTTCTCAAGAAGCTTTACCATCAGTTCATCAACTGCCATTACTGCTTTAGAATTATCGGGCAAATCTAGAAGCGGCTTAAGCTCAAGGTCGTATCTAAGTATCTCCTTGTCTTCGGGAATTAGGGCGGCAGCCTCAATCTTAAGTCTTATCAGTTCCTCGCTAACAAAAGGGTCAACCTGAGGAGGAGCAAAATTCATGACCACCAGTTGTCTAGCCACCAAGAGCTTAAGCTCAGAGACCAGTTCCCTTATCCGCGCTGCCGTGCGGACGCCTTTCACTGTATGGTTAGATATTATTAGTAGCACATCAATATTCTGAGTAGTTCTTCTGCTCAGATGCTCCATCCCTGCCTCGTTATCCATGACCACACAGGCATAGTTCTTAGATAGGGAATCAGCGAATTTTCTCAGTATGAGATTGGGATAGCAATAGCACTCCGCTCCCTCACCATGGCCCATGGTCAACAAGTCTAGCCCTTGGCTCTCCGTGATAGCTTCATTGAGTTTGTATTCGAGGTAAGACTCTTTGGTCATTCCAGCCGGAATGTTTATTTTTTCTTCATTAAAGGAAGCAATTATTGAGCCAATAGTATGTTTGATTCCGATTCCTAAACTTTCCCCAAGATTTGTATTGGGATCAGCGTCAATTGCCAGAATCGGCTCCAACTTATGTTTTTTTAGATAGCGGATAATGAGACTCGCTATAGATGTCTTGCCACTACCGCCCTTTCCTGCTACAGCAATGGAAAAAGTCAAACCGTAATCCTCCGTTCCGATTTACTACGTAGCTTGGCAACTTTCTATTGCCCGAATGGAATTCATCAGGATGGGTATGGTGCAAAAAAGCGGCTCCATTATCTTCAAGAAATCTAGTTTGGCATTTTCCATAGGCAATCAGTTCATTCTTCTTTAGGCCTAATTTGTGCCGCCCTTCATCTGGGGAAGGCATGTGTTCTTCTGCTGCTTCCGCTTCTCTGTCTTCGTAACCGAAGGGAACTCACTGCTATTCGTGTGCGGCAGAAAGAGAGCTGCAACGTAATTGTTCATAAAATCGGTGTTTTCGGAGAGCTCGAAATTCGTCATCATGCCTGCTACTTTGCGAGCGTCCCGCATCGCATCCGTGCTGAAAGAGGCAAGTCTGACCCCCTGTAAGGAGCCGTTTCCGATAAAGATAAATCTTTCTCTAGGTAAGTCGGGGAGAAGCCCGATAGTAATGGCTTTATTTACGTCAATGTAATTCCCGAAGTTCCCGGCAACAATTACCCTGTCAAGTTGCTGAAAACTTACTCCAACGCTCCGCGCCAGGGTCTGGAACCCGGCGTACATCGCTGCCTTTGCCCGCATCAGGTTTTCAATGTCAATCTCGGTGATGACGATATCCCTGCCGGTCTGGGTTTCCGCCGCCTGCACGATAACGTACTCCATGCCATCGCTTCCTCTCCTGACGCGAGGCGACACAATCCCGGCATTGAATTTGCCATTCTGGCCGATAACCCCGTTAACGAAGAGGCTGGCAACAATGGCAATCAGCCCGGAGCCGCAGATACCCTTGGGTTTCTCATTTCCAATCGTGGTGATAACCGGCTCAAGAGTTTTTAAGTCGATTTCAAAATCCTCGATTGCACCGTTTGTCGCAACCATACCATGGGAGATGCCACCCCCCTCGAAGGCAGGACCCGCCGAGCAGGCGGTGGTCACCATCCACTCGGAACTCCCCAGGACTATCTGCCCGTTGGTGCCGATGTCCACATATAATGTAAGCTCTGCCCGCCGGTGCATTCCCGATGCCAGTACCCCTGAGACGATATCCGCTCCGATGTAACTTGCAACCAGAGGCAGGGAGTGAATACAGACGTGTCCCGCCGCTTTAATACCCAGTTCCACTGCCTTCACGGGGGGTATAAAGCTGGCGGTGGGGACATAGGGCGACAGCCTGAGATATTTGGGGTCGATGCCGAAGAGTAGATGAATCATAATTGTATTCCCGGCGACCATAAGATGACCGATATCTTCTGCCGTAACGTGGCTTTCCGCTAGAAGCTCTCCGATGAGCCCGTTAACAGTCTGAACCACTGTTTGCTGGAGTTTATCCAGCCCGCCGGGTTTCTGAGAGTAAGCAATGCGAGAAATTACGTCCTGTCCATAGCTCATCTGGTGGTTAAAGTCGGTTTTTTGGCATACGACATTCTTCTTGTTTAAATCCAGCAGTCGCCCGGAGACCGTCGTCGTGCCGATATCGAAAGCGAGGGAATACAGTTGTTCTCGCGTGTCTCCCGGTTCGATATTTATAAGTCTGATATCGTCGCAATCGGCAACATCGACAGTCAGCGCCGTTGCAGTGACCTCCCAGTTCTTTTCCCGCAATACAAGGGGCAGCTTTTTAACCACATCAAAATCGACCGCGACATTGTCGAGTTTATGTTCTTGCTTCAAACCCCGGAGCAACCTTGTCAGGTCGCTGGCGTTATCGTCAAGAGTGGGAGGAGGTAGTTTCAAGAAGAATTTTCGTAACGGTGGATTTGCGGTCGATGATTCAACATCGACCCGCTGCGGTAGTCTATCCTCCCGGGTGAGCCCGGCCCTTTCGAGCCTCGACCCCACCGGAATATAGACGGTTAAGTCCGTTAGAATCCGGCTCTGGCAGGCGAGACGGTAGCCTTGCTGAAATTCTTCGCCAGTCAGGGTATTCGACTCTTTACTTTCGACTCGCCCCGATTTAACAAGGACTTTGCACGTCCCGCAGGTGCCCGCTCCTCCGCAGGATGCGATGATTTGAATCCCCGCGTCCGTAGCTACTTCGAGCAGATTGGCTCTTATGTCCGCCAGGATATCGATATTGTCCGGTTCAAAGCGAACCTTCTTTTCATCGTTTCCTTTAATATTCGGGGTTTTCATCCCATACCCAATCTTACTAGAATAGTCCGGTCACCTTGCCGGTCTTAACGTCCACGTCAACCTTCCGGAAACCGGGATTGCTGCTAGTGCCCGGCATCAGGCTAATGGTTCCCGCCATCGGGCAAAGGAACTTTGCCCCGGAGTAAATCAGGATATCCCGGATGGGTAGAGTCCAGCCTTTCGTAACTCCTTTAACCGCCGGGTCATGGGTTAGAGAAAGATGCGTTTTTACCATCATGGTCGCATACTCGTCATACTGCGGGTCGCTTTCGAACTTCTTTGCCTTAGCCTCGGCTTCAGGCGTCCAGGAGACACCAGCGGCACCGTAAACTGTCTTTGCAATCGTTTCAACGCGCTGTCTTAACTTCATCTCCAGTGGATACAAGAAATGGAATTTGTTCTTCTCTTCAGCCGCTTCCTTTACCAGAGTGGCAATCTCAATGGCTCCCTCTCCACCCTTTGCAAAGTGCTCGCCGACGGCACAGCGGGCACCGGCGTTCTCGACGGCTTTTTTCACGAATTCAATCTCAGGCTGGGTGTCCGTCGTGAAACGGTTAATGCAGACCACCGGGTTAATGCCGGATGTCTTGATAGTGTTCAGGTGGTGCATCAGGTTCGGGAGTCCTTTTTCAAGAAGACCGATATTTTCCTTCGTATAGGCGTCGGGAAGAGGCAGCCCCGGTATCACCCTGGGGCCCCCACCGTGCATCTTGAGTGCACGGATACTGCAGACCAGAATGGAGACATTGGGTTTAAGCCCGGAATAGCGGCTTTTGACGTTCCAGAACTTCTCGAAACCGATATCGGCGGCAAAGCCGCTCTCCGTCACGTGGTAATCGAACATCTTAAGCCCGATGCGGTCGGCGATGATGGATGACTGGCCGACAGCGATATTGGCGAAGGGCCCCGCATGAACCATGAGCGGCTGGTATTCCGCCGTCCCGCAAAGAGTGGGATTCGTGGTATTCCGCATGTAAGCCGCCATCGCCCCGGCGACCTCAAGGTCGCTCGTGGTCACGGGTTTACCGGAACGGCCGTAAGCGACGGTAATCTTTCCGATTCTATCACGGAGGTCGGCAAGGTCTTTAGCGATTGAGAGGATAGCCATGCATTCACTGCTCACGGTAATGGCGAAACCGGACTCCATGGTATATCCGTCCGACTCCCCGCCGAGCCCGATAACCATATTCCGGAGGCTCTGAGCACAGAAGTCCATGACCCATTTCGTCTCGATGCGCTTGGGGTCGACATCGATACGGGGCATGCCGGAGCGTTTAAGTAACTCTTCATCGTTGTAATTCCGTTCGTGTTGCATTCTTGCCTGCAAAGCAACCATCGAAAGATTGTGGGCGTTGGTGATGTCATTGATATCCCCGGTAAGACCCATGGAAAATTCGGTCATGGGTATAAGCAAGGCATTCCCACCCCCTGCCGCCGTGCCCTTGATGTTCATAGTAGGCCCGCTCGATGGCTGGCGGATACACCCGCCGGCATTAAATCCCAGCTTCCCCAGCCCCTCGATGACGCCGATGGTCGTGGTGCTCTTACCCTCGCCAAGCGGGGTCGGAGTGATTGACGTCACCTCGATGTATTTACCATCGGGCTTGTCCTTAAGGCGCTCCATTATCTTGATAAAATCCAGTTTGCAGATTCTCCCGTACGGTATAATCTCGTCTTTTCCCAGATTCAGCTTCTTCCGCCACTCCTCGGGCGAGGGCATGTGTTCTTCTGCTGCTTCCGCAATCTGCCAGTCCGCCATCTTTGAGACGTCGTAAGCCATAAAACCCCCTCTTAAGTCTTTATTTCTTGCTCGACACTGGAGCTAGCGACAACAAAGATTGATAGATTTCTTTAACCGCAGACATAATCTGCTGGCTAGAGTCTATAATAGGAATATTCGCCAGGTCAGCATCGACTAACTTTTGGTCATATGGAATAAACCCCAAAAATTCAAAGCTGCTCAAGCTAGAAATAAGGAATTTCCTTTCTGACTGACTACGGATTTTGTTACCAACCAGGCCAATGTTTCGTAAGCCAATGTCGCAGGCTAGTTCACTGATTCTATAAGCGGTTTCAACACTTCTTCGGCCGGGCTCAACCACTATAATTAGCCTGTCTACCGCCTTAGCTGTAGCTCGCCCGAGATGTTCTATTCCTGCCTCCATGTCCAGAATAATCACTTCATTCCTCGCTAAGAGTAGATGACTGACTAATGCCTGTACCAGAACATTCTCTGGGCAGTAACAACCGCTGCCGCCACGCTTTATCTGTCCCATCACCATTAATTTAATACCTTTGTGCTCTAGCCAATACTTCGCAGGTAGGTCATCCACCCTAGGGTTGAGCTTGAAGTAGCTCCCGGACATACCAGGGCGCGCGCCGGTTCTTTCTTCAATGAGTTCTTTCATCTCAGAGATGGGCGTTATTTTCACAGCTTGAGGAAAGCCAAGAGTTGCCGCTAGATTTGGATTAGAATCAGCATCTACGGCTAATACAGAATAGCCTGATTCTGTGAATATGCTGGACAGGAAAGCTGTTAGTAAGGTCTTACCCACTCCACCTTTGCCACTAACAGCGAGCTTCATAATCAGAAATTAAACTCCCTTTAAATTTAGCTTTATGATGGCTTTGCACAAGAAGTACCTCTTGCACAAAAAGTAGAGCATTGATATGAACCTATTAGTTAATAAGTCCAAGCTTAGTTGCCAAGGCAATGCCTTCAGAGTAAGGAAGGTTACCACCGCAGTATTGGCATCTTCCTTTACCTTACCAACCTCTTGTCCTCCGGCCACAGTGCTTGCATGGCATTGGAGGGGTAGCGAGCATACCTTTGGCCCATCGGCGTGCTGCTTCTTCAGGTGTTGGAACTTTGACCATAAATATCCTCCAACAAGAAGTGCTCTAATTGTGAATTCTAATTTTGGGAGCGCCACCCATCGAAATCTGGGTCAGACCCAGGCGGCGGTAGTGGCTGAGCCAAGACAGCCTCCACCCGTGACACCCGCTGAACTACATTTGAGTTCTGTATCTGGAGCATACGGACATCGAGTTGGGTCTGTGAATGCATCTGGTCATGCACTAACACCCTGCCCTCAAGGACTCCTACTCGACCCTCTGTCTTTCTCACTTGAATCCAAATCTCCTTGTGTTCCTGGCCTTCGAGTAGCTTTGCAACCCCAGAGCCCGCTAGGCAAGCAAGAGCTAAAGTTCCGAGAATCTTCCAGCCATCATTGTTGGATGTTTTTTACTTTTTCTCCAATGTTCTGACTCTTGGCCTGTCCCAATAAGGACTCTTGCACTTGGGACATATAATAGGTCGGCGCTCTGTTTTCGCTACCCATTCATGGCCACAACGTTCGCATTGAAATCCCGCAATTTTAGTTTCTGCCATTACATCACATCCCTATCTAAAGTTACCTCAAATTATACACTTAATATTATTGTAAGTCAAGCCATAACCCCCTTGACAAATAACTTACCGTATGTTTTATTAATATTAGGTAAGTTTTCGAAGGGGTGCGATATGGATGCCAGACAGGAAAGAGGATTAGTAATCGTAGCAACTTTCAAGATTGAGAAGAATAAACTTGGCTGGAAAGTTCCTGAGTGAGTGGACGGATATGATGCGTCCTACCCATGTATTCATGGACAAAGACCAGAACGTATACGTTTCCGAATCCCTTTTCCCAGCCTCATTTAACAACCAATGAAACTGGCTGACATCGCGCCCAGCACCTATTTTCCTCTTCGCTAAAACGCAATCTGGCTGAGGGTCACTAAGCATAAAGGCTTAGGCATAATGAGCTAGTTAGCCACATCCCAATCTATCCCCAGCCCTTTCCTTTTGAGGAGAAAAACTGAATAAAGAAGGGGCTTTACCCTCCTTTATTAACTAAGAAAATGAGGAGAAAACTGCGTGATTCTATTGTTATTGAAAATGCGGCGACTAAATGCTCTGGCAGTGGACTCCCGAGGCGACATATACGTCGGAGAAGTGGCGACGACCTTCGCCAAATATGACCGGGGAGTCCGGGACGTGATCAAATTCGTCAAGAAGAAGTAGGGGAAGAGGTCAAGAAAACCCTGACAGCGAGAAAAAGGACATTGGCGTCAACTGGAGACCGCCGCTCGGGTGCGTCGGAAGAGATGTCATCCAATGACTCTTCGGCTTAACGGAGCCTGTAGCTATGGCTCAGGCTAAAACTTAAGTCGGGGGGAGGTGGCTCATGGAGCCAGTCAAAGACACCGAAAAAGTGAACAAAAAGCTGCTGAACAATCATAATGGATTGAAACGCTGGCGCCGCTGTAAATTGATTGAAGCCATCTTAAATAATTAAATTCATCCTAATATTTTTACCATTAGACCGAAAAAGTGAAATATGATAAAATACTCTAAAGAAGCAAGGGGAATAAGATGGTAAGCCTGTATGTAGTCTCGTTTGAACCCTACTCTGGGAAATCAGCCATTTGTCTAGGCCTGGGACTTCACTACAAAGAAAAAGGCCTGAATGTCAGGTACTTGAAGCCCGTGAGTACCGTCACGGTCGTCGAAGGCAAAAAAACAAGCCGGGACCCGGCATTTCTGCGGGAGAAGCTGGGACTCAAAGAAAGCCCGGACGAAATGTCACCGGTCCTTATCTCCCTGGACAATCTCGAAGAGATGCTCGGTGCCCCTAAGAATGTTTGGCAGGATAAAGTTCAGAAAGCCTTCCAAAAAATCTCTTCGTCTAAATCCCAGCTGATACTCCTAGAGGGGGCGAATAACCTGTCGCAGGGGTATTCTTTAAACCTCTCGGCAGGGCATGTGGTAAAACTACTTAACGCTAAGTCACTCCTGGTCTTGCTCTACAAACCGGACCTTGCCATCGATGAAATCCTGGACGCCCGTGAGCACCTGGGAGGCAGTCTCATCGGTGTCATGATGAACAAAGTGCCCCGGGGTCTCATACGGAAGGTATCCGGAGATATGAAGAGAATCATGGGGCGTTACCAGATACCGATTACCGGCATTCTGCCTGAAGACAACATACTATCGTCAATCACGGTCAACGAACTAGCTGAGATTTTGGGCGGTCAGGTAATCTGCGTCAACGATTACAGCGAGAATCTCGTAGAGAATTTTGCCGTCGGGGCGATGAACGTCGACCAGGCGCTCACTTATTTCAGACGCATCCCCCGAAAAGCGGTCATCACCGGCGGCGACCGGGCGGATATCCAGGTTGCAGCCCTTGAGACTGATACCAGGTGTCTCATCCTGACGGGAAATCTTTACCCGCCCCAGGCGGTACTCACTCAGGCCGCTATACAGCATGTACCTATCATCATCGTCAGTATGGCAACTATGGAGACCGTCCGCAAGGTGGATGAAGCCTTAGGACACGTCAGTCTCCGCCACAAGAATCAGATAACCCGTCTCCTGGAAATGATTGAAAGCCAGCCCGGACTTAAGGAACTCAGTGAATCATTAGGACTTCCGGTCTAAAAGGTACACGGGTGTTCAAGATAATAAACATCCCATGACCTTATGGTCGGGGTATTAACCTATACATGTGCCATATTTGCCAACGCCCAATACATAGTGGTAGACCAACCATCCTATTTGCTATCGACAGACCTGAGTTAGTACGGGGTCTGCCATTCTGCTCGCAGTTACGGGCAGCTCAAATACGGACATTTTCAAATGGTGTCCACCTAATTATTTTTCGAATGAGCAAGTCTCTTTTCTCGTACCATTCTATCACAGGCTTTACAGTCTTCCAGGAGGGCACGAACCCAACCGAGAGCTACGAGCATGTTTTGCCTTCCTACTTCGGGAATATCCAGATTCATTACTCGAGCCAATGGCATCGTTCAAAAAGTTCCTAGACGAATACAAACGCTGGTCTAATGAGTGGTTATATACGGGCGATTTAGAAACAGATTTCCTCCGTCTTCTAGGGCAGGTTCAGAGAGCCGCCATGGAAAACCCGGTGGGAGTTGAGATAGACTTTCGATTCCCACGTAAATGATG
>Ga0315295_10006388_pt1 | contig 10064 bp, 6 predicted proteins | sample YL17G14_0_MG_FD_204453 | JGI IMG/M metagenome (GOLD analysis project Ga0315295, IMG submission 204453) | Sediment microbial communities from Yellowstone Lake, YNP, Wyoming, USA - YL17G14_0 | ecosystem: Environmental > Aquatic > Freshwater > Lake > Sediment | place: USA: Wyoming | collected... | reverse complement strand
AACCCTTCTCCCTTCGAGAAGACCGGCCGCTTCTCCTCGGCCACGAATCATGCCCTTATCCCGGAGATTACGAACGGCCTAAAGCCTGAAAGGCTGACAGGGGGAAACTCATGATGACCTTGAAGAAAGTCTTGCGGCTTCTGGCAGGAAAAGGACTGGCCTGGATGGCCGCCAGCCTCTTCTTCACCCTCATCCTTTCTTTCAGCGAATACGGGATCGCTATCCTGATCATTCTCTTCCTGCTTTCCCTCAATCTCGTCGGCCCGGCCCAGCTCCCCCACTGGCTGCCCGACAATATCCAGGCCCTGCCCCTGTGGGGTGTGCTGGCTTTCTTGCTGCTTACCGGAATCCTGCGCTCCGCTTTTCAGCTGATGTCAAGCCAGACGAGCCACGCCCTCCTCGAACTGGTCCGCGCCCGGCTGAACCTCATCCAGGGATATCGCCTGCTCATTCTTGAGAAGGAGCGATCGATCTCCCTGAGCCGAATCCAAACGCTCATGAGCGAGCACTTTCCCAAAGCCTCCGACTATGTCTATCATTTGACGCGACTGACCCTGGATATCCTGTTCGGCCTGGCCATGGGCCTGGGCATGATTTTCCTGGCCTGGAGGGAGACGCTGGTCGCTTTTCTCTGCTTGATCCTGGTGGGAATCGGCGTGTGCCGGCTCAACCGATCTATTGCTCGAGTGAGTTCCCATGTGCCCGAGCAGAGAGAGGTCATGAACAAAACCATCGTCCGGATCTGCCGGAACTGGCTTCTGATCAAGATCATGCGCCTGAAAGAACTGGAGTACGGCCGCTTTCTCGATTCCGTCCTGAAGTATTATGTCTTCAGTCGCAATGCCTTTTTATATAAAAACCTGACAGCCGCCTTGCCGCCCCTCATGGGCATCCTCAGCCTGGTCATCATCCTCTTTGTCAGCCTGAACTTTTTCCACACTTCGCCGGCCGCCCTGCTGGGCTTCATCTATCTCCTCGTCAGTTTTACTCGGAACATGGTGACCATCACGGATCGCGTCGGCACCCTGAGCCATTTCCGGGCTCAGTTCATCGAATCGATTGGGCTTGTCTCTTCCCTTTCTCAGTCCGAACTGGCCGGTGCTCTGGAACGTGAAAGATCGCTGGCCCTCTTTCACCCCCGGCGGCCGCGCAGCCGCCGGGATTCTCCGGCGGCCCGACCGGTATCCCCCCTCCCTCAGCTGCGGTCCGTCTCCGCACCCGAGATTCGGATCACGGACATGACCTTTTCTTTCCCCGACGCCTCCCGGCCAATCTTCCAAAACTTTTCCCTGGCCATCCCGGCGGGTTCGCGGTTTGCCATCGTTGGCCCCAACGGCAGCGGCAAGAGCACGCTTCTGGGGATCATCCTGGGCATCATCAAGCCCGAAGCGGGTGTTGTCCGCGTCGGCGGAATGGACTGCTCGAAGTACTTCGAGCAATCCCCGTCACTGGGCTACGTGGGAGAGGATAATTTCCTGATCCAGGGAAGCATCCGCGAAAACCTCGTTTACGGCCTCGCCCGCCAAGTCGGGGAAGAGGACCTCTGGCAGGTTTTGAAAATGGTCCGCTTAGAGGAGAAGGTCCGGAACCTTCCGGAAGCCTGGGACTTCCTCATCCAGGAAAGCGGCGATGGCCTCTCCTCCGGAGAGAAACAGAGGCTGGCTCTGGCCCGCGCTTTCCTGCGGTCGCCCTCGATCCTGATCCTCGACGAGGCCTCCAGCAACTTGGATGAGGCAACCGAGGCGGAGCTGGCCGAGATTTTAAGGGACCGGGAAGGCAAATGCACGACGCTCATCGTATCGCACAAGCCGGGGATCCTCAAAGGCGTGGAGCACGTCCTCCGGCTGACGAAATGGGAAGACCATCCTCAGCATGGGATATAGCCCGTGTAGACAGGCCATCCATGAAGGGACTAAAATACATATCGCTTCACGGCGCGCTGGGGTACTTCGTAGCGGCCAAGCGCTACATGCTCGGCCTCGTCCGTGCCGGAATCCCCCTCACCTGGACTCCCATGGTTCCCGGAAATGCCTGGGGCCTGCGGCTCCAGCCCTATACCGGGAGGGCGGTCGGCGACGCGGACTTAGACCGATACTGCAATGTCCCCCTGGACTATGATACGGTCATCGTCCACACGGCCGCCGACCTTTATCCCCGCTGGAAAACCCTCGAAGCGAACAAGCGCCTCATCGGGTATACAACCTGGGAAACGGACAGGCTGCCTCGCTATTGGATTCCCCTTTTTAACATGATGGACCGGCTCTTGGTGCCCAGCTCCTGGAACAGGGAAGTCTTCCTCGGGTCCGGGGTGTCCGTTCCCGTCGACATTCTTCCTCACATCGCAGATCCGGCAGCTCCGGCCGGTGTGGAAGCCTCCCCCAAGAAAACAACGGACCCGTTTGTTTTTTACACCATAGAAACCTGGAGCGCCAGGAAGAACCTGGAAAAGACCATTCACTGCTACCTGAAGACCTTCACTTCAAACGACAAGACCCGGCTCTTAGTGAAAACAACCCCCTTCCTGTACCGGCAAACGCCCCTGACCAGACTGACATGGTTGAGGTCCCTCTACCGGGGGCTTCGCCGCTTGTTCCGGCTGTCCCTGCTGACAAGCCTTCGTCCCGGAAGCGCCGAATACCTCCGCACGATTGAATCGGAATACCCCTCTCCCCCGCCGATCGACCTTCTCACCAAGGAGATCAGTGAGGAAGCCATAGGGGACATACACCGCCAAGGGGATTGTTATATCTCCCTGTCTCATGCCGAAGGGTGGGGGCTGGGCGCCTTTGACGCCGCGGCCAGGGGCAAACCCATCATCATGACCGGCTACGGCGGCCAGATGGATTATCTGAAGCCGGATATGTCCTATGCGGTGGATTATGATCTGTTCCGCGTACGGGACGATGACAACCCCAGGAATTTCACTCCTGACCAAAGATGGGCCGGGCCGAGCCTGGAGGAGGCCTCCAAGTGGATGAGGCATGTCTATGAACACCGAGACGAGGCCAGGCACAGAGGAGAACGGCTGCAGCGATATGTCCAGGACACCTTCACCGAAAAAAAGATCACCGACCGCCTGATTCGGATTCTGAACAATGATTGAGCCACGCCCGGACCCTCTGGAAAGGAGCCGCCCACTGGGAGTCAAGTATGTCTCCTTCCAGGAGGCTTCCGGATATGGCAGCGCGGCCCGTTCTTATATCCTCGGTCTCGGTCAATCGGGCATCCCCCTGACCTGGACGCCCATGATCAAGAAGGGATTGTTCCGGCCCAGCTTCAAGCCAGCCACGGGACCGGAAGTCGGCGACCCGCAGCTTGACAGTTTCTGCAACAGGGCGATCGCCTACGACCAGGTCATCATTCATTTGGTGCCGGAATATATTTCTTTTTGGAAGGGCAAGGAGGCCGGCAAGCGCCTTGTCTGCTACTGTGTCTGGGAAACCGACAAGCTCCCGGCCCACTGGCCGCCTTTGCTCAACCAGCTCGACCAGATCCTGGTGCCCTGCCGCTGGAACAAGGAGGTCTTCGAGCGCAGCGGCGTCGTCCGCCCCATCGAAGTCATCCCCCACCTGTTTACGCCCCCGATGTCAGGCCACAACGGCACCCACTTCGACCCGGCCCCCGGACATTTCGTTTTCTACACCATCGGGGACTGGACGGCGCGCAAGTCCATCGGGAATTCCGTGCGCTGCTATCTCGATTCTTTCTCCGCCGCCGACGCGGTCACCTTCATCATCAAGACGAGCTTTCGGGATTCCGGCCGCCATCCTTTCGGCCTCCGCGCCCGGCGGACAGGAGCGGCCCTCGGGGAGATCGTCCGTTCCTACAAGAACCCGGCCCGAATCATCTTGATCGACAAGCCAGTCAGTCCCGGCTGGATCGCCGGACTGCATCGGCGCGGCGACTGCTACGTTTCCCTCTGTCGATCGGAAGGATGGGGGCTCGGCTCCTTTGACGCCGCGGCCGCGGGGAAACCGGTGATCATGACCGGCTTCGGCGGCCAGCTCGATTATCTTAGCCCGGAATACTCTTTCCTCGTGGATTGGAGATTGGTCCCTGTCCAAGACCGATACGGCGGGCCGTCTTACACCAGCGACCAGAACTGGGCCGAGCCTTCCCTTGACCAGGCCGTCCGGTTGATGCGCTGGGTTTATGAGAATCAAGAGCTGGCCAAGGAAAAAGGAAGGCTTCAAGCCAGCCTGATCCACCAGGCTTTCTCCAGCCAAAAAACAATGGCCAGGCTCGTCGCAATCCTGAAAGGTCCGAGCTGAATGGACAACGTTATTCCGAATCAGTTCATCTTCATTTTCGGACTCCAAGAACAAAAGGAGCCCTTCCATGTCTGCCACTATCTGTGCCTCGAATCCTGCTACCAGGTCAACAGGCCCGAGCAAATCCTTTTTTACTATCACTATGAACCCTTCGGGCCATACTGGGAGCTGGCCAAGAAACGCATCCGCCCTGTTCGCGCAGAACTAAACCCCTATGTCTCCCGTTTCCGCTACGGCTTCAAGAACCGCGGATGTCGAAAATACAGGTATGCCCATCATTCCGATTTCCTTCGCTTGGAAAAGCTTCTTGAGCAGGGGGGCGTTTACGCCGACATCGATACCATTTTCGTCCAGAGGATGCCTTCTCAGCTTTTCCGCAAGCCTTGCGTGCTGGGCCGTGAAGATGACGTAACCTGCCAGGTGACGCACCTCAGGCGGCATTCCCTGTGCAACGCCCTGATCATGTCTCCCCGGGGAGGGGAATTCATCGGGCTCTGGGCGGAAAAAATGAAAGAAGCCTTCGACGGGTCCTGGAGCCATCACTCCACCTTCGTTCCCCAGGAATTGAGCGAACAGTATCCCGAGCTGATCCATATCGAACCCAGCCGGAGCTTTTACAAGCACATGTGGACTCCCCAGGGTCTGCACACTCTTCTCCAAGGCCTGGATGATGATTTCGCCGGCGTCTACAGCCTGCACCTGTGGAGCCATCTGTGGTGGTCGAGAAGAAGGACGGATTTTTCCCCTTTTCACGGAGGACTGTTGACCGAAGCTTACATCCGCGAAGTGGATACGACTTACACGATCATCGCCCGGAGGTTCCTGCCGCGGAAAGAAAAGGAGAAACAGGTTTGACCTCCAAAGCCGGAGTCTCCGTCGTTATCCCCGCCTGCAATCGTCCACGTTTTCTTGGAGAAGCCGTTTGCTCCGTCCTGAGCCAAACTGAACCGTCCTTGGAGATCATTGTCGTGGATGATGGTTCCTCTGAAACCTGCCGGGAAAAGATCGACTGCCTCCGCTCTCTCGACTCACGCCTGTCGATTTTTCATTTCCCCCAAAATAAGGGCACGGCCGCGGCCCGGAATTTTGGGCTGTCGCAGGCAAGGGGTGATTTCGTCCTTTTTCTGGATGACGACGACCTGCTGCAGCCGGAGGTCATAAAATCAAACCTCGATTGTTTCTTTCGTCATCCGGAATCGGATATCGTTTGCTGCCGCAGCCGCCTGTGCTTCTCCCGGAATCCGGACGGCGCGGAGGCGGCGGATCAGGCTCGGGGCCGTACCATCTCCTTATTACCGAAGATCCGCCTGGTCGATCAGCTGGACGGCCGGCGTTTGGAGCAACGGCCGTCCTCGGAACTCCTGAGATTCCCGCCCCCCATCCATTCGCTCCTAATCCGAAAACGCTGCCTGGAAGCAACGTCTTTTCCTGAAGACCTCCGCGCCGGCGAAGACGTCTATTTCATGCTGCGCTTGGCCCGGCGAGGCTTCCACTTCAAATTCAACCCTGAAGCCGAAGTCATCGTCCGCCAACACGGGAGCAACCTCGCTAACCGGGCGGACCATCTCCGCAGGACGGCCGTTTATTTAAGCAAGCTCCAGAACAGCGGGCTGCTCGAAGAGGATCACGACCAATGGCTCTGCCGGGCCAAGCTTTTCCTGGCCCTGGCTAGGGACGGGCAAGCACGGTGTTTCCGCACCCTTCTTTTTCTCCTCCTTTCCCCAGCTCGGCTGATAAGATATGCCCTCTTTTTCGCCCGCCTTCAGCTCAAGAAAGGACGCTACCTCCGCAAGAAAGGACAGACGCTACCCGCTCGGCAGGAAGCCGCAAAGAAGACCAAACCGAAGCTCCTCTACATCAGCCCCGTCACACCCGCTGCCTCCGGCCGGGGGATTGCCATGCGGGCCTATCATAATCTTCTGGCCTTGGCCGCCAGTCATAGAATTTCCCTTCTCATCATCCCCACTGGCCTCCGCAGCCGGCCGCCAGCGGAAGAGATCTTTTCGCTCTGTGAATCGGTCACCCATCTCCGCCTGCATATCCTTAAGGACTTTCCTCTTCTTCTCAAGATCTTAGCTACCAAGATTCTTCCTTCTATAGCCTCGCGCATTTTCAAACACCCCACTGAAATGGCATCCTTTTCTACAAGAAGGGCAAAGCGGGCCGTCCACGTCCTGGCCGGAACCCATTTCCCTGTCGTGCATGTTTTCCGTTTTTATCATTATCCCTATGCTTTATCCCTTCCCGCTAGCCAAACGCGGCAGAGCCTCCAGCTGGACCTGGATGAGATAGATTCTTCGACGCGCCGGAGCCTGGCCGACCTCTTCTTCAATACAGGACGTCGACGGACCGCCCTGAGGATGCTGCGGGAAGCGAAGAAATATGAAGCCGACGAAAGGCGTGCCCTGAGCTTTTTCGACAGGATATTTCTTAGTTCTACGCTCGAAGCGAATAGGATTCGGGAAATATACGGCTGCCGGAACGTAGAAATGTTGCCCAACGTCGTGATAAACAACAAATTCCGGACACCTCGGCTACGGAGCGAGTTTTTCGTCTTTCTCATGGTGGGCGTTTATTCGTATTTTCCCAACCTGGACGGTATCGTATTCTTCTGCAGCCAGATTCTGCCCCTGATCCGTTCCCGGACCAAGGTGGACTTCATTTTCCGGGCTGTGGGACCAGGCCTTTCTCGAAGACTCGTCAAACGCTTGTCGGCCATTCGCGGAGTCGAGCTTAAGGGATATGTGCCTGATATCAGCACGGCCTACGTCGAGGCAGACGCCGCCGTTGTCCCGATCCGGGCCGGCGGCGGGACTCGGATCAAAATACTCGAGGCAATGGCCTCTGGAGTCCCCGTAATCTCGACAGCTAAAGGCGCAGAAGGGCTGGAGCTCCGGCCCGAAGTTGAAATCCTGACCGGCGATACGGCTCATGGATTTGCTGAACAATGTTGCCGTCTCCTCCATGATCCTGAATTGAGGCTAACCCTGGCCGGCAACGCCCGGCAGAAAGTGACATCCTCTTTTCAACTGGACAGGGCAAAAATCGTTCAACCGCCTGTATATTCCTAATTTGAGAATTCTACAAACAGATACCTTGGACTAAATTGTAAGTCTCTGATAAATCTGGCTATTGCTTTAATTTCTGGAGGTTAAGAGAACCGTTGAGTTTGCATCCGGAGTCCGCTTATTAATGAGCCTAATTGAATGATTTTATGTAAGTTGCGGGCCGCTTGATCTCTATAGTCTCGACTTTGTCTCGACTTTTTTGGAAGACTTTGCCTAGCTTCTCGACCGCCTTGTGCATATTCTCCGGCGTCGGGTAAGCATAGCGCATCGTCATTTGGATCGAAGCATGCCGAAGGATATTGAACGCCCGACCTTTGGATTCGAAGTCCAAAACATTTTTAAGCATACCTATAGGCATTTTGCCATGTCACAAATATGTCACAGATTCGGTTGAAAAGCGCGTAAACTACGGTATTGGAGCGGAAAGGAAGAAACAAGGCAAAAGATTGAATTTAGAAACAAATATGATGGGGTGAGTGAGGGGTCTCGAACCCCCAACCTTCGGATCCACAGTCCGATGCTCTGTTTCAAAAAGACCTCTCCCCGTGTCACACCGGTGTCACAAAAACTGCTAAATCTCACCTAACTTGGCTTAATGGTGCTTAAAAGGAAAACAAGTACCGCAAAATGCCTGAAATAGGATTCCTAATCCCTGTGTCGCCGGTTCGAGTCCGGCCAGGGCTATTCTTATCTACCGGCTTTTGCGGTGCTGGGTATTAAATAATATGTGCCTGTCGTTGTGGTTGTTCTTCCTCCATAAACCGTGATTGTTTTGTTGGCCGGCTTGCGCCAACCGGAGACATCTTTGAACTCGATGGTGATGCTTCCGGCGGGAAGGTCGGCCAAAGTGTGCCCGCTGTCATGCCAGGCCGAGCTCCCCACGGGCCGCCACTGGGCGCCGGCGCTGACCGCGGCCGCAGGCAGGAGGTTGACCTTGAGCGAGCCCGGCTGCTGCGTGTAAGTCCCCGTGGCCGTGGTTGTCTGGCCGGCCGTGATCGTGACTGTCTGATGGGCAGGCGTGTTCCAGCCCGTTATGGTCTTGAATTCGACCTCGCAACTCCCCGCATTTTGGCCGGAGAGAATGATGTTGCTGTTCCGCCAGGTCGTTGTGCCCACCGGTCTCCACTTGGCCCCGGCGCTCCGTGCCGCCGAGGGCTCGATCGTGACTTTCAGGGACCCGGAGGTCGAGACATACTGCGCGGTCAATGTCGCCGTTTGGCCGGCAATGATCTGGACAGACTGATTGCCGGCTTTAGCCCAGCCCGTGATGTCCTTGAACTCAACGGTCTGTTCTCCCACCGCTAGGCTCGTCTTGGTCGATCCGCTGGTGAGCCAAGTCGTCGTGCCCGTAAGCCGCCACCTGGCGCCCGCCGTCCTGGCAGCGGAGGGATCAATCGTCACCTTGAGAGAGCCCTTCTGGACCACTCGGGTGTAGGTTGCGGTCAACGTGGCAGTTTGTCCATGGTTGATTTGGATAGCCGCGTCGGAAGGCGTGGTCCAGCCGGTGATGTCCTTGAATTCGATGGTTTTCGTCCCTATCTCGATATCGGCCTGGGTCTGGCCGCCGGCCTGCCAGGCTTGGCTTCCCTTTACCTGCCATCGGGCTCCGGCGCTCGCTGCTTCTTGGGGCTGGATGGACACCCGGAGCGAGCCGGTTTGAGCCTGCGGCGTCGCCGTATAGGTCCCAGTGAGGGTGATGTTCTGGCCCTGGTTGATGGTCACGTTCTGGCCGGCCGGCGTGGTCCAGCCCGTGACGGCCTTGAACTCGATCGTGAACGAATCGTTGACGATGTTCTGAAGCGTGTAGTCGCTGCTGTGCCAACTCGCTGTTTTAAAGACGTGCCACTTGGCCCCGGCGGTAACCGCTTCCTGAGGAGTAATGGTGACCCTGAGCGAACCCGCCGGCGGAGGCGCCGCAGTGTAGGTGCCTATGGGGGACGCGGTCTGTCCGGCCGCGATGGTCACGCTCTGATCCGGGGGCTTGGTCCAGCCGGAGATATCTTTGAATTGAACGGTGCGGGTCCCGCTGGGAATGTTGGCGGCCGTGGTGCCGCTGTTCCGCCAGTGATCGGGCATGGGTGCCAAGGCCTGTCGCCACATACCTCCGGCGCTTACGGCCTGGGGTGGATTGATGGTCACGGTCAGCGAGCCGACAGATTCGGTGTAGGTGGCCTGGAAGGTATTGACCTGGCCGGCCTCGATCCGGACCTGCATCTCTCCGGGTTTGACCCAGCCCGTGACGGGCTTGAACTCGATGGTGCAATCGCCGGCCGGCCTGGTTGTCTCGATAAAATCATTGTCGCGCCAGGCGGCCGTTCCCTTGCGCCGCCATTTCGCCCCGAGCTGGACCGCCTGTTTGGGCAGGAGGTGAACCTTAAGGGAACCTGTTTTATAGTCATACATTTTATCGAGAACGGAGGGCAATCCCGATTGCACGATGACGGACTGGCTGGCCGGTGGCTGCCAGTCAGCCAGGTCCTTGAGCTCGACGGAATAGCTTCCGGGGGCTAGGCCGCTCGCCGTGAAGCCGGTTTCGTTCCAGCCTGACCAGTCGGCCGAGCCCGAGCGTTTATGCCTCCACTGCGCTCCAGCCTGGACCGCCTGGGGCGGTGCCAGGTTGACGGTCAGAGAGCCGGGGCGAGCGGTCGAAACATAATTCGCCTCAAACACATTCGTTGTGTTTTTGGCCAGGGTAACGGACTGCTCCGCCGGGGATTGCCAGCCG
>Ga0315295_10006387_pt1 | contig 10064 bp, 21 predicted proteins | sample YL17G14_0_MG_FD_204453 | JGI IMG/M metagenome (GOLD analysis project Ga0315295, IMG submission 204453) | Sediment microbial communities from Yellowstone Lake, YNP, Wyoming, USA - YL17G14_0 | ecosystem: Environmental > Aquatic > Freshwater > Lake > Sediment | place: USA: Wyoming | collected... | reverse complement strand
GCGGCGAGGTGAAAGTAAAAGAGCAGGGAACTCCCACAGTAGTAATTGGAAGTCAACCGATACAAGTAAAGGGAGCCGTTTCGGCTCTCGCACAGGAAGCCGGCGGCGAGGTGAAAGTAAAAGAGCAATCTCCTATAACAGAAGTAAAAGCAAAAGGAAGTTACAATTTGCCGCTTGTCCAGTATCCTAATGGACGCTTGCTCTGCGTCCCTATTGGAACTTTGGCAGAATTGCAGCAAGAAACCGTATCCCCGTATCACTTGCGAGTATCCCTCTATGCGTGGGACGGCGCGGCATTTCAAAAAGTAAAATGTGACGCAAACGGGTATCTTGAAATCAAAGTTATTCCATAGGTGAAAGCGTGACAATAAAAGTAGAATACTCAAAGACGGCGCGGGAATTGCAAGCCCGAATTGTCATAGACGGGGAACTTGCCGCTCTCAAAACATACCGCTATGACAGCGGATTATCAGACGCAGATATACAGGCGGATATAGACGCAGAAATTGAGAAAATCAAATTGTTTTGCGTCAAGCCCTGTCCAGCAAATAGCGAGATAGATGTATAGGTGAATCTGATGGCGTGTAAAGTTGCTCGTTGTTCGGTTTGCGGAGCGGCTATCAAAGGCGCTCGGTTCTCAACTCGTATGAGCCGGCTCCGGAGCCACTACAAGAAGCGGCATCCTCGGATATGGAGAGAATCTCTCAAGCGCGGCGCTCGCAAACGGAGGAAATGAAAATGGACAGGTGGGATTACATTCTGATTCTCGTGGCTCTCTCTTTTGTTCTCTTGTTCTGCTCGCTCGGATGTCACTTCCCCGAGAAGTATGATACTTGGCTCAAAGCGCTCCCCGATGGCAAAACTTGTGTTGTTATCGCAGATTCTCCGAGTTGCGAAATTCTAATCTGCGTTGAGAAACAAACGAAACAGAAACCGGTTACTCTTACTACTCCATAGGGAACTCAATGAAATATCTCGGTAAATGTCTTGTTCTCGTTGCCGGCATTGCCGGCGTGACTGTGATTGAGTGTTATGCTATTTCCCGCGGTATAGACGGAACGGCGCTCGCCGGTTCTATGGGAGCAATAGGATTGATTGCGGGGTATGTTTTTGGCAAAAAGAAAACAGCATAAGGAAACACTCAAAAAGATTTCCGTTTGCGGGAACCGGTTTTTGATTTGTATTACTCCGCTTGCTCGGAGAGGATTTGAGAAGAAACCGGTAACGCGGCGAGGTGATAAGAAAACCGGCAAGTAGTTTTTCGCTCTGACTCGCCGGTTTGAGAACACCTCGGAATAAGCGAGGCGTTCATTATGAGTATAGCGGCTTGTGAAAAAAAGTCAAGTATAAAATCCGGATTTCGTTCTGACACCTCAACAGGATTGGAGCGAGCCGGTAACGGGGAGCCGACCGAGAATACGGGCGGCTCTTTTTATTGCCAACAACGCGGGGAACCTCTCGGAGCGTGTGAAAAGAGATGCTCGGCTCTCGTGAGCGCTCCCCGTTCTTCTTTCGCCGGAGGGCGCTCGCTTGACGCGGAGGGCGGCTCTGGTGTCTTTCCTCAAGAACCTCAATTAGAATCGCTTTTGAGGGCGTTTAGAGCCGGTTCCGAGGCAGAGAAGCGGCGTTTTCCCGAGATAACCGAGGAATCGCTCCATATTGCCGGCGTTTTTGAGCGCATCGGCTCGGCTCTGCGAGCCGCGGAGAGGCGCTCCCTGAGAAAACTACAAGGTGAAAACTCTCAAAACTATCAATTAGATATCCGAACCGGCTCCCTGCAGGGAGACGGCGGCGCTTCGCCGCTTGTGGCTTGTCAATACAAGAATAAGTCGCCGGAGGCAGGATTACCAAAGACTTATGTTCACGCTTGCGAGCAAAACAAGTGGACTGTTTTGACTTGGAACCGCTCCGAACCTTTCCGGATTACTGCTCGCCGGTTCAAGTGCCGCTCGTGGAGGCATTACGGGGATTGCTTGAGGTGGAAAAACGCTCAAGATTTCGCTCGCCTCAAACAGGGTATATCCTCAAAGGGTGAGGGATGGGTTTATGTTGTTCTGACAGTTGAGCGGCTTCCGCTCGGAACTACCGATGCTCTTTTCAAGTCTTATCGCAGTTTGTTGAGTGCTTGGGATAAACTCCGAAAGCGGCTCGCTCGGTTCTATGGAGCGCTCTCTTACATTACTCTTGTTGAACAGCATCGTGACGGTTATCCTCACCTCAATCTTGTGATTTACAATGCGAAACTTCATCGGCGAGCGAGCCGGCATTGGAGGTGGGTTCGCTCTCGGGTAAACACGATGGCGATAAAATCCGGATTTGGTTTGAGGATTTGGCTTGAACCGGTTCGTTCCGAGGATGCGATTGCCGGTTACTTTGTCAAACTCACTTCGGAAATTGCGAAACTCTCACAGGTTCCCGTATCCGCTCCCTCTCACTTTCGCCGGCTGCGAGCGAGCCGCGGAGTGTTGCCGGCTCGGTTCAAGAATCCGGATATGACCGGCGCGATGTCTTTCAAGTCAATAGACGAATTCCGCTCCGATATTGAGAGCGCCGGTGCTTTGAGCGGAGAGCAACACGAGGATTGCGTTGAGTATGTTCTCAACAAAGAGGCGAGCCGGCTTGCTCTTGCGAAAGAAGTCAAGAAAACGAAAGAGGAATTTCCGGAGCGGCAAAAATTTTACCGGAATTTGTTAGATACCGTTCTTGACGAACCTCATACGGATTCGGATAACTGGTATTATACGCTCCGTTGGTTCCGGAGTTGGATTCGCCGGTTGAAAAAAATTGAAAAATTTATCTTGACAAGAGGACGTCCATCTGTATAATGTAGTAGTGTGGAACTTTTTGAAATGGGAACGGAATGGTAAAAAAAGCATCTCTGTATTCTCAACTCTTGGAACTCACGAGCGAGCGAAATGATTTGACTGCCGCGGGAGCGGTTACTCGGCTCCATAATAAGTTGCGCTCGCTCTCAATCAGAAAACTCCGAAGTATTCTCAGACAAGTTTGGCAAGACGAGGAGATTGAAAATACCGAAGTGTGTTGTTATCTCTCTGGAGTTGTGGCTTGTGTCATTTCAGAAAAGAGGCGGGAAGGGGAGCGCTCGGTATGAGCGCAGAAAAGGGGTAAATGTATGTCCCATAGTTTTTCAACTATCAATCGCTTTTTTTGGAGAAAAATGGAGCCGGAAAACGCTAAGGGTTTTCCTTGTGAAGTTTGCGGAAAGAGAATTGACGGCGGAATGATTGCTCTTACTATGGAGACAGATGAGTATCAGTATGATTTTTGTGAGGAATGTGCAGAGAAACTTCTTTCTTCTTTTGCTGATAATGAGAAACCGAAAAAGTAAGGAAAGGAAAGGGGGAACGGTATGATTAGGAAAGTGATTGTTTGTGATAATTGTGGGCGTATTTTTGACGCTGAAATTCCGGTTGGTGTTATTTTTGAATTTGGGGAGGCGTATCGTAACGATGAAAATGTTTTCTTCAAGCATTATTGTTTGGAGTGTGCTGAAAAGGAAGCAAAGCGGGCGGTTTCTGGTTTGCAGGATGGTTCACAAAACAATTTAGTGAAAGTGTCTATTTCAGTAGTAAAACAGGGCTTGAAAAAATGAACTTTCGGCTCGCCGGAAAACAAATCGCGGTTTCTCTTTTCCGCGGTTCCGTTCCCGCCGGCGAGCCGGATTGAGAGGTGAACTATGCTTTCACTTGAACAATGTCAGTTGCTTGTTTTTCCGGCATCTCTTATGTTAGAGTGCGCTCGGGTTTTTCAAGAATCAATCCATAAAATTCTTGAGCGGGAATCTGACGATGCTCTTTCTCACTCTGTTTTTGAGAGCGCTATCCGCTCGTTTTCTGAATTCAATAATGAGGTTTGGCGTGTTCAAGATATGTTTCGTTCAAGCGGCTATCAGGTGGGGGGAAAATAATGGAAATTGAGATTGTCGGCTTTGCACAGACAATACAGGTTTACCGATGCAGTTGCGGAAAAGTTCGCTGTCCGGATAGGGCAGAAAACGGAGACCTCGTTATGCATTGTGAGAATCCTGCCTGTAAGAGTTATAACCGGCAAATTGCTGTGATGGTCAACAAAGAGATTCAAGTGCTTCATTACTGTGTTCAACTATTTCACTATGGAGTTGAAAACCTCGGAGGCGGCGATAGTGAGTAAGATTTTTCCCTCGGTTCTTATTCTGTTATCTATTGGAGCGGCGCTTATCTATGGTTCACAGGGGGATTATCGCCGGATGCTTTACTGGCTTGCCGCGGCAGTCTTACAGGGAGCGATAACTTATTGAGAGGTGAGGTATGAAAAAATCTGTTTTGCTCAATTTCCGGATTACTCCGGAGGTTGCGAGAGAACTTGACCGGCTTGTTCAGGTAGTAAGAGAAAAATCGGATTCTTACTTACGCTATAGCGTCAACAAGTCTTTCCTCATTCTGTTCGCTTTGCAGAATACTTACCGCTCAAAAATTCTTGGAGATTATCGTTTTCTTTATGGAGAGAACCGGTATTATTCGGGGAGTGTTGTTTTGGAGTGTCTTTCGCTCATTCGTAAAGACAATCCGCCGGCGGAATGTAAAGACGATAAGACTCCGGGCCAGAATGTAAAGACGCATAGACCGCGGCGTAAAGACAAAGCAGGGCAGCGCTCGATTTGTAAAGACATATCACGAGGGAGGTGACTTATGGAACGGGAACGGCGAATAATGGATGAAGGCGTGGGAAGGATTCTCGGTAAACTCCGGATTGATATTGACGCGGAGGTGAGAGAGCGGAGCGAGAAAATTACAGAGGTGTATAAGAAACTTGAGGAACGGTTCAAGAGTTTTTCTCAACTCATAGACGCTATTGGCAAGCGGCTTATTGCGAACCGAAGCGCTCTGGATATGCTTGATGCGAGTTTCGGAGCGCTCTCAAAAAAGGTGTTGACTTTAGAGGAAAGAGTTGCTCAATCGGAGTTACCGTTCATAAACGAGGTGAAGAATGGACAAGAGAGGCAGGGGGAGACCAAAGAAGAATCCGGCTCCGGTAGTGGAGCCGGAACCGAACAAGGTTCAGATGGGAGTAGTGAATCCTCAAGCGCTCCCCGAGGGAGCGAGCAAGGTTCTTGACGAGGAAATGAGGAAAGAGGTTCCTCTCGCCGGCGCGGGAACCGGCGAGCCGAAAGAGAGGATAAAAGTTGAGGGCAAGCGAATTGACTTTGACTTTAGCGAGGCAATTCCGATAGTTGCGAAAATCGTCAAGTTGCCTTTTGCGGCTCTCGCTCGGTATAATAAGAAATGGGAACTGACCGTTGAGGAATCCGAATCGCTCGGAGAGGCAACTTGTCATCTTGTGGCGAAGTATTTTCCGTGGCTCATAGAGAAGTATCCCGAGGAACTCTTGTTTGTTACGGCGCTCGGTATAATACTGATTCCGAGAATAGAGTTCAAAGACAAGAAAAAAGAGGAAAAAAAAGATGCAGGGAGCGAGCACGCTAAAAGTAATGCAGTTGCTTCCGAAACTGCTAAACCGGCTCAACAAAGTTGATGCGGATTTTGACGCGGGAAAACTCTGTAATTTTTCCCCCGAGGATTTAGAGAGCGCGATTATCGCTCTCTCCGAGCGGGGAAAACTCCCCGCGGGAAAAATCCGGCTCTTACTTCTTGAAATTATCCGGATATTCGGGGAACTCGCAGAATAACTCACGCGGAAAAAATGCCGGTAATTCTTACGCTCTTGGGGGCGTTCAACTTGGGAATTGCGAATAATGGAGCGCGAAAATAGGATTACCGGCGTTTTTGGTATCAAGGGATGCGGTAAAACCTCTCTGTGTAAAATTCTTACTCTCCGAAATGATAAGCCGGCGGCTATTATTGACTATTGCGGCGAGTATGCGTTCCCGATTGTCAAGACCGTTGCCGGATTCCTGAAGTATTTCAAGACGGAGCCGCGGCTCTCAATTCGGCTCGTTTCTCACTCCGATATTGAGCGCGTTCTCGGTATTCTCTCTCGCTTGGAGCGCGTTCTTGTTGTGTGTGACGAGGTGGATGCTTATGCCTCGCCTCATTACATCCCCGAGGGCTTGGCTTTTATCGCTCGCTATGGGAGGCATAGAAGTATTGATTTGATTTATGCATCTCGGAGACCGGCGGAGGTTCCCCGATTGCTCACCTCGCAGAGCGATGATTTGTTTGCGTTCCTTATCCGAGAACAACGAGATATAGCATACCTCTCGGAGTTTACTACTACTGATTTGGCTTTACTCCGGAACCTCTCTCCGCTCCATTACAGAAAAATTCTGTAAAATTCTTCTTGACAATCCCGAATCTCGCTATACACTGTATAGCGTTACTACTACTTGTTGCGTTCAAAGTGAGCGCGACAACAACACTTTTGAGGGAGGGTTTGAGATGAATCCGATAAGTTTCAAGGGTATTGCGATTATCGCGGTTGTTGCTCTCGCGGTTATGTTCCTTGTGAACAAGGTGGATTTCCTCAAGAAAATTGTTGCCGGCTAATTGAGCCGGTTTTTTCTCTCTCTGTTTTTTTCGGTTTGTTTCTTTCGGTTCAATACGAGGGATTGAAAAATGAAAACGCAGGTATTCAGAGAGGCGCTTGAGTTCGTTGCGAACTCTCCGAAAACGGCTCGCCTCAAGGCGCAGAATTTCCTTGTTGACATTATCCTTTTCATTGCCGGTAGATTGACAATCGCCGGCGGAGCGGCGAGTGGAGCCGCGGTACAGGATAACCCGTTCACGATTTTGAAAAACATCGCTCTCAAGAACGGTTCAACGGCGCTCTTGAACATACGCGGAGAAATGCTCAAGATGCTCAACTACTACGATTACGGAGTATCTCCCGTAGAGGTTCCCGTTCCGAGCGGTGATATCGGGGTCTATGATTTTTCCGGTATGCTCAAATTGAACGTTCAGATGCTCCGAACAATCGCTCCGGAATCCCTCTCACTTGAGATGTGGAAAAAAGATGACTTGCTTGTTGAACTCACATTCGGAACCGTTGAGGATTTGGTTCTCGGAGGTGATAGGACAAAAACTCTCTCCGCGGTAACGGTTGCCGTTTCAACAAACGAGGAAACTTCCCGGAAGTTCCCCTATCCGCAGTATCCCGAAAAGCGGCTCTCCTATCAGGAGAGAACTCTTGCCTCAAACTTTACCGGCGAGGTAAAGTTTGAGATTCCCCGCGGGAATCAGGTTCGCCGGATTCAGGTCATACATCTTGACGGTGCGGCGAGAGCGAACCTCGCAGACAACGACAGGATTGAGGCGATTCTTGACAACTCCGCATATCCCGTCAAGAATCAGTGGAACGCTCTCTACAATCAGGACAAGGGCGATTACGGGCTTGAGGTGCTTCAGAAGGGCGTCCTCAATCTTGACTTTGACGAGAGCGGAGATTTTACAGGACTGATTGACACCTCGGGACAAAACCGGAGTTTTGACTTGAAACTGTATCCCGCGGTAGCATCTCCGCAGTTACGGGTTATCAAAGTGATAACCGAGGAAATAATCCCCGCTCCGCCGATTGCCGGCGTGTAGTAGAGGCGATAAGCGGGGGAGAGCGATAACATAAGTCTTTCCCCCGCTCAATACTCTTACAAGAGGGGGAAATAAGATGGGCTTTGAAGTGAGTTCTTTGCTGACACTATTCGGGGCCGGCGGCGGAGCCGCGGCAGGCGCGGCGGCAACTCCTAAAGCGCCGGAAAAGGGTGCGGCAGTTGGCGCGGTAGGCGGCGCGGCTCTTGGGATGTTGTTCGGCTCACCTCAAGTTGGCGGCGCGATTGGAACGGCGATAGCCGGTTTGTTTGGCGGCAAGAAAAAAGAGGCGTTTGAGATAAACGCATTGCCGGCTATTACTGGCGAGTATTACGGCTCAAGACCAAGCGCGGAGCGTAAGGCGTTGAGACGTGCTTGGAAGCCGATAAACTCGGAGCCGGCTCTCTGGGCAGGGCTTCGCGTTGCGAAATCTGCGAGCGAGAATCCTCAATCCGTTGACTGGATAGCAGATACCGATGTTGCCGCTGTCTATGCCGCGTATGATGCGGCGAAAAAAGGAACGGCGGCTCCCGTTGCAGGCGCTATGCCGGCAACTCCACAAATGCCGCTTCCCACAGTTACCGGAGTTACTCCCTCGGTTGCCGGCGCTCTCGCAGAGAAAGAGGCGGCGCTCGGAAAGCCAAACTATATGCTCATCGCGGTTATTGGCATCGCGGCTCTCGTTCTCGTTATGTTCGTTATGCGAAAATAACTCCGAGGTGAGCGATGTCAGAGCAAGCGATAGATGAAGCCGGTAAACGGCTCGGTTACAAGCGGATTCCAATAAATGAGGATTCGCTTCCCACAGTTGCAATTCCGGTTACTTACTTACCGAGTGAATCAGATTGGTTTGAGATACGCGGCGATTCGGTTTTACTTCACGCTATCCCGCCTCAAGTGTCAGTTGAGATAAAGTTTGATGCAGACAAACAAGACTGGGTTCCTATTATCCCGAATCATCTCGTAAGATATGACTATACGAGGTTCCGCCTCAAACTGATTCACTTGTCAAGCGTTGCGGCGTCAAAATCTTACGGAATAAGTCCGGATTAGCGAGGGTAACAAGTGGCAATTCCCGCGAAAAATGAGATTGCTCAAACTGTAGAGAGCGGTTTGATAATTGCCGGTTATCTCTACGAGGTGACTCCATACCAGCATCCGATAGCGTATAAGACTGTTACATTCCTGAATGTGACGGCTCCGCCGGCCTGGGATACTCTCACTTATGAGGTCTATTCCAAAGGGCAAAAACAGATATTCGTAAAAGCGGTAACTATGGCAGGGAATATCCGAGTATTCGGAATCCTCAAAGGGCAAGAGGTTCCCATTCTTGCCTCTACTCCGATTCTGCTCGGGGAGGTGAAGTCAATCAATATCTCCGAGGTTTATGATAAAGTCAGAGTTGAGGTTCAGGGCGCGATGCTTGGTGGAACTTTTGTTTTTGACGCAGAGATACAGGATAAATCATAATGGCAGGTATTGAGGGCGTTCCATTCACTCCGCCTGAAAAGGGAGGCGCGGTTCCCGCGGCGGTTCCCGCGGCTCCGGTTCCAACAATTCCAGAGGTTCCGGCTCCAATAGTTACGGGAGTTACTCCCGCGGTTGCCGGCGTTGTTATGGAGAGAGAGGCGGCGCTCCGAAAACAAACTTATGTTATTCTTTTCATCGCTCTCTTGGCTCTACTTCTGCTCGTGTTCATTTTGAATAAGCGATAAGGTGAGTAATGGACGCTCAAGAGATTTTGTCACAGATTCGGAATGTAACAACTCTTGACGAGTTGCACGCGGCGAATAAAGCCGCGGTTGCTTGGCACGTGGCAAATCTTTCCGTATCTCCATCAGCGGAGGCAACTCTTCAACTCAATACACAGTTCAAGGAAATGAGCCACGAGTTAGACCGAATGGAATTGATTCTCAAGAATCGGCTCGCTGAAAAAGTAAAGCGAGATTACTTTGATTCCAAAGGGCGCTTGAAACCGAATCCCGTTGAGCGTATTGCGCTTCTTGTTACTGATACGCTCGGTATCACGAGATATATTGCCGGTTCCGGCAAGTCAGACGAAGATAAAAAAGGCGCTTTGGATATTGCCGTTATGTTAGCGGAACTTGCTTTACTTGGGCTCGGGTTATATCTCGCAGTTCAGGTAGTTCTCTTGGCAAGAGGAAAATAGTATGAGTGATTTCAATGATAAGCAGATTGCCGGTTCAAGAGGTAAAGCGCCGGCTCAAGCGGATGATGGGAAGTTGATAATAGAGGGGAATGTTGCGGCAGTAGAACCGGTTCAAGTCTCTGGTTCTCAAGACCCTATTCCTCTCGCTCAAGAGCCGGTTAGTGGCATCCTCTCTGTCAAAGAGCAAGGAACTCCCACAGTAGTAATCGGGAGTCAGCCGATACAAGTCAAGGGAGCCGTTTCGGCTCTCGCACAGGAAGCCGGCGGCGAGGTGAAAGTAAAAGAGCAGGGAACTCCCACAGTAGTAATTGGAAGTCAACCGATACAAGTAAAGGGAGCCGTTTCGGCTCTCGCAC
>Ga0315295_10006386_pt1 | contig 10068 bp, 9 predicted proteins | sample YL17G14_0_MG_FD_204453 | JGI IMG/M metagenome (GOLD analysis project Ga0315295, IMG submission 204453) | Sediment microbial communities from Yellowstone Lake, YNP, Wyoming, USA - YL17G14_0 | ecosystem: Environmental > Aquatic > Freshwater > Lake > Sediment | place: USA: Wyoming | collected... | reverse complement strand
AGTTCCGCCACAACCTTGGCAGGCGGCATCAGGCGGATGGCCCGTCCCTTGGAGACCGGATCTGCACAATAGATGCAGCTCATCGGACAGCCACGCTTCGTCTCAAAACCTGCCTGGCCTCCCTTGCGGAAGTAACGCGCGTTGTTCGTCAATGTGCGCTGACGTGGAGGCAGGTCATCGAGATTAACTGGCACAACGGGATTCGCACAAAGCACTGCCCCATCGCGATACACCAGGTTGGGAACTCGGGAGAAATCGGTACGATACCGCAGCGCATCCAACAATTCGACAAACGCCGTTTCTCCCTCTCCGGCGATACCGAAGTCCGCGCCGCAGAATTCCACCACCGCCCTGGGCGCCACGGAAAACCCGACACCGCCGAGGACCACCGGAACATCCGAGAACCGCCGTAGCAACTCGATGAGGTCTTTGATCTCCGGAAGGAAGAACTCTTGGCCACTGAAGTAGCAGTCGTCGATGTTTCGAACCGTGACGCCAATGGCGTCAGGCCGGAAATCGGCGATACTGCATGCGATATCAGCCTCGATATTTTCAGAGAAGCATAGATCCAGCAACTGCGTTTCGTGCTTGGCGGCCGTCAGTGAGTCAGACAGGTAATCCAACCCAATCGGCGCAATAGCCGGCTTCATCCGGTTGGAGTTGACCAGAAGGACATGCATTGCCGAGCGAGAATAACAACAAACCACACGAAACACACGAGAATACCTCCAAACGAATTTAGCACACCGAAGGGGATCAGAGCTTGTCGAGGACCAGTTGCCGTGCGCCTCTTGCGAGCACCTGACTCTGATTAGATGCTGCGTTCAGTGCCGCACCCACCAGAAAACGATCGCAGCCGCGGTGTTATCATAGCTCCCGGACATAGAATGTCGGCGGCGGCCGTCGGCATCTACCATCAATCATAATCGGCGCTGCCGCGTGATCCATATCAGTCGTAAACGCACTCCTTGGCCGCCTCGGCGAAGATCCTCAGATTCTCCACCGGCGTTTCGAAGAAATGATCCGAGGCCGAGCAGATATAACCGCCGTCCTCGCCGAAACCTTCAAAGAGCCGCCGAACTTCCGCGCGAATTTCCTTTTTCGTCCCGCGGGTAAGGATGTTGAATTGGTCCATGCCGCCGATCATCGCGATTTTGCCTCCAAATACTTCACGCACTTTCTCAGGATCTGTGATGTTTCCGCCCACGCCCGGCGGCGCGAGCGTTTCGGAGGCGTCGGTGCCGTTCTCCACGATCAAATCCAGGATGCGCATCATGCCACGGCCAGGCAAAGTCGAGAGTTGAACAGCAAAATTGGGGACAGTCATTTTTTTCATCCCGCGCATTACCATTAAAGGCAGCGTAGGCTAATGAAAAAAGGTGACTGTCCCCAATTTTGCAGGACATTTGTTACTTGTGAACGACTTTGCCGTGGCCGTGAGGATCCTGCGCACAGCTATTGCGATTTGCGGATTGTCGATTACTATTATCCTAAGCATGAGATTCAATCGCCAATCCAAAATCCGATGTTCAGGGTTGCTCCTGGGGTTGCTTATCCTCTCTTCTTTACCAGGGTTGTCTGCACAATCTGCGACACCGTTCACCATCAGCGGCCGAGTGGCTCAGCCCGATGACAGCCCGGCTGGGCGCGCCATCGTCAGAATCAGCGGCCAGACCGGCCTTGACCGGCAGGTGTCTGCCGACGATACGGGGCGATTTGAGTTGCGCGAATTGCCGGCCGGCCGGTATCACCTGACTGCGGTGAATCCCTCGGCAGCGGAACAGTTCGCGGAGCCTGTGGAGGTGGAACTCAATCGTTCAGATTCCCGCTTCATAACCGTAAACATTTTCATGCGCAATCGGGATACGAAGGATTCGGCAAAAGAGAAGAAGCCTGGAATTATCACTCTCGCAGAAGAAATGCAAGGAGTGCCAAAGCCGGCCAGGAAGGCTTTCGAACAGGCAATGAAACTGCGCAGCGAAAAGCAGTACGACCAATCGCTGATGAAGTTCAATCGCTCGCTGGAACTCTTCCCATCCTATCTCCAGGCTTTCGCTGAGCGCGGCCACCTGCTTCTCACACTGGGAAAGCTGTCCGAGGCCATGAAGGATTTCGAGCATGCACTCGAGCTGGAGGGACGCTACGGGCCGGCCCTGCGCGGCTCGGGCTTGGGCAAATTCCAGCAGCGCAAGTACGCCGAAGCCATCCAAGATCTCAAGCGCGCGGCCGATGCCGAGCCGGGAAACGCCACCAACCATTATTTCCTGGGCATCGCAGCCGTCGCACTGGACCAGCGGGAGCAGGCGCGAGCTGCCCTCCAAAAGGCGCTCAGCATCGATCCAGCAAGCTCTGTTCGGGCGCATGTCCACCTGGCAAGTTTGCTGATCAAGGAGAATCACCCGCAGGAAGCCGCGCGGGAAATCGAAATCTATCTGAAAGCCGTGCCAAATCCGTTCGATGAGGATAGGCTCCGCGCCCTTCTTTCCGAACTCCGGGCTGCATCCAGGCAGAACTGAAGGTGGGAGCGGGTAGCACCATCGTCGACCGCCCACGCCTGCCGCTCGAGGACAGAGCCGCAAAGGTCGTTTTTGTTCCAGCCGGCGGCTACTCCATCTACTGGGAAGGCGCCGACAAGGTGGCACCGACCATCCTTTCCAAGGCGGCCGCCAACAACGTCGTCAGGCCTGACCTGTTGACGGCTGACGGAAAGGGCATCGAGGTGTTGTCCGCGAGCTGGGTGCCAAGCAAGTGGCGGCCCGCCGTGGCACAGATGATCGATCAAAAGGATCTGAAGCGGATTGTGGTTCGCAGCGGCCTCCCCGGTCGGACAACGAAGACCATCCAGTACCTCGTCAAGGGGAACAGCAGTGTCACTGTAAAATACGACAGCCTCAAGGGGGGAACGGTTCAGAAAACGATTGCACTGCAGTAAGCAAGGCCGGTCGGCTGACCAGGGATTGGTATGGCATTTCAGAGAGGGGAGCGTGCCCAGCAGTTCCCAGCTTGGCTACTTGGGGTGTTGTAGGGGGTCTTGCGGGTAGCGGTGGTAACCATTTATTCTCGAGCCGTTTCCTGTCACCGCATCTTCCCGTTATTGGAGAGAAACCGGTCAACATTCTCGCGCAGTCGCAACACTTCGGTGCCGGTCATCCACGGATTTGACAGATGGCTCATGATTTCAGCCCCGGTCATGCCCAATCGGCGTCCCTCCTCGATCGCGACCGCGTACCCCTCGATCTCAGTGGGCCGTTCCACGTAACGGAAACGCTCGTCCCAAACATCACTCCCTTCCGCGAGTTGGCGCAGGTGCGTAAGCTCATGAATCAGATCAAGGTATAAGTCAAGCGGACTGCCACATCGGTAGTATTCCTCGACAAGTACAATCGCGGGCACCTCTTCATCGATCCAGACATAGCCATCACCCGGCGCGATCCGCACACGGGCGGAGTCCAGCAGCCGGCCCAATGGGATCGACGAAGACTCGATGCGGCGGGCGGCCGGGCTCTCCGCGAGGCGCGGCAGGAGCGCACGATATGGGTGATCTCCCCTGGGAAGCGCCCTGACCACGCATGCATAATCTGGCAGATGAATCATATCGGAATTCCAGTACCTGATCGCTGTTCGGCAAAAATCAGCGTTGCGTCCCCGCCCCTTTTGCAGCCAGTCGAATGGTACCCTCGCCACGTTTAAAGATACCACGCATCCTGAAGCAACACGTCCACTGCTTCCCTGTTCATCCCCTGCTAGGTGGAGGGAGCCTCGAAATTTGACCCATGACATCAGCAAGCCTTACTGTGGGAATAGTTAATGGAGGAATCGGTGATCAGCAGTTATCGGGCATCTTCCCGCGAAAAAAACAAGGCTGAATTTGGAGCGAAGCCTTGGAGTGCGGTCGCGAAGCTACCGCCTTGATTGAGCGCGAAGCGCTATGCAGCTCAGCCGTTTTCGTTTCTCTCGACCAAAATATTAGGGCCTGAAACCGGCGCTCCGCGCGCAGCGCTGATTTGATGCGGCGTTCAGAGCCGCCGCGGTAAGGGAGCGGTTGAGGGGGCAGAATCATTCACGCCCTCATGGCCTTTATCCCCTCCCGCCGCCTTGCCAGCTACTTCCTGTAATAATTCGGGAAGGCCGGACGAGTGTGTTTTGGAAGCGGATTTTTCTTGAGCGCTTCCATTACCACGTCCACGGCCTTTTCGAGCTGAGGATCGTGGCCTTCCCGGATCGCTTTTGGATCTTGCTCCACTTCTATATCCGGCGCAACACCGGCGTTTTCCACCTCCCACGTTCCATTTGGATTCCAGAACGCCAGCCGCGGGGCCGTGACGCCGCCGCCATCAAGGAGTTGGGGATAGTCATAGATACCAACCAGCCCGCCCCACGTCCGTTTACCTACGAGGGGCCCAATGCCGGCTTTACGGAACATCCAGGGCAGCGCGTCACCGCCGGAGCCCGCAAATTCGTTGACGATCATGGCCTTTGCACCGTATATGGCTGCAAATGGCGTGGTAAAGTCCGCGCCCTCTCGGGTGTGCCAGTAGGAGAGCAGCGGGCGACGCATGTAATCGATCATGTAATCGGCAACGCTGCCGCCGCCGTTGAAGCGTTCGTCAATCACTGCGCCTTCCTTGCCCACCTGGGCAAAGTAGTAGCGGTTGAAGTTGGTCAAGCCGGCACCTGATGTGTTCGGCAGATAGATGTACGCGACGCGCCCTCCGGTCATCTGATTCACCTTCCGGCGATTATCTTCAATCCACGCCAGATTGCGAAGAGCAGCTTCGCTGGCTACCGGCACGACGGCAGCCTCCCGGGTGTCTTTGCCATCGGCATTAGGGCCCGCCCGGAGCACAACAGATTTGTTCGCCGTGGCCTCGAAGAAGCTGTAAATGCTGTCACCACCGCTCACATTGCGTCCGTTGACGGCAATAATGTAGTCACCGACATTGACATTGACACCCGGCTGTGTGAGCGGCGCGCGGAGCTGCGGATTCCAGTTCTCGCCGCTGTAAATGCGTGTGATGCGGTAGCGCCCGTTTTCGACTTTGTAATCGGCGCCGAGCAGGCCGACGGTCACGCGCGCGGGCTGCGGCGCATCGCCACCCATCACATACGTGTGACCCAACACGAGATTCCCTAGCATTTCCTGGAAGAGATAACTCAGATCGGCGCGGTGCGCGACGGCTTCCAGATAGGGCGCGTATTTTTGCTCCGTCGCCTTTAGATCCAAGCCGTGTGCGCCCGGATCATAAAGGAAATCCCGTTCGATCCGCCAGGCTTAGCGGTACATCTGCTTCCACTCTGCTTTCGGATCTACCTGCATTTCCATGCCATCCATGCGAAGTGCCCCTTCACCAGGCTTCGGCGGCTGTGCGGTGCCGGCAATGAACCAGCGATCCTGTCCGACCCGATAGAGCATCTTTTCGCCATTGGCTGAGATCTCGAATGCAGTGACGCCGTCGAACACTTTTTCTACCTTGCGTTTTTCGAGCTCAAACTTGTGCAACGTAGTGCCCTCGACACCCGGCAGAGATACTGCTGGCGCCTCGCCCAGGAAGATCACGCCTGTTTTGCCGGCAGCGAGCCCCACATAGGTGCGCGCCGGAATCGGCAGGGCGAGGATGCGCTGGCCAATACCCTCGAAATCGATTGCAGCCGTCACTGGTTCTTTCTTCTCGCCCTCTTTCTTCTCGCCTGGCTTGGCCTCGCCTGCGGCAGGAGCGGCTGAAGGGCTTTCCTTCTTTTCGATTTTCGCAGCTTCTTCTTTTTCCTCATCGCTTTCCGGCGCGAGCGGCGACGGAGCATCCTTCTTCAGTACGATGAGATACACGCTGCGAGTCGTGGGTCGGCCGATGCTCGACATATCGAGCCAGCCGGTGTTCAGCGCGTAGTCCGTGCTGGCGGTGAAGTAGATGTATTTGCCGTTCTTGTCGAACACCGGGTAGCGCGCATCGCTCATGCCGTCGGTGATCTGCGTCGCTTTGCCGGTATCCAGCGAAAAGACAAACACTGCATGCAGATTGCTCGGCAGGCGCTTGGTGTAGACAATCCACTTGCTGTCGGGCGCCCAGTTGGGATCGAGTGAGCGCTCCGGGTGATCGTAGTAGTCAGTGTCCGCTTTGGTGGACTTGCCGTCAGCGATGTCAATGTACCAGAGGTTTAATCGCTTGTCGTGATAGGCGATCTTCTTGCTGTCTGGCGACCACACCGGGCTGTAGTAATACGAGGGCGCCTCACCGAGTGTGAGCTTTTTAACCTCGCCAAGACCGCTCTGCGGCCGCAGGAAAAGCTGGTATTCACCGGATTCGTCGCACATGGATGCGATCCACTTTCCATCGGGCGACCATGCCGGATAGCGATCCGCGACACCAGGAGAAGCTGACAGGTTGCGAACGTCACCCTTCTCCGCGGGCACGGTGAAGATCTCGCCTCGAGCCTCGAAAGCCGCGCGCTGGCCCGTCGGCGAGATTGCTGCGCCCGTCACCCGTGAAACGACCTTTTCGTAACGCGCCCGCACCCCGGAAAGATCCCCTGCCAGATTGATCTTCACCTGCTGCGTCTTCCCGGAGTTCAGATCGTAGAGATGGATCGTACCGAACTGCTCATACACGATCGCGCCCGGCCCGGCGCTCGCTGATTTCAGATCAAGACCGCTGTTCTTAATCGCTTCGGCGATCTTCTTCGTTCCAAGGTCATAAGCGAAAAGCGTCGTGTAACCGTTGCAGTCGGAGAGGAAAAAAATCTTCTTGGCCGTCCAAATCGGGTTGAAGTCGGTGGAATTCTCACGCGGGAGTTTTTCGATGTTTGAGTCGGAAAGTTTCGCGATCCAAATCGGCGTGGTGCGGCCTCCACGATAGCGCTTCCAAATTTGATTCGCCCGCGGGAACGGCACGTAGGCGATTTGCCCGCCATCCGGGGAGTAGGATCCCTCATAAGCCATGTGGAGCGGAAGTTCCGATGGGAAGCCGCCCTCCAGGGAAATGATGAAGAGGCGCGTGTAGCCGCTCGTGCTGGTGCGAGTGGAGCGGAACAGAACGCTTTTACCATCTGGCAGCCACCCGGCTACAGAATCACCACCCGGATGATAGGTGAGCCGTTTGGGCACACCGCCAGTCGCGGGAACAACATAAACATCCACATTGCCGTCATACTCACCCGTAAACGCAACCATCGAGCCATCCGGCGAGAAACAGGGATCTGTCTCAACGCCTACGCCGGTGGTCAGCCTTTCAGCGTCACCGCCTTGCCGCGGCACGATCCACAAATCGCCCCCATAGGCGAACACAATGTGCGTCTTGCTCAGGGTTGGCTTTTGGAAAAGCGTTGCCTTCTCGGTTTGGGCATTCACAGAGAGAGCAAAAGGCAGGATCCAGCACGCAATCAAACACAGCGGGAAAAGTCTTCGCATCAGAATTGTCTCCTTTGAGGAAGAATCGCAGGGGCTTGTCGAATCCGAGGCGCTCCGGTTACAAATTCCGGGAGTATTTCTATCTCCGCGGGGTCGTGGAAGCAAGTCGAAATTGGAGAGGCAGGCGAATGGTAGGATTTGCAGGAGCCGATCCAGCGGCACGTTGGCAGCCCCGCATCCTCATATTTTAGAAACAGTGACGGTAGGAGACTTTGAAGAATAACCCGCGCTGTGTGTTCGTGCGGTCGCCGATGCCTGGTGTGAACTGCTGCCCGTCCCAGGAGCGTCTTTCGAATATTGAACCGTAGCCGGCATAGGCGACGGTTCCCGGAATCAATTCATATGATCCGAGAAAGTCAGTAATGATACGCGTCTTCGAGCTGTCATATTGGACAATTGCCCTCAATGAGAAGCGCTTGTTCAGCTGGTAGCTCGTCCGCGTAAGGCCGCAAACGTCAACTTGCCTACACTGCCCGTCAGTTTGAAGCCGAAAAGTGGGTCGATGATGCGCCGTGTGTGCACGGCGGTACGCATGTTACCGTCTCCGCCCGTCCCGGCCAATTCAAAGGTTCCCATTCCCTCCATGAAAAAGGGCCGCTTTTCGCTGTAGAAAATCGGGTAACGCTGGTTAACCTCAACCTGTGGCTTCCGCTCACTGACTAAGACGGAATTCGAGGGAAAAAAGTTTGGGCTCTCGGTCCGAAAAGAGAATCTTGGTGGAGTGGGGGCCACTCCCTCCAACTCGTTGCCTGCTTCTCTCACCAGGTTTCGAAATGAGGCGGCGCAGACGCGCTTGGAGATAGAGTGCGCGACAGAGGACTGCGCAGGCGATGTAGTGACATTATCGAGGAGCGGCAACGCCGCAGATGCCCACCCGCCGCCGCGCCCCTTCGGGCTGCGGCGCGCAGGCCCGCTGGCTGCGTTGTCCGCTCCTTACATATCGCACCGGGTATGCTCGTCGCTCGCGCCTTGCCGGCAGGCCTGGGGGCCGCGGCAAGGTGCAAAAGTTATTCCTCGACAGGTACTAAGCCAGGGCGGCCTTGGCATAATCGAGGCACTTCTTTACTTCGGCTGTGGAGCTCTCTGCGCCCTTGTATTCGTATTCAATGTAGGCCCGGATCGGCCACTTCTTCGTTTTTATGAGCTGGAGCACCTCTTTGATAGGTGTATCGCCTTGTCCGTGGGGCGTGTTCGGCCCCTGGTTCTTCTTCCGATCCTTCAGGTGGATTAGAGGGATGCGGGCGTGGTGTTCCTGTATGAATGCGACCGGATCAAAGTTCGCGGCAACGTAATGACCCAGGTCGAGATTCACCATGAAGTACTTTGACATCGCCATCGCCTTGGTGAAGCTCTCGGGAGCCGCGAATTGATCGGGATCCTTGACATCGGAATGGCCGTGCATGGCGACGATCATTTTGTGTTTTTCGGCGAACGGAACAATCCGCTTCGCTAAGGTCAGTGTTCCCGACGAAGTGATCATCCGGGCGCCAAGGGCCTTGGTCTGCTCGAAGGTGCGATCGATTTCCTGATCGGTCCCGAACCTGCCGCCGTTGTATGCGTAGATCTCGATACCCGCAGCTTTGAACTGCTTGCGGATGTTCTTAAAATGGTCCAGCGAAACAGTCATGTGCCATTTGCGGGCTTCCTCTTCAGCCGCTTTGCGGGCGTCGGCCATTTTTTGCCGGGTCGCGTCGTCCATTGGCTGGCCGGGTTTGCGTCCCATCATGCCCCGCATTGGATTCAATGTGCTGGGCAACGCATGAAAACCGAACAATTCACACTCGCTAAGGCCGATCTCCGTCATGGCCTTGATGATGGCATCCAAAAGGCCCTCGGGGGGAAAGTCCCGAAAACTGTATGTTTGAACACCAAGATGTATGCCCTTGAATACGGACTTGGCTTTCGCCGTCGCCAGGGCGGCCGAGAATGGCAGGCTGGCCAGGGCGATCTTTCCGAAATCTCTTCTCGAATACATGCCGATGTTCCCCCTATGATGACGTGGTTTAATGCAGCCGGGATCTCATCTCAGGTCCCGGGAAGGAACTACTATACACCAACTTTGGTACCATCCTATTTATTCGTATTGGCCGGCAGGATTTTGACCGAGGACGCGGATTCGGGGTGAGGGACGAATAGCCTCTCCATGCCGGCGGTCAGCCAGATTTCGATCCGAGCTCGGTCCGGGATGAACAAGGCTTCCGCTCCGGGCAACGACTTGAGCACGTCGAGGCTGGCCTGGCTCCCGAGCACGAAAAGGCCGGTGGACAGAGCATCCGACATGCTGGCATCCGGCGCGACCACCGTTACCCCGGCCATTCCTTCGACGGGATATCCGGTGCGCGGATCGATAATATGGGAATAGCGCCGGCCGCCCATTTCCACGAAACGCTCGTAATTCCCGGAGGTGGCGACAGCCATGCCATTGGGCAGCGCGATCTTTCCCAGCATCTGCTCCCGCTCAAATGGATTCCTGACGCCGATTGTCCAGTTCGTCCCGGAATCAGCCTGGCCGAGCACGCGAATGTTACCTCCCAGATCCAACATGGCTGCGTTTACGCCCGAGCGGCGCACCATCTCAAACGCCATGTCCACTGCATAGCCCTTGCCGATTCCGCCGAGATCGACGCTCATGGCCGAGGGAAGGAAAGCTCTTCCTGCATGCTACT
>Ga0315295_10006384_pt1 | contig 10071 bp, 8 predicted proteins | sample YL17G14_0_MG_FD_204453 | JGI IMG/M metagenome (GOLD analysis project Ga0315295, IMG submission 204453) | Sediment microbial communities from Yellowstone Lake, YNP, Wyoming, USA - YL17G14_0 | ecosystem: Environmental > Aquatic > Freshwater > Lake > Sediment | place: USA: Wyoming | collected... | reverse complement strand
GGACCAGTCACCTTCCGAGCCGCCAAGCTGGGAGGCTCCGCTCATCGGCTGCGCCACATCGAGAAGAGAGGACCGCGTCTGCCGGTAGCGGATGGGTCCGGCCACGTCCCGACCCGGTTGCTGCAGCAGCGCCTGAATGCTGTCCGCGAGGATGCCCGCGAGCTTCAACGCGGACGGGCGGTCCTGCCGCTCCCAGTTGGCCGTCACGTCGCCTTCGGGGCCGTTGAACATCGCGACGACGGTGGGGCCATGCCCGCGCTCGATCGTCGTTGACGCGATACCGAGAATGTCGCTGTTGTAGATCTCCCCTTCGGATCCCATGACGATCGGGTGAACGGCATAGAACGCCATCACCGCCAGGGGCGGCTGCTCCGCCACGCGCGGAGAGGCTTCCGCGCGAATCACCGTCAGCGTGGGATCGATCGCCCGATAGGCGCGTTGGTCGACCGGAAACGCGGTAATCTGGATGGGGAGATCGGCGTTCGCCTCGAGAAGCGCGAGCGCCGGCGCGCCATTCGCCAGAAAGGGATCCATGCTCCGATTCCGGGCGATCCGTCCGACCCGTGTTTCGCTCCGGACGAGCGTGGCGGCTTGCCGGTTCTGCCAGGCCTTGCCGACGGCCGACGCGATTCGATGGGCAAAGAACTCGAAGAGCCGCCGGTCGAATCCCGGTTTGGAGGAAGCGAGCGCATTGTAGGCGATCGAGCTGGAATAGTTGCCGGGACTGTGGTGGGTGTGCGTTGCGGCGAGAACGATCCGCTCGCGGCTGAGTCCCGCAGCGCCGTACCTGGTCGCGGCAAGCTCCGCGACCCGGTCGGCGAGCCCGCCCGGGATCGACCAGAGATCGCACGACACCATCGCAACGGCCACTCCCGACTGGTCCTCGAGGACAATGGCCCGCGCATGGAGGCGCGTCCACACGCCGCGGGAGATCTTCCCCGCGGCGGACATCCCACCAAAGGCGTAGCCGGGCATGGGCGTGATGTCGACGCAGGCTGCACCCACCCGAAATTCATGAGGAGCCACCGGAGGGACAGGACTGGGCATGAAGCCCGTGATGCTCGCGCAACCGGACGAGAGCAGAGCTGCGAGCATCCAGACCACACGTCCAAGGGGACCCACGAGTCGGCCTCCTTTGTGCCTGCCGCTGCGTCCCGAGCGTGAGCGCCTCGGACGCAGGCAGCGGCACGTTCTCCAAGTCGGTCTCGCCCGCCCGACCGATGTCGGACAACGTGCGGATGTGGGGATGATCGAGCCGCGAAGTGGTGCGGGCCTCGCGCTCGAAGCGGGCGCCCACCTGGGGCGTCGCGGCCAAGTGCGGGGGCTGGACCTCGATGGCGATATCACGGCCGAGGCGGGCGTCGCGGGCTCGATACACCTCGCCCATCGCCCCGCGCTCGGCGGGGCGACAACCCTGTACGGTCCGAGGGTGCTGCCTGCGGCCAGCATGGTCTCTCTCCCGACGTCAGGCGGACCATAGCGCGCCTAATCACGCTGAGACTACACTACCCCAAGAGCAGGTCAAGGGCCATAGGGGGGTTGCTCAGCCGAAGCTGCTGCGCAATTCTCATCGGTGGTGGGGTACAGACCGAGCTAGCGGGCCACGCGTCCCCCCGAGAGCAGATTAGCGCAGCGGGGCGACGGAGTCGCATGCCGGCCGGAAACCGTGGGCGCTGAATGTCAGGGTGTCACGAGAGTGACGCCGAGAGAGGTGGAGATGTCCGAACGAGTGTTTGAACGACGCGCCAGCAGGATCGGGGCAGTACTGCGCTCCGCGGCACTGTGCATGGCGGTGACCTGCGCGGTCGCAGGCCGCGCCGCCCCGTCGCCAGCCGAGGCTGCCGCGTCCGGGGGCGATGCAGCCGCGACCCCCACGCGCCCCGAGCTGCGTTGGCTCACCGACGCTCCGCTCCTGGGGGCGGGCGTGTCGCTTCTAGCCGTGGGCGGGGCGATGAGCACCGCCACCAGGTTCGTCCCTCCCACGGGCCTAGACCGCGGCCAGGTCCATTGGTCCTTCGACCGGGCGCAGATCGGCAATCACGACACGCGCGCCAACGACCAGAGCGACTACACCCTCAGTGCGGCCACGGCGTACCCCCTGGCGGTCGCTTTCGCGTTCCAGCCGTCCGGGACACGAGCCAGCGGGACGCTGCGGCGCTCGGCCGTCTACACGGAGGCGGTCCTGATTGCAGAAGGGATTTGTTCGGTCATCAAGAAGTCGGCCGGTCGCCCGCGTCCGTATACCTACCTGCCCGTCGGCCAGCGGCCCGGCGACCCCGGGTACGATGTGACCAAGAGCGACGCATTTCAATCGATGCCTTCAGGGCATTCGACCGGAGCGTTCTGCGGGGCGGCCTTCGCGATGACCGACAACCTCCTCTCGCGGCCGCAGGCGGGCTGGCTCGAGCGCGCCGGGGTGCCCTTCGCGGGCGGAGTGCTGGCGGGCATGACGGTCGCCATGCGCGTGGAAGCTGGCAAACACTTCCCGTCCGACGTGATCGTGGGCGGGTCGATCGGCACCGCTTGCGGGGTGGCCGTCCCCTTGGTGCACCATTACCTCGGCGCCCATGGCCGACGCGCGCCGCTGCCCTCGGGACGCGCCTGGGGCCAAGCGGCGGTCGGCCTGTTCGCCGGAGTCGGCACCGGGATCCTGATCGCTCAGGCGAGCCATTGACCGCGTCCGGCCGTCGGGCCGGCGATCATCCACTCGAGCACCTGCCCACTCGGCAGTTGTCTCACCTCAGCGTCCGCGCGCCGGGCCGTGTACCTGAATTGTGCCTGCTTGAAAGTCCATACCTGTCCGCTCCTATCTGCTCCTGTCACCTCCTGTCCGGAGCGCGGAATCGGGACAACTCGCAGTGAAGGCGTGTACTTCGGTGTCCTGCAAACAGGTGCGACGACAGGCGTCATCGGGCGTGGATACGCCTAAAAGGCAGGTGCTCTACCGACTGAGCTAACGGGTCACTGCACTGCTCAACAGCAGGTTAGCGCAGCAGGGTCAGTCCACGCCATGGGCGTGATTCTGCGCAATCCCGCAGCCTTCGCGCGTTCTTCCGTGGGAAGTGCGCTCGCTCGTGACGCGCCTGTGCCTGCTCGTGTACCTGCTGGCCCTCGCGATGCCGCTTGAGTCCTCAGCAAGCCCGCGAGTTGAAGCAAGGCTCCACGGAGGCATACTCGGAGGCTGTCCCGGCGGCGGCAGACCAATCAGCTCGCGAGCCACTTCTGATGCGGCTGCGATGCCTGGCGAACAACCCCTGCCTCGCAGGCACGCGCTCCGCTAGCAGGCCACCGGCCTGCTGGGCAGGCGCCCGGAGGCTCGCCCGCTCCCGCGCTGCGCCGCCCGCGGCACCCTCACCCCGCCGCCACCACACCCGGCGCCGCGTCGCGTACCCCCCCCGCGTAGCGCCCCCGCACCTCGTAGCGCTCCGGCGGTGCTCAACCCGAGCCGCGATTGCGCCTGGGCCACCCAGGTCTATCTCGCGAGCGGGTCCATGGAACGAAAGACCTCACGGATCTGCTCATCACTGAGGAGGTCGAACTGGGGCAGAAGCGGACGCGCCCGGTCCAACCTGGGAATCTCCTTGCGGTGCCTCTTCATCCACTTCACCACGTTCTTCACGATGCGCAGGTTCGCCTGCCCGTGGCCCGTCTGGGTACCGAGGCCGGTGTCCAGAACGGTGAGGACGGACAGGCGTGGGTCTGTGGTGAACACGGCCTGGGAGAGCTTGGCGTAGTACTCGGTCTTCCATGCGCTGCGCGTCTTCGTCCCCATGGCCTGGTCGATCGCGTGCCGACCCTCGTGGGCGAAGATGGAGCTCTCCTGTCGGGACCGCTCGAACTCAGCCAGGAAGGCAAGATGCAGCTCCTCTCCCTCGAGCCCCTGCTTCCGGAGCCTCTCCTGTATTCCCTGCAGGCCCTGCAGCTTCAGGCGCATCACAAGACCCTGAAGGAATGGGTAAGGATCCTTGCGGGCGCGCTCGTCGTCGAGCGAGGTCTCCCGGGCCAGCCGCTCGGAGAACTCGGCCATCTGCTCCTCCGAGTGGAGCATGCGCCAGGCATCTATGGCGCCACCCGCGTATGCGGGGCGCACCTGCCAGACGGCGCCGCGCTCGACCCAGCCGCCGTGCTGCTGGCCGCCCTCCCAGGCCCAGCTCTGGAAACCGTTGGAGACCATGTTGTCCAGCACTACGAAGCGCAGCTCGACCTCGTGACCGTACTGCTTGACGGTACGAGTCTCGTCGATGACCCGGTGACCCATGTGCAGGTCCGTGTAGCCCGCGGTGGGGCCGACCATGATGAACGCGCCGAAGTGCGTGTCGAACAGCTTCTGCAGATCCTCGTCCGACCGAAGGTCCTGGAGATCGACGCCCATGGTCACGAGCACCGGCGGCGCCTGCGCCTTGATCAGGTTCTTGAGTTCGTCCGGCCCGCCGCCGCCTCCCAGGATCGTCTGGCGATAGTGCTCCTCGGTGACCTCGCGCAGGCGGCCGATCGCCTGGGCGTAGGCCGTCACCTCCCGCACGCGTGCGTCCTCCCGCACAGACGCGTCGGCTCGCGGGTCGAGGGCAACCAGGGCGGCTTCTTCGAAGAAGCGAGTACCCGCGAGCGCCTTCACCAGGTCGATCCGTTCCTTGGGTGAGGCGTCGGCTCCTTGCCAGAGGGGGAGGATGCGTTTCAGATCCTCCCAGGCCCCGGCGATGACGTTGGGCGAGGGACGGCCGGGTGCCACGTGGTAGTAGGATCTCCAGGCCAGCAGGGCGGCGTCGCCACGGTCAAGGAGTAGCGCCGCGCGAAGAAGAAGCTGCGCCGGCGCTTGCTCGCCAGGCTCCTGGGTCACCTGTCCGTAGAGGTCGTCGAGCGCCTTTCGGAGCGCCTCGGTATCGCCGACCTTCCCCCCGCGGCGCAGCTCCACGGCCTCGGCCACCGACGCCCGCGCGCGGGCGAGGATTGCGGCCCGACGATCCGAGTCCTTCACCGCAATGGCAAGGGCCTCGCCAGCGGCCTCCCGCGCGGCCGCATGATCCTGCCGGGCCTGTTCCATCCGGGCCAGTGCAGTCAAGGCCTTGGCGGGCTCGGCGCCAGCCTTCGCCGCCCGCAGCAGCCGCGACCGGGCCTCGTCGAAGCGGTGGTGGTACTTCCAGTCGAGAACCGCGAGGCGCCGCTGAACCTCTGCGGCGTCCTTCAGGTCACCTTCTAGAGTCTCGGCGTGCTCCAGGATGCGCCGCTCCAGTGCGATGTCGTGAGCGGCGTCCGCCTTCTTCGCCTCGTACAAGCACGAGGCCACGTCCCCCGGCAATCTCTCTGCGGCCCAGGATGCCGCCACGGCAGCCGATAGCACCAGGGCAACCGCCGCCGCCGTGCCGCAGATCATCCGTCTCGAGTTCCAGCTTCGGTCCAAGATTCCCCCGCTGTTGTCATCCTGGCGGCCTGGGCTAACCCGCGGCAGAGCGTTCTTCCCACCGCAGTGCGGATCGTTCCCGAGCACGGCGATGCTCCGGGCGCCGGCGTGGCGGTTCTACCGAGACGGCGCCTGCCCCGCCGTCACCTCGACTGTGCGCTCGACACGACCGCGGCGGATGGTCCAACGCACGGTCTGTCCCGGCTCGACCTCAGAGAAGCGCTCGCCACCTCCGCCACTATCCAGTCGCACCCCATCGATTCGGGTCAGCACGTCGCCGCGCCTGATCCCGGCTTGATCGGCAGGGCTGCCCGGCTGAACGGAACTGACTCTAGGCTGAGAGTGGAAGTGCCACCTGGGGACCCCGTGCTTGCGGACGATGCTCCCATCGAACCGGAGCTCGAAGCCGAACCAGCCGAAGGGGTAGTGATCCCGCCCCACCGAAAGACGGGCCAACCGCTCCAGCGACGTCGACAACGCGAGCAGGCTCTCCGCGTCCGCCAGACTGAGGTCCGACGCCGTCAGCGAATCCGCGGCCAGAACGCCTCGCGGGACAATCGTCCTGGTGATCAGCCTCCCCCTTCGTCTGACCGTCAGCTCCACGGGCTTGCCACTCTCGAGATTCGCAAAGCGCACGCCTGCCTGCCGCGTCATGATCGGCAGTCCGTCGATCGCCACGATCTGGTCCCCCGGTCGGAGTTCCCCGTCGGCCGGCCCGCCGCGCGTGATTCCAGTGATCCGCGGCTCGGACTGGAATTGGTAGGCTCGATCGTTCGTGCCCCGGGTCCAGGTATAGGTGCTCTTGCACTCCATGCGACTGATGCCCAGGAGATCCTGCACTCTCGTAAAGGACTCCTGCCCGGCTGCCCGAGCGGAGGTGCAGAGCACGCCGAGCAGCAGAGGGGTCAGAAGCACCATGAAGACGGTCGTTGCTGCCTTGGTTCCGTGCATCGTTCTTCCCTCCTGACCGTCGCCCGGTGGTCGCGCGGCCCGTGGCGGTTCAGAACCAGACCTGCTGCGGCGCGCTTCCTTCCGCCTGTTGGCGGGCCGCAGCGGGCTCGCTGGTTTCGATCGCCCGCAGCATCTCTCGGGCCATGTAGTCCTTGGGGGCAATCGCCGCGATTTGGCGAGTTGCCGCATACAGAGTGACCAGTGCCACCTCACACGCCTGCCGCCTGTCCTCGCCGCTCGCAGCATGCGACGACGAGGCGAGGTCCTCGAGCGCCCGGAGATAGGCCGTGCCCGCGCCCTGCAGCGAGACGGCGTACGACGTCGCGCCCGGCATTCCCTCAGGGATGCTCACGGGCATGGTGATCGTCGCGCTCGACGAGCGGCCGAGCATGAAGCCGCCCACGAGCAGTGCGATGCAGGTCGCCAGGGCGGCGGCCACCCGCAGCGGACTCAGTTCAAGGGTCCAGCGCTCGCGTTCCTTCAGCACCCCGCGGCTCCGCAGCGCTCGCACCACCCGCTCTTCCAGATGGGGGCTGGGTGCAGGCTCTCTCGGCAGTGCCGCCAGCGCCTCGCGTTCAGAGGGAGTCAACTCGTCGTCAGTCATGGCGGATCTCCATCGGCCTGCACATCATGGTCCGAATCATCCTCCGCGCGTCCGAGAGCTGGCTCTTGGACGTGCCGACCGCAATGCCGAGTCTCTCGGCGATCTCTTCGTGCTTCATCCCCTCGATGTCGTGCAGAAGCAGCACCGTTCGGAAGCCGTTCGGGAGCGCTCGGATGCAACGCTCCAAATCGATCCGTTCCTCCAGGCTCACACCGGCCCCCGGCGAATCCGGGGCAACCTGTGCCTTGATGGACTCCAACTGGGCCCTGCTCCGCCAGCACGCGCGCACGACGTTGAGCCCGATGCCCAGGAGCCAGGTGGAGAACGCCGACTCCCAGCGAAAGCTCGCCAGACCGTCGCACGCCCGGATCCATGTCTCCTGCACCACGTCCTCCACCTCGGCCGGGGTGCCTGCAAGAAGCCGCGAGACGAATCCCAGAAGCCGCGGCGTGTGCCGCCGGTACATCTCGCGGAAGGCCTTCTCGTCTCCGCGCAGGAGAACCGCCTGGGCAAGGCGCCGGTCGCTTCGCTGGACGGCTTGTGGGGCTTCCATCACATCCCTGAGTAACAGATCGGCTCGAAAAGGTTGGCTGGAAGGACACATGGCCTGCCCCCGGTTACCCCCCAGCTTCCTGCTGGCGGAGGGGCCTCCGGCCACTTGAGCAGGCTGGCAGGCAGTGACGCATCGGTGCGGGTAGTGCGACGCAGAACCGAGAAGGGAGCCCGGGAAGGTCGTCGCCTGCCCTGCCGAGTGCAGCCGGCCGGCTCGAGCGAGCGTGGGTTACGGTATGGGTTACGCTCAACGTCCTCTCCAGTCCCCTCGGGTCCCCCTGAGGCCCCATTGCAGCAACGCCCCCGAGAGCGGTAGCTCTCGGGGGCGCTTGCGCTCCGACGACTTCCCGGTAGCGGCGGCGGAGAGCGGCAATGGCCTTAGAAGGAGGTGCTCTACCGACTGAGCTAACGGGTCACTGTGTTGCTGGACAACCGATTGGAGAATCGGCCCCGAGAGCCGAAAGGTCAATTGTGCCTGATTCTGTATCTGGTTCTTCGGCTATCCCGCGCGACTTCGCGTCTATCTTGAACCCTCCTGCCCGCCCCCGGTGCCCGTCTCCAGGGAATCCCCGGTAACGACTACTTGCAGCCTAACGCCTTGCGGCAAAGCGGACAATGCGCACGCGCCCGCCTTGTGGCGACAGCCCGCGGATCCGTGTTCGTTTCGGGACCCGAGTGCGGCGGCAAGACGAGGCTTGCGTTGAGCAATCACCATATGCATAATCTCTCCATACGGTGAAGAGGAGGCAGGGATGCCGAGGTGGCTGAAGGGCGTTCTGACGAGGATCCACGGGCTGGCAGACGCGCGGAAGGTCCGCTTCACGCACAAGGCCCTCCGAGAGCTCGGCACGCTCGGCCTCGGCCTGGACGAGGACGATGGCTGCGAGGTGCTGCAGAACCTGTCGGCTGCCGACTTCGTCGACCGCATCGAGTCGGAGATCACCGGCGAACGGATGTACGTCTTCAAGCCCCGTGTCGCACGTACGGGTCTGTACGTGAAACTGATTCTACGGAGTGACTGCGTCATCGTCTCGTTCCATGAGGAGGACACCGAAGATGGCAACCAGGGCTCGGCGTAAGAGCACGGAGCACCTGGGCGAGCGCTCCAAGCCCGCCCTCCCGGACGACGCGTGTCCGAACTGCGGCACCGTCATGCGCGAGCGCAAGGCAATCCTGCGGCTCCCCATCAACGGCGAGGAGATTGGCGTCCCCGGCGCGTCCCATCTGCGCTGTCCCAAGTGCCACGAAGTGGTCCTACGCATGGACCAGGCTCGCCAACTGCGCGAGCGCGCCCTGGAGTTCTATCGGGCGCGGTACCACCTGCTCTCGGCCAGCGAGATTCGAGCGATCCGCGAGAGATACCGTCTGACCCAGGGCCAGCTCGCGCGCCTGCTGAGACTGGGCGCCAACACGATCTCGCGCTGGGAAGCCGGCCGGAACGTGCAGACGGCCGCCATGGACGTGCTGCTGCGACTCATCCGCGACATCCCGGCGAGCCTCACCTACCTGAGGAAGCACGCGGCCTGAGATTGCGCGGCCTCAGCCTCCCAGCCCTTTCCCACGGACACACGGGTTGGGTTTCGAGGCTGCGGGCGTCTACCCCGTAGCCCGAGCACCTGTCTCGTAGGCAGGCGGCCGGGACCCTGCCTGCGAAGCCGGCGCTCCAGTACCTGCCCACTCGGAAGGCAGCCCTCCTGAGCCCCCACCCTGTGGACGTCGCCCCATCCAGCGACAGCATGGTGGTAGCTTCTCCGCGATCGTGTCCAGCAGGGCTGAGGACGTCTGGCCGACCCGGGCCTCGAAGAGGCAGGGCAGGCCCGCGGACGCAGCAAGACGGCGGAGCCCGCAACACCGAAGCCCCACCCAGGGGCGGGGCTTCGGTGCTACCAGGCGACGATCCAGCGATCAGCGCACGACCACCAGCTTGCGCACCTTGCTCTGCCCGTCGGTCTGCAGACGGTAGAAGTAGGTACCGTTCGCGACCGGGTTGCCACTGCGGTCACGAGCGTCCCACACCACCGCATGTTCGCCAGCGGCGAAGCTGCCCGAGGCGAGTGTCGCGACCTCCCGGCCGCTCAGGTCGAACATCCTGAGATCCACCGGGGCGGGCGTCGGCAGAGAGAACCGAATGCGGGCGGAACTCACCACCGGGTTGGGCAGGCTGGAAGACAGCTCGACCTCCGACCTTTGCGTCGTCGCCGAGGGGGCGAGGTCAGCCGCCGTCGCCACCGGCGCGCTGCGCGCCAGAGCGGCCACCGGCGCCGTCGGCCCGAGGATCATGAGCTGCCGCATCATCTCGTTGTCCTCGTGGTCGATGATGTGGCAGTGCCAGACGGACCCGGGACCGCCCGGGTAGCCGAACGAGTCCGTCTCCCCCATCGTGGCCCAGGGCTCGAACCCGAAGAGGTTCACCCCGGGGGCGACTGCGACCTGCGCCAGAGCGGCGGCCTTCTCCGCGGCGTCCTGCGGCGCGGCGCGAACGATGATCCGCGTCACCTCGCCCGGGTTCATCCGGAACGTGTCCTTCCAGCCTCGTTCGTTGGGATCGGGTGCCATGGCCGGCCCC
>Ga0315295_10006383_pt1 | contig 10072 bp, 10 predicted proteins | sample YL17G14_0_MG_FD_204453 | JGI IMG/M metagenome (GOLD analysis project Ga0315295, IMG submission 204453) | Sediment microbial communities from Yellowstone Lake, YNP, Wyoming, USA - YL17G14_0 | ecosystem: Environmental > Aquatic > Freshwater > Lake > Sediment | place: USA: Wyoming | collected... | reverse complement strand
GCGGAGAATCGGATTTAAGGCACCGGTTATGATCAAACGGAGCGATTTATCCGGTCTGCTGCTCTTAAGCTGAGGGCGTGGAGTTGAACCTTTTGGTAATGGGGCGCACCTCAGCGAGGCCACCTGAGCAAGAGAGGTCAGGTGGGAAGCAAGAGGAACATATTTTTGTTTCTTGGTAATGAGATCGAGAGACTTGTCGTAAAACTCGGCGAGCATGCGCAAGGCCCGTGCATAGGCCTCTTGCGTGCGTTCCCCTTTGCCGTTGAGCTGAAGGGCCTTGATCATTCTGTCATACCACTCTGTCTTCATGATACTTCTCCGTTCTCCCTAATGGTGGATTTCCCCTTCCGATGAGCAGGGGTTGTGAGGTATCAAACTTGGGAGAGATATATGTGGCCCGTCAATTTGGGCTTCTGAGCAGAATTTTCAGGAGGGATTACAAAGATAGAAATCTGCCGCCTAGCGCCTTACTTGACTTGAACTTTTCGTTCCAGCGGACGCATCGAAGCTTCTCGCGCCGCTGAACTTATTCGTTCGCGTCGCGCTCCGCGCAACACGGGATACGCAAGATCCTTGCTTGCATTAAACTCTTTGGACTGGTAGAATAGCATCATGAATATCCCACCAACATCCATATTCGAGTTGAGCGTGTCAGAAAAACTGCAGCTTGTGGAAGATCTTTGGGACGATATAGCTTCCACTCCTTCGGCCGTACCGGTGCATGATTGGCAAAAGGAAGAGCTGGCCCGGCGAAAACAGAATCTGCTCAACAATCCCACCTCGGGACTCTCTTGGCAAGAAATTCAGCGCAGGATTCGCAGTCGCCATGCCCGCTGAGCTGATTTTTGCCCCTGAAGTCGAACCGGACCTCACCGAGGCTTACGACTGGTATGAAGGGCACCGGGCGGGCTTGGGCGAAGAGTTCCTAAGTTGTGTTGACGCTTGCATCCAAGCGATCTGCCGCAATCCTGAAATGCACGCTACTGTCCATGCAGATTACCGCCGGGGGTTGGTCAGACGCTTTCCCTACTCTGTGTTCTACGAATATGCCGGCGACACCGTGATCGTCTACTGCGTCTTCCATAATTCTCGTGATCCAAAAAAGTGGCGGCAACGCTTGGCCTAACAAGGCGCTCAACCGGGCGCGCGCGCAAGACCCCTGCGCCGGTTAGCTTTGCCGTCAGGCCCATCGCATTTTATTCACAAGTGAGGTAGAATTGGATCATGAAACAAAACATTGCTGACATTTTAAAGGACGCACTGAAGCTTCCCCCTGAGGCCCGGGCGGCTCTTGCAGGGACCTTGATTGATAGCCTTGACGACACTGTGGAGGGGGACGTTGGGAAAGCGCCGGTCAAAACCGGCATGGTGTAGGAGGTGAAAGTCCTTTGCAGAGTAAGGGCTAGCGACCCGCTTTGGCCTCAAGCTATGCGTCGACGACCAGCGATGGAGTGGCGAAGCGTTAGCAGAGGGGCGCACAGGCGCAGTATTGATCTCCGAAATCACCCCTTGGGAGCGCCGACCTTGTCCAACGGTGGGGAAGGCAACATGAAGCCGGTGCGATAGTGCGAGTGCCGGTTTCAGCTCCCCGGAGCCAGAGACCTGCAGCATGTGCGTAAGCACCATGTACGGGAGCCGGGAGAGCTCGGTAGTGGCTGGTAGTAAGTTTCTGCTACCAGTCCGGCTGGGGAAGGTATAGGCCGTAATCCCAGCGTGTACGCTGCCGAGCAGTCGGACAGGTCCATAGTACCTGGGAAGCCATCGAACAACGATCCTTCAACCATTTAAAGCGTGGCCACGGATGGGCGGAGATGGTGGAGGGAAGGGAGCCTGACCGAGGGGAACCTGTTTGAGTCCGACAAGTCCTGTACACAGTGACAGGATAAGACTTGTCAAGCGGACTGAAGCGGGTACGAGAGGCAGTAATGCCTCTGCGTCAACCCGAGGTAGGAGCCGGATGAGGCAATTCCTCATGTCCGGATCTGTGCGGGGGGCGGCCCGCAAGGGCTGTCCCTACCGCGACTTCAAAGTGAACTTATTATTCGGAAGCCTCTATGGCTCGGTTCTCGGAGATGAGGGCTTCGTTGCTGAATTGGGTGGCGAATGCGGAGGAGCACTTTAATGTGGATCAACACAGGCAATAAGTTGTCTTTACCCCAACGTTCCCTTTTCCCGTCCAACTTGCCGAGAAGGCGGGGAAAGCAGTAGCCGATATGATGCATGCCGCTGTAACATTTGAAGTACAGGAACTGCGGCCTTTTGCCGATTTTGGACAGGGATGGCAGGCATCTATTTGATCGAAATGGAGGGCATAGGGCATAACGAAAGGAATTGATCGGAATCATAGGAGGCAGGTAGAGGAGATCATTGAAAAGTTCGTCAATGATTCTCCTGAGAACAGCTTGAGGGACCCGGAAAATAACAAAGCTTGGGCGGCTCCCCTGATTGGATTCTCCAAAGGGAATGATCCTCTTTATCTTAAATTCAAGGAAGTCGTGGGTCCGTTTCATTGGACCCCGCTTGAAATTTTTCAGTTGACCTTTCCGGACGAAGCAGCAACCGCAGAGGAGCTGACCGTTATCAGCTGGATCCTGCCGCAGACGGAAGAAACGAAGGCGGCCAATCGACTCGAAACCCGTTTTCCTTCGGAGAAATGGGCTCGGTCGAGGATCTTTGGCGAGGAGTTCAATGTCAAGCTCCGCCGCCATTTGGTTTCATTCCTGGAGGAATCGGGCGTTCCCGCTGTTGCCCCATTGCTTTCCGCGTTGTGGGAGAGAAGAACTTCTGAACGATTTGTATTCTCATCTACCTGGTCCGAGCGACACGCGGCCTTTGCCTCGGCGCTTGGGACTTTTGGGCTTTGTGACGGCTTGATAACGCCCCGGGGAAAAGCGATGCGCTGCGGATCCGTGGTGGCGCGTATCGCCATCCCTCCTACAGAGCGCCCGTACCAAAGCCATCAAGCCTACTGCCTGTTCTATGCCAAGGGAACCTGTAAGAAATGCGTAGCGCGCTGCCCGGCAGGAGCAATAACCGAAGCCGGCCACGATAAGAGGAAGTGCTATGAATACATGCACCCGATGAGCGATGAATTCGCCCGGTCCCATTTTGGATTCAAGGGATATGGCTGCGGCCATTGCCAAACCGGTGTGCCCTGCGAATCGAGGAACCCTGTTTGATCTTGAGGCCTTCCTTTTTACCCGTTGCAAGTCTGTTTTTTGGGAGCAGAATCGGTCTGATAAGGAGGGGACAATAGAATGGAATACCGTGAGCTCCTTGCTAAAGCAGAAGCGAATCTGAAGAACAAAGGGATTCTGAAGAACTACTGTCTGCAAGAAGGAACCTCGCTTAGGGAAGGCGCCGAGACGAATTTTGTGGGCCGTTTCAATCACCTCTACTTTGAGCGGTTCGGCTTTAAGTTCAGGATGATCGATTCCCGGGAGGCTTCGACAGAGGTCACCCTCTTCAATCGCCGTTTTGGGACCCCGATTCTGAGCGGTGCCCTCTCCGGCATGGTCGATATAGCGGAAAAGCCGTTGGCGAAGATCGCCGCCGGCGTCAAGGAGAGTGGCTCCATGATGTGGGTCGGAATTGCCTCCTCCGAGCAGCTGAAAGAGGTGCTGCAAACCGGGGCTCCAACGGTCCGGATCGTCAAGCCGTTTCAGGATACGGAGGCAATGATCCGGGAACTGAAAGAAGCGGAAGACGGAGGGGCGATCGCCGTCGGGACAGACATCGACTTCTTTTACGGGGGCAAGCGGGGGGACAAAGTCTTTGCTCCCAAGGCCATGGGGCCCAAGACCGTCGCGGAGCTTGAGAAGCTGGTCAAAACCACCCGCCTTCCCTTCATCGTCAAGGGGGTTCTGAGCGGCGAGGATGCGAAGAAAGCGCTGGGGGCGGGGGCGGGCGGGATCGTTGTTTCCAACCATGGAGGCTCGGTAATCGACTATGCGGCCCATCCGCTGGAAGTCCTACCGGAGATCAAAGCAGTGACCGGAGACAATATGCCGATCTTCGTTGACAGCGGCATTCGCAGGGGTTCGGACGTGATGAAGGCGTTGGCGCTGGGCGCGGATGCAGTGCTGGTCGGCTGGGTCCTGCTGATGGGGCTGGCCGCCGACGGCAGCCAGGGTGTTGCGGAGATGGTAAATGTTCTGACAGCCGAGTTGCGCCGGATCATGAGTGTAACCGGATGTAATACGATTGCGGACATCGACGAAGGGATTTTAGTGAAGAGAGATTATCTGGTTTGAGTCTCATGGGTATGCCAATTTGGTCTGTTCTTTCATCGGGAGCGCCGACATGGGATGTCAAGGCAAGCAGATTTTTGACGACAAATTCGATCTAGCGCCAAACCCGGGCGCTGAAGGAGCCCCGCAGGGCGGGTAGGAATATTCAGGACAAGAAAAAGATTGCCCTGATCGGGGAGCTGAACTGACGAGGGCGGCCAATGTGCCATTGAATGGACCTCCCCGGAGGTCTTAAGGGCCGAAAGGAGAGCATATGCCGGGAAAAATCTTAGGGATCAGCGCCTCTCCGCAAAAGGAGGGCAAGGTGGAGACCCTTCTGCAAGAGATCCTCCGCGCCTCCCGTCTTGCGCCCGAACTGGTGCGGTTACACGAGATCCGAGTCGGGCCATGCAGGGCATGCAACGCCTGCCGGCCCGAAAATAAATGCATCGTTGAGGATGACTGGCCGGAGCTTCAGAAGAAGATCATTGCCTCCAACGCGGTGATCATCGGTGGCTGGGCCTTTTCAGGCATGATCGATTCGGCGACCAAGGCGCTGATGGAGCGATTCTGGTCCTTCCGCCACCATCGCCAGCTCACCCGCGGCAAAATCGGGGCGGCGGTGATCGTCGGAAACAATCCGGAATTGGCGGGGAACCTTGCCGACACCTTGCTCCAGTTCATGCGCAATAACGGGATGAACCCATTGGGCCGGGTCACCGCGGCGGGGGCGAACCCATGTTTGGGCTGCCCCGATTCGCTCGAGGCCTGCGAGCACAGCAATGTTATCGCGGCTTACGGCATGCTGGAACGGATCGGGAAAGGGATGTACAACCCGATCGAGAATCAGCTGGCCGTCCTGAAATCGGCCCGCATCCTCGGAGAGCGGGTAGGGCACAAAGTGGAGCACATGACGGCCCGCGGTTTCGGCAAGGACAATTAAGACTTTGCCCCAAAAGAAGAAAATGACCAGAAGAGGGGGGACGATGGACGGAATCGATCGGCATTCATCAGAAGATTTGACGCGGGCGGTGAAGGAAAAGGCGATTTCTTTAGGGGCCCATTTGGTGGGAGTGGCTCCCATGGAACGGATGGAAAATGCTCCGCGGGACCTCCACCCCAAGAGGCTGTTGCCGGAAGCCAAGAGCCTGATCTCCATGGCCTTTAGAATCAACCGTGCCGTCCAGCAGCTCCACCTTCGCGGCACCAGCCCCATGCCGTTCTCTCGTTTTGCGGGCTTGGAGCCCAAAGTGCGACTGGACGAGATGGCCCTCGATCTGGCCAATTTCCTGGAGGACTTGGATTTCATAAGCCTTCCGGTCCCCGCGAATCAGTACTATTACCAGGAAAAAGGGGTGGGAGAAATTTCCCACAAGCACGTGGCCATGGCCGCCGGCCTGGGGCGGCTGGGGCGGGGGGGCTTCCTCGTGACTCCGCAGTACGGAGGCGCCGTGCAGTTGATCACCATTTTGACCACCGCCCCTCTTTTGCCGGATCCCATTCTTGAAGAAGACCCATGTCAAGGGTGCCCCCAGCCCTGCGTCTCGATTTGCCCCGTGCAGGCCCTCCGCAAGGACCGTGACCGTGTCATCGTAATGGACGGCAGAGAGTATCGCTACGGCTGGCTCTCGTACCTCCGCTGCCAGTGGGGGTGCGGTGGCATGGTGATGGGGGACCGGTTTTATGCGCTTTCAGACCTCCCCATGCCGAAAATCGACCCGGAGGACGATGCTGCAATGGTCCGCCTGGAATTTCTCCTGGCGGGGGAAAAGCGATTCCCTTGGGACAAGGCCGCCCGGGGGGCTTTTAATTATAATGCCTGCTCCAAATGTTACGTGGTCTGCCATCCCGAAAATCGAGGAAAAAGGAAGGCCAGATAGGGATCTCCAAAATTACTAAGGAGTCCATAATTGACCAGACATATTCATTCAAAATCTCCCCTAACCCCTCTTTTCTAAAGAGGGGAATTCCTCCCTTTGGCAAAAGGAGGGCAGGAGGGATTTAGTTTTAAGCGTCTATACAATTATGGACTGACCAGTAATTGGTTGGAAAAGAATCTGGTCGAGGGCCGCAAAAGCAAAATAAATGATGAAGATTGACCCCATTTCCCAGGAGTTACCTTTTCCCTTGATTTTCGAATGATTTTTCCATATGATCTGGTCAGTTACGGCGAGTGACGAATTTTTTTCTTTTGCAGGTGACGAGCCCTTCATCGCCAATTCATGCGGAGGGGGAGGTTCATGATCCGGGATGTGCATGCCTTGAGGCGGTTTGAAGATGACTTACTGGAGAAGGGGCCTCAACCCTCTTTCCGGGAAGCCCTTCAGCTATTTGAGGCAATGTGGAACGAAGGAATCGCGCTGGGAACCCTCCCTCTTTCCGACCCCCTGGAAGGAATCGAGGTGGATATCGAGCTCGCAAGGGTACTCAATTGTTTGAAGAACTCCTCGCCCGAATAGCCGCCGGACTTTCCAGGCGCAACCTCCCGTACATGATCATCGGGGGACAGGCCGTATTGCTGTACGGTGAGCCCCGCCTGACCAAAGACATCGATATAACCCTTGGGGTTAATATAGATCGCCTGGATGATCTGCTTTCGATCGTCAAAGAACTCTCTTTGGCACCCCTCCCTGAAGACGTCCCTTCATTTGTCCAGAAAACGATGGTCCTGCCCGTCCTCGAAAGGAGTACAGGAATCCGGGTTGATTTCATCTTCTCCTTCACTCCCTATGAAACGCAAGCCATAGGAAGGGCCAAGAGAATAATCCTTTCCGGCCAGGAAGTCTGTTTCGCTTCCCCGGAGGATCTTATCCTGCACAAGATTTTTGCAGGCCGACCCCGAGATCTGGAAGATGTGAGGATCTTGATCCTGAAGAATCCAGGAATCGATGTACCGTATATCAGGCGTTGGCTGAGGGAATTTGATGCCGCGGTTCAAGAGAGGGGGTTTCTGGACACATTCGAACGAATTTTGAAGAGGTCAAAAGATCGAATCCTCTAGCAGGATACGGAAAAACTCCAATTCACCTTTTTTCATGCCTTGGCTTTTTGGATTTCCTTTAGAAGCTTCTTGTAGTACTCAGAGTAAATGGGGCAGCCGGTTTGCGACTGAGCGCGGAGGAGCTGGGAGCAGGATCCGCAGGCGATGCAGTAATTGACCTCCGCAGGTTGACCGGCGAGGATTTTTCTGGCGAAGAGGGGATCGGCCAGGGACTGCCGGCCGATTCCGACCATATCGCATACCCCCTGCTGCAGATTCTTTTCCGCCCAGTAGAGAAAACTCTTCTTGGCCGGCTCGGGCTCCTTCAGGTCGTTCTTTCCGTCCCGCAGGTAGGAATATCCTGCGGCGATGATCGGAACTTCCACCTCCTTTTTCATGGCCCGGGCCCACCCGAAATGCCGGTACACTCCTTCCGGATAATTTTTCGACGGGCGGACGATCTCCGGGGTGATGGCCGGAATTCCCGCGGAGACATTGATGTAGTCCATTCCTGCTTTCTCCATGATCCGGACCAAAGCCAGCGGTTCGGATAGATCTTCGATCACTTCTCCGGGACCCGAGGTCCCGAATCCTCCCGGAAGCCCCTCGTAAACGGAGAAGCGAGCCCCCAGGAGAAAGGAATCGGTTCCCACAGCCTTTTTGATCTTCTCCAGGGTGTCGCGGAAAAAGCGGGTGCGGTTTTCAAAGGAGCCGCCGAAGCGGTCCTTCCGGGAATTTGCGGGACGGAGCATCTCGGCGCCGAGGTACCCGTGGCACTGCTTGAAGTCGATCCCATCGGCCCCCACCTGTTTGGCAATCCGTGCGGCTTTGGCAAAATCATCGCCGATCCTTTCGATCTCTTCTTCCGTCAGAATTTGCGCTTGCTGTCCGGGGATGGGATACACGGAGACCCGCCGCGAAAAAGCCGCTTCGCTCTGCCGGCCGGAATGGGTAATCTGGAACAGGATGAGGGATTGGGAGTTGATGGACTTCATCTCTTGCACCAATCGTTCGAGCCCGGGGGCGGTTTTTTCGTAAATTCCCAATTGATTTTTGCGCGCCCGGCTCTCCTGGGTTATGGTGAGAGCTTCCAGGAAGATAATCCCGGCCCCTCCCTCAGCCAGCTTCCGGTAGCGGCTGAAGGTCAGCTCAGTGGGATTTCCCTGCTCGTCGGCATCGTTGCATTCCATGGGCTGGTTCACGATCCGGTTGGGGGCTGATTTTTCCCCTATTTTAACTGCGGAGTCTAAGATGGTCATTTGCCTTCCTTCCATTTTTCGACCTGTTTTTACAGCTCTACCCGCATCCCTTTCTCGGCCGCAAGGTAGGCGGCGTAAATCGCCTCCACAGTCTCCAGGGCCAATTCTAACCCGGAAACGGGCTCACGACCCGTGAGCAGAGAGGCCACAAAATCCTCCAATTCTTGCGGATAGCCACGCACCCAGTCTTCATCGGGACTGGCAAAATTCCAACCCGCTTTGGTCTCCAGTTTCTCGGCGATGTACTCCTCCCCGAAGATGTGGGGGGCGGGAGCATAGGCCATGACCGTATCACTCGGGTTGATGTTCACCTGCACCACGGCATTGGACAGATAAACCGTCATGGTATTGCGGACCCCGCCCAGCACTCCGTCCGACGCGGTGACGACGGCCTGGGAGCCATCCTCAAAATTCATGATCATCGTCGCCCAATCTTCCACATCCTCCCAGGCGCTCACGATCCATTTGGGCGATTCTTTTTTGAAGGATTCGATGGACGTATGCCGGCCCACTTCGGCGGTCACCGATTTAAGCTGAATTCCCCGCCCTTGCTTCAGCATCCCTTCATAGTGCTTGAGGTGCAGAACGGCCGAGACCGGGTGGGCCCCCAGCCGCAACAGGGCGCCGCCGCCCGAGGTCTTCCAGCGCCGGGAATAGGCGGCGTGAGAACCCGAATGGCTTTCCTCGGCGCGGATGTCCAGGATGGTTCCCTGGCTCACCCGGATCAGGTTTTTCAGCTTGACGACCGGCGGCGCATAAATCCAGTTCTCGGCATAGCAGAATTTTACTTTGCTCTTTTCGATGGCCCGGGCGACTGCTTTACAATTGGCCAGGGCCTCTTGCAACATGGTTCCCCGGTCCACCGCGTCACCGACGAAGTCCTCCGGCCTGTCCTTTCCGAAATAGCCCGTCAAAGGCTTTTCGCAAATCACGTGCTTGCCGGCCTGGGCCGCCTGGATGATGAATTCGTGGTGGAGATCCGTGGGCACGCAAAGGTCCACCCCGTCGATGTCTTTCCGCTCCAGCAGGCGGCGGTAGTCGTCCGCCACATGGGGGATATCGTATTTCCGGGCCAATTCTTCAGCCCGCGCCCTTGTTCGGGAAGCGATACCCACAATCTCCAATTTCGAACCCCGCAGCGGCTTATAATTCTGCAGATGGAGATGGGCCGCAAATTGAGCTCCGACAATGCCGATACGTAGAAGGTCCATAAACATCCTCCCCTTTAAAAGGTTGAGCCGTTGCTCACCCTCTCTTTCGATTCTTCTGGTATCTTACTCCTTACCAAAAATATAATAGACAGTTTTTTTGTCAAGGCTTTTTTGATGGACACGCCTGGGACGCAATGCAAGTTTGGGGGACGGCGCCCCAAAACAGTACCCGACAAGAAGATACTTACGCAGAGAATAACTTTCAAAGTCGCCCCACCCCCCTTTACTAAAGAGAAGCTGTGAAAAATTTGGAATATACCCCCTCACCCTACCCTCTCCCGCCCGGGGAGAGGGTAAACATATTGAAATAAGAAAGAAATTCCCTCCCCCTTGATGGGGGAGGGGAAGCCCTGCCCCACCTAGGGTGCAGGACAATGCCCTGAACCTCACATG
>Ga0315295_10006382_pt1 | contig 10072 bp, 9 predicted proteins | sample YL17G14_0_MG_FD_204453 | JGI IMG/M metagenome (GOLD analysis project Ga0315295, IMG submission 204453) | Sediment microbial communities from Yellowstone Lake, YNP, Wyoming, USA - YL17G14_0 | ecosystem: Environmental > Aquatic > Freshwater > Lake > Sediment | place: USA: Wyoming | collected... | reverse complement strand
CCTGCCTGTCTTGTCTATTTCTATCACCTTCACAAGCACATCCTCACCTTCACGAAGCTCGTCTGTGACCTTATCAATTCTTTTTTCTGATATCTGCGATATATGCAACAATCCTTCCGTTCCCTGGAATATCTCCACAAAGGCTCCAAAATCAAGAATTCTTTTAACTTTTCCAAGGTATATCTTGCCGAGCTCAGCCTCTGCTATAATGCTGTTTATTATATCAATAGCCTTTTTTGCAGCCTCTCCATCAGGAGATGCTATATTGATAAGACCGCTATCTTCTATATCTATTTTTACGCCTGTCTGTTCCACTATGCCGCGTATAACCTTCCCGCCGGACCCTATGACATCACGTATCTTTTCCTGCCTTATCTGCATCGTGTAGATCCTTGGAGCATAAGTAGCAAGATTTTCGTGCGGCAAACTTATCGTCTCCTTCATTTTATCGAGGATATGGAGTCTCCCCTTACGTGCCTGCTCAAGGGCATTTTCCATAATCTCGCGTGATATGCCACCGATCTTTGTATCGAGCTGGAATGCGGTGATGCCCTTTTCTGTTCCGGTAACCTTAAAATCCATATCACCAAGGTGATCTTCAAGTCCAAGGATATCGGTCAAAACTACAACCCTTTCGGCTTCCTTTATAAGGCCCATTGCAATGCCTGCAACATGAGATTTAATAGGCGCACCTGCATCCATTAATGCAAGTGACCCTCCGCAGACCGTTGCCATTGAAGACGACCCATTAGACTCCAGGATGTCCGAAACTATTCGTATTGTATACGGGAATACCGATTTGGGTGGTATAACAGCCTTTAGCGCTCTCTCGGCAAGCATACCATGCCCTATCTCGCGTCTGCCCGGTGATCTTAAAGGTTTCACCTCTCCCACACTGAAAGGCGGAAAATTATAATGAAGCATAAAGGTCTTGAAAGACTCTCCGTCAAGCGAATCTATCCTCTGTTCATCGTCCGAAGTGCCAAGGGTAACAACTGTAAGACACTGCGTCTCACCCCTGATAAAGAGTGCCGAGCCATGCGTCCTCGGGAGAATACCTATCTCGGAACTGATCTTTCTTATCTCATCAGGGGCTCTTCCGTCTGCCCTTTTGTTTTCGTTGAGAATCATGTCTCTCACAAGATTTTTCTCGATATCATTGAATATGTTAATGATATCCATTTTCCTGTCCTCTTCGCCCGTATTTACCTTTTCAATTAACTCTTTGAGTACTTCATCAAGGGCATTCTGCCTCCTCAATTTATCAGAGATGGTAATGGCAGCTTCTATTTTTTTCAATGCATTTTCAGCAATTACATTCTTCAGCGCTTCATCTATAACAGGCGCTGTTACCGACCTTTTCTCATTACCTGCAACAGACCTAAATTCATTCTGAACAGCACATATACGTTTTATTTCAAGGTGAGCTACATCAAGGGCCTCAAGGAGATCAGTCTCTGATATTTCCCGGGCTTCGCCCTCGACCATAACCACAGCTTCTTCAGTGCCTGCAACAATAAGATTTATATCGCATTCCACAACCTCTCTGAGGTCAGGATTAATAATAAAAGAGCCATCAATCCTCCCGATTCTGACTGCGGCAATCGGGGCTTTAAAAGGTATGTTGGATATTGTAAGGGCGGCTGACATGCTGATTATGCCGAGTATATCAGCGATGTTTTCGTCACCATAAGATAGCACATTCACAATACATTGCGTCTCGCAGTAAAACCCTTTGGGGAAAAATGGTCTTATTGGTCTGTCGATCAAACGCGAGGTTAGAATTTCTTTCTCGCTCGGTCTGCCTTCTCTCTTAAAAAACCCCCCGGGGATTTTACCGGCAGAATATGCCTTCTCCTGATAGTCTACAGTGAGCGGAAAAAAATCCAGACCTTCCCTTGGATTCTTGTCTGCAACCGCCGTAGCAAGAACAACTGTATCACCGAACTGTGCAACAACTGCTCCATCAGCCTGCTTTGCTATTTTGCCTGTCTCTAAGGTTAGCTTTTTACCGCGGATTTCAATTTCAACCTTATTCATTATTTCCTGATTTCCAGGCGTTCTATTACCTTTTCATAACTCCCCTTATCGGAAGTTTTGAGGTAATCGAGCAATTTTCTTCTTTGACTGACAAGCTTTAGAAGGCCTCTTCTGGAGTGATGATCTTTTTTATGAGTCTTGAAGTGTTCGGTAAGATAATTAATCCTTGTACTTAACAGAGCTATCTGAACCTCAGGGGAGCCTGTATCACTGTCATGGGTCCTGTAGTCACTTATTATAGTCTGTTTTTGTGATTTGTTAATCGCCATCTATTCACCACCTTTTAAAATTTGCGTAATTTTTACAATACCATATAATCCATTATTCTGTAAAGATTATCGATGAATTCTCAAAGAAGGCTGATGAATCCTGCCCCAGCTTCATCCTCTACAAAATAATGAAGGAATTTCTATACAGTCGTCCTGCTTAAATCTTTCTTTGTTTTTTCCTTAAGTGAAGACTGTGCTGCTGCAAGTCTGGCTATAGGAACCCTGTATGGCGAACAGCTCACATAGTCCAGACCAATCTTATGGCAGAACTCAACAGATTGCGGATCCCCTCCATGTTCACCGCATATCCCCATTTTCATATGCTTCTTTACTTTTCTGCCCTTTTCTATCCCTATCTTCATGAGGGCGCCTATACCTTTCTGGTCAAGGGTTACAAACGGATCATTTTCAAGTATCCCCTTTTCAACATAGTAAGGTAGGAATCTCCCGGCATCATCTCTTGAAAGACCAAATGCGGTCTGCGTCAGGTCATTTGTTCCAAAAGAATAAAAATCTGCATAGGCGGCTATCTCGTCTGCTGTTATAGCAGCCCTTGGAAGCTCTATCATTGTGCCGACAGTATAGCTGACCTTTGTATTATAGCGTTTCTGAACCTCATCTGCTGCCTTAACAGTAAGTTCCCTCATCATTCTGAGCTCATTGACATGCCCAATCAGAGGTATCATTATTTCAGGTATTATCTTAATTTTCTGTTTCGAAAGCTCACATGCTGCTTCCATGATTGCCCTGACCTGCATCTCATATATTTCAGGATATGTCACGCCGAGCCTGCAGCCCCTGTGCCCGAGCATTGGATTAAACTCTTCCAGTGCCTTGTTTCTTGCCTTTAATTTTTCAACAGGAACTTCCATCGAAGCAGCCAGTGCCCGTATATCTTCCTCTGTATGGGGGAGGAATTCATGCAAAGGCGGATCAAGAAGACGAATGGTTACAGGAAGACCTTTCATAACCCTGAAAATTTCAATGAAATCGCTCTTCTGCATGGGAAGGAGTTTTACCAACGCCTTTTTCCTTCCCTCAGTGTCATCTGCAAGAATCATCTCTCTAACAGCGCTGATTCTTTCGGGTGCAAAGAACATATGTTCTGTCCTGCAGAGCCCGATCCCTTCTGCACCGAACTTCCTTGCAACCTCTGAATCATGGGAGGTATCGGCATTTGTCCTTACGCCAAGCTTACGGTATTCGTCAACCCATTTCATAAATATGCCGAAATCACCTGTCAGTTCAGGCGTTACTAAAGGTGCCTGTCCAAGCATTACCTCTCCTGTTGTGCCATTGAGTGTTATATATTCACCTTCCTTTACAACAAGGTCATTCACGGCAAAGTATTTCTGTACTTCATTTACATTTATTGCACCACAACCGGCAACGCAGCATTTTCCCATGCCTCTTGCAACAACAGCTGCATGAGATGTCATGCCACCCCTTGCAGTCAGAATGCCCTGAGCTGCATTCATTCCACCGATATCTTCAGGTGATGTTTCTGCCCTGACAAGAATAACCTTTTCTCCTTTATCAGCTGCCCTCTCTGCGTCCTCTGCCGTCAATACTACCTTCCCTACCGCAGCGCCAGGCGATGCAGGAAGACCTTTTGCAATGACCTTTACCTGAGCTTTCGGGTCTATCATGGGATGAAGCAGTTGGTCAAGCTGCTGGGGGTCGATTCTTAATATCGCTGTCTTTTTATCTATTAACTTCTCCTTGACCATATCAATGGCTATCCTGAGGGCTGCTGCAGCAGTCCTTTTCCCTACCCTGGTTTGAAGCATGTATAGCTTGCCTTCCTGGACAGTAAATTCTATATCCAGCATATCTTTATAGTGTTTTTCGAGTTTTTTGTATATGACATCAAGTTCTTTGTAAGCTTTCGGAAGACGTTTCCTGAGTTCCTCTATCCTCAAAGGAGTCCTGATTCCTGCAACAACATCTTCACCCTGTGCATTGATAAGACATTCAGCAAAAAATCTCTTCTGACCGGTAGAGGGATTCCTTGTAAAACCGACGCCTGTTCCGGAATTATCACCAAGGTTTCCAAAGACCATAGATTGAATATTGCACGCAGTTCCGAGATTGTCCGGGATATCGTTCAATTTCCTGTATTTCACCGCCCTGTCCCCAAACCATGAACCAAATACGGCATTGATCGCCTTTCTGAGCTGTTCAAGCGGGTCAACGGGGAACTCTTCTCCGGTATTTCTTTTATAAATAATCTTGAATTCTCCAACAAGATTCCTGAGGTCTTCAGCTGTAAGGTCCGTATCAAGACGAACATCCTTTTTTCCCTTCATTTCCTCCAGTGCTTTTTCGAACCTCTGTCTGTCAATACCCATCACAATGCTTCCAAACATCGTGATAAGCCTTCTGTAAGCGTCATATACAAACCGTTCATTCCCTGTCTTTTTTATCAGTGCATTTATTGTTGTATCATTCAGCCCGAGGTTTAACACAGTGTCCATCATGCCGGGCATAGAAAACTTTGCTCCGGATCGCACAGAAACAAGAAGGGGATTAACAGAATCGCCAAGTTTCGTACCCATAACCTTTTCAACTTTCCTCAGGTTTTCTATAACCTGTTCCCACATACCGGGCGGGTATTTTTTCCCGGCCTTGAAATATTCATTGCATCCTTCTGTAGTGATACTGAAGCCTGCCGGTACAGGGATCTTCAAATTGGTCATTTCTGCAAGTCCAGCGCCTTTACCGCCGAGAAGGTCTTTCATATCTCCTCTTCCGTCAGCCTTTCCACCTCCGAAAAAGTAAACATATTTTTTTACTGCCTTCTTTGCCATATGGGGTACCCTCCCGAAACGATTTTTGTAAATAGAATACCTCAGAATTACAAGAAATTCAATGCATTACTGACTATTCTCATGATTCTCATATCCGGCACTCTTTTTAATAAAATGAGAATTCTTTTATAACAAATGCGATCAGAAAATCATTCCCCCAGTGTATTTTCACGACTATTTAACATGGCATTTAATTTGCTTTAATACAGACTATGTCAAGAAAATTCTTACATCTTTTGCTTGAAATCATTCTTATCATCATAGTAGTTATTGTCAGTGCACTCATAACGAATGAACTTAGGGCAGATAAAATACCGTTGGTACCCTATTATGTAACAGATACTTTCTACCATACAATGAGTTTGAATGACTTCCTCCAAGGAGAAAAAAAGAATTTACAGGTGGTTATGTTTGATGCACGTACACATGCCTTATATAAAAAGGATCATGTGACAGCTGCAAAGAATTTTCCTGTGTCAGAGTTTGATTTTTTTTACCACTTATATCTCGCGAATATATCTCAGGATATCCCTATTTTTATAAATGGGAGGACTTTAAGCAATGCCTATGACCTTGAACTCGCTTATCGACTTTATAGAAAGGGATACAAGAATATTACAATACTTTTTTGAAAATGGGTTGGCTATCATTTTTTAAATGGAAGAGAAATCAGTTCATCATAATACAATTTCCTCGCGGCTTATAATAACAATGATCATTTTAAGATGCTGGCTGGGCGGTCTTTTTGTATATACAGGTATTCAAAAGATTTCTCACATTGTAAAATTTAAAGATATAATCGCCAATTATGAGATACTCCCTTACTGGATGATTAATATTACAGCAATTATACTTCCATGGCTTGAAATCTGGGTTGGAATTCTCATTATAGCGGGAATCTTCGTAAGAGCCTGTACAATCATTCAGATCAGTTTGCTGCTGATATTTACCGCAACTATTAGTATTAATATTGCACGCGGTTTAGATTTTTCCTGCGGATGCTTTTCAGAAGCGAATACGGCATCAGGCATGAATTATCAACATATTATATTTAATATGTCCTTAATTGTAATGGCCTCACTGCTCTATTTCCTTGAAAGGAGAAGGTTCAGCCACAGTCGAACAAAAATAAGTGTTCAATAATACTTTAAAATATCATTTCAAGAAAGAAATCTGCTGTGTCATTTTCATTGCTGTAGTGATCTTACTGCTATCAAAAAGTGTTTTTGCAGAAAGCGAGAATATCATAAAGACTGGCTATTTTTTCCCTAATTTTTCTCTTGCTGGTCCATTCTTTAAGAATGATAAATCATACCTTGGATTAACCGAACAAAAATCATATTCATTGGACAGTATTCGTGCTGAATTTATTCTGATCGAATTTTTCAGTATTTACTGTCCTGTCTGCCAGACACATGCTGATAGATTCAACCATTTACATAAATTAATTGAGAAAGACGATTTTATCGGCAGAAGTATGAAGATGATAGGAATAGGCACTGGTAACAATACAAATGAAATCGAATATTTTAAAAAATATTTCAATATCACGTTCCCCTGTATATCAGACCCGGATTTCAAGATACATAAGGCTTTCAAGGAACCAAGGACACCTCTCTTAATTCTCGTCGATAAAAGGACAGTTCCCTATAAGGTACTATCTGTACTTGACTTTCATAAGAATCCCGAAAATCTTTTACAAGACATTCGGAATGAGATTTATAGTATGCAATCCAGGATATCAAAGCACAAAACAATCTCTTTAAAATAATATCCTTTACTTCGCATCTTACTATCCCCTGAATATAATTAAACTGCTGTTAGCTGTTACTTGACAAATATTTCAATAGTATATGAGAATGTTTGAAGAATATTGTAACAAAGGAGGGAATATGAATAAATCTCAAATATATGCATTCACGTTTATAATCTTCATGTTTTTTTTCATGCTTCAGGCTTATGCTGTTGAACAGACACCATTGAAAGGTGAAGCATTCCCCAACATACCCCTTCCCTTTCCTGAAAAGGCATCTGAAAGGGAATACCTTGGATTGACAGGAAAAGGCTCTTTCAAAATACCCCAGATAAAGGCTGAACTGATAATACTAGAAATCTTCAGCATGTACTGCCCATACTGCCAGAAAGAGGCGCCGAATCTCAATGAGCTTTATCAGATAATCATGAAAAGAGAGGAACTGAAAAACAGGATTAAAATTATAGGTGTTGGGGCCGGCAACAATCCTTTCGAAGTCGATGTCTTCAGAAACCAGTATAATATTCAATTCCCCTTATTCTCTGATGAGTCATATTCTGTTCACAAGTCTGTCGGAGAAGTCCGGACACCATACTTTTTTGTGATAAAAAAAACCGGGGACAAGAAGAATACAATAATTTATTCTAAAGTCGGAAGCATACAGGATCCAAAACAATTTTTAGATATGATATTAAAGGAATGTGGCCTGAAAAAGGAGGAATAACAATGCTCAGTAAAAAACATTTTTATCTTTTCGCAGGAATCTTAGTTTTGCTCTATTCTTCAACAATAGCCTACGGTGCATCAGAGCAATTTAAAGGAAAAATCTACAGCCCTGGAATACTTAAACCGGTCGACAGCAAAACAAAGCTTAAAATCGGGATGAAGGCTCCTGATTTTACTCTTCCTTCAGTATCCGGAGAAAAAGTATCTATTAGTAAATTCCTTGGCAAAAAGAATGTAGTAATTTCTTTTGTTCCGGCAGCATGGACTCCTGTATGTTCTGATCAGTGGCCTGGATACAATATAGCGAAAAGCCTCTTTGAGAAGAATGCTGCAGTATTAATAGGAATTACTGTGGATAATATTCCGACGTTATTTGCATGGACTAAAGAAATGGGAGAACTCTGGTTCCCGGTACTTTCAGATTTCTATCCGCATGGGTCAGTAGCCAAAAAATACGGGGTTTTACGTTCCAGCGGAATCACTGAAAGGGCATTGTTTGTTATAGACAAAAAGGGGATTATCCGCTATATTGATGTTCACGACATTAACTCAAGGCCAGGGCTTGAGACTTTAGTGAAGGAACTGGAGAAACTTGAGAAATAGGGGAATAAGCTTCCTGTCTTTTCTCCTTTGCCTTGAACTTATATTAATCGCAACTGTATGTGCTGAAACAAAGCCAATAGAGAAAGGCGCTACTTTCCCTGGTATCACTTTTAAAGATAATGTATCAAAACAAGAACGAAAGACTCTCGGCATATCACAAAAATCAAATTTCTCATTCAGGGAAATACCGGGTAATCTTATCATAATAGAGGTATTCAACACCTTTTGCGTAAGCTGCCCGAGGAATGTTCCTGTACTAAATAAGCTTTACTCTGCTATCGAAAATGATCCGAAGCTGAAGGGAAAAGTAAAATTATTCAGTATTGCTGTTGGAAATAACCAGAATGAAGTTAAAGATTACAGAAATCTCCATAAAATTCTTTACCCTGTACTTACCGATTTAAACTTTTCTATTCATAGGAGTTTAGGAAGTCCCAGAGTTCCATATGCTATTTTTGTTAAAAGGAACGCTAAGGGAAAGGACATTGTCGTAGATACACATTCGGGCATATTTGATTCATACGATGAAGTTATGAAAATGCTAAGGGCTGTTTTAAAATAAGCATATTTCTTATATGAAAAATCATAAACCTTCATGCTGAATTAAAAACAATCATAAAAATCTTCTTGTCAGTATTTTTTCTATTCTTTTATACTTAATAATATTTTATGGAACAGGGCATTATTGAAAATCTTATAACCGAACTAACGAAACTTCCCGGTATAGGCAGAAAAACTGCCCAGAGGCTCGCTTTTTTTATACTCTCCATGCCTGCGGAAGATGCAAAAGCTATTGCAAGGGCGATCAATGAGGTGAAAGAAAAAGCACATTTTTGCAAAGTTTGCTTTAATATCACGGATAACGAATTATGCCATATATGCAGCAATACATCGAGAGACAGGAACAAACTGTGTGTTGTCGAAGAACCAAGCAATATAATGGTAATAGAAAGGTCAAAGAGCTTTGACGGCCTTTACCATGTCCTCCTCGGAGCCCTCTCCCCGATTGATGGTTACACTCCTGACAGGCTCAAGATACATGAGCTTATCGAGAGAGTAAGGAAGGATTCAATACAGGAGGTCATCATCGCAACGAATCCGAATACCAAAGGAGAGATGACTGCCCAGTATATCAGAGAGATGCTGAAGCCATTCAGCGTTAAAGTGACACGGATTGCATATGGGCTTCCGATTGGCGGAGATATCGAGTTTGCTGACGAGGTTACCCTCAGCAAGGCGCTTGAAGGAAGGAGAGAAATTTAATCAGTCGACCTCAATATCTATATATTTAATGCCCGGAGATTCCTTTTGAATGCCTTTTTCAAGTCTGTCTATTCTTCTCCCAACCAGCCTTATAATCCTGTCAGTATATTCATAACAGAACCTCGTAAATTTTCCATAATCTTCTTTTATCTCCTTATAGTTCTCCTGGAGGGGTTTGTCAGCGGTTGCCTCTTTCATCAGTTCATTCGGATCGAGTTCAATATTACACTTGACCCTGTAGCAGTCAACGCCCAGTGTTGTTGACCTGAAGTTCCTTAGACAAACGACAGAAGGATCATTGCTGATGATGCTTATAACCTTTTCTCTTTCTTCCTCGGGGATAGCCTTTTCTATAAGATATCCCCTGTTGACGTCAATCAGGATTACAGCTACTATCGCAAGCATTAAGCCGATCAGTATTGAGCCGGTTGCATCCCATGCGTAGTGCCCTGTAATATGTGTTAGCAGAATGGAAACCGATGCAACTATAACACCTATAACCGCAACACCGTCTTCGAGAAGTACTGCCAGCGTTGACGGGTCTCCTTTTTTCATCATCTCGCCCAATTTCAGACCAGGATGTTTATGTCTCAGTTCTTTTGTTGCTA
>Ga0315295_10006380_pt1 | contig 10074 bp, 8 predicted proteins | sample YL17G14_0_MG_FD_204453 | JGI IMG/M metagenome (GOLD analysis project Ga0315295, IMG submission 204453) | Sediment microbial communities from Yellowstone Lake, YNP, Wyoming, USA - YL17G14_0 | ecosystem: Environmental > Aquatic > Freshwater > Lake > Sediment | place: USA: Wyoming | collected... | reverse complement strand
AGAGGTCTTCGCTGAATCTTACATTTCTGTGGGCTCTTAATGATTCAGGGTACGGGATTTATAGTAATCCCGAGGTCCGTGTTTCGTTTATTTTCTGAAAGAATCAAACTTTCAGTTTTTCTCCTTCTGACTTGGCTATAATAACCGCAGCACAAGTATCGCCATAAACATTTATTGTTGTCCGGAACATATCCAGAATTCTGTCGACCGCAAGAATAAGTCCTATGCCTTCCAGAGGAAGACCAACAGCTTTTAGCACAACAGCCATCATAACAAGACCTGCCATAGGAATGCCTGCTGCTCCGATTGCAGCAAGCAGAGCAGTGAAAACAACAATAATCTGCTGTCCTACAGTAAGGTTTATACCATAGGCTTGGGCAATAAAGATAACTGCAACACACTCATAAAGTGCTGTTCCGTTCATGTTAACGGTCGCTCCAAGTGGTAATGTAAAACTGGCAACCTTATTAGACACACCGTCCTCTATTTCAACGGCTTCCATTGTAAGAGGCAGAGTTGCATTGGAAGATGAAGTAGAAAAGGCCGTAAGCAGAGGTGTAGCCATATTCTTAAAATGTTTAACCGGATTTGCTCTTCCAAGAAGCTTTACTGACAGAGGAAGAGTAACCAGTCCATGGAAAAACAAACCAGCAAGAACCGTTATGAGATAGAGACCCAGTCTGCTTATTACTTCGCTTATATCATTCCCCATCTGCACCTGCTGTGCAATTACTTTTGCAGTTATGCTGAAAATACCTAGAGGAGTGAATTTTATGATGAATAAAGTAATCTTCATTATTACATCAAGAGCTGCATCAAACACATCCATCAACAGATGGTGGGGCTTTTCATTGATCTTTGTAATAAAATAACCGAAAAGTATCGCGAAAAATATTATTGAAAGCATCTGACCCTGCGCCAGCGCTTCTATTATATTTGTCGGAACTATATTAATTAAGGTCTTTCCAAAACTATCCGATGCAGCAGCAATTCCTTCAACAGGAGTTTTAAATCCTAATTCAGCACCCACTCCGGGCTTTATAGTACTCACCAGTATAAATCCTGTAACTATGGCAGCGAGAGTGGAAAGGACATAATACGCCATTGTTTTCAATCCCAGTCTTCCAAGATTGCCGCTGCTTCCAACACTTGCCACACCTGTGGTAATTGAGAAAAGTATCAGCGGGACAATAATCATGTTCAATGCACGGAGAAATATTTCACCGATCCAGTTTGTGAAAGCTGTGGATGATGCAAAAAAATAACCAAAGAAACCACCTCCCAGAAGCATTATTAAAATCTGGAAATGGAGTGGGATGGAGAATTTTGTTTTGGCCATAATTCAGGGTTTAAATAGTTAAAGGAAAAAAAACTTTGTGATAATTCATTTCAAAAGAGATACTATTTTTCAATTTCCTTAACAGCTCTACAATTTAAAATTTGAATTTAAACGGAGCAGAGACTTCAAATAATGCCGAAATTTTCAATTAGGATTTATTATGACCAATTTCGATAATTTTTCATGTGAAGGATAATGGGTTCTTGTCTGCATTACAAATGTAAATCATGAAATTCCAATGATATTCACAGAAGTAATCGAATAATTACAGGCTGAAATATCACATGTGTAATTATTATATATCAAGAATTATATTTGAATTTATATAACTGTATATCAGTATTATTATACAGGCTATTTGATATTTGAATATATGTTATGTAAAACTCAGGAGGGGATAAAGTTTAGAAATGGTGAAATTAGTGTTATATAATATTGTAAACCAGATTATTAAATATCTAAACTAAAGCAACACATGATGTATTTCTTATTTGTAATAACTTGTTAATCAATAATATAATAATTAGATTGTTCTTTTGCATATGCGGCAGAATTATATAAGTTACTCATGTAATTATTTAAGGTTACTGATGTAAATTAATTAATATTTACATTTGTAATAAGTTAAATATAGATCATGAAAGAACGAATTCTTGAATTTTTAAAAAAAGAAAATAAAACCTCAGCTCAGTTTGCTGATGAAATTAATGTTCAACCATCAGGTATATCACATATCCTTTCGGGAAGAAATAACCCAAGTCTTGATTTTGTCATAAAAATGTTGGAGAGATATTCATTCCTGTCAACAGACTGGCTGCTATTCGGAAAAGGATCTATGTATAAGGAACCAAAGATAGCTGACCTGTTTTCCAATATCGATCTGATTGAATCTGAAAAGTCTGAAGAAATGACAGTAAAAACTGAAGAAAAAATTGTCATTGAAAGCCCTAAAGACTCGCGTATTCACGAAGAAGATTCAAAAAGAACAGAGAAACAACATTCTCAGGTGGCAAGAATTGTCTGGTTTTATGGAAATAACAGTTTTGAAGAATTTTATCCATCGAAAGACTAATCAATATTTTTCAGAACCCGATCATTAATTATCTTTGCTGAAAACGGAATACTGATGGCAAAGAGAATTGAAGATTTCATCATAAAGGAGAACAATCGTCTGAATAACGATTTCTTTATTCTCGAACTTGCGGAGAGCAATTATATGCCCATTTTAAAACCTGGACAGTTTGTTCAGGCTAAAGTTGAAGATAGCCCGGAAACATTCCTTCGCCGCCCACTTTCAATTCATGACGTTGATTTTGAGAGAAATACAATAAAAATTCTCATCCAGATAGCGGGAAAAGGGACTGAAAAACTTTCAAATCTGAAAGCAGGTGAAATCCTTAATCTTATTTATCCTCTTGGCAATTCATTCAGTATGCCTGCTGAAAATGCTCATGTTTTGCTCATTGGAGGGGGATGCGGTGTAGCTCCATTATTATTTCTGGGAAAATATTTAAAATCAAAGGGATATAATCCGGAAATACTATTGGGTTTCAGAAATTCTGACAGGATAATTGAATATGAAGAGTATAAAAAGATAGGACCTGTTTATCTGACTACTGAAGACGGATCGAAAGGTGAAAAAGGATTCGTAACTGATCATCCTGTTTTAAAAGAGCAGCGCTTTGATCATGTCTGCTGCTGCGGTCCTGAATCAATGATGAAAGCTGTTGCGGGCTATTGCCTGAAGAACGACATTATATGTGAAGTATCGCTTGAAAACCTTATGGCATGCGGCTTTGGGGTGTGTCTGTGCTGTGTGGTGAAAACCATCGAAGGAAATATGTGTACCTGTACCGATGGTCCTGTTTTTAACATAAAGAAATTGAAATGGTAAATCTGGCTGTTCAGATAGGCAATCTCAGGTTTAAAAATCCGGTAATTACTGCTTCAGGTACATTCGGGTACGGATCAGAATTTGATGATTTCATTGATGTTTCAAAGCTGGGTGGCATTATATTTAAAGGTACAACAATGGAACCAAGGGAAGGCAATCCTTATCCCAGGATGGCTGAAACACCTTCTGGGATGCTTAATGCTGTTGGTTTGCAGAATAAAGGTATCGACTACTTTGAAAAAAATATTTATCCTGCAGTTTCAGGATATGAAACAAATGTGATTGTCAACATCAATGGCAATTATGTAGAAGACTATATTGCTTTAGCTGAGAGAGTTAATAAGCTTGAAAAAATACCAGCCATAGAGCTGAATATTTCATGTCCCAATGTGAAGATGGGCGGAATGATATTCGGAACAAATACTGATTCTGCACGCGAGGTTATTCGGGCCGTTAGAGCTGTATATTCAAAAGTGCTTATTGTTAAACTTTCTCCAAATGTTACTAACATTATCGATTTTGCCAGGATTGCAGAAGAGGAGGGAGCCGATTCAGTATCTCTTATAAATACGTTGCTTGGAATGGCTGTTGATATAGGTACCATGAAACCTTCATTGTCGACAATTACAGGGGGGCTTTCAGGTCCGGCTGTTAAGCCGGTAGCGTTGAGGATGGTCTGGCAGGTAGCAAAAGCTGTTAAAATACCGGTTATAGGAATAGGAGGGATTATGACTGCCGCTGATGCTGTCGAGTTTTTACTTGCAGGAGCCTGTGCAATCCAGGTCGGCACAGCATCATTCATCGATCCCCGTAATTCGATCAGAGTACTTGATGGGATAGCGAAGTATCTGAATGATAAAAGATTCAGCGATATTAAGGAGATTATCGGGCTAATAGACAGATAATCAGATTTAATAAACCATAGAAAAGTATTTCTGAACTTCTTTCATACGAAGGAAATATTCCAGTGTAAAAGAATTTCAACTATCAGGTATTTATCTCTGTTTTTCCTTAAATTTGTAAGTGTTAAATGTAAAAAATCATTTTCCGTTAATCAAAATCAACAAAAATGACAGAAAATATTCATATCGATAATCTGGATAAGAAAATTCTCGATATAATAACCAAGAATGCAAGAGTTCCTTACCTCGAAGTCGCAAGGGAATGCAATGTTTCAGGTGCCGCGATTCATCAGCGCGTTCAGAGGCTCATAAAGATCGGAGTGATCAGAGGTTCGGAATTTAAAGTTGATCCGGCACTGGTCGGGTTTAAGACCTGCGCTTATATAGGTGTCTATCTCGATCATCCCGGACATTACCGCGATATAATCAAGAAATTCAAGGAGATACCCGAAATCATCGAATGTCACTACACCACAGGAAATTATTCACTATTTCTGAAAGTGTATACCCGTGATAATGAACATCTCCGTGATATTCTTACTGATAAGATACAAAATATTCCCGGGGTTGTGCGCACCGAAACACTTATATCTCTTGAAGAGTCAATTAATCGCCAGATCCCGGTTCTGTCAAAATAATAATTATTCCTCCAGAAATAACAAAGAGCTGCTCCATGAGTAGCTCTTTTGCTTTCATGCAGGAATGGAATTTTTTTGTTTTATGACAATTGATTGCTAACTTAGTATACCTATATCCAGTAGATATGATCCTGCATATGAAATAAAAGTGTCTTACGGCATAAATCTCCCAACTTTATATCTTATGAAAAAGTACTCAATAAACTGTAAATCAAAAAAATACTTTTTATTTACCGGGAAAAAAGCCCTAATGGTTGGCTTAATACTTTTTTCCCAGATAATATTTTTTGGTCCTCATGACAGGGTTGCTTACTCGTGGGGTGCCTTCAGAGGAATAATCGGATACAAAGTTACTGATACCCATCAGGAGATACTTAAGGCTGCCTACCAGCTTCTAATGGCTGATCCGGCTATGAAAAATTATAGAAATCTGAAGTTTTCTGATGGACGGGGAATCAGTATTGAGGAAATTCTTAATTATGAGGGAGTATATGGTGATATTGGTTCCTTATCAGTGACAGGGCCGGGTCCGGATGCTGATGGGGCATCCCCATATTCATCACATTGGTATAATCCTTTGACAAACTATGGCAAGGCTCCTGAATCTGCCGGCAAACAATATTATGAGTTTGTAAAGGCATTGGAGGGTCGCTCAATGGATGTTGAAGCAGCAATCAAAGGTATGACCTGGTCAGCCCATTTTCTGGCAGATATGTTCGTTCCCTATCATCTTAATGGGATACCTGTTTTCCAGGCATCTTCAATGATTAATAGTGGAAGATCTATCCTTACAGACAAGGAGTCAGGCCCACTGTACCTTTTTAATAAGACTCTTTCAACTCAACTTCCGTCAGAATCTGTTGTTGACCAGTTGCTTCAAGAGGGTTATGGAATTAATTCTGATTTCACAATGTGCCTGAGAAAATATTTTATTGCAAGAGGTGAAATTGAATCTGATGGAGCCAATAATGATACAAACCCGATAGATTGGTTTGATCCATGGTACTGGAATGGAACTGTGGCGAAAGTCTTATTCTCCAGTCATGCCACCTGGGAAGCAAATGCCCACAGTGCCTGGATCTCAAGTGGAGGTTATAATAATCTTGTATTCAACCTGTTGCCTCCTTATGACAGGTTATGGCATAATAGCCGCCCTGATTATGAGTTTGCCGGTACTTCCGGTATTTCACAATCTTCTCAGGTTTACGAATTCGCTTCAAATGTTGCACTGCGGACAAGGAATGACATTGAGAGAATATTTTTATCCCCGGTTGATGGTATAAAACAGTCTGTTGAAGCTGTTTATACGCTCTGGAGATCAGCATTAACAGCCCTTTCACCTGGTGTTATTGCTTATTATGATCCGGCAAATCCTGGTTATCTGACAATTAAATGCCAGGTCTTTAATTTTTCTCAGGAAATTTGTACCGGAGTTTCCCTGAAGTTTACGATTATGAAGGAATCGTCTGCTTTAGTGCAGGAAACTATTCCGCTAAATGAGAATCTTGCACCTAATCAACCGTTGGAAATTGTCAGGCTGGTTAAACTCGACCCGTCGCAGGATTGGAATATACTCGCAGAGGTCATCGGACAATTCAATCTTACACCTGACCTGCAATATGCAAATAGTTTTTTTCCCTACCGTCCGGTTGAACAGAACCAGACTCAGGCAGAAAATGTTTTTGGACAGAATAACTGGTCTCCTAACTCATTGACAGGAAGCATTTATTATCTCCCTGAAGGAACGTCACAATTACCTGATTTTGCGGGATTATACCCGGTAGGGTATATCTATGCCAAAAGCCTTAATGTACCGGAAAGAGCCTTTGATTCAGGCTTTCCAGGTATAACCAATCGTTTTGAATGGTTTGCACTGAGCTATTCAGGGCAGATTAATATCCCTCTGGCTAAATCCGGCGAGTATACTTTTAAACTTATAAGTGATGACGGATCAAGGTTAATTATTGATAAAAACATAGTCGTTAATAATGATGGAACACATAGAACAGCTCCTGCAGAAGGGAGAGTATATCTTGAACCAGGACTTCATACTATCACGATTGACTATTTTCAGGGTCCCCGGCTCCATGTGGCATTGATACTTCAGGTCAAACCTCCCCGTTGGCCTGATTTTTACATATTTAACATGGATGATTTTTGAAATATACATTATTTGGAGCAACATCATAAAAGTATAATGTGATGGGTAAGGCTGGATTCAAAAAAGGCTTTTGTTTTAAACTAAAACAAGCTTTAACACCTTAAGTCCATTTTTTTCCCCAACTTTAAAAGTCAAACAATAAACCTTTTTAATGATGAAGAAAACTCTGGTTTATTTGGCATCATTACTGATTTCAACCTTTATAAAATGAATGCCATTAGATCTCTAACGCAACTGGAAATTAAACCTTAACACATAGGTATAAGCTGGGTGTGCTGGGTTTATGATCCTGAATGGGGACCTCAGCTTTTAAAGTCATGGAATACTTATGAACTTACCGGAAGCGGTGAGTTTTTCAAAAAAGCAATGCGTGGTGAACTGGAATTTCAAAAAACAAAATGATATATAATAATATAAAAAATGAGCATACGGAAATCAATTTCTTATTTTACAGAAATATTCTGCTTCCTGATCATTTTTATCGGTTGCAAACAAAAAACTGATTACTATACAAGCGGAGTAGGCATTTATCCGGGTAATCAGGCAGAAGATTTTTCACCGTCATTTGTTGTTGATAAAGGAAATTACCGCAATCTGGCAAAGCTCAGGCCTGCTTATCATTCTTCAAGTTATGATTATAATCTTACTGCACAGCTTACAACTGATGGAATTATTACAGATGAAATGCCGGCAACTATAGCACTCTCGACAAATCATGGATTGCTTTTCAAAAATGAACGTGAATGGCTGCTCGATCAAAATAGTGTTACCGCGTACAACATTGATGGATCAGATATCTGGATTCAAATTGATATGAAAGGGGGAGAAGTAATCCCCGAAATCACCAGAATACACCTCAATGGCAATTTTAACTTTAACTATAAAAAGCCGGGGGATTGGCAGTTTGTCTGCTCCGGTTCAAATGACGGAATAGAATGGAATGAGCTTGGAAAAATTAGAGGAAGCGGTTTGCCGGGTAAAGAAATGCCGAATCCTTTTCACAAATGATGGCAAACGTACGCCCTCAGCGCAGAGACGGTCAGGGAAGACGCCGGCCAAATCCGTTTGCCGGCTTTATGATGGGGCCTTATGGGAACGATTCAACAGCTCCAAGACCATCATTTACATTCAATTTCGGCATTCCGAAGCCACAGAGACTACTCGACCAGTCATTTGTTTTTGAAAAACCGGTTTCCTACAAATCATACAGGATTGCCTTATCAGCGCCATGCGCTGAAACATGGACCTTTGGTGACCTTGATTTCTACAAAGTGATACAAAACTGAATATGATCCCGTCTTATAATTTTAAAAGCGTATGGATGAGTGCCGGCAAGGAAGAAGAATGGATTTACGTGGATCTTGGAGCATCAGGCACTTTCGATAATGTTAAACTTCACTGGATCAAAAAAGCAGCTGCAGGCTCAGTTCAGGTATCTGATGATGCAAAAACCTGGAGCGATGTTGCTTTACTTCCCGGTAATGAAGGGCTTTTAGACGATATTAAACTCAAAAACGAGGCAAAAGGCCGCTATGTTCGGGTTCTTATGACCTCTTCAGAATCAGACAATAATTATGTCCTGAGCGAACTTGAAGTTTTTGGCAGTGGAGGAATGGTACCGGTTCAAAAAGCTTCTCCCAAAATCTCTGACAAAAAGATGTATCTGACCGGTGGAAACTGGAAGATCCAGCGGGCTTCCGAAGTTAATTCAGCAGGAGAAACTATTTCACAAACCGGCTTTACAAATGACAACTGGGTTGTTGCAACAGTCCCAGGTACTGTCCTTGTAAGTTATTGGAATGCAGGAGCATTACCCGATCCCAATTTTGGAGATAATCAGCTGATGATATCCGAATCATTTTTCAACTCAGATTTCTGGTATCGTAATGAGTTTGATGTTCCCTCTACATTCAAAGGGGAACGTATCTTCCTGAATTTCGACGGGATAAACTGGAAAGCTGATGTATTTCTGAACGGTAAGAAAACAGGGAGAATTGAAGGAGCTTTTATAAGAGGGAAATTTGATGTCACTGATCTTGTGATCCCGGGTCAGAAAAATGCCGTTGCAGTTCTGATATACAAGAATGATAATATAGGTGTTATCAAGGAACAGACAGCATTGAGCACCGACAAGAACGGTGGTATCCTTGGCGCCGATAATCCAACATATCATGCATCGATCGGCTGGGACTGGATCCCAACAATAAGGGGAAGAAATATTGGCATCTGGAATGATGTTTATCTGAAAACAACAGGAGCCGTCACGATTGAGGATCCCCTGGTCACCACAGATCTAAGTTTGCCTGATACAACAGCCGCAGACATAAGTGTAGAAGTGACACTTAAAAATCATGTGAATGAACCGGCTACCGGAATATTGTCAGGGAAATATGGGGATGTCAGCTTTGAAAAAGAAGTTACATTGGAACCCCTTTCAATAAAAGTTGTGAGATTTGATCCTCCGGAATATTCCTCGTTACATTTTGAAAATCCTAAACTCTGGTGGCCCAGGGGCTACGGTGAGCCTTATCTGTACGACGTTGAGTTAAGCTTTAAAGCTCCAAATGGTATTTCAGACATGACATCATTTAAGTCGGGTATCCGTGAGATGACATACGATGAGTCAAACGATATTCTTAACATATATATAAACGGCAGACGTTTTATCGGACGTGGCGGAAACTGGGGATTTCCTGAATCGAACCTTAAATACAGAGGAAGGGAGTATGATGTTGCGGTTGCTTACCATGCGGATATGAACTTCACAATGATCCGTAACTGGGTCGGACAGACAGGAGATGATGAATTCTACGAGGCCTGTGACCGCCACGGTGTTATGATCTGGCAGGATTTCTGGCTCGCAAACCCTGTTGACGGACCGAATCCTTTTAATCCGGAAATGTTTATGAATAATGCAGAGGACCTTATAAAACGTATCCGTAACCATCCGTCCATGGGTCTTTATTGCGGCCGAAATGAGGGCAATCCTCCTGATGTTATTGATATTCCTTTGCGTACCCTGATCCCGTCTATACATCCCGGATTATACTATATCTCCAATTCATCAATGGGAGTTGTCAGCGGGGGAGGTCCTTACAATGCTCTTCCGGTAAGAGACTATTTCCTCTTGTATGGTTTCA
>Ga0315295_10006379_pt1 | contig 10075 bp, 12 predicted proteins | sample YL17G14_0_MG_FD_204453 | JGI IMG/M metagenome (GOLD analysis project Ga0315295, IMG submission 204453) | Sediment microbial communities from Yellowstone Lake, YNP, Wyoming, USA - YL17G14_0 | ecosystem: Environmental > Aquatic > Freshwater > Lake > Sediment | place: USA: Wyoming | collected... | reverse complement strand
GTTCATCTATATTGTCGGGAGGTCAAAAAATATCATCAAATCCGGAGGGTACCGGATATCTCCAATGGAAATTGAAAACGAAATCCTTTCTTTGGAAAAATTCAGCGGGTGCGTGGTCTTTGGTATACCGGATGAGATCATGGGTGAAGCTGTTGTTGCCGTTATCCAGGTACCCGGCACGGTGGATCGGCACGATCTTTCCAGGCAGATTGTTACGCACTGCAACAAGCGATTCCCCTCATACAAAGTTCCTAAAAAAATTTTCTTAATTGATGAATTTCCCTTAAATTCGTCCAATAAGATAGATATTGCTGCATTGAAAGAAATTGTTCTTTCCCGGGATACATAAAAAGCGGTTATTACCTTTTTAAAAAAATAATTCTGAATTTAAACTGTATCCCAAATTCTGTCAGACATTTGATGATAGATACGGATTAGCAGGACTGGTAAGACCCAGGACTTGTTAAGTAGTCCCGGTGAGATGAGAGACTTCCCCCATATCGTAACCATCAAACCAGACCAGAACCTCGGTGAATTGTTTATTTCCCGAGGCAAGTGAAAAGATAAGGTGGTTATTAATACAATAGGATACGAAATTCGCATAGTTAAAAAGAGCATTGGAATTCAAGAGAGAGTAAGGATTATCATCATACAATTTTGCATATGATTCAACCAGCGTCCACACATGAATGACCCTCTGAAGATATTCCCTATCATCAGTGTGAAGGTAATTGATAAAAATTTGACTGGATGAAATTTTATTGGCCTTCACCGGACGCATTACTTCTATATCACTACCAATTTTCTGTTTTCCTACCGTGATTGCAATATAGGGACCTGAATAGGAGAGGGAGATACAGATTTCAGGTCTGCCGGATATTATTACCCGTCCTTTCTTTTCTTTGCTAAGCAGAATATCTGACGGGTTATCAGCTGCTAAAATAGGCTGAAGGAAATGCTTCAGGAGACTTCGTGAAATGGTGAATCTCTTTTTGAAATAGTCTGTTTTGAATTTTTGTTCCTGTTCTTTCTCGCTATTATCGAGAACCTGGTAAAGTGATGGGTTGTACATTCCGATATTGGCGAGGAATGTAATAGCGTCATTGGCCTCCCAGAACACTGGAATCTCTTCAAATAAACACTGGTTCATTGAGTTTCCCGACCAGGGCCTGAGGGGGGGAGGGATTACATTCATAGCAGTGCTCTGGACGTCCTATTGTATCACTCACTTGATAAAGTCTCTATTCGTATATTGTCGGGGTTACAATTTAAATTCTCGGCCCTTTTTGAATTCCTTGTATCCTGCTATGAACTATCAAGAACCGGTACGATGCAGGAGGGGACAATGCCTGTTTCCTTAACGCCATTTCGCTTAAACCGATGATGACGGAATACTTTTTTTTGGGTCTTTTTGGCATCAGCGTCCGACTCCAGGTTCGGTTTCTGGCGGCTCATGGCTTTTCCTCAGTTATTCCGCTATTTTTTTTCGCTACCTGAATCATACTGCTTCCTCATGCGATCCCTCTGATGATATAATCCGTCATCCCGGGGGATACAATTTTGCTGAGAAATTTCCTGTGGTTATCGTTTGGTTTTTTTCAGGATCCACATCAGCTGCATGGGGGGGAGCATCATTTTCGTCCGGAAACCACCCAGTGTTTTTGAAACCTTTATCAATTCCTCCGGAATCATAATGTGTTGTGGACAGGCTTTCACGCATTTCCCACAATTTTTACAGAGTGCCGCATGTGCAGATGTCCGCCCTATTGCACCCATCAGCCCCATTCCGTACCTCGCGCGGGTCATCAATCGGTTAACACCCATGTAGTAATCGTTATAGAGGGAGAAGCATTGCGGGATGTTTACTCCGAACGGACAAGGTATGCAGTAACCGCACCCGGTACAACCTACCTTCATCGGCCGTTTGTATGTACCCGCTATCGCATCGATCGTTGCCAGTTCTTCGGCAGTCATAGAACCTGGGAGAGCATCCTCACAGGTTTTTAAGTTCTCGGCGATGTGTTTCTCGTCATTCATCCCGGAGAGGACTACGGTTACTTCCGGGTGGTTCCAGACCCATCGGAGTGCCCATTCCGCTGCGGACCGTTTCGTTCCTGTACGGAGGTAGATCTGTTTGGCTTCTTTAGGGAGTTTACCGGCGAGTATTCCACCACGGAGAGGCTCCATGATCATAACCGCGATATTCTTTGAGGCAGCGTAGAGGAGCCCCTCTGTTCCAGCCTGATTCGTTTCATCAAGGAAATTATACTGGATCTGGCAGAAGACCCAGTCATAGGCATCGATAATCTCTTTGAAGGTCTTGAGATCCCCGTGGAAGGAAAAACCAGCATTCCTGATCTTTCCGGCAGCTTTTGCCAAATCCAGGAATTCTAAAACATCAAGATCAAACAATATCTTCCATTGATTTGCTTCGAGCCCGTGAAGAAGGTAATAATCAATGTGATCGGTCTGGAGTTTTTTGAGCTGAATCTCGAGAATTCTGTCCATGTCGCCGCGGGTTTTTATATTGGATGGCGGCATCTTGGTCGCAAGTTTCACTTTTCCTCGGTAACCGTCCTCAAGCACCCGTCCGAGAAATTGCTCACTTTCCCCGTCATGATAGGGAAATGCTGTATCAATGTAGTTGACCCCTCTGTCGATGGCATCACGGATCTGCCGTTTGGCACGTTCTTCATCGATTCTCCCCCGCTTTGTCGCAAGACGCATTGCTCCAAAACCGAGTGCCGATAATTGATCGCCGTTCTTGGGTACTTGCCGGTATTGCATTGTTGTCTCGCTGGTTCTGTAAGTCCTGCCGGACCCAATAGACTGATGAATATGGACTAACTAGTCAATTTTTTTAGGTAATATAAAATCTTATGCAATTCATCCAGATTCGAATCTATCCCTGAAATTTGGCGCAGATATATGAGTGGATTCATGGATTCCAGATACCAATTGAGAACTAAATCCCGGACCTGATATTTTATCTGTTTGAGGACGTTACATTAATTATATAGAGATCATTTTTTTTTCTCCCTTATAAAAAAGAAATTCTTATTCGCGTTATGTTAGCAAATCTTAAACTAGTTATATAAATTGAAAGCAGGATATTAATTATTAACCTGATCCAAGTATTAGTCGGTAATAATTTCGTCACTTGTAATGAGAAAGCACGAAAATTAATAGGCTCGAAGATATTAAAAAATCCTTGAAAAGGTACGAGAATAAATTAGGAATACCATGCCCAGATACTCTGTCATCGAAGCTGATGTCCGGAATAACAAGGATGATATCCTGTCGATTTTAACGAAAAACCTTGACGGGCAGTCACCAAGCAGGTATGAATGGAACTATAATCAATGTCCTTACGGAGCTGCTCATTGCTGGTTAGCCAGGGATGAACAATCAAATACCTTTATAGGAACAACAGCTCTTTTCCCCAGAGTGATTCTCGTGAAAGGTGATCCAGTATATGCTGCGATTGCTGGTGATTTCGCAGTCGATATACAACATAGGAATCTAATAACAGCGCTTTCATTACAAAAAGAAATCCGGTCAAAAATTTATGATACAAACTTCAAATTTATTTATTCGCTTCCGAACGAACAGGCAAAAGGTATTTTTTTAAGATTAGGACATAGAAAAATCGGGAGGTTTACCTATTTCATCAAACCTTTAAAATCCGAATATCAGAATAATAAGCACATTCATTCTTTGTTACGATTCAAAATATTTGCAAGGGTAGTTGATATTTTCATAAAAAATTTTGCGAAAGAAAAACGTTATAAAACAACACTAAAATATTCAATTATAACTCCTGAATATTTTGATGATAGGTTTGATGTGTTCTGGAAAAATGTCTCAAATCATTTTACCATCATAGGAGAAAGAACTTCATTTTTTTTAAACTGGAGATACATACAATCACCGGTAAAAAATTATAAAATATTCTGTCTTTCAGATGAACATAACGATATTATTGGGTATATTGTGTATTATCTTGAAGATAATATGTGTTATATTAGGGATATGTTATTTGAACCGTCAACGGAGGTCATTTGCTCGCTTCTTGCGGAATTTTCGCGTTTTATACGAATGAAAGGGGTAGGATCGATAACTGTTGATTATCTGGGAAGTAGTTTATTTGAGAAAAAATTACGAGAATTTAATTTCCTGCCAATCAAAAATGAAACGGATTTATTATTTTATAGCCCTGATATGGCTGATAATCCCGACTTATTGAAAAAAGAAAATTGGCATTTTTTTGCGGGTGATAATGATGTTTAGTACATCCCAAAAGGACACTATACAGTGTATCCGTTAAGATATTCGTTTTTTTCAAATTGAAACCCAAAAAGGGATTTTTAAAAAAAATAAAAAATTTCTGGTTATTGAACAGAAGAGGGTAGGGAAAAAAGCATTGATTTATACCGCCAGTACGATAAACGTATTAGAGTACATGGCGGTGCTGACATGGTTATAAAGACTGTATGCCACCAGAACCAGACTTATGGTTTTTATCTGAAACGGTGATCCTTTTTGTCTGATGAAACCCCCGTAGAAAAGATCTATACCGCCCTTTTTGAGGCTACCACGGCGGACCTTACGGTTGCACTCGTCTGGCTTGGAGCAAGTATCCTTGCGATCTATATCCCGTTACTGAACGAATCGCCGGTCCGGGTTATACTCACCCTGCCCGTGATCCTTTTTCTGCCGGGATATTCTCTTATTGCTGCCCTCTTCTGCAAAGAGGACGATATCGATCTCATTGAGCGGATCGCACTCTCGTTTGGACTTTCGATCGCTTCTGTTTCGCTGATTGGACTATGCCTGAATTTCACTCCAGGGGGAATCCGCCTTGACCCCATAGTGATTTCACTTACCCTCTTTACCGTAGTAATGATCCTGATCGCCCATTACCGGAGAACGCTTCTTTTGCCCAAAGAACGGTTCAGGTTCCCCTTTTCCGAGATTGCCAGTACGGTCAGAAATTCTTTTCATCATCGGGAAGGAAGCCGGGTCGACCGCATCCTCACGATTATCCTCCTCCTCTCTGTCCTCATTGCTGTCATAACAACCATTTACGTTATTACTTTCCCCAAACAAGGAGAGCGGTTCACGGAATTTTTCATTCTTGGTGAACAACAAATAGCAGCCGATTACCCGGACCGGATCAATGTGGGAGAACAGTATCCCCTGTATATCGGTGTTGGAAACCACGAGTACCGTCCCGTCACGTTCACGATCAGGACCTATGGGATGCTCATGGAATTTAATACCACGACAAATGCTTCCCGGATCATGAGTATGGATCCTCTCTGGCAGCACTCACTCACGCTGGCACATAACGAGACTGCAATGATCCCCTATAACCTGTCAGTTAACAAGAGCGGGTACAATCGTATCGAGTTCCTGTTGTTCAACGAGGCTGTGCCGGGTCCCGCTGTGAGCAGCAGTGATCTCATCAATGCAAGCTACCGCGACCTGCACATCTCGGTGTAGGTCAAGGACACGGATTATCAGGAACCATCCAATTAAGGCAGTAGAGAGAACACGGCAGTGACATTATCCGATGAAGAACTCACTGAACACCGGTCAAGTTTGACACCCTTATCTAGACCCTCTGCAATCAATACCCCGCAGAGACTGCATGATGGACAGGGGCTCATGGCACAACAATGCGGAGATTTTTGTGCAATAACCTTACAACCATCAATGTAAGGGTACTCATGAAACGTGATGGTGACCTTGCTGCCCTCCCACTGGACAGACACCCCTGGAGCAAACTTAAAAAAATCTTCAATTGTTTCACGGATAAGACTCGTTAGTTCCTCCTTATTATCCGGAATTACCAGCGCGTGGTTCTTTTGAAGGTCCTCAATCAACAGGTCGCATGACGGGGGAGTGACAAGCCCCGGGGGTCCTGTTTTATTAAAGGATCTAATTGCAGATCCTTCCATTCCCTCATATGTCGATGTCGGGTTAAACTGAACTACCGTAGCTTCTCCGGTTACCCGTGGTGGGAGAAAATGTGCATTCCCCCGGTAACCAAGATGCTTTGTGAGCAGGTTGAAATTGAGTGAACCCTGCGCAGGAAGCAATCCTACCAGATGGGGATCAACAGGCTCACCTGCTGAAAACGCCAGGGCAAATACACCTGTCATTACGCAGATCAAGCCGGCAATAATAAACGCAGATGTGGTGATTTCCCCCGGGTTGACAATAAGGGGGATAGCAATATAAACAGTCGCAGCTCCAAAAAGAAGAATTGCAACAAGGGAATACTTATTCAGACTTAATTGCTTCATTTATTACCCTGTTCAGGCACGATAATCCCATATTCCCTTTCATTACACTCATTGTCATTTTGTATTTCCAGCTTATTCATATTCTTATGAACCTGATTCCTAATGTTGGTTTGAGAATTTTTATATCTTTCATGAAAAATTGTGCATGGTATCAATGATAATTTGATTTGCATTCACTATAATAATCATGGTTTGACTAAAAAAAAGATTACTCAAGTTCATCTTATTTTTTGAAAAATTCAGTTGAGAATCTGTCATTGATAGCTCCTTTTGTGCGGGAAGCTTTCCGCACATGGATATGAATCTACCAATGACACAGATTGCCACGTTAACATAAATAAGAACGTAGTTGCGTGAATTTCACAAAAAACCAATTTCCAGTCCGAGGATTTCCAGTACTTTCAATGCGACAAACACACAAAATATTACTATCCCAGCTGCAAGAATATACCGAGTATACCGTATATAACCAGGCCGAATATATGTTGGCGAAATAAGTTTCATGATGATAAGAAAACCAATAATAGACAGAACAAAGAATATCCCCATGTCGAAAGTCTGAGCAACCAGCATGAAGACAGTTATTACGGTGAGCCATGCAGCAAGGGCAATAACGGCGATCTGTTCTTTTCTCATCAGGATTCCTGCTGAATAAACACTATTATCGTTTATAACTATATGTTCCTGCTTCATTAACCTGGCAATGGCGGTAAAAATTAACAACAAACGCACAATAGCGGAATAAAAATAATAAAAAAATCTGCCTGAAACGGTTGATGCGGGTGCCAATCTGCTTGCCGGTACAAAACCGGAAAGCATCCTTATTGCAGCTGAGCGGATGAAACGTAACCATACATGGACCAATCCGTTCGATAAAGGGGTTGCAGCACGCCGCCTTCTTGAGGTCTGCAAAAATAGGGGACTCCGGAGCAGGCATTTTTATCAAGATAGAGCAGGAATGTGCCCATGACCGTTTTTCCAATTCGTCAGGGGAATTGGAGCGTAGCGTGCCATCTTTTTTAATTGCCTCCTGATCCCAGGGGTGATTCACGAATGCTTTTTATGGTATATTTCCTGAAAAATTCAGGATTATTCAAACAAATATACATTGGATCATCAGTTACCTGAACAATTACCGATACCATGCTGATGTTATATTTCCGTAAAATATGCTCATCGATTATCCCTGAATTATTGTTCTTTTCTCATTCTGACGATGATTATTAATTTTTTGGGGGAGATAAAACGATTATAAATTATTATGCCATGCACCGGTGCCTCGCATCTGTTTATATTACCCTGAACATAAGATTACAATCGACAATTTGCAGAACACCCGCGGGTTGAGACTAGTTATGGTTACCACCAAAATCAATGAACCACAAGCGGACCAGGAAAAAGTAGAAGTGAACACACAGTCTCAAACGGTATCTTCCCACATAATTTTTGTTCATGAAGGTGACATTCCACCTAAAGGCCTTATCGCAGTGATACCTGCATATAATGAAGAGCTGGTTATCGGTTCGGTTGTGCTCCGGACACGGCAATATGTCGAGCGGGTTATTGTTGTTGATGATGGCTCTGCAGACAGGACTTCTGAAATTGCCAAAATGGCCGGCGCCGAAGTAATCCGGCTCGATGCCAATACCGGGAAAGCTTATGCACTCCTGCTCGGTCTCCGGTATGCAAATAATATGGGATGCACAGCAGCAGTGATGCTTGATGCAGATGGCCAGCACGATCCAAGAGAGATCCCAAGAGTTGCAGGTCTGGTCATGGAAGGAAAGGCAGATCTTGTCATAGGATCCCGTTTTCTTAAGAAAAACAACGGGATTCCCAAATACCGCCAGGTAGGGCAGAAGACGCTGGACCTCTTTACGAATATCGGCGCGAATAGCAGGGTGACGGACTCCCAGTCGGGATTCCGGGCAATTTCCTGTAAAGCACTTCAGAACCTGGATTTCAGATCTGATGGGTACAATGTTGAGTCGGACATGATCAACCACTTTTCCAAACTCGGGCTTTCCATCCAGGAAGTCCCCATAACGGTAAAGTATGATGTCCCCCATAAGCACAAGAAAAATCCGGTCTTTCACGGGTTTGGCGTCCTCACCCAGCTGGTTAATCTGATCAGTTACCGGAGACCACTTCTCTTATTCGGATTGCCTGGATTTGTCTTCATTGTTGGTGGAATGGTTACTGAGTTCTGGGTTTTCACGGTATATTATACGGGACAGGATTCTTTCCATTATGGTCTTGCCATCGGGAGTGCATTTGTCGTGGTTACGGGGATGCTCCTGGTAGTTGCAGGGCTTATCCTGAATACGCTGGTGGTAATAATGAAGGAACCACGCCATTAATTTTTTGTTCAGGATTGAATCAGATAAAAAAAATTGTTTATACCATTTTTCAGGTAATCAGTTAATGGGCTTTAAATCCAAAAAATCTAAAAAATGTAATATTTAACATGCAAACAAATACTGCCAACAGAATGCGAATATGAAGGTTTTAATTCTAAAAACGACAGGAAAAATGGGCGTTTATGGTTATGCACCTTCATCATAAAAAAGGGAAAGTTTCTCTTTTTATTATTCATTTGCTACTATTTTATCTGTGGTCTGTTGATTTTATTAAAAATACGATAACATTTAGCAGTGATCGCTTGTACCCGGTGACGAACCAGCATCTGATATATGCTTTTCATACCATTCGATGGTCCGCTTGAGACCCTGCCGGAACGGCATCTGTGCCTCAAACCCAAACTCTTTTTTTGCCCGGCGAACATCTAACCTTCGTTTCGGTTGTCCGTCCGGCTTTGTAGTATCCCAGTGGACCTTTCCAGAAAATCCTGTTAATTCCTGAATCAGATTCACGAGATCGCGAATCGTAATTTCTGTTCCGGATCCAAGGTTGACCGGATCTGGTTTATTGTAGTGCTCGGTTGCAAGGATGATCCCGCGTGCAGCATCATCAACATACAGGAACTCCCGTGATGCCATGCCGGTGCCCCAAACTTCCACGCATGATTTATTTTCCCGTTTGGCCTCGGTGAATTTTTTGATGAGCGCAGGGATAACATGCGAGCTGGCCGGGTCAAAATTATCGCCAGGACCATACAGGTTGACCGGAAGAAGGTAGATAGAATCAAAGCCATATTCCTGACGGTAAGCCTGAGACTGAACGAGGAGCATCTTTTTTGCGAGTCCGTAAGGGGCGTTTGTTTCTTCAGGATATCCGTTCCAGAGATCATCTTCATTGAACGGGACCGGGGTAAATTTCGGATATGCACAGATTGTACCAACGATTACACACTTTCCAACCCCTTCCTGCCGTGCTGCCTCGATCATCTGGATGCCCATGATGGCATTGTCATAAAAAAGTTGTCCCGGGAAATTCTGGTTGAATCCAATACCGCCCACCTTCGCGGCAAGATGGATAACGATATCACTATCTTTAACAACCCGTACACAACTCTCCCATTTCCGCAGATCGATCTCTTTACTGCGGGGAATAACAATGTCTTTTTTTAGAACTCCTTTTTGCAGAAGCTGGTTTACTACCTGGGTGCCAAAAAAGCCAGCACCACCTGTCAACAAAATGCGTTTACCCGACCAGAATGTCATATTCATCTCCTGATGTTTTGATTAATTGATCCTTTGATTTTTCTTTCATCAAGGGTAAATAATTCTCCACCCGTAATTTCAACGTGATTTTACTAACTGGATCAACAATTAATCAGCATTCCACCACCTGTCTGAAAATTT
>Ga0315295_10006378_pt1 | contig 10075 bp, 7 predicted proteins | sample YL17G14_0_MG_FD_204453 | JGI IMG/M metagenome (GOLD analysis project Ga0315295, IMG submission 204453) | Sediment microbial communities from Yellowstone Lake, YNP, Wyoming, USA - YL17G14_0 | ecosystem: Environmental > Aquatic > Freshwater > Lake > Sediment | place: USA: Wyoming | collected... | reverse complement strand
GATGTCAGGTAAAAAATTATTGGTAATTTCAAATAATTTCCCCAACAGCGATGGCACCTACGTAGGTGAAATCTTCGTCAAAGAGCAATTGCACTATTTAAAAAAGTATTTTACCACAATATATGTAATATCACCTGTCGCCTATGGAATTGAAAGACACAGAAAAACCCGGTATGAGAATTACGTATTCGATAATGTCAAGGTATATTTCCCAAAATACCTTAATTTTCCAATATTTTATGATTATGGAAGATTTGGATGGGTATTTTTAGCAAAAAATGCAATTTTTGATGTAATTCAAAAAGAAAATATAACCTTTGATTTAATTCATGCGCATTTCACCTGGCCTTCAGGAGTATTGGCAGGGGAATGTAAAAAAAAGTATCATGTTCCTTTGGTTATTACTGAACATACTTCAGATTCTTTCAGGAGAGCAATTGATAACCGGAATTATTATAGTGTGAAAACGTGGGAATTAGCAGATGCAATAATCAGAGTAAAAGGAGGAGATATAGCCGATTTTGGCAAAGTCGGAATCAGCCTTCAGAAAGTGAGGTTTATTCCGAATGGATTTGATGCACAAAAGTTCTATCCTGCCGGAATAGAAGAATGCAGAAAGAAGCTGGGGCTTCCGAAGGAAAAAAAAATAATCCTGTATGTTGGGAATTTCTATAGTGAAGTCAAGGGACACAAATATTTAGTCGAATCTTTGACAGAGATAATACAACAAAGAAACGATATCCTGGTCATTATTGTAGGATCGGGAACTTTTAAATCTGACGTTGAAAAGCAAATATGCACATTAGGTTTGGGAGAGTATATGAGAACCGTTGGGAATAAACCTCATACAGAAATTCCCCTCTGGATGAATGCCTGTGATATCTTTGTCCTGCCGAGCCTCAATGAGTGCAATCCAACGGTTATGTTTGAGGCTCTTGGTTGCGGGAAACCCTTTGTAGGGACAAAAGTCGGCGGCGTGCCGGAGATCATTATTTCGGATGCGTATGGGTTGCTCGTCAGGCCTGCCGATCCGAAGGACCTGGCGGAGAAGATCCTGATCGCGCTGGACCGGAAGTGGGATCGAGAGGCAATCCTCACGTATGCGAAACAGTTTACGTGGGAGAATGTTGCAAAGGAGATTATGGATGTGTATGAGCAGGTTTTAGGGTAAATGCAGCAGAAAAAAATTTTCCGGTTTGATTCTATTGAATGTCGATGGCGAAATCATAGAGTTCATAGTACTTCCATTACATAAGCAACGTGGAGAAATATAGCTGAAGGTTGATTCTATGGAACTGGTATATTTTCATCGATTTTTCGGGAAACATTTTTCCGGCGTAAATAAAAAAATTTATTCGCAAGTCAGGAATTTGTCGGATCTTGGTTTACCTTCAAAAATCCTTCTCGTTTGTGATCCGAGCTCTCACCTGCTACCGGATACATATTCCCAGATTGTGCAGATATCCACACCAAAACCCAGCTTGTCTGTCATCAGCAAGATATGGCGGGAATATACCATCAATACTATCCTGGAAAAAACAATAAAAACGCTGAAATCCGGTGATGTCCTGTATTTAAGAAGCCCCTACCCCTCCTTATTCCTATCGAGAATCGTAAAAGCTCCCCGATTATGCAAAATTGTTATCGAACATCAGACCATTGAACCCGTTGAATACCGGTTGAAGGGTAAATACTGGTATCTTCTTATCGATCTCCTGTATGGAGATGCACTACGGAGATACTCTGACGCTATAATCGGGGTAACTGATGAGATCACGCAGTATCAGGTAGCTCGGTCAGGCAATCCAGAAAAACCTCATCTCACCCTGGGGAACGGCATTGATGATAATGCAATTCCTATCCGGAAGTGCCCCCCGTATCAGGAGAACGAATTACACCTTCTCTGCGTTGCGAGCGTGAATAAATGGCACGGTCTGGACCGTCTTATAAAAGGACTTGCCGAATATAAAGGAATAACCCGACTCACCCTTCACATCGCTGGCGAAGGATCTGAATCACTCCCCCTTCAACAACTATCCGGTAAACTCGGTGTTGCAGAACGTGTACTATTCCATGGGTTCCAGTCCGGAGAATCTCTTGATAACCTCTTTGACCAGAGCCACATTGCCGTTGGCAGTCTGGGACTTCATAGAATCGGGTTAAAAGAGGCATCGACTCTGAAATCCCGTGAATATTGTGCGAGAGGAATTCCCTATATACTTGCGTATATTGATCCGGATTTCCCCGATGATTTTCCGTATAGCTTAAAAGTTCCGGCAGATGAGAGTCCGATTGATATGGATCAGGTACTTGCTTTTTCTTCCCGTGTCTGTCAGGACCCTGATCATCCCGGAAAAATGAGACACTATGCCAGTTTGCATCTTTACTGGTCGATAAAAATGAAAATCCTCAAGGATTTTTTAGAAGATCTCATCAGCAAAGACTAAAAAAATACCAGAAACCCGGTGATTTATACCACCCGTGACTCCCCTTCCTGACTTTTGATAATGTCTCACTTCCTTTATTAGGTAACTGTTGCCGTGAAATTCTATCTTGATAAAATGGTCACCTTGCGACTATCGTATATTTTCTGTGACGTAAACGTCAGGTTGGAAAATTTTAAGAGGATCTCATTTGTCGGCTCAAACTTCATACCATACCAGTTCGCAGTCAAATCGGTGTACCTTGACTGAAAATTCAATCCACTTCTCTCTAATTCCTGGTTTCGAAGAATAAAAAAGCCTTTTCTAAGGGATAGTACATCGGTTAATTCAAAATAACTCGATCGATTATAGGATGGTAAATTAAGGGCTTTTGTTTGACTGAAAAATTCGTTTGGAATTATCCGGGTTGCAAACGTGTCTGAAGATATTGTCGAGTTATTTTCGACGAACTGTGGAATAAAGGCAAATGCATGCATTTCCGATTCGGAGAAATACACTCTGTTCTGATCTGGAGAGAGATCCAGGGAATCGGATACGTTAGTCCCCGCTATTGCGGAGAAGCACAGATAAGAAAATACCAACAAACCAACAACAAGCGCATATTTTCGGGTGGTTTTATTATCATAAAGGAGAGAGAGAAGGCATATAAATCCAATAGCGGCTGCAAAAGCAAAAAATGGTGAAATAAGTAACATGAACCGATCTACTCTCAGGGTTACCATAAATAATCTTGAGGCCGTTAACGGACTTGGAAAAAATACCGGGATCATACATAATACAAAAAGGGCAATCACTGAAGGATATTTTGATTTGTAGGCCCAGAAAAGATAACCTACACCCAGAATTGCGAAAAAAATAATGACTGCGGTTGATATATTATCCACCAAATAAGCATATCCCAGATCCACACTTCCAAATTTCAAAGCAGATAATGCAGGAGCATTTGCAGATTCTGCATTGCTAAAGACTCTGCCTACAAGTTGTATAGACGTATATATCCAGTATACCGAAAAGGTAACAATAATGAAGATAAGAATTTTGGTTTTTATAACAAAATAATCATTTATCAATAATTCAAAAATAATAAATAACATTAACAGGACCAGAATCTGAAGGATAGATACCTGGTGCACCAGGATGAGGTAAAGAGAAAATAGTATGGTTAATACAGAGAATGATTGCCATTTCGACGTCTGAATTTGTGTATGAGCTAATAATAAAAAAAAGACGAATCCGATAAAAGCCATGGTACGAGTTACTACGTACGTGGAATAGGTAATCACTACCGGTGTGATTGAAAAGAATAAACACATGAGCAATGAAATTTGATCGTTTTTAATGATCAGGTTGAATAGCAGATATAGGGCCCATACCACCAGGATAAAGGACAACGATGTGAGAATTATAAATGAAAGTCTTTCATCCGTCCCAAAAAGATTCGTTCCTTCAGCAATGAAAATATGATACAGCGGGAACCAGGCATAGCCGAAATCAAGGTCTGCCGGTATAATATGACCTGATAAAAATGTTATTTTTGCATTAAACAAATGCGGGATAATATCCGTATATCCAAAATAGAGCGGGTATTTCAATTGCAATCCAAATATGAGGTTTCCCATCACACAGCTGATTTCAAACAGTATGATCGACGGTTTTACATTATTCGTGAATATCTGGAGAAAAACAACGCTGAAAAGGGCGGTAATGATCAGAAAATAATACCAGGGTCTGTAGGAAGAAAAATAAAGAGCAAGTATTGATAATGCATAGAGTGAAAAAAACAGAATCAGGAAAATTTTTCTGTTTGCCTGCATCAGGATAAGTGTTTCAGGAACCCTGTTGCGTTTCTTATATAATATTAATAAAAAGATAACAATAAATATTCCGGGAATTATGTAAATAAGGCCCCGTATCGCAAAATCCAGCCTGTTAAGGATAAGTGTCAGTGCAAGTCCGGCGATTATTCCAAAGATAATCAGAAAATGGAATTTTGTAGCAAGGGCTAGTACCAATGAAGAGCGTAACTCTGATACTATCTTGATTATGTCCATACTTCATTCCACCAGGATTGAATAATCATAGTAAAAGGGAAATTGATGGCAGAGACATTATACAAACTATATACACCATTTGCGGAATCCAGGAAAATGATCTTATCAGGAAGTTTTCCTCCAAAGGACTTGTACCAATAAATAGTTTTAAACGCCATATTGTATAAATTAGTGAGTTTTTTCATGAGCATTTTATCTGATCCCTCAGAAAAATTCATTATCAGACTAAAAACATATGTTCATTCACTACGAAAAAAATTCATCTCCCGTTTTTCATCGGATCCTCTTCTCAAGGGAATACTGATTCTTGGTAGCGGTACGGCAATTTCACAGATTCTCGGAATAATTCTTGTCCCGATAATAACCAGGATCTATCCTCCGGATATTTATGGAACATTAGCGGTTTTCAGTTCATTAATTTCGATATTACTTGTCGTGAGCACACTAAAATATGAACTGACCATACCTATCGCTGAAAAGGGTGATGATGCCGAATATCTTGTTTTCCTGTCTTTTTTGATTTTAAGTATATTGACCGTGATACTCTTTGTGATCCTGGTATTATGGGGCGACTATCTTGCCAGTATGTTGCATTTTGAATTTCTTGCACCGTATTACTGGTTATTTTGTATCGGTTTTTATGGTGCTTCAGCATATCAGATATTAACGTTCTGGGCACTTCGATCAAAATTATATGTCCAGATCACGCGGACCAAAATTTCCCAAAGTATCAGTGGTTCAGTCAGTAAAATTATTCTCGGTATTCTCTCTTTTGGATCATTGGGCCTGATTGTTGGTGACATCATCGGAAGATGGGTCGGTATTGGAACTCTGGGAAAAAAAATTATTCCTAAGATGGTGCGTTCGATCCATGATATTGACATTCAAAAATTGCGATCTCTTGCATCTGCCTACAGAAAATTTCCCCTGTACAGTTTGCCATCTGCCTTCATCAATGTTATAGCATTACAAGTTCCGATTCTGTTTTTGTCGGATATATACGGTTTCGAAACCGTAGGATTGTATTCATTGAGCGTTACGATTACCTTATTACCGGTTTCGTTTATTTCGGGCTCAATATCACAGGCATACACTGCAGAGTGTTCTGAACTGTTCCGTCAAAAATCTGCGGAACTCCTGCCACTCTATCTGACAACAACGAAAAAATTATTCAAGTATGGTGCGCCGATCATATTGGCTGGCGCAGTGATCTCTCCGCTTCTATTTCCCGTTATTTTTGGGAGTGCCTGGAAGGATGCTGGTATATTTGTTCTTCCTCTCAGCATCTTTGTGATCGCCCAGTTTGTCGTATCTTCAACAGATCGCCTTGATATGTATGGATATAACCACTGGGCTTTAATCTGGAATATATTTCGGACACTGTTGGTACTGGGCGGGTTTTACCTTGCACTCGTGTATACCTTACCACCTATAGTAACCATCCTTATATTTTCATTGATAATGACCGTAATGTACCTGATCTGTTATATTCTCAATATTGAAGCGATTAAACGGTGTATAGGAAAATGATATTTCCCTTTCAATTAAAAGGAAAGATAATAAACAAAATTTTTTACTACCTGATTTTTAATCCGGATTGAAATGGATTCTGCTTCCTGCCAGGTATTTAAGATATATTATTTATTTTAGCTGTCGGGATTGTTGTACAATTCCTGTGTATCAGACTATCATGTACAGAATTTGATGTATATACTTGCCAAAATCTTCAATCGGTGTAATTCTGCTTCCACCATGTTGAAATATGCTCCGCGCTTGTCATCCAGGCATTCTTTTCCGCGCAATATTTGAGAATTTTCTCATAGAATTTTTTCTGTTGACCAATACATGAGTAATTATGCCATAATAATGTAATAACCCCCTGGCATTCTGCGACAGTATCTATTAACAGCCGGGTGATATCCCATGCCCTGTCAGAATCCAGTCTCATATAATTGCTGAATAATGAATCATCCATAATAATTAAGGGAATCTCTATAATTTCAATAATTTCCTGTCTCTTCAGGTTATACGGTTTGAAAGGATAACACATCCCGTTTCTGAATCCTGTGCAGTCAGCATACCCAAAAGAACAATCATAGGCAAAACCGGCTTTACTGAGTAATTCCCATGTGTCGGGTACAATGAATTTCAGATAGTGATTCCGGCATCCGACAATGTCTTTATTGATTACCTTCTCGAGGTTCTTTTTCTCCCTCATGAGTTTATGAAGATCCCGCGATCCCTCATGACCGACGTGAAGCCCGACTTCCCAGCCCCGGTCCTGAATAGTGCCCAGCTCGTGTTCCAGATGGTCAATGGTATAGTGATAATCCTGGTCAGAAGGATCAAGGGCAAGCACATAGAAAGAGGAGGTAGCATTATATTTCCCCTCTAAGTTCATAACATCTTCAAAATTCATATAGGGAATTTTTTTTGAACGCATCTGCTGAACCGAAATAAACGATTCATCGAATCTCCTTGCGGCAAAATTTTTCACCGCAGAAAAGCCCTTAGCAGTGATGGACTCGTACACCTTGTCAATGTCATGGGTCAGGCAAACAGCAAATGATCTGCCATCCGGGTATTCAACATGAAATCCGTTCTCTATCAGGAATTCTGATGCTTTTGGTTCAAATATATGCCGGTCTCTACTTGCATAATAGGGAAAACGATTGAATTTGTCCCGGATGGATGAATGGTACTCTTCCTCACGGGTGAAGAGACCCCAAATCTCCGGGTCTTTTTGTAATATTTCATGCATCTTCATATTCGCATCCTGCCTCGTTTTTTAGCATCAGAAGATTTTTCCTCGAATAAAATTATTGAATAGGTACTATCAGTCGATTTTTTATTCCCTTTCATTATGTCGGATTTTAAACAAGATAATTTATTTCCTTTGTCCAGATCGAGGATATCCTAAAAGGAAATCCTCATCCCCCGCATTTGATAATAATTCACGCCTGATGATTTTTTGAAGATTTTTGTTCTGCATAGACCAATTCAGTTCCTTTGTCAAGGAGCCCTCCAGATCCTCTATCACTGATTTTTTTTGCCGGAACTCCCCCAATGGTGATTCCCGGTTCCAAAAAGGATGTGTTCACAACAGCGTTCGCCCCAATAGCGATACCGTCTGCAATGATGATATCCCCAAATATTTTTGCACCGGGACCGATGTAAACATTGTCCCCGATCCGAGGAACCGCTGCCGATTCACCTGCTTTCGTGCCAATATTCACACCCATGTGTATCAGGCAGTTCGCCCCAATTTTTGCAGCTGGATGGATATTAACCAATTGCCAGTGGAGTGCCAGACCTGGACCACATACATTAGGAGCAATGCTAAATCCCAGTTTAACCGAAAGATTATGAAACTTTAATTTTAAAAAGGAGAGATAGATTTTCCAAAAAAAGCCCTTTTTGCAATTGATATAATATTCGATCTTTCGTAAAAGACGTTGAAATTTCCAGATCTCCCTTCCAATAAATGGAGGATGTTTCATTTTTATTCCCAATGAACGTCTGTCAGCTTCAAGGTAAAATGTATACTCTTCTTTTGACTGAATCACAATCACCAATTGAGCGAAAAGAGAATAAATATCTTATTGATTTTAAAAAGGTCAGTGGTGATATTGTCTGTCTCCAGCAGTGTATGGATATTTGGATCCAAAAGAAAAGCGGAAGATTCAAATAGGCATCATGCGCCAAATATGGTCAAAAAACGGAACATTGAGCCCGATGAATAAAAGAAGACATCACGAACTGAAGAATGATGGGAAATTGTATACTGTTTAATGACTATTCAGTATTCACGGATGAAAAGTCAGAGAAGTACTGGCCCCGGTTAATACCTTCACAATTCTCTCTGCCGCATCCCCCTTCCCGAACACCGTATTATCTGCAGTCGTCAGGACATCAGCGAGCACCGCAGTCAGGATTCTTTGCTTATCTGCACCAACAAGAACGTTCCACCCGCCGGTTAATGTCTCGATCCATTCAGTATTCTCACGCAACGTGATGCACGGTACACCCAATACATACGCTTCTTTCTGGATCCCACCGGAATCGGTAAGTATTTTGTTTGCGTGTTTCATCAGGTGGAGCATGTCCAAATACCCGACGGGATCAATAGAGAGAATATTTTCCGTTAAGGAATCCCACAAACCATATCCACAGAGATATTTTTTCGTGCGTGGGTGAACAGGAAAGACAACCGTTTTTCCCGATTCCCTGAATGCATCAATAATAGCAGTAAGGTTCTTCCGGTTATCCGTGTTGCCCGGGCGATGGATGGTGGCTACCAAATAATTACCTTTTTCCAGTCCAAGCTCGCTGATGATACGGGATTTTTTTTCCGCGATGTTCACGTTGTGCTTCAGGGCATCAACCATGACGTCTCCTGTCAGGTGAACACCACGGGTAATTCCTTCTTTGGTGAGGTTATCAATGGCCGTCTGCGTCGGGCATAATAAAAGATCTGCTACATGATCGGTTACTACCCGGTTGATCTCCTCTGGCATTGTGCGATCAAAGCTCCTGAGGCCCGCTTCTACATGGGCAACAGGGATATGCAGCTTTGCTGCAGCAATCGCACCTGCAAGTGTTGAATTGGTGTCACCATACACCAGAACGAAGTCCGGCATCTCTTTGACGAGAACATTCTCTGTCTTTTCAAGAATGGCAGCTGTTTGTTTCCCGTGTGATCCCGAACCAACATCAAGATGATAATCAGGTCTCGGTATCTTCAGATCTTCAAAAAAAATATCTGACATCTCCGGGTCATAATGCTGACCGGTATGTACCAGGATTTCCTCATGCTGTTTTCGTAGCCTGAAAGAGACCGGAGCACATTTGATAAATTGCGGACGGGCACCGACTATGGATAGTATCTTCATGACGCAGCTGGCTTTTGTTCTTTTCTCTACTACCTTGACCTCAATGAAGTCTGATAACTCTTAAAAAATATTGTTGGTATTGGTATTTATACTATTGAACCAACGACATTTTGCTATCGGGTAGTATGTTGCCATCGAGGCAAACGGCAATTCTTGGTATCTCTTTGTATATTATTTTCAGGTACTCCTGTTTTTTTGATGAGAGAACCACTGGATTGTCTCAAAAAGACCTTGATCGAGTGAAAAGCCTGCTTTATATCCAAAGGCTTTCCCTGCCGCGGTAATATCTGAAACAGAATCGCGAATATCTCCGGATCTTGCCTTCTCATATACTGGTAAAAGGTTGACCTGCATGATCCCTGCAATACTATGTGCAAGAGTATTGAGATCGATACTTTCCCCGCTCCCGATATTGAATATCCCGGTTGCGGGACTCTGCATAGCACGCAGGTTTGCCCCTGCAACATCCTTCACGTAAACAAAATCGCGTGTCTGTTTCCCATCTCCGAAAATCAACGGCGCCTTGTTATGAAGAAGCATCGTGATAAATTTAGGAATCACTGCAGCATATTCTCCCAAGGGGTCCTGACGTGGACCAAAGACGTTGAAGTACCGCAAAGAGACAGTCTTTACTCCGAACAATTCTGAAAATACCCTGCAATAATACTCGCAAGCCAGTTTGGAGACT
>Ga0315295_10006376_pt1 | contig 10077 bp, 8 predicted proteins | sample YL17G14_0_MG_FD_204453 | JGI IMG/M metagenome (GOLD analysis project Ga0315295, IMG submission 204453) | Sediment microbial communities from Yellowstone Lake, YNP, Wyoming, USA - YL17G14_0 | ecosystem: Environmental > Aquatic > Freshwater > Lake > Sediment | place: USA: Wyoming | collected... | reverse complement strand
ATGACATTTTGGGAAATTCCATAACTCTGACACCTTTGCTCCAATTCTTCATGCAGGGGGCCCTTTCCCATTACAATTAGTTTTGCCTCAGGAACCTTTGCCAGGGCGATTCGGAAAGAATCTATCAGTAAGATTGGATCTTTAATTGGATCTAATCTTGCCAAAAATCCAACGGCAGTATCTGTTGGGCCAAGCCAGTCCAACACTGTTCGAGTATTTTCATCCACAAATGCAATCTTCTGTTCCACTGGTTCTATGCCATTATAGATCACCGAGATCTTAGAAAAAGGTAGCCAATCCTTTCCGTGGAGTGCCCTCTTTGAATCCTCGCAGACTGAAGTGATTCTGTCTGTAACTAAGTTCAGGACAAGGTTGGCAAACTTTCTGTCAAGCTTCACAATATCCGGAAGGTTTCGACCGTGCTCAGTGAATAAAAGTCGAGGCGGTCTGTAGATCATTCGAGAAAGCGCACTATAGAAGTAAGGTGTATAATGATGGGCATGGATTATATGAATGTTCAGATCTTTAGCCAATCTCGCAATTTTTCCGGGAAGCGTCCAGTCAAACCCAAGCCGTCTATTTAGAGACTTTACCCAGAACCCCTCTTTTTGTAATTCTTCCCCGAGTAGACCTATCTGGTCAAGACAACAAAAGGAAACTTTGTACTCTCTAGAAACTTCCCTGGCCAAAGCAACAACTACCTTCTCACCGACGAACTGAAGGTCCAATACCACCTGTAACAAATTGAACTTCATAGCTTTCCTCTTGTAGTAGTAATCATGGCGTCGGTATCATCTGTATTATCCACTGTACAAGGTTCTTCTTTTGCAAAAGCCCAATCTATGGCATCTTTTACGAATTCTTCCCGTAAACTACATGGCTTCCATCCCAATACCTTTTTAGCTTTAGAGCAATCGAAATCCGCCATGATAGATCGATTACTAAGATCTCTATAACTCAAAAGAGCATTTTTATGTTCACCAATGACCAATTTTATTAGGTACTTGAAGGAGTCCTCAATGAACATAAGTGGAGTAGGGTAAGGGAATGACTTTATATGCCTGCCAGATGCACTTCTGAGATAATCCAGGTACTCCCTGGCACTCAGGCGTACATCTCCCACCAGGTTAAAAATTTCACCTTGGAGGTTATCAATTACAAGAACCGTTAGAAGGGCCTCTACTATATCTTCCACCAGGACAAAGGGAAGTCCATTTTTCCCCATGCCCCAATAGGCGCACACATTATCTCGAGTCCAGAGTCCCACACCATCATGATAGATTCGTCCTTCTCTACCTACTACTACGCCAGGCCTAAACATCACCAGTGGCAACTTATCCTTTGCCACCATTTCCATTAGCATCTTTTCCGCTAAGATTTTTGAACGCGCATAAAAATTACGCTTCTCAGGATGGGAATCAATTGGGATCGTCTCATCAACCTTTTTGTCATTGGGAATATCTGCGTAATAATAAGAAGCTATCGTGCTTGCATAGATTAAATATTTTACTTTTTCTTTCAATACGGCCTCGGCCACATTCAGAGTTGCCTCAATATTGTTTCTTTTGAAATCATTCCAGGTCTGTCCGCCCCCATGTGCAAGATGGTATACGCATTTAATACCCCTAACTGATTCATCCACCTCCTTAGGGTTAGTGATATCCCCATTTAAAACTTCAACAAGGGGTGAGTAAAGGGTCTTTGGCAATCCTTCTAAATTCCTAACGAGTACCCGAACCGAATTGCCCTGTGTAATCAATTTTTCAATAAGTATCTTTCCAATAAAACCCGTTGCACCGGTAACAAGAACTTTGGGCTGCATATTTTTTGACATTTTAAAGGATTGAATGGGCTTTGGATTTTCACGTGGTTTAGCCGCTTCAATCCATTTCTCACAGAATTCAACAATCCTTTTCCCATCTTCTCCTGAGATTGGAGGGTCTTCGTTATTTAAAAAAGAAGTATAAAACGCCTTTATACTATTTTTCATGCTGACATAGAACACATCGCTTTTTTCACGCAATTTCAATTTAGAAAATGCGTAGTTGCAAAAATTATTAAATCCCCTCATCACCCCCTGGGAATACGCCATACCATTTGCCCAGGAGTCCAAATAATCAGGGAAAATTGATTTTTTTTGAATAAGATACAAGTTTTTTAAAAGATCAACCCGGATACTCCCATCCTCTCCGCTCACGGAAATCCAATTCTGTGCATAATACTGTTTACCAAAAGAAAGATGCAAAAAGGCCGATCCTTTTTCACATTTTGCAACTGCCTGCCAGCGATCGTAAAAGAATTGATTATATCCAAGTTCTCTCTCTACAGAGACAGTGGCTTGAATGTCTTTGACTTCTCCTAAAAGGGCTCGAACTTGAGAAATAGGGTGAGGTGCTTGTTCAAGTAAGACATTTTTCGGTTCTCGAAACATCCAATGGCCGAACTTTCCAGCATCCAGTTGCCCTAATGGGCCACCTTGAAATGCAACTACGTGATCTATCTTACCAATAAGGCCATCTCTAATATCTGTTTGGAGTTTTAAGAAGAGTGGTTGGTAAACAGCATTGTGGTTCACCCCAATTTTAACTCCATTTCCTCGCCCAATTTCAATTAAATCCTGACACTCCTGGCTTGTAACACACATAGGTTTCTCAATTAAAACATTTATCTTATGCTCTAAAACCTTTTTAGTTACTGCATAATGATAGATTGGTGGTACTAAGACATGAATTACGTCAAACCTATTACTATCTAAAAAACGATCGATATTATCGTATGCATGCGCAATTCTCCAATTGTCTTTAAGAGTCTCAGCCCTTTGGAGGTTAACATCATAACAGGCCAGAGCATGAACATTCGTTAATTTACTTAGGACTTCCAGATGGTAATTTGCAATGTAACCAGTCCCTATAATACCAATATTAATAGGTTTGTTGGACGGTAATTGGGTCATATGTTTTATTCTAATAATTTAATGAACAAAGTAGATCCTTATTTATCTTCCTGAATCTGCGGCAGGGAACCTGATTGCTTTGAAAGTAATTCTATGTATTATTATTTTATCAAAGTTTGTAATCTTGCTTTTGTAACGAAAATAAATTTATTTCACCGCTAATATTCCCTTTCATAAAAGGTTTTAATAAAATGAAGGAAATTAGAATTAGATAATTTTTAAACTTATTAGCTCCCTTCAATACATTTTTCACCAACAACTTATTACAGGTATGATCAAACTTAAGTATTTTGAAACCAGTTTCGGAAGCAATAATTTTTATCAAAGAATAGAATATCGGGTTGTAATGTCCATATTTGTAATAATCTTTCTCCGAAAACCAATCCAAGCACCCATTTTTGAGAAAAACAAGGCGTGATTTCCAAGACTCAACGTTGGGCGAGGATATAAGAAGATATCCCGACACTTTTAGTATTTTATAGCACTCCCTAAGAAAATGCCATGGATTCTCCATATGTTCGAGTAGTTCAAAGGCAATAATAAAGTCATATTTAAAAGAAAATATTTCGGAAAAAGAGGTATTTAAGTCTATATCTAAACAGGTTATCCCTTCTACATAAAATCTATCTTTTTCAAGCTCAACTGCTGTAACTCTGTAATTGTTATCTTGTAGTCTTTTTGAGAAAGCACCTTCACCAGCGCCTAAGTCTAAAAATGTGCTACCGGGTGGGATTTCCAGCCCCTTAATTAGTTCAATTGCTTTTTTGTGTAAGTTGCCAGCAGCCCGAATAGGAATGTTTTTATAATGCAATTCTTCTTTCCCCATTGATATATCTAAATTTCTCTAAAGAAGTTTTAAATTCTAAGCCGCCATCTATGATTTATTAAAAGTCGTATTTATTGTAATTACTCCTGATTCTCCAATTTTTGGATTTTAAGATTGTTTCATCTATCAATCATTCCCTTCCTGATCTTCTTACATTGTCGGTTGAATTAAAAATATTTAGATAAAAAATAATGAAAAACTTACCCCCAGACTACGGCAAGAGATGGGCGATGCCAAGATTGGCTGCCATTTCATCCAAGTTATAATATTCGGTCATATCCTGGACTTTACTACGATGATTCGCTTTCTTCGGTTGTTGCTTTAAAAGATAATTGCTTGCATGCCCTCTTTTCTCGTTGGGGTTAAGATCAATAACCTTTCCACCATATTTTTTATGCCAAATCGTGACCCCCATCCCATGGTCATAATAGGGTGATTTCTTAAAATCCTTTTCTCTAAAGTTTGGGTGGAATGAATTATTTCTCCACCAACCACAGCCAAGCTCAAATTGTTCTCTACTTGCATTAGCAGTAGCGCAGCCTATTAACTCAAATATCCGATTTAACTTCCTAAATTTAAAACCAATTATTCCGCGCAAGGTCCATGTGGCCGCCATCTCTCCATCTCTTAGGGATTTAAAAACAGCAGAGAACTTTTGCATGTCTGGAATACTTGCGATAAAATCAGAATGCCAATAAGCAAGGCGCTTTGTAAATAAAAAGACGAACTCCAAAGGAAACTGCATTTGTATCATAGGTAATTTAAGAATCTTATTAAAGTCTACGTAGACAGAACCAGGTAAGATTGTGGGATTATCAATGTTTGTATCGCATCCTACTACAGGAGTCCAGCCAGTTAAAGTAACCAACTTTTGTTGAAGAATACACCAGCGGTCATGTATATTCCAGCAGAGCCAAGGGTATTCAATTCTTCTAAATTCTCTTTCCCACTCTCGAGCTGCTTCTTCTATGGGCTTCATACCTAGGCACCAAGCTTTCCAGCAACCTGTACCAACTTCCCCCTCTTTCCGTATAAGGGCATATCTTCCTTTAATTTCTTCGTTCACTAATCAATCCCTTTATTGATTCGGTATTTTAAAAAGTGAATCGCCAAAGTTATTTTCTCAAACGCCTCAATAAATACCCAACAATTTATAAATAATACCTGTTTTCATCCGCCCAGCTCTGCTATGCGGATGAAAACAGCTTCGCGAAGCGATAAAACATGGTATAAGTACTGCATGAGCTCGGTAAAAAGAACAAACCATGCGGTCTACGATTTGAAATATCATATGGTATGGGTTCCCAAATACCGTAAGATGATTTTGAAAGGGGATTTGGAAAAAAGAGTGAGAGAAGTATTTGCGGAGATAGCCGAGAGGTATGGGTTTGAGATAGATACGATGGAGGTGAAAGAAGATCATGTTCATTTGTTTTTGTCAGCGCTTCCGCTATATTCTCCGGCTTGGGTAGTACAAATCATAAAGAGTATATAAGTCAAAGTGGTGTTCAATGAATTTCCTGAGGTGAAGAAACAGCTTTGGCGAGGAGAGTTTTGGAGTGATGGGTATTTCGTTCGTTCCGTTGGAGACAAGGTGACCTCAGATCTCATACGTCGATATATAAAATATCAGCACCACGAGCAGTTGAGTTTTGTTTTTTAATGTCCCGCAGCAGAGCTGCGGGACAGTTTACTCCTGGACTTCGTTGTTATTATAGTCTTTTTCTTCTAACTTTTTTCCAATACTGTGCAGTAATCGGTCCTTTGATTAATGCCCACAAACGCTCAGCAACTTTGTCTGCAAAATAAAATTGCCTTCGTTGAATACCGTTTTCTACCATTTGGGCATAAAGTGTTGCGTTTTTCTGAAGTTCTTGAATACAAGAGATAACTTGATCTGGTGTCTCTGCAATTAGATAGTCTAATTCTCTCTCGCGTAAATTATGGTAAGCTGATTCGTTAGAGAGAATAACTGGGACTCCAGCAAGCCATGAATTAATAAGTTTAGAAGCTGGTTTGGAATTTTCCCAAAAACTTTTGATGGGCAGTATTTTTCGCCACCATTTTTTTTGAAAGGGACGACGTATTGCAACTGCAATATCTACTTTTCTATAATCCCACCATACTTTTTCCTCAATATGCCAATTAACCCCCAATCTCCTTATCTCCTTTTTCCAAGCGTCTGTCAAAAGATTCTCATTAAGATTTTCTTGCCGACCAATGTACACAACATTTTCCAAAAGGGTCCCTCTGGAAGGATCACGAGGAATCATTCCTGGTTGGGGCCAATGATCAAGATAGAAGGATCGTTTATTTACTTGTTGAGGGTTTTGTACAATCCAAAGATCTGCTTTCTCTTTAATACGAGCGTGATCAGCCAAAAAAACAACGCGAAGACTCTCACTATTAGGAGGAATACTTTCAGGGTAGTCTGGATGATAAAAAATAATACCTTTTTTTGGTGGAATCTTGGCCATGTTTACTTGGCGACCAAGATATCTTAAGTGCAAAAATGACTGCAAAATATGGTTATCAATTCCCCTAATAAATTTTTCTGGATGCTCGTCTATTATAAAAGTTTCTGGGGGTGGGTCTTCGGGATAAATAAATGTTATTTGTGGATCATATGATTTATTAATTTGCATCTTAAAATTTTTCTTATCTTTTATGAAGAACTCATTAATCCGTTCTACTCGTTCCAATTTTCTCAAGTAAATCTTTACATCTTAGTCTTTTTTAAAAAATAAATTAACATAACAGTTATTATTTTCTTAAAACACAATCAATATTATTTATAAATAACTCCCTCAAATATGGTATTTTTACTAATATATTCATTTTTTTTACTGCAGTATAATTTATATATTCGAGTTCTAAACCAGAAGCTCTTAATATTTCTTCTGCCTTTTTTACGGTCATTTTATTAAGACCACCATCAACTTCATAATAGAATTTTGCTCCATCATTTCTAAATCGACTTCTTACTTTCATTACCGTAGATTCACAAAATAAAATATTTACCCATGGTAACTTGGTAAAAAAACGAGTATGACTCCCAAAGGGAGCATACCACGGCGGGCCAAAGGTAATATAGATTTTCCCTTCATTTTTCAGTAGCATTATCCATTCTTTTAAAACATTGTAAGGGTTACTATAATGTTCAAAACTATTTTGACTTACTATAATGTCAAATTTTTGATTATGCTCAAGACTCGTTATAAATCTTACTTTAGTTTCAATTTGTTTTTCTTTAGATAGATTAATTCCATCCTTAAATACATAATCCCTATTATCTAATCCAATAACATATTTTGCACCACTTAAAGCCATAGCAATTACTTGGAAACCACCACCACAACCATAATCTAATATCGATTTATCTTTTATGTTTTCTAAGAATTTTAAACCGAATGCCGAAACCAACCTATCCAGAGCATTATCAATGTTATACGATTTTACTTCTATATTATAATCCGGTTCATAATATTTTTTGCTGAACCAAAGTAAAATTTTTTCTCCTAACATTGATCTCTCTCCCATAAGAATAAATATATATTTTCTTCTCTGCATTTGATAAAAATGTGCATAAATATGTTATTTTAAGATAAAAGCGACGATAATGATTTCTGGATTTAGAAAAAGTTTAGGCGTTCTTTAGCCTGCTCAATTAATCTAACCATTGATAATAAAAATGGTAATCTAGGCATAACATTTGGCGATTTATTTACAACAATTAAATTTTCTTGAATAAGCGACCCAATTGTTCTCACATTAAATATTTCCTTGTTATTATTAAGATATTCACATAATTTTTCAAACCGCCGAATCACTCCCCAACGCGGTCTTACTTTCCAGTACTGGACATCCGAGTTATGAATGAAACTAAAAGAGTGCATTAAAATCGTTATGTTGAAAAGCTCACATATCGGTGCCATTTCAAGTACTCTTTTTATCTCATAAAAACTCACACCATTGATATCCAAAGGCTTAGGTCGTCCGCCTAACCAAGAAAATTCTATAAAATTTGTAATAGGTAATTCCAATACTCCCATTACTTTATATAGGTCATTAATATCAAGTGTGTTTAACTTACATGGAAATCCTAAATATCGCCGATTATATGAACTATCAATAAGAATTCCATTTCTTCTAAGAGCTATTAGGGTATTCAAATCGGCTGCGAATCCACCTGCCCTGAATGCGATAGGATCCTTGACTCCATAACGGATAAGGATATCTTTCCCTGCTTCGATCATTTCGGCTTGTGTATCCTCGTTGTATGAGTTAATCGTTGCTTCATAGAATAATTCTTTAGGATTTGGTCGACCGAAATTGAGGAAGAGTGGATGCAAATGAAGCTGAATTTCATAACCTTTGTCAAGGATGTAGTCACAAACCTTTTTAGTTTCATCTTCCCCAAAATATGATTTACTAAAAACTTCAACGAAAAAGGTTAAGGGAAGATCATACCTTCTCGCGATTTCTATGATCAGAGGAATCCCATACTCTTTATTTCCGATCTTACCAAAAATCCTTTTATCATTTCCAACTGGATTAAGAGTTGGATCACTAAATGCTCCTCCAATACTGTGCTCTGCATCTACTGTGATAAACACATTAACTTTCATAAACATATTTTAGAGTAGGAGATTTGTGACAGGATCTGTTGAAACTGCATATATACTTTTTCTGCCACCTTTTCCCACGTTTGGCTCTGTGCGTATTTAATAATAGCCTCTCGGTTCCAATCTCTCCTTAATGCTTCATCTAATGATTTTATCAGACCTTCCTGGTCACCGAATGGAACTAAAATACCCGTCTTACCATTTTGAATTACTTCAGAATTTCCACATACATTGGTTGTGACCACTGGAAGGCCGCAAGCCATAGCTTCTAAAAATACATTGGCCCACCCCTCATATCGCGTGGCCAAGGCGAAGACATCAGATGCACAAAGAAATCGATTCACCATGGCATAAGGGACTTCACCCGTAAATTGTACATATTTAGTCATGTTTAACTTTTCGACCTGTTCCTTGAGAAAATTACTTATATCTCCTTCTACGCTCGGTCCTCCCACAATCAAGAATAATACATCAGCGTGTCTTTTTATAAGCTCAGGGAGCACTTCTATGATAAGATGATGGCCCTTACGATTAACCAGAGCACCCACTGAAATGATAACCTTCTTGTGTTGATCGATGCCAAGAATATTCCTACATTCAAATTTGTTTAGAGGAAAAAACTTCGTACTGTCTATACCATTAGGAATAACTTCGAGCTTATTCCCTTCAATCCCCAAACTTTGGGCCAGCTTTGCAAGATATGCACTAACAGAAAACACTTTGTCTGCCTTCTTTAAAGCAAACCTGATTTCCCGCCTCCGTATCTTGTAATTGATCAATCGATTTAGCGTGCCTCGCAAAGTTATGGTAACCGGTTTTTTAAAGTGCTTACCTAAAAGCACTGCTGCAAATCCATCGGGGTATGCAAAGTGTGAGTCTATAAGATCGAAGTCGAAATTACTTTGTATCTTTTTGGCAGCTCGCAGCACAGAAAAGAAAAGCAAAAAGCCATCCAAAAACTTCATTATTCCTGGAATGACAAAGAATCTCGGATGGTGAACTTCAATGCCTTGTTGATATTCAATCTTGGGAATACTGTAACTATATTTTTTTTTAAATAATCCAACTAGGGGAAAGTAAGGTATAGGCGCTAAAACCTTTATCTCGCAGAGGGTTGCTACTCGGTTAATTCGTTCTCGTATGAATACACCTAAGTTCGGCTGTTTCTCGTTTGGGTAAACTGTGGTCATAACCAATACTTTCATTGATTTAATCCCTCATAATTTGTTTAATTATAACGGTTCGGCTCAATTATTATGCGGCAGGAACCGATTGTTGTAAAGAAAAGAGTTCCTTCTTTTGAGGAAACTAATTTTTGTTGACTGGATTCAGAAGATCCTTTGATGATATTTATCAGATAAGCTTTTCCGGGATTCATGTCTAAAAGTAGATTTGTTGCCTTATCTTTATTTTTAACGATATATTCTATTTTTTGATCAATAGTGCCTTTATTTCCGAATAAGACCAGCCAGTTGTCAATACTTATTCCTTTCATAACATTATTCGAAGTCGTAATTCCTTGAGAGGAAGGTGGGCTTGCCTTATCTTGATTGCACGGAAACAATAAATGCAGAAAAGTATTATATTTTTCTCTCTTTTTTTGAAACACTTCAATTCGCCAGTTGCCAGGATCAATGTGAGAGCCGTCTTTAATAAGAGGAATAATTGAGGTC
>Ga0315295_10006375_pt1 | contig 10078 bp, 9 predicted proteins | sample YL17G14_0_MG_FD_204453 | JGI IMG/M metagenome (GOLD analysis project Ga0315295, IMG submission 204453) | Sediment microbial communities from Yellowstone Lake, YNP, Wyoming, USA - YL17G14_0 | ecosystem: Environmental > Aquatic > Freshwater > Lake > Sediment | place: USA: Wyoming | collected... | reverse complement strand
AGCGGCGGCGACTCGGGTAGTGCGGCGGGCTTCCTCGGTGGTACTCTGCTCGCCATGCTGCCCATCGGCGCCGCGATCGCATACCTTGCCCTCCGCCGCCGCGAGCAGGCGCTCAGCGCCGCCGGGGAGGGCAAGGTGCTGAGCGGCGGTGGCAGCGCCTGGGAGCGCCTCAAAGGCGCCCTCGGCAAGTCCAAGGACCTCGTGAAACCGGCTGGGAGGTAAGCACAGCGTGAACGGGCTCCAGCAGGTGATCTATGATGTCTCCCAGGTGCTGCTCTGGCCGGTGCTCATCGCGGCGCTCGCCTGCCTCCTCTGGGTGCTCATCGAGCTCGGCTTCTTCCTCTACGAGCTCTATCTGCGGTTCCGGTACCGGGACCTCGACGCGCTCGAAGCACGCACGCTGCGCGCGCGCAGGGCTTTTCAGGACGGCAAGCCGCGCACCGCCTACCGTTGTCTGCAGGAGAACAACTACTCGATCGTCGTCGCGCGCTTCCTCTTCGACCTCATCCGCAACTACCAGACCGAACGCCTGGCGGCCAAACCGCTCAAGCTTCTGCAGGAGTACGAGTTCTACACGGTCAAGCGGCTCGAGCGCACGCGCATCCTTGTCCGCGTGGGCCCCATACTGGGCCTCATGGGCACCCTCATCCCGCTGTCGCCGGCGCTTCTCGGCCTGGCGAGCGGCAACACCACCCAGCTCGCCGAGAACCTCACCACGGCGTTCTCGGTCACCGTCGTCGGTCTGCTCATCGGCGGCATCGCCTTCGGCATCAGCATCGTCCGCGACCGTTTGTACTCGCAGGACATCTCCGACATGGAGTACCTGCTCGAGCTGCTCGAGGGCGGCGACGAGCGCCTGCAGTCGGGCCGGCGACGCAACAAGAAGGGCATCTGGGACGTCGACCCGGTCGTCGAGTACGACGTCGTCGACGAGGCGGAGAACACGATGGTGATCCCCGTGCTGCCCGAGACCCCCAGAGAGCCGCTCATCCCGTTCGCCTCAGGCGGCGGTGGCGAGGCGCCGATCGTCGCCGAGCCGGCCGTGACGGCGCCGCCGGCGGCGGCGCCCCAGCCGGCCGTGACTATGGTCGACCCGCTGGCCGAGGCCGCGTCGCCGGCCGTGACGCCCGCTCCGGCGGCCGGCGAAGCGCCGCCGCTCACCTTCGATGATCCCGCCATGGACTGGCAGCGGGACGAGGACCCGTTCGCCGATCTCGGGCCCGTGGATCCCAAGCCGCCGGCCGGGGGCGCGTCCGCGCCCGGCGCCGGCACACCGCCCGCGCGCCGCTGAGGCCGCCATGCCGGCGTCCGACGACCATCCCACCATCAAGAACCTCGGGACCGTCTACGAGCCCCGCGGCGACGGTCTGCGCTACATGCGCCGCCGCCGCGTCGGCACGGCCGACCGCAACGGCGATCCGCTCGACGGCCTCGTCAATCTGTTCGTCGTGGCCCTCGTGCTCGCCGTCGGGTTCCTGGTCGCGGCGCTCACGGCCGCCGGCTTGAGCGGCCTCCTGACCGACCAGAACATGACCATCGTCACCGATCCCGGCACGCCGCAGATGCAGGTCATCGTGAAGGAGGGCGACGAGATCGTGAAGATCGACATGGCGAACGGCGCCCAGATCCAGGGGATCGGCACGCTCGTCGGGTCCTTCTACAAGCTGGCGGACGGCACCGTGGTCTGGGTGCCTGCCGAGGCGCTGCCGCCGGCCGACGCGACGCCGGTCCCGGGCGCCTCCCCCACTCCCGGCGCGACCACGACGCCCGCGCCCACCACGACGGACTACCCGACCACGAACCCTTACGCTTCGCCGACGCCGCTACCTACAGCGCCCCCGACCACCCCGCCGACGCCGGGTGTGACGCTCACGCCCGACTCCTTGGCGCCGCTGACCGGCGAGCCGCCGAGTTCGTCACCCGGATAGAGGGCTCAGCTGAGAGCGCCGCGTACGTCAGGCCCCGAGAGACCGCAGCAGGCCGACCAGCCGCTCCAGTTCCCCCCTGCTCCTGAAATCGATCTGGATGGTCCCGCCGCGCTTGCCGCTGCGGATGCGCACCGGCGTCTCAAGCAGACCGTAGAGCTCGTCGACCAGATCGCTGAAGTCGGCGCCGGCGGGCGGGCGGGCCACAAGCGCGGCCCCTCCCAGTGCCTCCTCGTTCAGCTTCTTGACCAGCGCCTCGGCCTGCCGCACCGAGAGGCCTTGTGAGGCGACGAGGCGCGCCACCTTGCGGCGCTGCCCGTGGTCGGGCAGCGCCAGCAGGGCGCGCCCGTGCCCCTCGCTGAGCTCGCCCTGCTCGATCACCAGCAGCACGTCGTCGGGCAGTTCGAGCAGGCGCAGGAGGTTCGTGACCGCGACGCGGCTGCGGCCCACCAGCTCGGCGATGCGTTCGTGTGTGAGCCCAAACTCGTCGACGAGCGACGCGTAGGCCTGCGCCTCCTCGACGCAGTTGAGGTCCTCGCGGGCGACATTCTCGGCCAGGGCGATCTCGAGGGAGGCGATCTCGTCGGCGGGGCGCACCAGCGCCGGGATGTACTCGAGGCCGGCCAGCCCGGCCGCGCGGAGCCGGCGCTCGCCGGCGATGAGCTCGTAGCGGTGTCCGGCGGAGGGCGAGCCGGGCTCCGCAGCGGCCGCTGCCGGCTGCAGCGGCCGCACCACCACCGGCTGCACGACGCCGAGCGCCCTGATGGACGCCGCCAGCTCCTCGAGCTCGTCGGCGGCGAAGGTGCGCCGCGGCTGGCGCCGGTTGACGGCGATCTCGGCAAGCGGGAGTTCGCGCAGGCGGCCCTCGCCGCCGGCGCCGCCGGCCCTGCCAAGGGCCGATCTGCCCTCGCCGATCAGCGCGCCCAGACCCTTGCCCAGCGCTTTCTTCTCACTCACGAGACACGACCTCCTTGGCGAGATCGAAGTAGGCGTCGCTGCCGGCGCAGGTCGCATCATACCGTGAGATCGGCAGCCCGTGGCTGGGCGCCTCGCCGAGGCGCACATTGCGCGGGACGACCGTGTCGAAGACGCTGGCGCCGAGGTTCTCGCGGACCTCGCCGGCTACCTCTCGCCCCAGGCGCGTACGGCCGTCGTACATCGTCACGAGCACGCCGAGGACGACGAGCTCCGGGTTCAGATGCTCCTGCACGAGCCCCACCGTCTCGAGCAGCTGCGCCAGGCCCTCGAGAGCGTAGTACTCGGCCTGGACCGGGATCAGGACCTCCCGCGCCGCCACCAGCGAGTTGATGGTGAGCACGCCCAGCGACGGCGGGCAGTCGATGAACACGAAGTCGTACTGGCTCACGTGGCCGGTGAGCGCATAGTCGAGCACGTACTCGTTGCCGTCGGCGCTGGCCAGCTCGACGACGGCGCCGGCGAGGTCCGGGCAGGAAGGGAGGAGCCAGAGATGATCGAGGACTGTGCACACGGTCGCCTCGGCGACGCCCGCCGCCCCACCGAGCACGCCGTAGCTGCTGAGGCGCGCGTCGTCGGCGCGTCCAGACAGGCCGGCCGAGGCGTTGGCCTGGGGGTCCATGTCGACGAGGAGCGCGTCGAAGCCGGCCTCCGCCAGGCACGCGGCGAGGTTGACGGCGGTGGTGGTCTTGCCGACCCCGCCCTTCTGGTTGGTCACGGCGATGACGCGAGTCACCGGGCTCCTTTCGCGGGGCACCGATACTAGCAGATGGGGCGGCGGCGACTCAGCGGGCCAGCGGGTGTCTGACGGCCCGGCCCTCCCGTCTGGGCAGGCGCTTGGGCGTCGCCGCGACCTTCTCGTAGACGGCGCACACGGCGTCGTCGAGGGACGAGCGCGAGAGCACGACGACGGGAAGGGCGGCGAGACCGCAGAGCACCGCCGCGGCCGCGCCGCCGGGCCCCTCCTCCCGCAGCGCCCGCCCGGTCTTGCTGGCCAGCAGGACGCCGCCGGGCGCGAGGAGCGGGGCCGCCAGCTCGACGAGCGCCGGCAGAGGCGCCACGGCCCTGGCCAGCACGACCGCGTACGCCTCGCGGCCCGGCTGCCCGGCGGCGGCGTGATGCTCGCTGCGCGCGCAGACAGCGGCGGCGCGCGCGCCCAGCCCAGCCGCCTCGACCGCCGCATCAAGGAAGGCGCACTTTCCGGCCGCCGAGTCGAGCAACGTCAGCTTGGCCGTGGGCACGGCCACCGCCAGGGGAATGCCGGGGACACCGGCGCCGGCCCCCAGATCGAGCCAGCCGGCGGCGCTCCGCTTGCGCAGCTGCGGCACGTCGAGCAGCGCGAGCGCGTCGCCAAAGAGCGTACTCACGATCTCTTCGCGGGTGCGCAGCGCGGTGACGTTGCCGCGACGCCAGGCGAGCATGAGGTCGGCGTACCGCGTCAGGGCCGCGGCCTGGGCCTGTTCGAGACCGAACGCCGCGGCCAGCTCCTCGATCGTCGCGTACGCCACCACGCCGCCGGCGCCCACCGTCATCCCGTGGCGGCGGCTTCGCGCAGCGCGGCGGCGAGCCTGTCGACGTCCTGCGGCGTCGTCTGCCACGAGCACATCCAGCGCACCACGCCCGCCTGCTCGTCCCAGGTGTAGAAACGATAGTCCTCGAGCAGGCGCTCCGTGACCGCCGCAGGCAGGGCGACGAACACGGCGTTCGCCTGCACCGGGTAGGCGACGCGCACTCCGGGGACCGCGGCCGCGGCCGCGGCCAGCCGCTGCGCCATGGCATTGGCGTGACCGGCGGTCTCTCGCCAGAGGTCGTCCTCAAGAAGGCGCAGCAGCTGCGCCGAGACGAAGCGCATCTTGGAGGCCAGCTGCATCCCCTGCTTGCGCACGAAGAGGTAGCGCTCGGCGAGGTCGCGGCGGAAGAAGACGACCGCCTCGCCGCCGAGCAGGCCGTTCTTCGTGCCGCCGAAGGTGAGCACGTCCACGCCGCAGTCGGTGGTGATCTCGCGGAGGCCGGTCCCCAAGCCGACGGCGGCGTTAGCGAGCCGGGCGCCGTCGACGTGCAACAGCAGGCCGGCGGCGTGCGCGACCGCGGCGAGAGCGGCCGTCTCGGCGGGCGTGTAGACCGTGCCGAGCTCGGTCGGCTGCGTGATCGAGACCACCCGCACCTGCACGTGATGCTGGTCGCCGATGCCGACCATGGCGCCGCGCACGAGCTCGGGCGTCAGCTTGCCGTCGGCGGTCGGCAGATCGACGAGCTTGCAGCCGGCGAAGCGCTCCGGCGCCCCGCACTCGTCCACGTTGATGTGCGCGGTCTCGGCGCAGATGACGGCCTCGAAGGGCCGCATCACCGTGGCCAGCGCCGTGACGTTGCCGCCGGTCCCGTTGAAGACCGGGAACGTGTCGACGTCGCCGAAGACCTCGCGCATCCGCTCCTGCAGGGCCAGGGTCCAGTCGTCGTCGCCGTAGGCGGGCGCGAAGCCGCCGTTGGCCGCGGCTATCGCCGCGAGAACGGCGGGGTGCACGCCCGCGTAGTTGTCACTGGCGAACAGCACCAGGCGGCGCTCGCGAGCCGGCGCCTCAGACATGCGCCGGCTCCCGCGCCGCCTCGGCCATGCCCGCCAGCTTCGTCTGCAGCGTCAGGTAGAAGGTGCTGAGCGGGAACTCGTCGTCGAGCACGCGGTCGATCCAGGCGCGCGGCGCGGCCTCGTCCGAGACCACGCGCGCCTCACGTGTCCACGCCGAGGCGACGTTGGGCGTGACGTACTCGGCCACCAGATCGTGCGCGGCGGCCCAGTACGAGACCTTGCTCATATCGATGCCGCCGCGATACAGCTCCTCGACGCGCTCGCGCAAGGCCGCCACCTCGCCTTCGATCCTCTTCCAGTCGATGGTGAGACGGTTGTCCGACCAGCGCAGCGCTCCCCGCTGGTGAAGAACGGCGAAGAGCAGCTGGCCCCCGAGCCCGTCGTAGTTGCGCACGCGGCTGCCGGATATGGGAAAGCGCAGGATGCGGTCGAAGAGGATCGCGTACTGCACGTAGCGCGCGAAAGGGAACCCTCGGCGCGCGAGCTCACCGGCGCTGCCGTAAGTCGCGAGGTCCACGCGCAGTTCCTCGAGCGAGTACATCCAGTACGGCAGCCGCTGACGGATCATGAAGGGGTCGAAAGGCAGTTCGCCGTGGCTGTGCCAGCGGTCGTGGATGAGGTCCCACATGATGTACGTCTCGAGCGCCAGCTCGGGTGAGCTGACGAGCGCCTGTGCGTCGGGAGGAAGGTCGATGCGCAAGGCCTCCGCACCCGCGGCCGTGGCCCGCCGGAACCGCGACGACTCGCGGTCACAGAAGATCCCGCCGAAGTTGTTGGTGGGCCGGGCCGCCAGGCTGACCGTCTCGGGGAAGAGGACGGCGCACTCGCTGTCGTACCCGTCCGTGTAGCCCACCAGCTGGACCGGCACGAACTTGCCGTTGTCGAACTCCCCGCGCTCGAGCTGGGCGACGAACTCGGGCCACGGCGTGCGCACGATGAGCGCCTCGAAGCGCGTGTCCGCGGAGCCGTTGGGGGTGTACATGGGGAAGACGACGAGGTGTTCCACGCCGTCGCGGCGGTTCTGCTCGGGGCGGAACAGTGCCAGTGAGGCGGTGAAGTCGGGCTTGGCGCAGCCGCCGTCGAGCCATGCTCTGAGGTCGATGGGCACCTGCGCCAAATACTCCTGCTGGTGGGGAAAGCGCGGCGCCAGAGCGTGGAGGCTCTCGATCATCGCTGCGACGTGGGCGCCTACGTCCGCCAGGTCGTGGCGCTGCGGGTCGACCTCGCCTCTAGGCTCCTGCAGCAGGCGCAACGCGTTCGTCTCGCCGCGCAGCCGCCGCCAGGCCGGGTCCTGCGCCGCCTCGGAGTCCGGCGGCGCCGGGTCGGCACGAAAGGCGGCCAGCGAGACCCAGTAGAGAAGGTTGAGCCACAGTTGATGGTGGTCGTGGCGAGCCAGGAAGTCGTCCCCGAACAGATCCGAGTCGGCCGCCACGACCACGCGGCCGTCGCCGTGGGCGACGGCCGCGAGCACGGCGGCTTGAGGGGGCTGCGCGGCGGCGCCCGTGCGCAGCAGCGCCGCGCCGGGTCCGCCGGTGACGAGAGTGCCGGCGCGGTAGAGCCGCACCTCGTCGACGAGGTGCAGCACCGTCGCCGCGCCCGCGTCGGGCACCGGCTCGGCGGCCACCCACGTGGGCACGTCGCCCGCGTCATCGTAGTCGAAGACGGTCGCGTTCTCGATGCCGATGCCGAAGCTCGCCAGCAGTTCGTTGAGGTTGGCGCCGTACTTGTCCTCCTCCGTCTCGCCGAGCACCACGAGGCCGCCGCCGGCGGCGACAAACGTGACGACGGCCGCGATCTCCTCGGCCGACAGCATCGGCGAGCCGCCGACTGTGCGCTCCCACTTGGGCGCGGACGGATGCGCGATGACGAGCACGTCGGCATCGTCGAGCACGCCGCCGGCAAGGGAACCGCCCGAGTGCGTCGAGACCTCGAAGTCGCGCTCCGCGAGGGCCGCGGCGGCGGCGGCGTACGAAGCGGCCGCGGGATGCTCGGGCCGCATGGCAGCCGCGGCGTCGGGCCGGATCGACCAGGCCTCACCGTGGGACTCATCGAAGACGACCCGCGCCACCTTGCGCTGGCGCAGCGGTGTACGCATCAATGCTCTCCTCTCTCCGGCCACGGCGAAAGCGCCACGGCCCGGACGAAGAACCGTGTGTGGTGTCCTCGTTGTTCCGTGGCCGCCGCCGACGCTAAACCCCGGGCGTCGTGCGGACGCACCCCGGGGCGTCGACGGCGGTGGTGTGAGCAGGGCGCGGCGCCGTCAGGCGTCGAGCATCTTGGTGAGGACGAGTACCGTACCGCCGCCCTCCGGCTTGCGGAGGTCGAAGTCGTCGACCACGGCGCGGATGATCGAGATGCCCATGCCACCGTCGCCCAGCTTGAGCTCGGGCATGCTTTGGCACTCGGGGCAGTCGACGTCGTCCTCGTGAAAGCCGCCGCCCTCGTCGCGGATCTCGATGGTCACACGGTCGGGATGCACGGTGAAGTGGAGATGGACCTGGCCCTCGTCGTGATCGTAGGCGTGCCTCACGGAGTTGGAGCACGCCTCGGTGAGTGCGAGCTTGAGGTCGGCGACGGCGTCCTCGGAGTAGCCGCGCGCGCGCAGCAGGCCGGCAAGAGCGAGACGGCCGAGCACCACGTATTCGGCCTTGGCGGGGATATCGAGCTTCACGTAGTCGTTCACAGGGATCGTTCCAATCGGCTCAGGGACCGGCGGGCTGCCTGCTTTCACTTCAGGACCGTGCGGACGTTCACGTTCTCCCCACACATCGCACACAGTGTTCCCCGCAAGGCGACATCCTCAACCGCGTAGCCGGTGCGCCGTACGAGAAGGCGTTTGCAGCTCGGACACACCGTGTTCTCGCCCTCGTGACCGGGCACGTTGCCGAGGTACACGAAGCGCAGACCGGCGTAGTGGCCGATACGCACGGCGCGCTCCAGGGTGGGGATCGGCGTCGGCGAGAGATGGGCGTACTCGAGGTACGGCGTGAAGCGCGTGACATGCCAGGGCGTCTCCGGCCCCAGCTCCGCGGCGATCCATGCGGCGATACCGCCAAGGGTCTCGTCGTCGTCGTTGAAGGCGGGGATGACATTGGTCACGATCTCCACGTGGCAGCCGTGCACCAGCTTGGCGCGCGTCGCGGCAGCGAGCACCGGCGACATGTCGCGGATGCGGCACAGCTCGTGGTACTGCTCGTCGCTGAATCCCTTGACGTCGACACGGTACGCATCGATGTGCGGCGCCAGCACGTCGAGGGCCTCCTCGGTGATGTAACCGTTGGTGACCAGCGCCGTGTACAGGCCGTGCTCATGCGCGAGCTGGGCGCCGTCGAGGATGTACTCGAGCCAGATGGTGGGCTCGTTGTACGTCCACGCGACGCCCTGGCAGCCGTTGTGATCGGCCAGCACCGGAAGGTTGCGGATCGGCAAGTCACGCAGGTCGCGGGCCGCTTCGCCGGGGTCGGCGTGGGCGATCTGCCAGTTCTGGCAGTGACGACAGGTGAAGTTGCAGCCCACACTGCCCAGCGAGAGCACCGTCGTGCCCGGGAAGAAGTGGTACAGCGGCTTCTTCTCGATCGGGTCGGCGGCGACGCTGCAGACGCGGCCGTAGGTGATGGCGTAGAGCGTGCCGTCGCGGTTGGCGCGCGCCCGGCACGCGCCGCTCGTGCCGGGCGCGATGTGGCAGCGGCGCGGGCAGACGTGGCACAGGACGGCGCCGTCTTCGAGACGCTCGTAGAGCATCGCCTCGTGCTCGGAGAGCGCGGTCACGGCGTGCGCAGGTCGCGCAGGTGGCGGATGCCGCGCTGAACGACCTCGATGAGGCCTTCCTGAAGCTCCCGGTTGCCCGCGACGATGCAGGCCAGCTGGTACTCGGCGCTGGAGCCCAGCACCGGCTTGTCGTCGAGTGGCCGGCCGGCGGCGTCGCCGATCGGCACGCCGGCCTCCCGGCAGAGAACGTGCACGGCAGCGAGGTCGTAGGGTGAGTTGCAGAGGACGTTGCCGCGCCCTACGCGGCGAAACTCCGCCTCGACCCACGGGTGCGCCTCGATGATCGCCGGGCCGATGTCCACATAGGCGTCGAGCTGGCCGGTGAGGATGCGCGTCACCGAGTAGGTCGCGGACCCCAGGTCGAACGCCGCGCCGCCCACCGACGACACGTCGATGAGCTCCTCGAGGACGCTCGCCAGGACCACGGCCGGCCGGCCGCGGAAACCGAGCGTCCAGAACAGGCTCTCGAGATCGGTACGCTCGGTGGGGAGGAACGGGATGTCGGCGCCGGAGGATCGCTTCATGCTGAAGCCGGCGCCCTTCTCGGCCACGAAGAGGTCGCCGCCTTTGATCTCCTGCACCACGCCGGCGACCACGTCGCCCATCGTCGGCGCCGGCAGGGGCGGCACGGCGGCGATGCTCACGCAGGCCATCTCAAAGCCGGCCGCGGCCGGGCGCGTGCCGTCGATGGGATCGACGATGAGGATGAGCTCGGGGTCCGGGGCGCCTTGCAGGCCGCCGTCTTCCGAGTAGAAGGCCCAGGTGGGCAGCTCGTCACGCATGTGCTCTGCGAGCAGCTTCTCGGCAAGCTCGTCGATGCCGAAGG
>Ga0315295_10006374_pt1 | contig 10078 bp, 7 predicted proteins | sample YL17G14_0_MG_FD_204453 | JGI IMG/M metagenome (GOLD analysis project Ga0315295, IMG submission 204453) | Sediment microbial communities from Yellowstone Lake, YNP, Wyoming, USA - YL17G14_0 | ecosystem: Environmental > Aquatic > Freshwater > Lake > Sediment | place: USA: Wyoming | collected... | reverse complement strand
TACGCCCATATAAGCCGAAAATCGTAGAAATTTGACGAGAAAGTTATTGCAATTAACAGCTTTGACGATTATTATAATAAGTTTGACTGTAGGAACTATTGGCTGCCAAAGCTAACTTTCGACTATAGAGATGCTTATATAATGATTTTGACAGGATTAGCGGACAGTGCACAGTAGAGTAACAATTCGGCTGCGCAGCCGCGCTTTGTATGAATGGTGGCCGGGAAATCGGCGTTTCTGCTTCAATGTCGAGAAACGAACGAGGATTTCTACTCCCGGAGGCAGAATGATGTAAAGTAAAGGCAATACAACCTCCGTTCGTTCCTGGCGTTTGAGGGCCCATTTTTCAACAGCCCTCTATTGAAGTGGAAACTCCGATGGTTTCCACTTTTTTTTGACCTAATGTGGTTAGAGAGAAAAAATGATGAATCAGGAATTGCTGAGAATTGTAGAAAATATCGCACGGGATAAGAATATCGACAAAGAATCGATATTCCGCGACCTTGAAGAGGCGATGGTCTCGGCAGCGAGGAAGCATTTCGCTGAGCCGGAAGGCAATCTATCAGTGCATATTGACCGCAGCAACGGCCAGATTACGGCCTTTAAGGATAATGTGGAAATCGATATAAGACAACTCGGCCGAATTCCCGCCCAGATGGCCAAACAGGTAATGATACAGAAGTTACGCGCCGACGAGCGAGACAGCATCTACTCCGAGTTCAGCCAGCGAAAAGGAGAAATCATAAGCGGCACCGTCGTGCGATATGAAGGCGGAACACTTATCGTTAATCTGGACCATTGGACCGAGGGCTTTATGCCAAAAGGCGAACAGATAGCAGGCCAGACGCATAAGCCAGGTGAAAGAATTCGATGTCTGATTCTTGATGTAAAAGAGTCTTCGAACCAGGTCAAAATTATTCTGTCTCGCACGCATCCTGACTTTATCCGTCGATTGTTCGGGTTAGAGGTGCCGGAGATTAATGAAAAAATCATCGAAATACGAGCGATGGCACGGGAGGCCGGCTATCGGACCAAAGTTGCCGTCATCTCATTCGATGAAAAGGTCGACCCTGTTGGGGCTTGTGTGGGTGTTCGAGGCAGCAGAATAAAGAACATAGTTGATGAGCTCGGCGGAGAGAAAATAGACATTGTCCGCTGGAACGATTCGTCACAGGTGCTTGTGGCAAATGCGCTGATGCCTGCGAAGGTTAGCGAAATCGCCCTGTGTTTTGAATTGGGGCGAGCAACAGTGGTTGTGGATGAGGACCAGCTCAGTCTGGCCATCGGCAAGCATGGGCAGAACGTTCGATTGGCTGCGAGACTGACCGGCTGGGACATCGACATATTAACTCCGGAGGAATACAACCTGGGCATCGAGCGATTGACAACCTGCGTTAAAACCGTAGAGGGCGCCGACGATAACGTAGTTGACAAGCTGATTGCATTAGGTGTTATATCCATTCTGGACCTGGACGATGTAGGGGTCGAACCGCTCGTTCAGGAGCTGAAGATTGACCCGGGCATCGCTGCGAAATTGGCTGCCGCTGCCGCCAAAGAAGTAAAGCTTTGGGCGGCTGAGCCGAAACAAAAGCAGGCAGAAAACATTCTGCAGCAGCAGGTAAAAGCTGTAGGCAGCGAGCAATAAGCCCGCATAGTTTTGAGTTTTTATCCGCCAGACGTATGGTGGATTTAGTTCGTAGTTCACCTCGTTTGAAAAGAAAGTCGTTTTTTTTAACGGGGTTCACCGACAAGGAATCCTGACTTGTCAGGAAACAATAAACAAAATGGCTACTACAAGAGTTTACATTTTGGCTACGGAACTGGGTGTAAAAAGCGCCGCTGTTGTAAAAAAGTGCCAGGATGAGGGTCTGGACGTTAAGAACCACATGGCAATAATATCGGCTGGCCTGGCAGCGACCATCCGTGAGTGGTTTAGCGAAGGCGAAAATATCACAACGGTTGAAACGGCAGAGAAGGTGGACCTGAAGAAGGTCCGAATTGCAAAGAAGCCGAAGCAAAAACAGCCGGAAGCAGAGGTCCAGAAGGCCAAACAAGCAGAACCCGTCGCCAAGCCTGCAAAGGCAATAGAGCAGCCCTCTGTTGTAATAGAAGCTAAACAATCCGGACAGGAAGCGGTAGCGGTAGTGACCGCCGAATATACTAAAGTGAGCGGCGAGACGCCTGCGGTAGCTGTAAAAGAGCAGCCGCCAACAGAACAGCCCCGACCTGTCGTGGTTGAACCGAAAAAGCCGGAACCGGAGCCGATAGTGCCTGCAGGACCGATTTTGAAAAAGCCCGCGCCTGCTCGATTGACTGGACCACAGGTTGTTCGAATTGAGGCGCCTGAGCCGGTATATCGCCCCAGACCTAAAACAAGAGAAAGATACGATTTGCCTATCACTGAGCCGTTGATGCGCGGTCAGGATAAGCAGGAGGAATTGGCCGGGGTTTCCACCAGAGGTAAAAAGCGACCGACAAAACAAATCAAAGAGAGGACACACGGGCGCAGGCGAAATGAACCAGAGTTTGAAACGATAAAAAGGCCTAAACTTAGTAGTAAATGGCGACAAAGAGATATGGAGGAGAGACAAGCCCGGCTTATTGCGGCCAGCGCCGAGGGTTTGCGTTTAAGGCCGGTGCGAAAAATCGCCGCAAAGTTCAGGCGAGATGTTGCTGTTGTTGTTAGACCCCAAAAAGCTGTCGTGAACGAGCCGATTACCGTAAAGGATTTGTCCGCAGTTCTGGCGGTTAAATCATCCGACATTATCGGCAAATTGGTGCAGCACGGTGTGATGGCCACAGCCAACCACGTTATAAGCAACGACCTTGCGGAGCTGGTCGCTCTGGAGTTCGATACCGAGCTGGTGGTAGAGCACAAAAGCACACTGGAGGAACAGATACGGATTGAATTTGAACAGCGCACGAGAAATAATCTCAAGAAACGCGGCGTGGTCGCTGCAGTGCTGGGGCACGTTGACCACGGTAAGACCAGCTTGCTGGACAAAATCCGCTCAACGCAGGTAGCAGCCGGCGAAGCAGGCGGCATCACACAGCACATTGGCGCATCTCAAGTCGCCTGGGACAGCAAGACGGTAACATTTCTTGACACTCCGGGACACGAGGCATTTACGGCTATGCGGGCCAGAGGTGCCAATATGACCGATGTTGTTGTGCTGGTGGTTGCTGCCAACGATGGAGTGATGCCACAGACCATCGAGGCAATAGCACACAGCAGGGCGGCGAAAGTGCCGATTATTGTGGCGTTAAATAAAATAGATTTGCCCGGATACGACATAAATCGTGTTTACTCTCAGCTTGCCGAGCAGGGCCTGGCGCCGACTGAATGGGGGGGACAGACCGAAGTTGTGAAAACCAGCGCCGTCACCGGCGAGGGCATAAGCAGTTTGCTCGAATCTCTCGATTACGTTGCCGAGTTGCTCGAACTCAAGGCCGACGACACAATCCCGGCAGCAGGATGGGTAGTCGAAGCGAAGGTGTCATCACAGAGTGGCCCCGTAGCAACGCTGTTAATTAAGGAAGGATGCCTCAGTAAAGGCAATGTGGTGCTGGCCGGCAATACCTACGGCAGGGTAAAAGCGATGAAAAACAGCTTCAGCAAGAGTATTAAGACCGCTGCAAGCTCTATGCCAGTAGAAATAACAGGCCTGAACGGCGTCCCCCAGGCAGGCGACAGATTTTACTGCCTGGATGACATCAACAGGGCCAAGGCCGCTGCCGAGGAAAGCCAGGCGCGCTTAAGAGAAAGCTCTCTTGTGGAACGCACGCAGGTAACTCTGGATAATTTGTTCAGCCAGATAGAAGCCGGCAAGACACAAGAATTGAATCTTATCATCCGCGCGGATGTGCAGGGTTCGGTTGATGTCCTGAAGAAATACCTGTCTGATTTGAGCACCAATGAGGTAAAGATTAATATCCTGCACGCGGCACCGGGCGGAATTACAGAAGGCGATGTTGTGCTTGCTGAGGCGTCGAACGCTATTATTATTGGTTTTAACGTGGCCACCGAGGAGCACGCCGCCAAAATGGCGGAGACCAAAGGTGTTGAGATAAGATTCTACAACATAATCTACCGCATAACCGAAGAGCTGCAAAAATCTATGGCAGGTCTCCTTGAGCCGGAAGAGCAGGAGAAAATCATCGGCAGGGCGGTGGTAAGAGCGACGTTTAAGGTTTCGCGGGTCGGCACGGTGGCTGGCTGTTATGTCAGCAGCGGTTTCATCAACAAGAATGCAAAGATGCGATTGATACGCGACAATATTGTGCTTAAAGGCGACCTCGGTATTGAATCTCTGAAGCATTTCAAAGATGACGTTCGCGAAGTCAAGGCAGGTCTGGAGTGCGGCATTAAGGCAGTGGGATTTGACGACATCAAAGTTGATGATGTTTTTGAATTCTACGAAATTGTTAAAGTAGCCAGAACTCTCTAATAGTGGATAGTCGTTGGTCGATAGTGTTACTCGATACTCGACGAGCATCTCCACAGGACACCTTACGGTGGAGAATCGAGAAACGAGGAACGAAATTATGGCGACTCGAAGGCAGGAAAGGGTAGTTCGTGTGGTGAAGGAAGCGACCAGTGACGCCATTAGCCACCATCTTAACGACCCGCGTATCGAGGGGTTGGTAAGCGTTACGAGAGTCGATGTAGCTGCTGACTTACGCACCGCTGACGTGTATCTTAGCATTTTCGGCAAGGATTATGCGGCAGAGAACAGAGCCTTCACGGCTATAGCGCACGCAAAAGGCCGGATACAATCACTGGTGGCTGACAGATTGCAGAGCAAATTCTGTCCTGTTTTGCGTTTTTGCAGGGACGAGAAATTCAAGAAAACGCTGGAAACTATGCGGCTTATAGACCAGGCGGTCAGCGAAATGGAAAAGAAAGATTCGGACAGTCCCACACCTGGGCAGTGACCCGTTAAAGTCTTCGCTTTGGTCCTTTTATGAAAAATAGCAGAGAATATTCTAAAAAGGTGCAGCAGCTTTACCGCTCGCTGAAGCGCAGGTTCCCCAAAGTCGAAAAAGTTGTCCATGATGAGCCGGTGGATGCACTGGTTTATGCAACCATTAGCGAAAATTTAAGTGAGACAGCCGCGCAATCGGCGATAAAGAGATTTGCCGATTATTTCGTTGATTTGAACGACTTGCGCGTTTCGCAGCCCAAAGAAATTATAGAAGTGCTCGGTGACAGCACGCCTGTTACAATGGCCATCGCTTCAACGCTTGCGAAGGTCTTAAAGGTCATATTCGACGAACATCACAAGCCAAGCTTAGAGGCGCTGAAGAAGATTGGCAAACGTCCTGCCAGAGGGGTCCTCGAAAAGATGGATGGCGTCAGCCGTTTCGTGGTCGATTATTGCATGCTTACCTCTCTGCAGGGCCACGCCATACCACTCACACAGACAATGATAGAGTATCTAAGGAGCAACAAATTGGTCCATCCCAACGCCGACCATGAAGAAATAGAAGGCTTTTTGGCCAAGCAAACTCCAGCCGAAAATGCTTATGAGTTTTATGCTCTTCTGCGGCGTGAGAGCGAATCCAGCAAGAAAGCAGAAAGCCAGAAAGCTGCTCGCAGAACAAAACAGAAAGCAGCGACCGAAACGATAAAGGCAAAGACCATCGAATCTTGAACCGCCGAGAACGCAAAGAACGCAGAGAAAAATAAATTGTTAAAAAAGCTCTGTGAACTCTGCGACCTCTGCGGTGTAAAAGTAGAAGGGTTTAAGATGCCGGAAAAGATATTAAAATTGGGTATCCCATCAGGCAGTCTCCAGAAGGCAACAATTAAGCTCTTTCGCAAGGCCGGATTCCACATTCTGGACTCCGAAAGAAGCTATTTACCTCGTATAGATGACGAGCAAATCCGGCTGGTTATGCTCCGCGCGCAGGAAATGGGCAGGTACGTGAGCGACGGCGTTCTCGACGCCGGCATTACGGGCTTCGACTGGATAATGGAAAATAGCTGCGATGTGGTGGATGTCTGCGAGCTGCCTTACAGTAAAAGCACCACCAATCCAGCCCGATGGGTTCTGGCTGTGCCCGAAGAATCGAAAGCGACAGCGCCAAAGGATTTGCGGAATGGTATTATTGCGACCGAACTGGTCAATGTAACAAAGAAATACTTCGCAGATAAGAATATCGATGTGAAGGTCGAATTTAGCTGGGGTTCCACGGAGGTCAAGGCCCGTTTTGTGGATGCAATAGTAGAGCTTACCGAAACGGGCGCATCCCTGCGGGCAAACAACCTGCGGATAATAGATACCGTGATGGAGTCCACAACCCGGCTTATCGCAAATAAAAAATCCTGGCAGGATAAATTCAAAAGGGAAAAAATAGAAAATATCTCCATACTGCTTAACGCGGCTATCGAAGCACGCAACAAAGTCGGCTTGAAACTGAACGTAAAAAAGAAAGATTTGGACCGTGTTTTGAAGATACTTCCTGCCGAAAAAAGCCCGACTATTTCGGGTCTGGCTGATTCCGATTACGTCGCACTGGAAGTGATTATCGATGATAAAATCGAACGCTCTCTGGTTCCCGCCCTCAAACGCGCAGGCGCCTCCGGCATAATCACTTACCCTCTCAACAAAGTTATTCACTAATTTGGGGAAAAGCTACCGAAAGCGGAAAGAGGTGGAAAAATGAAGGACATCGTTTCGTGTATTGAAAACCTTCGCTCAAAGCTCGACCGATACCGAAAAGAAGACCTAAAGGAGTATCCAACACGAACAATATTCGTAGACCCACTATTACAGTCCCTTGGTTGGGACGTACGAGATACTGATGAGGTAGAACTTGAATACCCAACGATTGATGGAAAAGCGGTTGACTATGCGCCGAAGATAAATCGCAAACCGGTTCTATTCATAGAAGCCAAACCATTGAATGATCCGCTTACAGAAGTTAAATCTATTACGCAGGTAGTCGGATACGCAGCGAACGCTGGCGTTGAGTGGTGCATCTTGACTAACGGTGTCACTTACAAGGTCTACCGAAGTACGGAAAAAGCAGAGGCTCCAGACAAGCTACTTTTTGAAGTTTCGATAGATCCCAAAGAATCTGAAGATAGGTCAGTTCAACAAATTGCGGAACAATTCAACCGGTTCTCGAGAGACGCAATGGCAAAGGGGATTCTTGATGAAATCGGCGAGCAGGTGTTTACCACTGGGAAAATTCGCAAGGCTCTGGATAAACTCTTTCACGATCCACCATCCAAATTGATAAGAGTTATTCGGTCAGTTGTTGCTGACGAGTCAATTAAGCCGACACAAATACAAACGGCACTGAAAAGACTATGGGCTCCATCGTCAGAGGTTGAGGTGCCTCCATCCCATCCTTTTGCCAAAGGTTCAGAAAAGACCGGTCTAAAGCAGCAGAGGGGAAAAGATTACGGGGAAGACCACCACATAAAAGGGAAACCACGAGAAGTTATAGAACTGTTTCGGACGCTTGATAAGTTTTGCAGAGAATTGGACCCAACAAGTGTAGAAAAAAGGTACCTCAAGAAGTATGTTAGCTACGCACATGGTAAGGGTATCTTCTGCTGTGTGCATCTTCAGAAAAGTGGTCTTCGGATCTGGCTAAAGCTGAATTACTCGCGTTTAGAAAACCCACCTGACTATGTTCGTGACGTTTCAAACATAGGCCACTGGGGAACTGGTGATGTTGAGGTTAGAATAGACACCATCCAAAAGTTGGAAACATCTACGCCCTTTATTAGGCAATCTTTTGAAGAAAATAAGCAGACTCATAGGCAGCCGAGTTGAACCAGTATAAAAGTGTCATCAGGTAAAACACGCATCCAGAGTTTGCTTGTATCTCCTTGTTTTGCATGGGAAGGGAGAGCGAAACCTAATACAGATTTTATCTGCTCATTTTGCTCTGGCGACGTATGAGCCGTCTTCGGTGCTGATGCGAACAACTTCGCCGACTTCAATAAAAGGCGGGACGCGGGTCTTCAGCCCCGTTTCAAGAACAGCTTCCTTCATTTGATTTGTCGCAGTGGCGCCTCTGGGCATTGGAGTCGTTTCTGTAACCGTCAGCTCGACCACCATCGGCAGTTCAATAGCAACGATGTTACCTTCGTGCGTCAAAGTGGTCAAATGCGTATTCGGCTTGAGGAATTTTGCGGAGTCCCCGACCAAATCAGCAGGGATATTAACCTGGTCGTAAGATTGGTTATCCATAAGAACATGGCCTGTGCCGTCGGAATAAAGATATTCCATATCGCGTTTATCCAGGAATGCCTCGTCAAGCTCTTCGGTGGAGCGTAGCCGTTTTTCGATTATTATGCCGTCCGCCAGACACCGCAGTTTCGCCTGCACGAACGCCCGCAGGTTTCCCGGCGTTACATGGACCGCCTGGAAACATACATATAGCTTACCATCTAAAGTTACGGCCATACCAGGCCGCAAGTCATTTGCCTTCACGCTAAATCTCCTATTAAGATATAATATTTAGCCCCGCAATTTATTGCGGGGTTGTATTTCCAAAAATAAAATCGTCAATTTGAACTTCCGCCGGTGTTAATATCTTTGAATTCGAAGAAAAAACCATCCTGTCTGCTGATACCATAAGAGACCGACAACCCGAAGTATTTTCGCACAGTATCGAACTGGGGCAAAAGACCGAAATTGAACAAATCAAAGCCGGGTCCTGAAAACATCATCTGCGGAAAGAGCGATGTGGAGCCCACGGTGGCGCCTATCGTTGCACTCGAACTCTTGTCTTCGTTTTTGCCTATTTCCTTTAACATCTTCCATAAAATTTCGGTGGATGCAACATCATCCTGCAGAGCAGCCAGCCCTACCGCTGAAGGAATAGCCGATTTGGCCTTACCAAACCACGTTGCGGAAGACAGGGACCCGGGCTGGGGGCTGCTCAATGTGCGGATGGCCCGTTCAACGGCAGATTCACTTCCAACCACAAGATATGTGTCGGTGACGGTAAATGCCGTTTTGGGTACCGACGGAGCGGCTTCGGAGATTGGCTCATCGGGGGCCTGCATCGGTCTCTTTTCGCTTGGCACAAAAGCCGGCAGCAGAGCCGGCAGGTCCACTAAATATATTGTGTGCCCTAAAAGCTCGCGCTTCGCATCAGGTTTGTCCGGGGCTATTACTTTGCTGTGCAGAAGTGACAGAGACTTTTCAAGGGCGCTGCGATTCGTTACCGCCACTGCAACAAGTGTTTCTGCCGGAGATTGCGTGCCGACATCGGAGGGCTGCTTACTGGCACTCTGGGCGATTATAATCTGCGAACCGAGATGGTCAACAACATCGCCTTTCAACTGCACCCCCGGCTCGCCTTGCGGACTTGGCGGCACAAGCGGTGTCTGCATCAATGCAGCAAATAGAGGACTAAAAGTATAAAGTATATTGTAAAGTTCATCATAAGTCTTCTTTATGTTCAAATTCAAAAATGCCACCGAATAGGCGGACGCAGGGATAAACTGCGGTGCACCAATAGCGGCTGATTCTGCATCGAGCATCCGGCAAATTCCTCTTTTGGCGCCATCTATCTTCAGAAACGCTTTGCCGCAAACGCTGCTATTGGTTTCTCTGCTAATGCCGATGGAAAGACCCATAGATGTAACGTTATCGAGGCCCAAATTGGCTATCGTTGTCTTTGTCTTACCGGTAGTATCCTCAGCAATTATTGTCCCGACGATGCGTTTTATGTTCACGTATAAATCAATATCGTGATATGGTCCAACCGCCTTCATAGTGGCGGCATAATCGGCGTTACCGGCTAACGCCGGGCTGCTGGCGCCCTTGATGTGTGCGATAACGAATTTGAGAATATCCAGATTCATCGCCCCTGCAAGGCAGTCGTCCATAAAACAATAGCTTATCGCCGAGGAAGAGTTCTGGATTATGGTCGTAACACTGACGCCGCGGTAGTCTTCATTCTTTCGGCGGGCGCCGTTTTCGATTGCCTTCTGGACCATCTTATCCACCGCTTCTTTGATTTTGTCTATTGATTGGCCCCACTGGGTTACAAACAGAATCGGCGGCTCATTTGCATCCTTTGTCTGTTCATTGAGCACCAAAGCAAC
>Ga0315295_10006373_pt1 | contig 10078 bp, 6 predicted proteins | sample YL17G14_0_MG_FD_204453 | JGI IMG/M metagenome (GOLD analysis project Ga0315295, IMG submission 204453) | Sediment microbial communities from Yellowstone Lake, YNP, Wyoming, USA - YL17G14_0 | ecosystem: Environmental > Aquatic > Freshwater > Lake > Sediment | place: USA: Wyoming | collected... | reverse complement strand
GGAGACAGATAAGGAAAGACTTCGTCGGAATCAATTAGTCGGACAGGCTCCTAGTGAAGCAGCACGCCTGATGGCTTACCCGTTGAGGGTCCAGCCCTCGCGGTACCTGCGGCTGAGCAACTCGTTCGCCTCGGGGCAGTTGGTGACCCGGCCGGTGGCGGCGTCGTATTCGATCTTCTTTCCCACGCGGTAGGCCACCAGGCCCAGGAGCATCGTCTCGATCATCGTACCGCTGTAATCGAAATCGCACGAGGTCTTGAGGTTGCCCTTGCAGGCGTTGGTCCATTCCTTCTGGAAGTGGCCGAGGTCCGGGAGCATTTTGTCCTTCGGTCGGCGATCGTAGTAGCTCATGTCCGCATCGTCGCCAAAGGGGATGATCAGGCGAGAGTTGAAATCGGCGATCACGTAGCCCTTGGAGCCCTTGAACATCGCGCCGTGCCCGATCTTGTTCAGATCGACCCAATCCCTCGGGGATCTAGGCATCGCGCCGCCCTGGTACCAGCTCGCGGTGATGGCGGGTCGCCAGTCGTTGGCCGGCAGATTGAAATGGCTCTCCATCTCGACCGGCGTCACTTCGGGATTGAACGGTTCGCCCTTGGCCTCCGCGGTCGTCGGCAGGCACGAGCCGACCGCGTTCCAGAGAATATCCATTGTGTGGCTGCCCATGTCGCCGATCTGGCCGCTGCCGAAGTCCCAGAACATGTTCCAGCTAAGGCAATTCATTCCTGGACCACCGGAGAAGTAGCCGGGATTGTACGGATGGAACGGCGCCGGGCCGATCCACAGGTCGTAGTGGAGCGTGGCCGGCGGCTCGCCCTGGGCGGGCAGGTACCCGCTCCGGCGAATCTGCCGATCGCCCCAGGCGTATGCGTCCTTCAGTTCGCCGATCGCACCGTCGCGGATCAGCTCCTGCACGCGGTTGAAGTTCGGGAAAGCGTGACGCTGCATCCCCACCTGCGTGGCCAGCTTGTTCTTCTTCTTGAGCCAGTTCGCGCGGACGATGCGCGCCTCCTCCACCGAGTTGGCCAGCGGCTTCTCGCAGTAGATGTGCAGGTCGCGATTCAGCGCCCAGTTGGCCACGAACGCGTGCGTGTGATCCGTCGTGCAGCAGACGACGGCATCGAGCCCCTTCTGATCGAGGCACTTGCGCCAGTCAACGTACTGCTTGGCGTTGGGGAATCTCTTGGCGCCGAATGCGAGGTGCTCTTCGTTCACATCACACAGGGCGACCACATTCTCACTTGCGAGGGCGTCGAAATGCGCCTCGCCCCGCCCCCAGGTCCCGATCAGGGCGACGTTGAGCTTGTTGCTGGGCGCGCTGGCCCCGGAAAGCACGCTGCTGGGCACGATAAACCATCCGGTGCCAACCGCGGCGGTTTTGAGGAAGTCGCGTCGTTGCATGCTGTCTTCTCCTTTCGGCTGTGGGTTTCGGTTGCACATGAGAGCTTTGACCAGCCATAGTAACAGACAACGCCCACGCGATCAAGATCGCAAGGGATGATCGACGGTCTTTCCCCCTTGCGGATGCTGGGGATCTGAGAGCAAGCCGTCTGTTCCTTCGCCCTGTGCTTTTGCAGCAGGTCGACGATGGGGAGGATGCCGCTTCTGAGCAACAGTGGCCGCCCGGGACGAGCGACGGAGCCACGGCCGAGACGGCGGGGTTCGCTATGCTATTGCTTCGGCCCGTGCTGACGCAGCAGGTCGACGATTTGAGCGTGTGAATGCGGCGGAGTGACGGCCGCCTGGGGCAAGCGACGGCGCCATGGCCGAGGCCTGGGGAGTACTCCTTTGCTCCGCACCTCCATTCATACACCCCTATACGATAGGCCATTGTCAACCGCGATTTCAGCAGAATCGCCCTTGTTTTGCGACATCTTCTCTCTCCTCGGCATTCGTGTATTGCGTCATCGCCCGGATGTCAGCGTGATCGCGCCGGTTGCCAGAAGCTCACGCTGGCCATCATAAGCCCCCAGGGTATACAGGCCGGGGGCAAGGTCGGCGGGCACGTGGGCCTCCCACGTCGTCAAATCGGACCAGTCCAAGACCAGCGTCTGGCCCGTTTCCATCACACGGACCTCCTGCACATCGATCCATCCCCGCCCCCGGACCAGCGTGGACACCGCCGGCAGGACAGTGACAGCGGGGGTGGTGATGGCAAATGGGATGGGCATGCCGGCCTTGGCCACGAGCTGGCCCATGACATTTTGATTGCGCGCGTCGATATAATCGAGCCAGCCGGACCACCCCTGTTCAGGCAACAATTGCGCGTAGTGCGACGCCCATATGGACATGTACACCTTATTGAAGCTCATTTGCAGGAGCCCGTACACGTATCCATAGAAGGCATGCGCCCAAGTGGGCGTCTGGAGGAGCTTACGCAGCACGCCGTTGCTCTCCAGGGACCTGTCCTGCTGGTACGCGTAATCCAGATCGTGCAGGAAGAACAGGACTTTCTCATCGGTCGGGCGGAAATAGAAGATGGCGTTGTGCTGCGAGTCGCTGACCCAGTTGTCGCCGATACCGGTAGTCGATCCCACGGCGAATGCGCGGAGCCACTGATCCACGTCGATCGTCCGGGGGATGGCTGACACAAACGCGCTGGAACTGAGGCTGAGGGTTCGCGTCAGCTCGATCACGGGACCATAGTCGTCCATATCCCGATTATTCTTGATCAGAAAGTGCCAGCGGTATTTCTCCTTGTCGGTCCCGAGGTAGTCGGTGACACTGCGGCCGTACACGCCGCCGCCCTCCTGGGGGATCTTGAGTCCTTCGGGATCGTTGCCCACGGTCTGGGCCAGGGTATAGACGAGCTCGTATTCAAACACGGTGCCGCTGCCGCCGTCGTCGCCGTAGGCCTCCTTGCAGTAGACCGGGCCGTAGCGCGCCAACTGGATTTCGACGCCGCTGCAGTATTGCTCCCTGGGGGCTATCAGATAGCCCAGGTCGTGGTACTTGGAGAACCCGCCGAAGCGATTCATGGCGGCGTGGAACAGCATCTCCCGCTGGCCGGTCTGCTGGCCGTCGGACCGATCGAATCCGACGGTGCGATGCACGCCTCTGAACAACCCCTCCGGGTTGAATTCCATCTGAAACCCGATGCGCGGGTCTTGGGGCCGGCCGTGCTCGCTGCCCTTGAGTCGGACTCCGATGTCGTAGTACACGTCCCGCTCATTCACGATCAGCGTGGCCCCCAGATGCTCGTTGCTCATCCGGTTGGTGGGCTCAAATAGGAAGTTGGTCTGCTCATCGCGCATGACGATGCGGTAGTTGAACACCCCCGTATTTCTTGGCGCGAACGGGCCCGTGGATTCGACCCGCGGCCACCTGGTGTAGGCGCCGGAATCGGTCTTCAAAACACGATACTGGGCAAACGACTCCTCTCCGGCCGTGGGGCAGCACGCACGGAAGCCCTGACCGTCCAGGGCCTCCACGTAGAACTGGACCAGGATGTGGCTGGGATGTCCAGGGATACGGGCGACAAAGCGATCCTCCGAGCGGCTCATGTCGGTAGATTGCCACGAGCCATTGTCCGGCCGGTATCGCAACATGACCCCCGCAATGCCGTCGGGGTCGCTGGCCTTGACCGACACTGTCACCGGCTCACCGGGTATGGGGACCACTGGCGCGTGCTGAAGCTCCGTCAGCGTTGGACCGATGTTCGGCTGATAACAGGAATTGCGGCATCCGGGGGTGCCCGACTTGGTCGGCGTGAGAAGAGTCGTAGTCTGAGCCAGCCGGTTGAAGAACAGACGCGTGTGCAGCAGAGAAGAGCCGCTGATCCACCTGGCCCGGAATCGGACCTCGACCTCTCGACCATTGCTGACCTGTGCCCCGTTGGCGAAGGTGGTTTCGGCATGGTTGTGCATATGCTCGGTAGGTCCGGTGGCTACCAGATGCAGCACCGGATTGCCCGGATCGTTCGGGTCGGCCTGGACGAAACTGTGGCGATGGCTGCCGATGATCCTCCAGTGGTCCGGTCCCTGGGAGAAGTCGCTGTTTTGCAGCAGCTCTTGCGGCCGTCCCGCTGGATCTTCGATGACGTGGATATCATCGATGAGGATTTCGCCGGCGTCCAGCAGCCCCATGACGAATTCGTGATAGATGTTGTCGTTGCCCACGGGGCTGGCCTGCACCACGCCGCGATAGGAGAACGACTGCCACGAGGATCGGGCCGATTCGTCGCTGGCGCCCCAGGCCGATCCGCAGTTGTTATCTGCCCGGGGATCGCGCAGTTCTAGGCTGCTGCCGCCGCCGTCCGCTGCTCCCGGCCAAGTCCCCCCATCATAGTAGCGCACTTGGTCAACGGGATTGCCCCGGGCGTCCAGGAGCCTCAGCTCCTCGCCATCGTCGGACAGCCGACCCTCGAAATCTCCGAAGATCGGAACATCCGGAAACAGCGATGCGAGGGATGCCCGGTCCCGGGCCACGACTAAGTACTCGCCCGCCGCCAGGGAAGTCCCTTCGGGGAACGTATAAGAGATCCCCTTGTTGAACCTCCAGCCGGAAAGGGTCACCGACTGTGTCCCCTTGTTGTAGAGCTCGACCCACGTCTTGGATTCGTCGTCCACGGTGGCGGTCGATGTAGCGTCGCCCTCTGTCGCTTCGAGTGTGGCCTGGAAAAGCAGGTCTGAGCTGTCGCGACTGATGTTGTGTCCCTCGATCGCCAGGATGTTGGGGCCGGGCCTCACGCGGGATAGACAATCTGACACGTTGAAGCTCTCGTAGCTGACTGCGGCCGCATCATCATGGCCGGCGGAGGCCGGGGCATCCCAGGCCGTCGAGGCAGACATATTGGCGCTGGCGATCAGCGTGCCGTTGAGGAAGGCCAGAAAGCCGTCGTCATATCGCAGCTTCAACACCAGTGTCGCCAGTCGAGCGGGATCCGTGACCTCAAAAGGGATGCGGATGTAGACGGCATTGGCGCGTCCCTGCATCTGGGCCCGGACGTCCGTAACAATGTAAGGTTCATATCCTGAGCCGGCCTCGTAACCGACGCCGGTGCCCTCGCCCTGGATCCAGGGGCGATCGTCAAACGGTTCGGAGCCCCCGGTCCACTGTCGCCCCAGGCTGTCATCCTGGGGGACCAGCACCTTCGTTTTGGCCTTTTCGTCAAACAGGGACAAAGCTTGGACCGTGTCGGACCGGGGCACTCGCGGGGGATGGTACATGATCTCATTGATCACGATATCCGTACACAGCTCAACCGTATTGGCCTGTCCCGGAGTAGAACGTGCAGGAAGAAGCCACGGCCCCGTCCCGGCGGGATGTCGGCCGGTCACAATACTCGAGACCCGTACGGCGTCGGACACGCGGCCATTGGCCAAGCCCAGGAAAAGCCGGTCTCCCGGCACCGGTGCGAATCCCAGATCACTTTGCGTGACCACGATATACTCGCCGGGGTCTAGGACACCATCCTCGAATGTATATACGGAATCCCGGGAGCCCTGTGTCTCGATCCAGGCATCCCCTATCGTCAGTGGTTGGGTTCCGACGTTGACGATCTCCAGGAAGAAGGGGGCGTCCCCGGCGGGACAGACTTCATTGAAACGCAACGGACGGATCGGCGGCGCGCCATCTTCGAAATTGGCCGCACCGGGCGTGCCATTGGGCTCGTCGCTCCAGGTCCACTGGGACGGCGTCTCGCTCTCGCGCCCGGGATCCATTTTGGCCAGGCTGACGCCGGCGCCATCCGGCGCCACGGGCCAGTTGCCGTCGTCATCGTAGCGGACCCGGTTCATCAGACGCCCGCTGTTGTTCACCAGGCGGATTTCTTCCCCCCCGTTGGAGAGCTGTCCACGGAACGGCCCCAGGACCCGTCCCGCGATCCCTCGCAGGCTGCCCTGGATCGACGACGCGACGACCACATACGAATTCGCCGGAAGGATGGTCCCCTTTGGGAATACGTACTCGACGGCTCCGGTGAGCGACCAGCCGGACAGGTCCACATGGGTCCCCATCTGGTTGTGAAGCTCGATCCATTCCGGCTCCTCGGCCCGCGGGTGATACATGATCTCATTCATCACAACCACGCTGTCGGCGATCAGCAGACTAGGCAGACAAAGCTGCAATGCCAGTGCCAGGAACAGGCCGACGTGGTCTCGACGGCCGGAACTCTTGTGGTGCAAGATCGATTGCCGACTACTGCTGCTCATCGCCGCTTCAGCCGTCTTTTCGTTTTCGTCCTCCGGAATCTATCCACCATCTCTATTGTAGATTATTCACGTCGGCGTTACAATAGCAGACAGCACTTGTTCTGCGACAAGCTGACAAGAAATGGATTCGTGCATCGTTCCACGAAGCCGTGTTCCAGGGGAGCAGCTATATGAACGAGAAAAGCAGGTTGCGGCGAGGTTTCACGCTCATCGAGTTGTTGGTCGTTATTGCCGTGATTGCCATTCTCATGGCCCTCTTGTTGCCCGCCTTGAACCGGGCACGAGAGCAGGGCAAACGGATGGTGTGCCTGAACAATACGAAGACGCTCGCCTTGGGGTGGATGATGTATTGCGAGGAACACGCCGGCAATATGCCGCAGGCCCAGGCGGGACCGACCAGCGGCTGGATCCTGAACCCTTCCGGCAGCAGGCCGCTTGACGCGCCGCGAGACACTCAGTTGGAGGCGATCAAAGGGGGGCAGCTCTTCAAGTATGTTCAGAATGTCAAGGTGTACCGCTGTCCCGTGGCGAGAAGCACAGAGATGCGAACGTACAGTTGCACCCACTCGATGAACGGGGCGAGTTTCGACGGCGGCCCCGTGGCCAAGAACCTGTACAAGGTCAAGCAGCCTGCTTTGCGTCTGACCTTTCTGGATGACTTCGGGGAAGACTGGGATGCGGCCTGGGCCGTCTGCTGGAGGCGGCCGGCGTGGTGGAATCCGATTCCCGCCCGCCACGGCGCCGGCACGGTCATGTCCTTCGCCGACGGGCATGCCGAATGGTGGGCCTGGAAGGACCAGCGCACCATCGAGCTGATGGCGAAATGGGACTGGGCGAGCCGAGGCGATAATCTCAACATTGTGCAGGAGGGAAATCCCGATTTGATGCTGGTGCAGAAGGCGGCATGGGGCGAGCTCGGCTACACGTACCAGCCCGGATCCTGAGAGGTACGAAAAGCGATGCACGTGCCCCTTTTTGCCGGTGTGGTCTGTTTGACCACGCCGACGTGCAGCGGCGCTGCGGGCACTTTGCCCAATCATCGGCATTCATGTTTGGGTGGGCACTTTGAGCCCAGCCTCGTGCGAGCTGAGACAGGCGCACGGAAATCAAAAGCTGTGTCATTCTTGCATCAGTCGCCAGCAGTGAACCACTTGTTGTCCGATTGGCGGAAGGGTCTTGAACGTGTGCCGGCAGCAGTGATTTCGTTTATCGTGGTGGCTGCATCTTCATGGACCGCGACAAACGGGTGCGTCGCGCGTTCCTGAACCGTGGACGAGGCTGGGGATTCGGCTTCAGAATACAAAAAGAGGGAAGGCTTCAGCAGCACAACAGACCATTTCAAATCAAGGCAGGGGAAGTAGAAGCGGGGCTCTGTTCGTCAGTTAGGAAGCCATGGCCGAGGCTGGAAATTCGCTACTCTTTCGCCCCGTGCAGCAGCGGGTCGGCGGTGGAGGCCGCCTGGGACGAGCGACGGAGCCGGGGCTGGGGATTATTCCTTCGGTCCGTGTAGAGCAGCAGGTGGGCGATAGAGGTGTGGCGGTTACTGTGACTGTGGGCGCCCGGGACGAGCGACGGGGCGGTGGCCGAGGGCCGGGGGTTCGCCTACTCCTTGGCACGGTGCTGGCGCAGGAGGTCGGCGATGGAGGGGTGACGGATGAGTTGGACTCATGGACGCCCCGGACGAGCGACAGCGAGGACCCGTGACAAAGCCTGCGGATGAACGTGTCAGGGAGTCGGCAAGCGAGCCTGCCAGCGGATTGTGGCCGCAAATGAGCAGTGCGACAGGGAGCCGTGGTTAAACCCACGAGGCAGGGTGACTGTTCCTTGTGTCCTGTTTAGAATAGGGCGAGGTATACGACGCACTGGGCAGCGACCTCGCAGACAAGTTGCTGACCTAACGGGTATTGTAGGTTGGTTCCATCGCTGGAGAGCGCGGTTATGAACATCAGACGGGTACTTGACATGCTTGCTCGAACGGCCTTTTCGATTCTCTTTGGAGGGCTTTTCTACACGGGCTGGATGGCTGTCAGTATCCCAGTTTTCAAAGCAGAGTTGGGCAGGCCAGTCCTGACTGCCCTGCTCTGGTTGCTGGCACCTATTGCCACAGCGGTGGGCTTTGCGACCGGCGTGAAGATGTTCGAACTACGGCCTGGAGCAAGAAAGAGCAAGTTCGCCAATGTCCTGAAATGGTCCTTGGTGGGATGCGGAGTCGGGGCGGCGGTAGTTGTGTGGTTCGGACCCATGTTGATCGTTTTTGGGATGTTTATGGCTGGAGCTCTGAGTGTCGCCCTAAGGGAAGTGATGGGAGCACGCGGAGGGCCGCAGGCACGATGACCTACGACGGCATTTGTCGTATGTCCCGTTAGTCTGGGTACCGGACATGATGCCGATTCACCTGATGCCAAACGAATGATGGCCGCCCGGGATGAGCGAAGCGCTCAGCACCCGCTCCTTGCGTCGCTTTCCCTGCGGAACTCCTGGCTGCTGCCAGGGGACATTGGAAGAATGACAGAATATTCAGAGCGGGGTTCAGCGTAAGCGGAAGCGAGATGGGGGTGTGGAAGCTCAAAGGGTGTAGACAACTGAATCGTGTCGTCGCAGGCACAATGCACTTGGCGACAACCATAAAGGCCGGCGGGAGACGGAGTCGCCGGCATGTACTGGTCCGGCGTGATCGACGACGTGCGGGTCTACAACCGGACGGTGAAACCGTGAGACTTGCCTGGCAAAGACACGAAGGCTGACAGTCCGGATCGCTGTCAGCCTTTCTTCCTGCGCAGCACCACGCACGTTCATTGAATACGTTGCACAATTCTTCACTTCTTCATAAGTCCCTGTAAGATCGCAGCTTATGAAGACAGCATTTTTGCTGAATTGGCGGCTAAGCGGTTGTTGAGTTGTAGTGCCGTCGTAGGCGCCGGCGCGCGAAAAGGGGGCCATATTTCGGATATGTCAAGGTTGTTATGGAGGTGCCGGCGCACGCCTGCGGCTGCCGGGCAATCGACCGCCTCGGCGACTTGAAATCTCCCCACATTTCCCCGAGAATACTCACGTCAGGTTCTCGGGCAGGTGGGGGGTTCGGCGAGGGCAGAAGCGGGAGTTCGTTCATCGGTCAGTAAGCCAACGCCGAGGCTGCGCGGACTGGGCTTGATGATCTCTGGCCGGGGTGTCTTGTGGAGACCTATCTGTGGGTTCCGTCGGTCCCGGCCTGTTGCGGGCTCGTGCCAGTGTGGCGTGTCAGCCGCATTTGCTCCCCGGCTTTCTTATAATGCATCAGTGCGCTGTCCTTGTCGTCGAAGTCTTTCTGAGTGAACATGAGGATGGTCGTTCCTATCATGATCATGTCACCTTCGGCCAACAGCGTCTTTGCTGCTACTCTCTTGTTGTTGATATACACGCCATTGTGGCTGCCCATGTCCTCGGCAAAATAGTCTCCCGTCTGCTCATCGAATCTTATCCGCAGGTGCTTGCGTGAGATGAGGTCGTCTCGTATCTGTAACGGAAGGTTCTCGGCTCTGCCGATGACGCTGGTTCGGCGACCCAGAGGCAAGAACTCGCCCTTTTGATCTCCTGTGGTTACGATGACCGAAGCCATATGGCGGTTCCTTTCATCTATTATTGTCCTGGGTTTGGTGTCGGCTGCGTCGCGGGCTCCTTCAGTGGAATCCACGGCGGCCAGTTGGGGTCCTGGTCCATCCGCTTGATGAACAATCGGCTCCATTGGTACTCCCCAAATCCGAACACTCCCGTCGTGAGGGCTTTCTGAAAGTGCTCGCGGGCGCCGGCGCGGTCCCCCTGGCTCAGTCGGTCGAGGGCCACATAGAAATGCGACTCGCATTGATTCCATCTGGAACCGGCTTCCGCCCTCAGGAACTCTTCTTCGGAGAGAGCCCGTCCGCAGTAGTCGAGGATCCGCAGATAGTGCT
>Ga0315295_10006372_pt1 | contig 10078 bp, 4 predicted proteins | sample YL17G14_0_MG_FD_204453 | JGI IMG/M metagenome (GOLD analysis project Ga0315295, IMG submission 204453) | Sediment microbial communities from Yellowstone Lake, YNP, Wyoming, USA - YL17G14_0 | ecosystem: Environmental > Aquatic > Freshwater > Lake > Sediment | place: USA: Wyoming | collected... | reverse complement strand
GATAATATCATTGCCACTAAGAGGTCTCAAGATATCTGAGTTGTAGTTCTCATTAATTGTCTGATCAATAATATTCAGAAGATAGCTTTCATCCTTTAAAAGTGCATCAATGAAACCGGAAGAAATCTCCTTGTTTATAAAATCATTATAGATATCTTTCATTATCCTGTGCAATACCTGGCCAAAAACAGCGTGATCAATCTCAGGAGAAATAACTTCAGGTTCTTTCAATCTGTTAACATACCGGTAATAAAATCTCATCCTGCAATTCAGCCAGGTGTTGATTGCAGTTGGTGTCAGCACTGCTTTACTTTCAACGTCAGTGTACAAAGATCGCAGTCTGTCTATATGTATCCCGTGCTTTTCAATTTCGGATCTGACGGAAACCGGTGTCCTTATGTCAAAACCTAAATTAAGGGTAGCTGGTTTCAGTATCTGTTCATATTTCATCTGAATCAGGAACCTGCTCATTTCACCAGTCCGCAATCCCGTTGAATCAGAATTATAAACAAAAGTCACATTTTCAGCCCTGTGAAGGAGCCGGTAGAAATGGTAGGCGTATATTGATTCCTGATGATTTATCAGGGGAAGACCAAATGCCTCCCTTAAACTGAAAGGAATAAATGATGATGCGGAAGTAACTGATGGCAGAATTCCCTCATTCACTGATAACATTAATATGTTCCTGAAATCGAGTGCCCTTGTTTCCAGAAACCCCATTATCTGGATGCCGGATAATGGTTCACCAGAAAAAGGAACTGATTGATTCCTTAGAATTTTATCCAGAATCCTGATATAAGTCTCATTCTTAAAATTCACGTCCTGAGATTTGACGATTGTCTCCAGTCTGTTTACCGACAGTAGTATCGAATAAATAAACTCATTTCTCAGGTTTGTTTGCATAATCTGTTCCTCCGGGGAATCTTCACTTTCCGGATTTATGGCTGAAACAACAGACAGTATTTCCCTGATATAGTCTGACAATTCCTGAGGATTTTCTGCTTTTCTGAAGATAGATTTAAAAATTTCAGACCGGGAGAGAAAATCAGATGAAATGCGGATAAGGTTCTTTTCGACTATCTCGTCAATTATCCTTTTCCCGGATTCTTCCACAATATTATCAATCAATTGATTTTTAACTATCTCTAATACATCTTTATAGCCAAAATAAGCTTTCTCATTTTCAACTGATGCGTTTCGCTGAAGGTCGAGAAGATGTTTGACCAGACTGTAAACGCCTGTCATTTTTAACGGATATCCCATTGTGATATTTACTTCACCCGTATTCCCGGGCAGACTTGTCAATAATGGCACAATGAGATTTTCATCGGCAAGAATAACCGCAGTGTGATGTGCATCATCAGTTGACAGATCGGGTATCTGATCAATCAGGTAAGGTAAGAGCTTTACCTGTGCTATATCAGACGTTGTCTCAACGATATTCCTGGTAATATTTGCATTTTGAGTGGAAAGAAGTGTTTCATATTGCCAGTCCTCAGGCATATCATTGTTAAATACTTTAAGATTTTTACTAAGAAACATTCCTGCAGAATTCAGCCTCCCCTCCCTGATATAAGAATTGTCATAGTCCCAGTAAAATCTGGCCAGACCTTCTTTCTGCAGTTGTTTCATCACTGCAGTCTCACACCTGTTTAAAGCATTGAAACCAATAAAATGCACCTTTCTCCATTTCAACCCTTCGTGTTCTTCATTCAGGTACTTTTCAGCAATGTCCCTGAAAATCATTCCTTCATATGCCAGATCCCGCGACCGCAGATAATCCTTAAAACCGGTGTAAAGGTCATAAAGGATTGTCCAGATTGATTTAAAACCATTTTTTTCCGGTGAATGCTTTTCAGGTTCAAAGTTTTTCCAGAACCTTTTTATAATATCAGCCTGTTCCTGCTCTATATCGCCGAACTGAAAATCTATATTCTTATAATCCTGCACATTACGAAACAGAACAGAAGCATCAGCCATATATTTGTCGATATCATCAAAATCATTGAGCAGCATATCACCCCAGAAGTAAAATTCATCAAAGCTCTCAGCTGATTTGTTCAGTCCCCTGTATATTTTATAAAGTTCAAAAAGAAGTATTTCATTATTGGCAATCTGCAGTTCTGAAAATGAGCCAAAAAACTCATTTATTGTCATTATTGAGGGTGTCCATACAGGTTTATCCAGTTGTGCTGCGTAGTATTTTAGGAAATAAAGACCTGCTCTCCTGCTTGGAAATACAAGACAATGGTTTCTTATATCACCATCATTCTGCTCATACAGTAGCCTTGCAATTCTTTCCAGAAAATAAACCATTCCTTATTTTTTACTTTATAATTTCCCCTTTTTACCAATATAATATTTTCCCTGCCAGGTATCAAGCTCTTCCAGTCTTTTTTCGATGAGTCCGACAATCTGGTCAGTTCTTTTTTTCCCCCAGATCTCCCTTGCAAGAAATCTGGGTGGAGCCTCTCCTGTAAATCTTTCGACAACTATTTCCGGATTAAGCCTTTCAAGAAATTTAATAATGAAATCAAGATAATCATCCCATGTAAAAACCTCAAATTCAGATGAATATCTATGATATTCATCCTCCATTTTAGTTCCTTTAATGATCTGAAGCTGATGAAATTTCACACGTTTAAGAGGCAATTCCGAGATTATTTCCGCTTCCTTCAGCATTTCTTCCCTTGTCTCACCCGGTAGTCCTAAAATAAAATGAGCTCCGGCATTAAGCCCCCTCGATGCAGTAGCTTCAAGTGCATCAACTGCTTCTTTGAATGAGTGTCCGCGGTTTATCCTCTTCAAAGTTCTGTCGTAGCACGATTCGATGCCATATTCTATTAACAGAATGCAACTCCCTGAAAGCTCCCTGAGATAATCCAGAATTTCATTATTTACACAATCGGGTCTTGTGCCAATTACAAGTCCCTTAACATTCTTATGATCAAGGGCTTCATTGTACAGATCAGATAAGGTATCCAAAGAAGCATAGGTATTCGAATAGGCTTGAAAGTAAACGAGATACGATTTAGCTTTCCTGTACCTTTTCTTATGAAATTCAATACCTTCCTCAATCTGCCTTGTCACCGATTTTTCCGGCAGGCAATAAGAAGGATTGAATGCCTTGTTATTACAATACGTACATCCTCCTGTTCCCTTTGATCCATCCCGGTTAGGGCATGTAAATCCGGCATCAACAGATATCTTCTGCATTCTCGAACCATAAACTTCACGGAAATAATCAGGGAAGGCATTAAACCTGCGTTTATGTCCCCATAGAAAATCAACTCCTATTTCCCTTTCCGGATCCATTCAGGCAGAAACAATTTTATCAGCATCAACAAACCAGAGGTAAGCATGGACTACATTATAGTCCATTTTGGTAAGTATTTTTCGGTATTGCCTTACCTGGTTAATGTAATGTGGGCTCTCTTCTCCAAATTTAAAATCTATAATAGTAGCTTCTCCATTCCTAAGTATTATCCTGTCGGGCCGCTTTGTCACCGAATCTGGCATAAGTACAGAAGCTTCATTTAAAACTATGTTACCTTTTTCAAACCACTCCTTTATCACCGGCCGGTTTACTAGATTCTCAATTTTTCCCCTGATTGTTACTTCCTCTGCTTCAGGGATCTTGCCTTCAATAACCTTCTTTCTAACAGCCTTGTAAACATCATCAGATGTTATGATCTCACCAAAGATCTCATGCATTATCTTGCCATAACTTATTTTTTCGCGGGCTCCGGACTTATCGAAACTAAAATAGTTTTCCCAGTGCAGTTTCAGTTTAAGCAATCTGGTATTGTCATTTACAGGATAATTCTTGATTTGCAGGGTATTGGTCTTTTTCTTTTCTGAATATATCTCAGGCATAATGCCAAATTCGAATACTCCGGTCACAGGATCAAAATGATTGTGAAGAAAAGCATCTGGTATATCATGATCTTCATCCTGGAAAACAATTGCATCCCTTATCACGCCAGCAATCCGGTTATCCGGACGCGGCTTACCAGGAGCAAAACCGATGATCACATTTACAGCCCTCGTGAAAGCAACGTATAAAAGATTAATATTATCAAGGTAAGCCGAATACTTTTCTTCATAATACTGATCTGAAAAAATTGTATCCGCAAGATCACTCTTGTACCTTACAGGGACAATTCCCAGCTTATTAAAAAGTTCATATCCTGGTGTGGCCCAAAGAATATTCGAATGAAATGATTTATGATCTAAATTCCACGAGATGAATGGTATAATGACAACTCTGAATTCAAGGCCTTTGGATTTATGTATTGTCAGTACTTTCATGGAATCCTGCTGTTCAGCAAGCAATATTGATTTTTTTACACCCTCCGATTCCCACCACTCCAGGAATGAAGATATTCCCGGGTTCCTGGCTGAGGTATAATATATGACAATATCCTGAAAACTATTCAGGTATGCAACATTGAAAGAAAAGTTTCCCAGTCCGAAAAAGCCTATTGTCATTTCACTTATATTCCAGAGAGGCATATATCTTATACCATTTAGAAACTCATTATAACCTTCAGGGAAAAAACCTGAGGAATACTCAACCAGGTTTTCAGCATTCAAAGGTACTTTTTCAGCATCCTGCCTTCCTGTTGCAAGAAGATAATATCTGAGCATCAGGGCTCTGCCTATCATATTCCCGGGATTCTCAAGGACCATAAGAACTGAAATAATGAAATTCACTGCCGGAGAATTGACAAGAAGCAGAGATTCGCCTGATACAATATTATAATTGTATCTCTTCTTATTCTCGTCAGGGCATGACAAGCTGTAATTAATTATCTCTTTCAGAACAACCGCTCCTTCCTTATTATCTCTGACAAGTATCCCAATGTCAGATGCAGGGATTCCTTTGTCCTGAATTAATTCGATAAATGAGGGCAGTTGCTTCAAAACAGTATTCCGCCATGCTGATCCATCAGTATTATCAAGGAATTCTATTCTTACATATCCATCGCTTTTTTTCCCCGGATCAACCTGGATAGCCTCCGAAAACAATTCCTGGAAACTTGTTGCTGGTTCATGATCAGACATCTCCTTATCTATCTGATACGGAATTATTGAAAAAAGAGCATTATTAAACCTGATTATGTTTGTGCAGCTTCTATAGTTCGTATTAAGGGGATGTGAAATATATCTTTTGCCATCAACTTCTTTTTTAAGATCACGAAGGGTTCGCCAGTCGCTGTTCCTCCATCTGTAAATTGATTGCTTAATATCTCCAACAACAAGGTTTTCAAAACCCTGAGACATACTGTTGTCAATAAGCTGCCTAAAGTTTTTCCATTGAATAATGGATGTATCCTGAAACTCATCTATCATGAAATTCTCGAAGGTGTTTCCAACCTTTTCATAGATAAAAGGCGTCTGATCTTTTTCAGTTATCAGGTAAATAAGTTCCCCAGCGTCAGATAGCAGGAAGATATTCTCATCTCTGGTAATATGATGAACCTGATTCAGAACATCGGACAATATGCCAAGGATATAGATATTTGACAGGATTTCTTTAGCTGTTTTATATGAAAGGATATTGTCATCATAATAATTAATCGCCTCTTTAACAGATTCTTCCAAGCCAGAACGAATGGCATCAGCCAGAGGACCGGCAATAATTCCTGAGGACCATTTTGGCGGATTATCTGTTATAGCCCTGACATATGAATTCGGAGGTTTTATATCTCCTCTGGCAATTGACTTAATGAATCCCGGAATTCCTCTTATTCTCTGGAAAAACATTTCATCCGCAAGAGTATATCTATCAAATATTCTCAGACATTTTAAGCCTATTACTTTCATATCATTGTTAAAGGTCGTCATGATCGACCTCATCTCTCTTATATATGACTTAAGAAACTCTTTATCCGTAATTTTCTTTTTCTGGACTGAGGAAAGGAGTTTGAATTTTTCGCTGAAAAGTTCACCGGCTAGTTCAATAATATTATTCTTAAGGTCCCAGTTTTTCCCTTCTTCTATATTTGACCTTGCATACATCGACAACCAGTTTTTTATTGTAATGTCGGAAGCTGCCGAAGCGATCATATTTTCAACAGCTGTCTCAAGAACAACGGTGTGGTCGATTTCTATATTAAAGCCCGAATGGAGTCCTATTTCACGCGCAAATGCACGGACAATCTTTTGATAAAAACTATCAATCGTACTTACCGAAAATCTCGAAAAATCGTGAAGAATAGAATACAATATCTCCCTGGCTTCCCTTCTTATTGCCTCCTCTGTTCTTCCTGTCGATCTTAAAAGGTCAGCAAGGTATTTTGACTCTCCTCCAACAGCGAGTCTGTCAAGCTCATCAAGAATACGGCTTTTCATTTCAGCAGTTGCCTTGTGTGTAAAGGTTACTGCAAGTATTCTCCGGTAATTAAGGTGTGATTTAAATAATTTTTCAAGATAGATACCGGCAAGTTTATGGGTTTTACCCGAACCTGCTGAAGCGCTGTAAATAGTTAATGTTCCGACACCCATGACTGGATAAAGTTAGCCATTTTAATTAACTTTGCGCGATGAAAAAAAGGGTAATTATTGGATTATCAGGAGGTGTTGACTCAAGCGTTGCTGCATGGCTGCTTAAGGAGGACGGGTATGATGTTACAGGGCTTTTTATGAAGAACTGGCATGATACTACAGGACTTCTTCAAAGCGATTGTCATTGGGAAGATGATCTTATGTTTGCAGATATGGTCGCCAGGAAGCTTAATATTCCATTTTATTCAGTTGATCTTAGCGATCCTTACAGGAAAAGGGTTGTTGATTATATGTTCTCAGAATATGAAAAAGGACGAACTCCGAATCCTGATGTTATCTGCAACAGGGAAATTAAATTTGATTCTTTTGCAGAGGAAGCAAGAAAACTTGGAGGTGACTATGTTGCCACAGGACATTACTGCCGAAAGGAAATCGTAAAATCAGGAGAAAGCACGATTTACAGGCTTCTTGCCGGGAAAGATGATAACAAGGACCAGAGCTACTTTCTCTGTCAGCTGAGCCAGGAACAGCTTGAATATGCTCTTTTTCCAGCTGGCCATCTTACAAAACCTGAAGTACGGAGAATTGCAGATCAGCTGGGTCTTCCAACTGCTCATAGAAAAGATTCACAGGGTATATGTTTTGTCGGTAAGGTTCATCTTCCTACATTCCTTCAGCAGAAGCTTAAAGCAAAGAGAGGTTCTGTTATTGAGATTCCGGGCGATTTTAATCACCGGCTCTGGCATCCCGGGTATCCTGTAAATGCAATCAATGAAGAGTATCTTATTCCAGCCTCCGAACCGTATAATTTTGACCCTGGTACTGGAAAATCGATCGGAGAACATAACGGTGCCCACTTTTTTACAATTGGTCAGAGAAAAGGCATAAATATAGGTGGTTATAAAGAACCATTATTTGTTATTGGCTCTGACATTGAAAACAATCTCCTCTACGTCGGAGAAGGGCAATCACATCCGGGATTGTACAGGAAAGGACTTTTTGTTAGGTGTGATGAAATCCACTGGATAAGAAGAGATCTTGAGATGAGCGTAGATGAAATAAGGGAATACGAAGTCAGAATAAGATATCGCCAGCCCCTGCAGAAAGCTAAACTGTTCAGGAAGAAGAATGGCATGTACATAATATTCCAAAAGCTGCAGCGGGGAATTGCTCCCGGCCAGTTTGTAGCATGGTATGATGGCGATGAGCTGCTAGGGTCAGGAGTAATATACAGGTAAGTCACAAAAGATCCCCCACTGGGAGTGATTAAAACCATAAAATCCCCTCCAGACGGCTGGCTGTCTTTAAAAAGAGGATAGCGTAGCATCAAGGCATAAAGACTGAGCAAATCGAAAGATAGCCCCGCCATATGGGGTAAACTCCGCGTTAGGACAATCTGTTCTTATAGTCTTCGTATCCGAATTTTCTAATCAGTTTGAATTTATCGTCCCTGGTCCACATACCAATCGACGGGTGATGAACACCGTTGAACGTAGTGGTTTTAACCATTGTATAATGAATCATATCCATGAAAATAATTTTGTCCCCTGGCTTAAGCTCATTTTCAAATGACCATTCACCCATGAAATCACCGGAAAGACAAGAATTACCTCCCAGCCTGTATGTTGGTTTCCCATTAACCGGATCAGTAGCACCAAGAATTTTAGGCTTATAGGGCATCTCCAGGCAATCGGGCATATGAGCTGTAAATGAGACATCAAGGATTGCAGTTTTAATTCCCTTATTCTCAACAATATCCTCAACTGTTGAAACCAGTTCACCTGTTTCCCATGCAAAAGCGCTTCCCGGTTCGAGTATTACATGAAGCCCTGTATTCTCTCTGAATCTTCTTACGATCTTTACCAGGTGGTCCGTATCATATCCTTTTCTTGTCATAAGATGACCGCCTCCCATATTGATCCATTTAATCTTCGTGAAGAATTTGCCGAATTTCATTTCAACAACCTGAAGGATCTTCTCGAGTGCATAGGAATCTGATTCAAACAAAACATGAAAATGGAGTCCCTCTACCCTATCCGGTAATCCTTTTCTTCTCAGATCATCTGCAGTTATTCCAAGCCTCGAACCCGGGGCACATGGATTGTAAATATCGTGACCGATCTCAGAGTACTCAGGATTGATCCGCAGGCCTGCAGAAATCTTACCCTTATATCCTGAAAGAAATCCTGAGTACTTAAAATACTGACCCAGGGAATTGAAAGTCACGTGTGAACTGCACCTGAGAATTGATTCAAAATCAGTTTCTTTATAGACAGGCGAATATATATGGGCAGGTACACCTATCTCTTCAAAGCACAGGCAGGCTTCATGCAATGAACTGGCTGAAGCTCCTTTGATATACTCTTTCAGGATATTGAAAACACCCCACATAGCAAATCCCTTGAATGCCAGGATAATCTCTGCACCTGATTCTTCTGATACCTGCTTTATTAAAGAGAGATTCTCCCGGAAACGCTCTTCATTAATTACATAACACGGTGACTGTATTTGTGAATAGTCGATATTCAAAATGTTTAATTTATAATATTAGATATTGGCGTTAAGGTATGAAGGTGTAAAGGCTTAAAAAAACGAATAAGGCTGTTATACCTTTATGCCGTCACGCCTTTATGCCTTTTCTATAGTTCAAGGTCGACATCATGCAGTTCAACCCATGGTAATCCCAACAGGTTCAGTTGTTCCATAAAGGGGTCAGGATTAAAATCTTCTACATTGAAGACCCCTGGTTTCTTCCAGATACCCTTCAGGTACATCATTGCTCCAATGGCTGCAGGAACTCCGGTTGTATAGCTGACACCCTGGGCTCCCGTTTCCTTATAGGCTGCTTCGTGGCTGCAATTGTTATATATATAGCAGGTATTCTCCTTTCCGTTTTTAATCCCTTTTATCCTGCAACCTATGGAGGTCTGACCTTTGTAATTTTCACCGAGTTCACCAGGGTCAGGGAGAACGGCCTTAAGGAACTGAATTGGTATTATCTCCCTCCCCTGGAACATTATCGGTTCAATACCAGCCATGCCGATATTCTGGATTACACGAAGATGGGTAAGATATTCCTGTCCGAATGTCATCCAGAATCTGGCCCTTTTTATTGTTGGATAATTCTTTACAAGAGATTCCAGTTCCTCATGGTAGATAAGATACGATTCTTTTGGTCCGATCTCAGGATAGGTCAGCGGTTTATGTATTTCATGAGGTTTTGTATATATCCATTTCCCGTTTTCCCAGTACTTTCCTTTCTGTGTTACTTCTCTTATATTTATTTCGGGATTGAAATTAGTAGCAAACGGTTTACCATGATCACCTGCGTTGCAATCAACAATATCCAGATAATGAATCTCATCAAAATGATGTTTTGCAGCATAAGCGGTAAATATCGATGTCACTCCAGGATCAAAGCCGCAACCTAGGATTGCTGTTAGCCCTGCTTTTTTATATCTGTCCTGATAAGCCCACTGCCAGCTGTATTCAAATTTAGCTTCTTCAAGGGGTTCATAATTGGCAGTATCGAGGTAAGAAACACCTTCAGCCAGACAAGCATCCATAA
>Ga0315295_10006370_pt1 | contig 10078 bp, 11 predicted proteins | sample YL17G14_0_MG_FD_204453 | JGI IMG/M metagenome (GOLD analysis project Ga0315295, IMG submission 204453) | Sediment microbial communities from Yellowstone Lake, YNP, Wyoming, USA - YL17G14_0 | ecosystem: Environmental > Aquatic > Freshwater > Lake > Sediment | place: USA: Wyoming | collected... | reverse complement strand
GACTCATTCATACCATACTTTTACCCTGCCCTCATGTTTCCCCTCGGGCACTTCAGAAAAAAGGCGATCCAGATGATGAACTTCAATCCCGGGGACAGGATTCTAATACCCGGGGTGGGGAGCGGCCATGACATTCCCTTTATCCCGAGGGATGTCATGATTGAGGGGGTCGACATTAGCGATGTAATGCTCGCCATAGGCCAGGTGAAACTGAAAGCCACGAAACGCGAGGAGAACGTACATCTCGGTGTGATGGATGCAGAGGAACTTAAATTTCCTGATGCGAGCTTCGATAAAGCAATTCTCAGCCTGTGCCTCACAGTCGTGTACAACCCCCGCAAGGTGTTTTCTGAGGTGGTGAGGGTGGTGAAACAGGGCGGTGAGATCCTCATTTACGATCACTTGCTGAGAAGGGGGAAGGTGCCCCCCGCAATTGCACAACCTATCGATAAAGTTATGAAATATGGGTTTACCAGTCTCACGAGGGTCTTTGAAGACATTATCGAAGGTCATCCCGTCTCAGTGGTGAAGGAGATACCTGGTGATCCCGTTGGGTTTATAAGGGCATTCCTCCTCCAAAGAGACTGATAACTATAACGCATGGCAAAGGCAGTAGCCCTCCTCTCCGGAGGACTTGATAGTTACCTTGCGGTCATCATGATGCTGAAGCAGGGCATCGATGTGACTGCCCTCACCTTCCTAACAAGTTTCGGATGCGATCTCAGCGACACCTCATTGTGTTCCAAGAATCCTTTCCCCGTTGCCGATAAATTCGGGTTCGAGGTAAGACTCTGCCCCCTCACTGATCAATTCATCGAGATCGTGAAGAATCCTGCCTTTGGCCGCGGGAAACATATGAATCCATGCATAGACTGCAGGATACTCATGCTGAGAGAGGCGAAAAAGTTCATGAGTCTGATCGGCGCCGATTTCATCATAACCGGGGAAGTCCTCGGCCAGAGGCCGATGAGCCAGAGGAGGGACACCTTCCATATCATTGACAGGGAATCAGGATTGAAGGGATACGTGCTGCGGCCCCTGAGCGCGAAACTCCTCCCTGAAACCGCGCCAGAGAAAACAGGTCTAGTGGAGAGGGATATGCTCTGCAGCTTCAGCGGTCGTTCGAGGAAGCCACAGATGCGCCTCGCAGAGGAGTTTGGGCTCACAGACTACCCTGCCCCGGCAGGTGGCTGCCTCCTCACAGAACCAAACTATGCTTACAGACTTAGAGAACTCTTCGATCACGACCCTAACCCTACCTTGACCGACCTTTTCCTCCTGAAGGTAGGCAGGCACTTCAGGGTCTCTCCCACTGATAAGATCGTCATTGGGCGGAATAAAGTGGAGAACGAGAAAATCCTGTCCCTGGCCGGAAAGGAGGACTACCTCTTAAAAGTAGAGGGGTTCGGAAGCCCCATTACACTCCTGTCTGGAAAGGACAGTTGGGAGCATATTTATCTCTCGTCATCCCTCTGCGCGAGATATTCGGATGCGAAACACCTTCCTGAGGTAGAGGTGACGGTAATCAGGGGTAGTAATGCATCAGTCTTTATGGATAATGGGGGAAGTACGAATAAAGGCCTCAGATCTTCTGGAGGAGGGCATTTCCCCATGATAATAGTTGCACCTGCAGACAATGAGATTGCCGAACACTACAGGGTAGAAAAACGTAAGGAAAAGATGGTGAGAGGCACTGCGACATGAGGGAAGAGACAGGAAAAGGGATCCGTCAAAGATCCTGAATAGTACATCACACTGAAAGCCTCACCGTCACCCCTTTTGATCTCAGATATTCCTTTGCATCCCTTATCGAATATTCCCTGAAATGGAATATGGATGCTGCAAGCACCGCATCCGCCTTTCCGAAGACAAGTCCCTCATAGAGATGTTCAAGGTTCCCGACACCTCCCGAGGCGATAACGGGTATCGACACGGACTCCGAGATAACCCTGGTCAGTTCAATGTCGTAGCCGTCTTTCGTCCCGTCCCTGTCCATGCTCGTGAGGAGGATTTCCCCTGCACCGAGTTCCTCCATATACATTGCCCACTTGATTGCATCGATGCCTTTAGGGTTTCTCCCTCCATGGGTATAAACCTCCCAGGAATGCGTGCGCGGTTGAGGCATCAGTCTTTCCAGTAAAGTGAAATATTTAAGCCATTCCGGGGGCTCTCCGGCAGGACCGAAACACCTCTTTGCATCTATGGCAACGACGATACATTGGCTTCCGAATCTCTCTGAAGCCTGTCTGATAAAATCTGGATTGTTCACTGCTGCCGTGTTAATCGATACCTTGTCACACCCTGCCTTAAGGAGTGCCCTTATGTCATCGATGGTCCTGATACCCCCTCCTACAGTGAGCGGCATAAACACATCATCGGCGGTGTGCATCACCACATCAGTAATGATATCCCTCTTTTCATGGGATGCGGTGATGTCGAGAAAGACGAGTTCATCGGCCCCCTGCGTGTCATAAAACTTTGCGTTTTCGACAGGGTTTCCCGCATCCCGCAGGTTCACAAAGCTTACTCCCTTGACGACCCGCCCATCCTTCACGTCAAGACAGGGAATTATCCTCTTCGCCAGCACCGGTCCTCCTTTTATCCTTCCCGGCCAGTTTTATCGCCTCCTGCAGGTCGAGGGTCCCTGAGTAAATAGCCTTTCCCGTAATTACACCCCAGAGGGCCTTAATCTCCATGAGGGCCCTGATATCATTGAGGGAAGACACGCCGCCAGCGGCAATCACAGGTACCCTCACAGTCCTGACCATTTCGGATACTGCACCGATATTGGGTCCCGTGAGCATTCCGTCTTTCGAAATGTCTGTCGAGATAATCCCTGCAGCACCCTTCGCTTCGGCCTCTCTCGCGAGTTCCCTTGCATCCATTTTGGAAACCTCGACCCATCCTTGTACGGCAACGAACCCATCCTTTGCATCGATACCGACAAGGACCCTGCCCGGGTATCTCACACAGGCCTCCCTAAGAAGCGAGGGATTCTCGATCATTGCAGTCCCGAGTATGATCCTGTCGATTCCGATCCTGATGAGCCCGTCGATCGTGGCGATATTCCTTATCCCGCCTCCCACTTCGATCTCAACTGGTACAGCATCCCTTATTCGTTCGATTGCCTCACGGTTCTTTTGATTCCCTGTGAATGCGCCGTCGAGGTCGACTATATGGATCAGCGAGGCTCCACAGGATACCCACCGCCTTGCGGTAGAGCAAGGGTCGTCTGAATAGACCGTTACGGCCTTCGCCTTCCCCTGAAGGAGCCTGACACACTTCCCGTCCTTCAAATCTATTGCAGGAATCACGAGCATGTATAATAATACATCAAATGCATGCTACCTCTACAGAATATGTCCTCCCCTCCTTTGTATCTCCAACAGTTTTGCGTACTTGAAGAAAGAGTTGGAGGTTTTGTAAATTGCCGTGACGAGTCCGTCAAAGCCATCGAGGAACCCCTTCTTCGCTATGAATATCTTGAAGAACATTGCTGCGGCATGAAGGACAGGGGAGAATACGTTCGTCCGCAACCCTCTCGCATAAAGGTCTTCTGCAATCAGGGTCGAGTAGCTGTTCATCGTTCTGAGCATCTCGGCATAGTTCCGAAAAGGCTTGTGGATCAATGGGCACGGTAGCTTTTCTGCAGTTCCGGTGAATTCCCACTTTTCATGCACCATGGAGACGAACCTGCCCATGTCCTTCCTGAAGAGCCTGAGCTGTCTGTCAGGCCACCAATCGCCGCATCGCATCCACCTGCCATGGAAGAAGTTCATTCTCGGCAGACTGTATGCATCTGCACCTGGTGCTTTCAATAATGCGGAAATCTCTTCAACCGTTCCCTGAGGCAGTGACTCGTCAGCATCTATGCTCAGTACCCAATCATGAGTGCACTTTTCAACGGCACTCTGTTTTTGGGGGCCGAACCCCTTCCATTCTTCTATGAATACCTTTGCCCCTGCCCTGGCTGCTATCCCGGCAGTGCCATCAGTCGTTTTTGCATCAACGATCACGACGATCTCGTCGAATGCCCTGACAGAACTGAGGCATTCTTCCAGTCGCTCTTCCTCATTGTAGGCAATAATGCATACTGAGGCGGGAATCTTTTTAGTTTTCCATTCCATTTCCTGGTGCTGCAAAGAAAATATACCTCCACGGTGTCGGGTGATAGACCGGAGGAATTATAAGAAAATATCTATATGTTATCATGTTGGCCTGCCCAAATCTATGTGGGTTTACTTAAATCCTGCCTTTAGACTAGTATATCCCTGAATATCACTTTCGAGATCAAAGGAGGAGCACGCTTGCACATCGGGGTTATAGGCTCGGGATATGTCGGCCTGGTAACAGGCGCATGTTTTGCCGAGTTCGGCGTTTTCGTTACATGTGTCGACAAGGATGAGAAGAAGATACAGTCGCTCAGGAACGGCACCATTCCTTTTTACGAACCAGGACTCGATGATCTGGTGAAAAGGAACTTGAAACAGGAAAGACTCACATTTACCACCAAGGTCGGGGATGCCGTTACCGATTCCCTCGTCATCTTCATTGCCGTAGGTACTCCGCCGAGGGGGGACGGCTCTGCAGACCTCCATTATATCGATGATGTCGCGAAAGAGATTGCGAAGCATATGGACAGCTATAAGGTCATTGTCACGAAGAGCACTGTCCCTGTTGGCACGGGAGAACGGATACGAAGGATCATTTCAAAAAACCGCAGGGAGCAGATCGACTTTGACATCGTATCAAACCCTGAATTCCTGAGGGAAGGCGCTGCGATAGAGGATTTCATGAGGCCGAACCGCGTGGTGATCGGTTCCTGCAGCCAGCATGCGATCGCCATCCTGAAAGACCTCTACAAGCCCCTCTATCTGATAGAGACTCCGTTTGTGATCACGAACATAGAAACGGCAGAGGTGATCAAGTATGCCTCCAATTCCTTTCTCGCCACAAAGATCTCCTTTATCAACGAGATCGCCAATCTCTGTGAAAAGGTCGGGGCTGATGTGAATGAGGTTGCGAAGGGGATCGGACTTGACCAGAGGATCGGTCCAAAGTTCCTTCACGCAGGCCCTGGATTCGGGGGATCCTGTTTCCCGAAGGATACAAGGGCCCTCCTCAAGATCGCAGCAGAAAAGGGTGTGGAGCTCAATGTGGTGAAGGCAGCCATTCAGGCAAACGAACACCAGAGAAGGAAGATGTATGAAAAGATCACACAGGGGTTGGGAGACCTGAAGGGGAAGGTGATTGCAGTACTTGGGCTCTCATTCAAACCGAACACCGACGATCTGAGAGAGGCCCCCTCACTCGATATCATCGGGCATCTCCTCAAAGACAAGGCAAAAATCAGGGCCTATGATCCCGTAGCGATGGATAATGCAAGGCAGGTTTTCCCCGGAATCACGTACTGCAAGGATCCATACGATGCGGCCAAAGGTGCGGATGCACTGGTCCTTATTACGGAATGGAACCAATTCAGGAGTCTCGATATGGGAAAGATCAAGAACCTCCTCAGGCAGCCTTACTTCTTCGATTTGAGAAATGTCTATGATCCTGAGAAGATGAAGACGATGAAGTTTCACTACTACTGTGTCGGGAGGATCTCTGCCACATAAAGGCTTTACCTGAAGCATTGTCTTCCTATATAATGCTCTATTTAGGGCGATTAGCTCAGTGGGAGAGCGCTGCCTTCACACGGCAGAGGTCGCTGGTTCGAAACCAGCATCGCCTACCATTTTTTTACCCTTTACGGCGTCGACTGTAGCACCATTGTAGCACGAGTCCAAAACATCGACACTCGACCTCAGACTTTCAGGACAATGGTGTGCATACCTCATCGTCATTGTAATCGTCTTGTGGCCAAGGAGTTCCTTCACCTTGTAAAGGTCGACACCGGCTTGAACCAACCTTGTTGCAAACGTATGTCTCAGATCATGGAAACGGACATCTTCAAGCCCTGCTTTTTTCCTTGCGAGATAAAAAGCCCTGAGAAGGTTTCTTGCGTGAATTTGAGTTCCTGTCTGCGATGCAAAGACAAAACCGGAGATATGTCTCACCGCTCCACTTGCCCTCAGAAGCTCCAAAACGGTCTGGTTAAGGGGAACAGTCCTTTTCTCCCTGTTTTTCGTCACCAGGAGCGTTACAGAGCGCCTGAACAGGTCTACCTGATGCCACTGGAGGGTGAGTATCTCATTCTGTCTCATACCCGTATTGAGAGCAAAAATAATGATCCTCCTCAACCAATCAAAAGACGAATCAAGCAGCCTCTTTTCCTCTTCAAGCGTGATCCATCTCTCGATCTTATTCTTGGCCTTCTCGATCTTCACTTTAGAAAAAGGGGTACTCTCCATCCATTCCCATTCCCTGACAGCAAGGCTAAAAGCATGCCGTAACACCTCAAGCTCTTTCGCCAACGTGCCAGTTTTTGCACCGGCTGATTGACGCAGGGACTTGTACTCAGAAATCTTAGCAGGCGTGATCTCAGCCAAAGTCAGGCCGCTAAAGAACACAGAGAGCCGTTTAAAGGAGCAGACATCTCTCAATTGAGAGTTCGGAGATTTATAGACATAGGAATACTCTCTCATATACCTCTCCTTAAGCTCATCATATGTTCTTTTCTTAGCCTCGTTCTGAAACCATTTCCCTTCAACAACATCAACCAGAACCTTTGCGTAGATTTTTTCTGCCAACTTCTTGTTGCCGGTCTTTGTCGAATCCTGTATCCTCTTACCATTATGCTTGATATTGAACCAGTAGATTTTACCTCTACGGTAAAGCCCCATACTTACTTCCCTCCCTTCCTGGGGTCTCTGGTCTGGACAAGAGGATTATAACCCGACTGAGGTTCCACTTTGCAAGACTGAATCCAGTGCATAATATCATCAAGATCAAATCTGACCGCACCATTCAGCTTGACAGAAGGTATCTGCTTCAGTTCAGCCCATTGATAGAGCGTTGACTCTTTAACACTTATGATCTCTGAAAGTTCCTTGACGGTTATCAACTTCATAAAAAAACCCACCCACTCAAAAAGGCTCTTTAGGAGCAAACCAGTCACCGACCTGCGCTTCAAACTGTTCTTTTATAAGCATTGTCATGTCACGATCTCTGAATTTTTCGAGTTCTACCCGGAATTTCCTGTTAATGTACTTAAACAAAACCTGAAGAATCCCCGAATCCCCATTATCCCCAAAGCGGAAGAACTCCAATCGGTCATAATACGTTGAAAAACCTGTTGGATTCTCTGCAACCTCTTTCAATGTCTTATTTACGTTCCTGATCTGAATTTCAAAGCGTGTATAGCTTTTACCGGATTCAAGGAGACCTCTTTCATATTCTGTAATCTCGAACCCCTTCTTGACCCGCTCCTTGATCTCTTTCACCTTCTCATAAATCCTGATCTTAGGATTGTAACCAACATAAATTGTTCCCTTATAAAAACTCAGACTGTCCATACGGATATTCTTGATTCGCATTATAGACAGAAGAACATCTATAGAAAACGCCTCTACATCTACTGCAACATCAAGCCTTGAGACATTGAACTCTTCAGGATCGACAGGAGAAGCGAATATTGACGAAATATAAGCCTCCATCGACTCATAACACTCGAAGTATTTGGGATTAAGATCAATCTTGGTAAAAGGGATCTTAGCATTCCTTCCTTCACTGAATTTATGAGGATAGTAAAAAACTACAGCCCTGTCGAGCCTGCAGATAAGTTTATAAATATGGCTTCTGTAAGTGTCTTCAGATACCTCACCGTGTGTATCCAAATAAGTTTTATCAGGAGGACTGTATATAGTCAGACTCAATTTATCTATCATGTCAGTAACGTATTTGCTGGTGATTACACATATCCAGCAAATACCCTTCAACAAGAAGACCTCTTGCTACGCCCAGCTCATGATTATTGTCATCTCTATAGCAGTGTTCACAATCTTCATCCATTGGCAGGTGGAGGCTGGGCCATTCCAAGCAATAGCTTTTGGAATGGCCCAGCCTCCACACCCTCGCAGTCTGCCTATCAGTCTTTTTCATCGGAATCATCCCAACCCCTTGCAGCCCCATATTCAAAGAGGTCTCTATTTGCCCTATACAGGTCACGAACGTACTCACTAACATAACCTCTCAACTTTGCCTTCTTTTTCTCCCTCTCGTTGTTTTCCCTAATCTTTTTAAGTCTGTCTTCCTGGTTTTTGAAAGGGCCGAGACACAGTTCAACACCCGCATGCCTATCACTAAAAAGCATGCATTCGCCCTTCCGAAAACAGGACGGACATTTCTCATCGATGATTGACTGGTATTTCTCCTCGCTGTCCATGATAGTAGAATAGGACAACAAACCAGCAGAAGTATCGGACATAGTTTCAGTCTTCAGATGTCCGATGAGCTTGGATATCTTTTTTCTACCCTCATGATTCTTTTTGGTGAGAGGAAGGCGAGAAATGTTTACACTGGCTTTCTACAATCGACTGGGAGCCATTAAAACAATGGAAGAGATGCTACAAGGTGGGGGGAAACACGCTGTTACAGCTGGAGCTTGCCAGACGGAACTTCCTGCATATCAAAAAAGGGCTTCACCTCTCTTGCCACATATTTTCTAAATGTTTCCGGATCTTTCTGAACTCTGATACCGCTGTCCTTTAATAGTTCAATGAGTTCATCGTTTTCCAGCCGCCACAGTCCAAACCTCCAGAAAAGCAGTAATACCACTGACACCTGTCCATAGATTTTTCTGTTCTCCATGGGACTTGTTGTCATTGCCTTAGCCACCTTCTGGAAGAACTCTTTATCCGCCGTTAGCTGGGCCTTCCTGAGCATCCTTTTCGCCCACTCGCATTCAACAGCTGTCCGGTCGATTTGGAGAATCTTGAAAAAAGCCTCTTCATTTCCGCTCTTCGCATCTTTCAATAACTCAGTGAGGGATATATTGAATACCAAGAGCGCAATGCTGTTATAGAGGGAAAGAAGAAATTCCATAATCAGAGAAGGCCGCAGGTATTTCTTCTGAATCGTTTTCTCGTCTGTAAGTTTTGTTTCATTTTCTATCTCGATCAAGGCCACATGCACCCTTAAAAAGAACCAGTTTGATATGAAAGCCCTAACTTCTTCTTTCCATCTTGCCGCAGTCATATTTTTTGAAAAATCAAAAGCCAACTTTTCTGATTCTGAGTAGTAAGGCTCGAATATCCGTTTATAATAATCTTGGCTCTCTTGAGGGATTATTTTTATCTCCTCAAATAATAGCTTCCGAAAATCAGCCCTCACCTTAATTCTTTCCGCTCCGTCCATTTTCCTCAAACCAGTAAAGCTAAGTATTCTCTGTTTTGTCATTTCCTTTTCATAGGGAAGTATCCAACCATGAAGTATCTTATTTGCGTATTTCTGAAAATAAGCATCGTCTAGCTTTAACCATCCGGAACTTGAGGGGAATTCAACCAAGGAAAAGAGCTCGATATATTTTCTGATGATTCTGTCGAAGGCAGGATCAACCTTTTGTTTCCAGTAGGATGACTTTTGTTTCACGGAACCCCAAACCCCCATTGGCATTAACACCAGAAATTATTTCTTCAATTTTTGAAGAACAGTCTGCCAGAAAAAGCCGTTTTGAAAGGAAAATACGAAGAGAAGCAGTCCGGGCGTTCGGTCCCCTGCAATAGCGTATATTGAACCAAATATCATTGGAGAAACGAGCAGCGGTTTGAAGAGCTGCCATTTTTCAATTGACGGGTTATTGCCCTTGCCGATAGCATCGTAAAAGTATTTCGCTGCCATTCCAGCGATCATCGTAATATACAGCATTATCTCCAACCACGGGATCATGCTCAAAAGCTCATATGGCCCCTTGCTAATCACATTAGGCTCAGTAAAGAAATTAGCCAACACAGATGCCATCACCCCACAGGTAATAACTACAAACACAAAGGCTACCTGTTTTCTGCCGCTCCATGCTGACTTTATAAGCAATACACCAAATAGCCCCGCCACCGACAAAATGATATACGCCATGCTATAACTCCCCCTCCCGATAAAAGATAAACTGTCCATCACCTGAACCAAGATGATATATCTG